>Ga0075158_10000006_pt1 | contig 164908 bp, 160 predicted proteins | sample JI91814BDNA_FD_70968 | JGI IMG/M metagenome (GOLD analysis project Ga0075158, IMG submission 70968) | Wastewater effluent complex algal communities from Wisconsin, to seasonally profile nutrient transformation and Carbon sequestration -... | ecosystem: Engineered > WWTP > Effluent > Algae... | reverse complement strand
TAGTAGTTACACTAGATTGCTGGTTATTTTGCAGTGTAGCTTCGAGAGTTTTCTTTTCAGCCAATAAGTCTTTATGCGTTGTATCTAGCGCCTGCAATTGAGAAGTAAGCGTTGATTGATTCTTGCTAAGTGACGCCCGCTCCGCTTCTAACTGAGCCAATTGCGCAGTAAGTTCAGATTTAGTAGCTTCACTAGATTGCTGGTTATTTTGCAGTGTAGCTTCGAGAGTTTTCTTCTCAGCCAACAAGGTTTTATGCGTTGTATCTAGCGCTTGCAATTCAGAAGTAAGCGTTGATTGAGTCTTGGTAAGTGACTCCTGTTCCGCTTGAAGCTGAGTTTGCTCCGCTTTTAAATTAGCAATGTATGCTACAAGGCCTCGATTGGCTGTGACTAATTCATTTTGATTATTGGTTAGCGTTGCTTTTTCAGCCAACAATGTGTTGCGCTCATTTTCTAGGCTACCAAGATTGGTTTGTAGACTTGCCTTAGTTTGTTCTGCCGTTTCAAGGGCAGTTGCAACACTCGCTAATTGAACACTCAGGGCAACATTTGCTATTTTTTCTCGTTGCTTTTCTGTGCGTAGAGTACTATTTTCCTCTGTTAGATCGCGGTTGTTTTTTAACAAGAGTGCTGATTTTTGATTCTCCGAATCAAGCTCTTTAGTAAGTTCAGCTTTCACTGTTTCCAGTTGAGCAGCCAGAGATCTTCCCTCTTGCACAGCAGCGGTTAACTCTTGGTTTAATGCAGCATTTTTCTTACTGAGTTCAACATGGGGATCTGTTGCCCCATAATTTCTAATTGCGTAACGCTCGACCATTTCTTTAAAACTGTGTGTCACCGCAATTTCAACAGGTGGTTTAGCTTTTTGTCGATAAAATTTATCTGCCGCTATTGCAATTAAGCTGTCAGCTTTAACTTGTAAATTGAAATGATGGTTTGCAAATGAGCTCAACTCTTGTGGAGCTAGAGAGTTTAAAGCGACTAAATCGGCAAGAAATACTGTGACCTTGTTATAGACTCTTTCGAAGTCTTCGTATTTATCGATATATTGATGATCAAACACTTCTTTCAAAGTGGCTTCAGTATAGTTAACTTTTTTACCAATCTCATCTTTAAATTCTATTTCAACAAGTTGCCAAAGTCGTTTAAATTTTTCATCCATTTGTTCGTCGGAGTAGGTTTTGAACTCAGGGTCTGCAAAAAATGCGTCCAATTGCTTGGCTTCTTCGCTATTGTTTTGACTTTGTTCTAAACCTCGATCCATTCTTAGTTGAAAAACGACATTGGTAAAAAAGCTTCTTAACTTGTCATTTGGTGAAGCTATTAAGGTCTTAATCTCTTCTAAGAAGTCTTCGCTTTGTATAGCTTGCGCTTCTTTGATCTGTTTCAAAATATTGCCACATAGGGATTTTCTGAATTCGCCAAGCTCCTGTAATTTCCCCTCTGGAGTGTTTTGTAAAAAGTTAAGCAAGTCTTTTATGGCTTCAAGCAGTGCGAGTTTTTCTGTTTTCCCTTCTTCAGAACTCCAATCACTGACCAGATATTTTTGACTGATTTGCGCAGCCAGTGCGGTACAGATATCCAATAGCTCTTTACGGCCTTTCTCGTTTCCTAACATATTGTCAATATTCACCAAGGACTTACTAAGATCAACGGCGTTTAATTTGTCAACGGCGTTTAATTTGTTAAATATATCTTTAAGATTGGTAACGATGGTGCTCAGCTTCTCGGTGTTAAGGTTACCCATCTTTAATTTTGCGTACAATTCCGACTGCATCAATTTATAATGGTGTTCATTAATATAATGTTCAGATACAGATGGTAATTTAGAGGCAAATTGATGGTATTTTCCGAGACTTAATATTTGGCGCTCTACTGCTAAACCCAGCATAGAATAGTTCGTTTTATCGTATTTTCGGTAATGATCTTTAGCTCTCAAAATTTTGTTATAGATTGTTTTATAAATAGCATCAAAATCAAAACCCAATACATCTCCTTGGAGATTTTTCGTATGGTGTACGCTTCGTCTCCCTAGCGCATTACCCTCTGCTTTTAAAAAATCGGTTTTAATTTTGACACCGTGATGGCCTAGAAAATCCAACAATTTGAACATAATTAGTTTTTGTACATGTGTTGTATTTTCAACAGGGTTCTTTAGCTGGTCTAAATTATTACCTGCAGACCCAGTACCATGGTACCCGGGGACTCTAAGAGTGGTAAGTTTCTGTTCATTAGGTGCTTCTGCGGTTACATAAATAGGAGTAAATCCTAAGTATGTACGCTCGTTTTCGTAATAAACTATCTCGGCATTTTTAACTATCTTTGGTAATGTATAGAATCTGTGGTCATACCAAGTGATAGGTATTACATCGCCAGGTACTGGATCAATACCAAAAAAGTTTACTGTAACCTCTTTAATATTGTCCTTTAAATTATTGAATAAAGCCTTTTTCTCGTCATCTTTGAGCTCATCTAGAGCTTTTTTCAAAGATCTAACCACAGGTCCAGTTGAAGTCTTTGGTCTTCTATAGCTTTCCTCAGTTTGAAGATCTTTAATTAGCGTTTCTAGATTTTCGCAAGGTGGGTTTGCGGTTAAGCGAGTTTGTATTGACTGCAACTCATGGGTGAGCAGTATTGATTCGACTGCTCCACGACTGTGGGCCATAATGTTAATGGTTTTGTGACCACGACCAATCGCTTTAAGCGTTTCTGCTAATCCGTTTCCAATACGTACTCCTACTTCGCTACCCAAAGTAGTCGGACCATTAATAACAACGGCTTCATCAGCAACATAGGCTACAGAATCAGGGGTCTTGGGGTCGACAGAGATAAAAGTTTTTGAATTGTTGGTAACTATATGCGAAGTTAGAACGCTAAGGGTTTCACCCTTAGGATAATCTTTCTTATCCGGGTTGCCCTGTCCTACTGCGGCATTCTTTTTTCCTTTCAAATGTGGGGTATAAACAGTATCAGTCCCTAACATCGTGAGAGTAAAAACGGTCATTGAAATGCCTCTAAATAATCTATATTGATTAATTATAACACATCAAACAGTAATAATAAACACCTTCATGTGCAAATAATTGCCTTTTAATTCAATAATATTAAGCGCTTCGAGTGGTTTTTAAGTGAGTTTGAGTGATTTTTATGGACTTCGCTTGCACTGTTCATCTGCATTGGCGATAATTTGTTTTTTTGAAGGAGGCGTATTTTGAGCGTTTATATGAAAGACTCACAACAACAGGCCCAAGCTTGTGTTATCTGGATGCATGGTTTGGGTGCTGATGCCTCTGACATGGCAGGACTTGCTGACCAATTGCTATTGCCAGACGTGGCTGTACGCCATGTGTTTATCGATGCACCAGTTCGTCCAGTAACGCTTAATGGCGGCATGGCTATGCCCGCCTGGTACGATATTTTAGGCATGGAACTAGTAGATAGAGAGGACAAACAAGGGATTGAGCAGTCAGACTCACTAATTCGTGCAGTGATGGATACACAGTTGAGTGATGGTTTTACTCATGACAAGCTCTTTTTAGCCGGTTTCTCGCAGGGTGGTGCTATGGCTTTGCATACGGCCTTGCATACTAAGCATCGTCTGGGTGGGGTAATTGCTCTATCCGCGTATTTACCGCTAGCGCGTGAAAATAGACCTGATTTGGATAAAAGCACGCCTTTTTTCATGGCTGGTGGCCAGTATGACCAGCTTGTTTTACCTACTTGGACGCAACAAAGTCATGAATGGTTAAAGACTCACGGGTATGAAAAAATAGCCTTTCATCAATATGCTATGGAACATTCCATCTGTTTAGAAGAGATTAGAGATCTTAGTCAATGGCTAAGCTCGCAGGTTGAGGGAGCTCTGTAATGACAGTAGTCAATAGATCGCGCATTGTAGCTTATTCGTGCGAGCAAATGTATGCCTTGGTGAATAATGTGGAGCAATACGCACAATTTTTACCGTATTGCAGCGAAAGTATTGTTCATCACCGCGATAATGATGAAGTGCAAGCCACATTAGTCATCGGTGCGGGTGGTATGACCAAATCCTTTACCACGCGCAACCGCCTGCAGGCCAATAAAATGATTGAAATTCGCCTGGTTGATGGTCCTTTTAGCCATTTAGAGGGTTTTTGGCGTTTTGATGAGGTAGATGAAGGCTGTAAAGTCTCTTTTGATTTGGAGTTTGAATTCGCCGGAAAAATGATTTCAATGTTTTTAGGGCCTGTTTTTGAGCAAATAACGGATAAAATGGTGGATTCCTTTTGCGAAAGAGCTGAGGTTTCCTATGGTAAACGTTGAGCTTGTCTTTTTAAGTGCGGCTAAAGATACCGTGCACCATCGTTTGGAGTTAAAGGCTGGTTCTACAGTTAGTGAGGCTTTAGACCAATCAGGAATCTATTTAAGCCACCCAGAAACCAAAGAGCTACCTGTTGGCATCTATTCCAAGCAAGTTTCACTGGATACCGTTTTAAAGGAAGGGGATAGGGTTGAGTTTTACAGACCTTTGTCCTTGGATCCTAAAGAGATAAGACGAAAGAAGGCCAGTGCGAAGAAGAAATCTAAATAATATTAAATAATGTAGCGAGTTTTCTTTGTGAACTTGGTGCTTTTGATTGGATCTTTTTACATTAATGAAACCCGGATTACGCTGTCGCTGCATCCGGGCTACGATGTTTGATTTTTATGAGTTTTTTATACTGTAGCCTGGATGCAGCGTTAGCGAAATCCGGGTTTCTTTAATGTACGAAGAGCTCATCAGAAAGATTATTTACGTTAATGAAACCCGGATTACGCTGCGCTGCATCCGGGCTACGGTATTTGTATACGGTATTTAAATTAGGGTCTGTGTTCTATGCGGGTTATTGTGCCGTTGGCGAAATAGATTACTACGTTGCGGATTTCAAGTGGTCCGCTTCCTTTTCTCCAGGAATAAGCATAATCCCAGCGATCGTTGTTGAATGTCGGGCTTAACAGGGTATTACCCATTAAGATAGCCGCGTCATTTTTACTCATGCCTACGCGCAATCGTTGTACTTTTGATTGTGGTAATAAGTTACCTTGCTGAGCGATACGTCTGGAAAAATCATAAGAGACGCATTGTGTTAGAGATAATGATACTATGACAGTAATAAGCAGTGTTATTATTCGCATTTTTTTGCCTACCATGAAAAATTTCGCCATAATAACATGCTAATTATTGAAAGGCACTTGATTATTTATCCTGAGGAGCAAAAGTGGCTGAAAGTCAGCAATTAAAAGAAGTGGGTTTGAAAATAACCTTGCCCAGACTGAAAGTATTGCAAATTTTGGAGCAGTCAGGTAATCATCATTTAAGTGCTGAGGGTGTTTATAAAGCCTTGTTAGATATGGGCGACGATGTTGGGTTAGCAACTGTTTATCGTGTCCTCACTCAATTTGAAGCTGCAGGTTTAGTTTCTCGACATAATTTTGGTGGCCATTCTGTTTTTGAGCTAAGTCAGGGTGAGCATCATGATCATCTCGTCTGCGTCAAATGCGGTTTAGTGGAAGAGTTTGTGGACGAAGTCATTGAACAGCGGCAAAAATTAATTGCTGAAAAAGCCCAATTTAAAATGACGGATCACGCACTTAATATTTATGGAATTTGTCCACAGTGTAGGTAAATGTACAGTAATTCACAATTAGGAGTTGGAATCCAGCTTCGATCATAACCAAAGATCTCTGGATACCGTGCATAAAGCACGGTAGGTAGGAGCTACGCGCCTACGTTCCGCGGAATCCAGACGATCTTTAATCGAGATCGAAGCTGGATACCAGCTCCCAATTGAGAATTGCTGGTAAATGTAAAGTCAGGGATTGATCATGGAATTTGATTATATTATTGTTGGCGCAGGCAGTGCGGGTTGCCTTCTTGCTTCTCGTCTTAGTGAAAACCCCTCTCATCAAGTATTACTCCTGGAGGCTGGAGGTACCAACAAATCAGCCGTCTTGCAAATCCCGTTTCTAGGCTTACTGACCCTCCCGTACCGGTTGAAGAATTGGCATTATTACACCGAAAAACAAGTTGGATTAAATGGCAGACGTGGATATCAACCAAGAGGAAAAGCCTTAGGGGGATCAAGTGCCATTAATGCCATGATTTATATCCGTGGCCAAGCAGCTGATTACAATGAGTGGGCACAACATTCATCCAGTGATTGGTCTTATGATGCCGTACTCCCTTTATTTAAAAAATTTGAAGCAAACTCTGCAATTCAAAATGGATATCATGGTCAAGACGGGGAATTGGTAGTTAGTAATGCTATAAGCCCGAACCCTGTGTCCGAAGTTTTTGTCGCCGCAGCCAATGCCTGTGGTTATGCAAAGAATTTAGATTTTAATGGGGCCTCTCAATACGGAGTAGGTTTATATCAGGTCACGCGAAAAGCTGGTAAAAGGCATTCCAGTGCGGATGCTTTTTTAGATCCTGTAGTGCAAAGACCCAATTTGACTGTGTTAACTCATGCTCGAGTACTTAAAGTATTGCTTAAGGCTAAACGATGTTTTGGAGTAGCTGTACTTCACAAGGGCAAGACTCAAGAAATAAAAGCCAGAAAAACCGTTATTTTGAGCGCTGGAGCAATCAGTTCACCGCATTTGTTGTTACTCTCTGGTATTGGTCCAAAAAAACAATTAGAAGAGTTTGGCATAGACTGCCTCCATGATTTACCCGGAGTCGGGGAAAATTTACACGATCATCCAGATTATGGGCACATCTATACTTCAAAGCATCCCTCTCTCTGGGGGATAACACCCTCTGGTCTTTGGGACGTTTTTAATGCTTATCGCTTATATAAAAAAACGGCCACTGGCATGATGACCTCTAACTTTGCTGAGTCTGGTGGTTTTATTTCTACTTTAGGAGATAAAACTAGACCTGACATTCAACTGCATTTTGTTCCTGGCATGGTTGAGGATCATTGTCATAAATTGCATTTTAGTCGGGGGATGTTGTTGCATGTCTGCGTTCTACGTCCAAAAAGTCGGGGGCGCATTCGTTTGAAATCGGCCAATCCTCTGCATGCTCCTGCCATAGATCCTAATTTTTTAGGCGCAAATGATGACGTTGAGCTACTGCTTAAAGGGTATAAATTGAGTCTTGAAATTATTGAACACCCCTTATTAGCTCCTTATAGAGAGAGGGCGCTTTACAGTGCTAATTCAGATGAACAAATTGTACAGCTTCTTCGGCAACGGACAGATACCGTCTATCATCCGGTGGGTAGTTGCCGCATGGGAAATGATGAGTTAGCCGTAGTAAATCCCCGTTTGCAGGTTCATGGAATTGACGGTTTGATAGTTGCGGATGCATCGATTATGCCGCAGATAATTTCTGGAAATACTAATGCACCTAGTATGATGATTGCGGAGCAGGCTGCAGGGTTCTTGTTGGCAGATTCCTAATTATAAAGAACTGTACTCTTATCGAAGGAAACTAGCTTATACTTAGATGATTCGAATTCTAAGGATAGCTAACATGTACGATGATTTACGTAGTCCCTATCAGCAGGGTAGTTTACCTGCAGTTCAACTAGGCGGTATTTTAGTTGATAATCAATTAATTCCAGATTCGCCGGTCAATTTACTATTAAAAACCTTTAATCGCCATGGACTAATTGCAGGGGCTACTGGTAGTGGGAAAACCAAAACTATCCAAGTTCTGAGTGAGCAACTATCCCTGGCTGGTGTGCCAAGTTTAGTGATGGACATCAAAGGGGATATCTCTGGTTTGGCATTACCGGGTGAGGCATCGGATTCTATTGAAGCGCGATCGAAAACACTCAATGTGACTTATACACCACGCGGATTCCCAGTAGAGTTTTTGACTTTGAATGCAGCACATGCTGGAGTGCCACTTCGTTCAACCGTTGCAGACTTTGGTCCCATCTTATTTTCCCGGATGTTAGATATTAACGATACCCAAGAAGGGGTTGTTACTATTTTATTTGAATATGCCAAACAGCAACAACTTCCCTTGATTGGTTTGGATGATTTAAAAAGTCTATTGCAATTCGTACAAAGCGACGAAGGCAAAGCAAAAATTGAGGCCAATTATGGGGCCGTAGCTTCCTCCTCTATTGGAACTATCATGCGCAAAATTATTGAACTGGAGGCGCAGGGTGGAGATGCTTTTTTTGGTGAGCCTGCTTTTAATGTGCAAGATTTAGTGCGCACCAATGCACAGGGTTTGGGTATTATTTCCGTTCTACGTCTACTAGACATGCAGGATAAACCCAAACTCTTTTCCACGTTTATGTTGAAACTATTATCAGATGTCTACCGAGTAATGCCGGAATTAGGTGATCCCGATAAACCCAAATTAATTTTGTTTATTGATGAGGCACATTTGATTTTTAGCAATGCCAGTAAAGCCTTATTAAGTTTGTTAGATACTATGGTGAAACTCATTCGCTCAAAAGGGATTGGTTTAATTTTCTGTACACAAACACCAACAGATATTCCTGATAATGTGTTGAGTCAATTGGGTTTAAAAATACAACATGCTTTACGTGCATTTACAGCTAAAGATCGTACTGCTATGAAACTGGTAGCGCAAAACTTTCCACCTTCTGAGCACTACAATACTGAACAATTACTTACAGCCTTGGGTATTGGTGAGGCCTTAGTCAGTAGCTTAGACGGAAAAGGCCAACCCACTCCTTTAATCCAATGTATGATTCGCGCACCTGAGTCTAGGATGGGGGTGTTGACTGAGCAGGAGTTGACACAGACTATCAGTGCATCCACATTGTATCCCAAATATGCTCAACGCTTAGAAAGAAGTTCTGCTAAAGATATCTTAGCAGCGCAAAAAGCAGCACAGCCACAAGTAGCTAACAAGCAATCTAGCGCATCTGCAAAAAATGCAAAATCTGACAATTCATCGATTATAGAATCAGTGACCAAAAATACTCTGTTTCGCCAAGTGACTCGCCAAATAATTCGTGATTTATTGCGTAATTTATTAGTGATGTTAGGTTTGAAAAAAAAGTAGGTCTACACTGTACAGCAATTCTGAATGTGGGGTTGGAATCCAGCTCCGATCACTACTAAAAATCCCTGGATACCGTGCATAAAGCACGGTAGGTTGGGGGGTAGGTTGGGGAGTGTGCACGGTAGGTAGGCGCTACGCGCCTACGTTCCGCGGCCGAAGGTCCGCGGAATCCAGACGATCTTTAATCGAGGTAGTAGCTGGATTCCAACTCCACATTGAGAAATGCTGTACAATATAGATGCCCGAATTACTTACAAGCTAATACGGGTCTTATGAAAAAAATTAATATCTAGTGGCTTTGATTCTTTGCAATCTCGGTACGGAAAATTGTAGGCTACCTCTTTTTAATTCGAAAACACGGTACAAATTCAGCGGTAACAATAGCGAGTGTAGGATAAAAATGGGGTGCAAATTACCACCCAATCCATACATAATAAAAGCCACGTTGCTGCTAATTGCGATAAGACGTAAAGTCATAATTTTTTTAACGTAAAAAGTCGCAAATACTAAAGATGCGGCGATATATCCAATTACATCGGTCATTGATTCCATTTAATTTCACCTCTAACTCTTGAAAATCCTTTTCTACCTCAACATAACATTTTGCGCCTGCGATTCGCAACCAATTGAGCCCTTATCCATTCTTAGATTAATTTGATCTCTGGACTATCTGTATAAGTAGGTAGTGGATTTGGAGCTTTACCAAACACCCCAATTTTGCCTATTATCTCACCGACAGTCATAGTGCTTGCAGCGTCTTCATTGGGTCCTCTAACCAATAGAACATCTAAACGGTTAAGAATCTCATCGTGTCTATCTAAGTAGGTTTTATGAAGCTCGTTGGCTGCTCGTAACTGTTCCTTCGTTTCGTAAAGATCTCTTTCGGCTTGACAGATTCTATCGGCAAATTGTCCAAAGTTAGCTTTTTCATTGGCTAAGAAACTGGTTAATTTTGCTTGGAAATCTGCACGCTGTTGTTTATCTTCAGTTGCAGTATTGATGAACGTTTTCACAGCTCCGCCGAGAGTATTTGCTACTAACTTTGCATTGGTCAGTTCAAGATTTAATGACGTTCTAGTTGCGGCTAATTCTGCAATCTCAGCATGTAATTTTTGGGATATAGCAGCATGCGCGCTTGTTTTTTCCTCTAATTGCTTTTGAGTGTCTTTTAAGGAACCTTGTAATTCAATGTTTTGTTCACAAACCGCGCTTAATTCTTTTTTCTTGACTTGCAGATCTACGACTTCTTGCTTTAAAAGTTTTTCAGCTTCTATAAGCCCACCAATTTCTCTAGATAGGTTACCAATTTGTCCGCTCAACTCCTCAACGTTTTTTACAAGTCTTGCATTTTCTGCGCTAACCTTTCTGATCTCATCTGAGAACTTACTATGCACCGTCGCCAACATAGTGATAATGTCTTCAAGCATGGTTGCAAGCTTATCAACACTCACTTCAATACGTTTAATATTTTTGCTGTTATAGAAATTATGGTCTTCAAGAACTGCTGCACCAGTAACATAAGTCATAGCAGAAGCACTGCCCAATACCAGACTTCCACCACCAGAAAATAATCCACCAACAAAGATTGTGGGTAAAGCGACAATTACTCCTCCTAGCACCTTTTGCCACAAGGTTAGTTTTTCCCAAGCTATAGCAGCTTGTGAAATCATGCTGGGATTTTCTGCTATGCATCTAATCAGATTTTTTAAATCTTTTTGAATACCAGCTAATTGTGCTTGCATGGTGGTTAACTGCTGGAGGCTATCTTGTTCTTGCAGTGTTTTATCGGTAGATGTTGCTGTAACTTGATTAGAGCCTAAAAGAGTGTGAACTTCAGTAGCTGAGAGTTTGACATCAGTTCCATTGCTTGCACCGTCTAGTGCAACCTGATCTTTTTTTAATAGGTCTTTAAGCTCTACTTCATGCGTAGCCATTATTAGCTCCTTGAGTATAAAATTCTTCCGTTCCCCCTTTTAATCATAAAACCAAATATAAAACAAGAAAAATCACTATTTTATTTTTGTTCCATTTTAAGATAAGCAGAGGTGTGTAGATCCGCATTATTTTTATATCCTTGATATAAATAACGGGAAATTTTGTTAACTACAGGATCAGTCACTCCATTCAAAAAAGAATAGTTTGTATTGTCTGATCGATGATGCTTTAAATGGTGTTGCTTGGGAAGTAATAACCTTAGCGTTTGTAATCGTTTTATAAGCGTTCGCTCGTCACCTGCATTATGGCAAAGAAAGTGAGAGACTTCTGCCACTGAGGAAAGGATTCCAAAGGCGACCAATCCAACGTTGAAAACATAATTTATGTTACCCACTGATTGCCAAACGCTGATTAGTAATAAATAAACAAGTAACCAAAATTTAGTACCGGATTCATAAAAATAGACATTAATGATACTTCGGTCCGCATAGCGTGGTTTAGCATGGTGTAAGTGAAAAGAGGAAATGAAAGGCCCAACTAAGGAGTTGTAGCGGGTATTATTATCCATGAACATATGGACTAAACCGCTGACCAAGTCGGTAATTACATAGGTAGTCATGAACACTATAGTAAGAGTCAGTGGACTTGCTGTGCACTTAGAGAGACAGAGGTTGTACAGGGTAAAACATTGCAAAAATACTATAGAAATGGAAACGCATAATTCCAGGAATGTGTAAATTCGGTTGTGCATGTATTTGCCCATCGCCTGACTAAATGCATGAATTTGATTATCTAACTCAGTAACCATAAATGCTTGAAATTCCACAATGCTCGTTTGATGAGTATAAATTTTAGCATGTAAAATTAATTACCGCTCTATGTTTTGCTCGGAGTGGTGGAACCCAAATCTTGAGGGAACTCAGGTGGCTCGTAGCCCTTTTTCGCTTGCTCGGTTGGTGTGTTAAACAAGCCAAAGCGTTTGATAAGATCAGTTTGACTCGGTTGAATATTGCTTGCCGCAGAGAGATTTTCCACTATGGCTTTTCGGTGAGGAGTATACAAATAAAGAGCCTCTAATAAAGCAAAGATACATTGTTGCAGAAAGGCAAAACTTAGCACGTCGGGTTGTTCGTAGGCTAAAATAGTCTCTCTAAACTGATCGTTGTCAATTTCGGCTTTCAAGGTATCTAGTCGCACTTGAATGGAGAGTTCTTTATTATTTGCGATATCATATATATGGGTGATGAGCTCTTGTTTTTTCTTCAACGTAAGCTCATTCTCAAAACAGTGCTCATCAGTATCTATCGCATGCTGGGCTTTTGTAAAATACACTTTGAAAGGCTTAAGGGCGATCTTTATCGTATCAAGATGGAAATACTGAACAAAGTTGTTGTTTTCAAAGAGGGCAATTTTTTCATCCACTAATTGATTAACTTTGTCGTTAATTTCTTCAGCATCCTTAGCTTCATCGATTATTGCTTTTTTAAAGCCAAGTACATAGGACTTTAGTTCCTTTTGATAGTCATATTGCATATCAACAAGTCCGTTAGATTTTTTCGCATGGTTCTTTAACCGCTTCATCAATGCCGCTTCGGTATACTGTTCAATAAACAGCTCGTCCGCTTTGACTGTCTGTTTAGTTTGTTCTTCCAAATGCGTTAGTTTTTCTTGATAGGTTAGTGAGCTCATACGTGAGGTTGCAATTTTGCTTTCATAATAGTGGATACCCGCGTTCACTAAATTGAGAATGTTTTTAAACTTAGGATCGTATTCATTAGTCGCATCATTTAAGAATTTATCGAGCGCAATACTGCTTTTAGTATCCGTTGAATCAACGGTTACTTTCTTTTGTAATTTGACTAGCCTAGGTAGTGAAGATTTAAACTCCTGAATGAGTTCATTCTTAGTTAGCAGATTATCATCACTTTGATACGATTCGATTAGGTGCCGCAAATTGATAAGGTAGTGTTCTTTAGTGGCGAACTTTACAGTACTTCTATTGGCTTCAACTAGCTTAGAAGTTGCTAATTTTTTCCGTTCCACAAGAGAGCTATTATCAAGGACCAAATCAAGATGTACCCTGGATGGTAAACCCAGTGGGCTCAGTAATCCTTTAAAGTACTCATCTGTTATATTTTTTAAGGGCGTTGTGATGAAGCCTGGTTGTAAACCTAGTTTATCTTCCCATGCATCAGCCTCTAAAAGCATAGGGGTAATGATGGATGATTTTATATGATCCAAGTTATTCATTACCGCATCATGGGTTGTACTGGTAAATTCATTTAACTTGTTCGTCAAATCGCGATAAAGCAGATACATTTTGGGTGTTTGTAAGAATAGTTTAAAGTAGGAGTGAGAACTATTCATAATTGCTTCAATACGTTGAGTTGTAAGCTTCGCATCTCGATGGAGCTCTTCAAATTCTTCAGCGGTAGTGTAGCCATTATTTCTTAGTGTTCTAATATGTTTAGGTGCAAGATAAAACGCATTTAACACGTACCACAAACTATTGTATTCAATGACTTCGTCATCCACTTTGCCAGGGGATAATCGATATTCTTCCGTGTGATCCTGGAAGGTTGCTATCAGTCCCTGTGCTTTATTGTAAAGCTCCTTTGCTATTACACCAAAATGAGGATCTTTTATGAGACCCATGGTTAATTTTTCTAACTCATATAGGTGGCCATAGGCTTGGAATAGATGTTTAACGTAGATTGTTTGATAACTTTTGTTATTCAATTGTTCTAATTCATACGCAACCCCTTCAATATGATGCAAGCTATTGAAAATACGCTTTAACGCAAGCACTTGCTCACATTGTGTCGAAATTGTTTTTGCATTATTAAGTGCAGGGAATGGGAGCCCGCTAGTGTTGAACTGAAGTTCTTTTTGCATAGCACTATTCATAAACTTAGTCAGTTCTAGTAAATCTTTTTTAAACGCGTTTATTGGTTTAGATAGATTGGTTTTCACCACGTAATGTGCTCTTGCCGAAAGTGCAGCATCTTTTTGCAGAGGAAGGGTTTCATTTTCTCGATCATATTTTTCGTCGGCTAGTTCCTCAAAAAATCGGCTTCTTTTTTTCCAGGTTAAATCCTGTTGCGTGAAAAACTGTTGAAATTGCAGATCTCTGTTCTTAAAAATATCTAAAACAGCATTGTCAGAGTCGTCAGATTTGCCCGCTAAAAAGTGAGAGATATATTTATCTTCTTCGACAGTGCTTACATCAAGGTAATCGATTTGAGTTGAGACAAAATAATTTTGGAATTGATTATACAAGGCTCTATAAGGGGCTTTCTCTTTATCAGCCTTTGCTTTTTTCAATAAGGTTTCCATGTCCCGCAGGGTGAACACTTTATTGGTTTCTAGACTTTCAAGACTCACCTTGTGCAACAGGTCAATAAATTCTGTTAAGCGTGCTGTTTTACCGACGTCATTAGTGCTTGATTTTTTCATTAGCTCTGCGTATTCAATCAGCTCATTAAAATGAACAGTACCATTAAGGCTTCTTTGTCCTTGGCGGGTTTTTTTTAATTCATCCATAGTGGAGATTAAAGCGGCTATTCTTTTTGCTTTGTCAGGGCTATGTAGTTCGGTACTTGCGACCACCAGTATCCCCTGCAATTCATCAAGTTCGCTTAACTCAAGAATAGTATTTGAGTGTTTTGGCCCTTCCTCGGGATGCTCCAATAGTCGAATAAATTGCTTATAGGCATCATAAGCATCTTCAAATTTATCAAGTTTGTTTTCATACCAAAGATGAAGATCGAGTGCTTGTTGGCTCGTTAGAGCAGCTAGAGTGTCTGCATTGTTGGTATCCAACAGAGTAGAACCATTAGGAGCTTTCACAAAGCTATTATCAATAGTGTCCTTTTTCTTAACTTTAAGTGCGCGGCGCTCATTAACAATAAAAACATTGGCCCTAGTATTGGGGAAAAGTGCTAGGTCGGTATTGTTATTAACAGAGCTAATCAAATCTTCATTTAAGGTAATGTGAAATTCGCGAGTAGCCCGATCTTTGTTAATTAATTGTTGTAATTCTGCTTTCGCTGCAAGAATAATACTTACTTTATCCGGAGGGTTTTGTAAGGTTAATAAACGCAGAGCCTTTGCAAGCCCGCCCATCACAGTACCCTTATAATTTAAACTATCAATTATGGTATCACTAAGTTCAATGTTGAACTGTGCGAGATAGGGTTTGAGTAGTTTATAGTGATTGGCTATCTCCTGTTTATCTTCCTCAGGTAGATTTTGCAAAGCTAGGTCGCTGAAGTCAGGATTTTCCAAAAGGTCAAAAAAAGCGTTAAAAGCTTTTTGTGCTTTGCCAATTTTAAAAATAGCCCTTTTAGCTTCGTCAACACGTTTGTGGCTATGCTCAAGTCTTAAAGCAACAAAACGTGAATCTTCAATACTCAGTAGTTCCTCACCTTTAGCATTAAAATCTACGGGACTAGAAGCCAATTCCACCAGCAGTTGATACAGTGGTTTAATGGAGTTCATCATCGGGTTGGATAAGGTACCTGGAGCAAGCAATAAATTGTCTTCTACTTTATCAGCAAGACCAAATAGGGTCGGTAATACGTTGTATTTTAATAGACGAAGTTTGTCGCGGATTACATCTTGTGAAGAATCACTTAGATGACCTGCTTGTTCTAGTGTGCTCATAGACAAGGTAATGACATTACTTACTATATGGATGTAATTTAAAAATTTGAGCGGGAGAAAAACACCACTACTTTTTACAGATTGTAGATCGGACAAGAGTTTTGCTGCAGCATTTTGCAACTCTAGTAATCGTTCTTGATTTAATGTTGACTCTTTATTAATAATTTCAGAGGAGTATTTACTCACATCTTGTCTAAATTTCTCAATGTATCCCGGCAAGACAGCGCTAAATTGGGTTAAAAAAGTGTAGTCTAAATCATTATTACTAGGTTGCATCTGATCAATAGCTATACCACTAATCATACCAGCTGTATAACTGAGTGGTTGGGATTTCAATTCTTCCAGTGATTTGTTAAGTTGAGCTGTCTCTGTAGAGTATCTTTTTAAAAAATTCTTGGATGTATTTTGTGAGAAGGTATTAAATTTATCAAGGAGTCCACCCAGCATTTTTTCTTCATCGGCGAAGATGGCACGTAGGTCAACATCTAAGTGGGTTATAAGATAACTGGCTTGGTAAACATGGTCAATTACACGGTTTGCCATTTGAAAATTTGATCTCAGCCCGGCCACTAATTTAGCTTTGTCTCTTATATTCAAAGCTTCTAAATCTTTCAGTGCTAAGCGTGCATGATGCAAGGCGTTTAAAAGTTTTTTAATTTGAGAAATACTATCAGGATCTTCGGCAAAATTAGTAAAGGGCAATCCCCCTTTTGTATCTCTGTTAACCAGATACGCTTTGATACGGGAATTAATTTGAGGGCTTTCTAGGATACTTACAATTTTATTAGAAACGGTATCGATTTTGTCCGAAAACTTAAATTTTTGGAAGGAGTCGAAAAGATCAAAATATTGTTCAATTGTCTCTGATACAGGCTCAAAAAGAGAATAGATGGGCTCTAACATTAAATCACCTGTCCAGTTAATTACCCCAAAGTATAGCAATATAACCTTAAGTTAATATTAAGATACGATTTTATTTAGGCTATCTGTTAATAATAGCTTTAGAGCGTCCAAAATGGAAGCATCTTGGGTAAGTCTCTGATTAGATTCAACTTCAATGCCTTGATAATCACTTACAGGGAATTTTTTACGTAGGAACGAGGTAAATCCATCACTGATGCCCAGGTAGGGGTAATTCATTCGAACGCGTATATTCGGAGTTATTTCTTTGATATTCGCTTTCCATTGTCTTGCTATATCTTGTTCAAGAGAGCGTTTGGGGTCATAGAGAAACCCAATATCTGCGTTTCTTTCTACAGAATTCATGATGGGAGTGAAGCTGTGAATGGATAGATGCAAAACCCTGTTGTTTTGGGCTAATAGTGCTTGAATTTGACGTGTAACTTCTTGGCGGAAAGGCAAATAAAATTGATTAATAATCAATTGCTTGTCTGCTTCTGAAAAGGGCTTGGTAGCTTCAGAAAAGCAATCAGGATTGTGTAGGCTACGGTTGCAATCTATTAATAAGCGACTGCTTTGTGCTCGAATTAGGGGACAGGAAAGCCTTTGTTGCAGGCATTTCGCAATGTCTAAAGCGCCGAAATCGATCCCTCTATGGGTGGCTAGTAGGCTTGCAAATGGTTTAAAGGCTTGCTGGTATTCGGCTGGAATAGTATCCACTGCATGCTCACAGCTAAGCACAACAGCTATTTTTTTCATCTTGGGGTGTACTCAAATTGTTTATTAGTGAGAAGGCAGTGTGCTAGTTGGCCATAGACTTGTTTTAAAGAGTCTTGGTTTATTGTTTTACCTAGTGTTTTTAGTATGCGTTCACTCAAATTACCCTGGCTGAGTATTTTTTCTAGAGCCAATTGCTCGTTAGATTCAAGTTGTGCACTGACCCGTTCAATCAAATGCGACCATATTTCACGCACTGATCTTGTTTTACTCGGTAATTGCCATTGATTACACAGTTCACGATCATCCACTGTTGTCGCTAAACCTGAGCTAATACACTGATCAAAAAGCGCTCTTAGTCTCTTTGTCTCGCAGGGTTGGTCAAGATATAGCTCTGATGATTCCTGCCAATGTTTCAAAATATTGAGAATAGCCTTGGCTATGGCCAGATCAGCGGTAACACATTCTTGCGTATCGATAATGCGAATTTCTATCGCCTTATGGTCCAATTTGGGAATTGCTGCGCGTGAATTCAACCATTGGTGTTGTAGTATTTTTTTTGGATCGAGTGGACTGATATCCTTGTACATCCTATCTAAGATTTTTTCTTGGTATTCTGTCTCGGTAAGAATAAATTCAGGAATAATATCACCACTGATGGAAGGTATCCGATCTTGGTTATGGCAATAATAATACAATCTTGCATCGAGTAAGCCGGTGGATTTGCCGTCTAAAACAGGAGAACTTGCTGCCAGTGCCGGTATTAAGGGTAGGATGAGCCTGATAACATTATGCAATTGACCAAACTCTTGTTCTGTTGAATAGGGTAAATTGACATGCATGCTTTGTAGGTTAGACCAGCCATGGCCTTGGCAATTAAAAATAGCATCGAATTGTTGGTAGTGGGCATCGTTTCCATGCGGCCAGCGTCGTGTCTCTTGCTCAGGGTTCATCCATGGGTGTGCTCCCGTAGGTAGGAGCATGAGATTGTGTTGCTGTAAAATAGGTTGTATATCTACTATTGTTTTTTGGAATTGCTCTATGACATTTGTTTGCGGTGGTTTGGGACCATTGTTTTTAAATTCAAGGACATGCATGACAATTTCATTACTGATTGCAATGTCGCCAAGTAGTACTTCATTGACCAGTTTGCCTGCCAAGGATTCAAGGATTAAATCACTTTTAGGTTGAATATTTAAACTGTCTTTGTCTACTAACATGTACTCTATTTCAATGCCCATCACGGAAAAAATAGAAAATTTAGACATAACCGTGTTTCCTACGAATGCGTTGTAAAAAGAGACTCATGATTTGTTGATACAAATTTTCACCTAAAATTTGATCTTCAAGCCCATTATCAATATTAGGATTGTCATTGATTTCAATAACATAATGCGTATCACCATGGCTCTTAATATCTACCCCGTAAAGACCATCACCGATTAGGCGAGTACATTTTAGAGCCAGTTTTAAAATGGCCTCAGGTACATCGTTGATGGGTAAGGTCTCGCTATCGCCTTCTTTCTTTTCTCCTGCACCGTGCCAGTCATAAATTTGCCAGTGGCCTTTAGCCATAAAATAGCGGCAAGCAAAAAGAGGTTTATTATCGAGTACACCGATCCGCCAATCAAATTCAGTGGGGATAAAGGGTTGGGCTAATATCAAATCCGATGTTTTGAAAAATTGGCTTAGTGATCTTTGTAAGCTTTTTTCATCGTCTACTTTGATGACGCCATGAGAAAAGGCACTATCTGGTTTTTTTAGTACGCAAGGAAACTCAATTTTTGGCAGTTCAATGTCGTGTTTACTTAAAAAAAGCGTTTTAGGTGTATTAATTTGATGACTAGTTAATAATTCAGCCAGATAGACTTTGTTGGTACATTTTATAATGGACTGCGGGTCATCAATAACTACTAAATTTTCTTGCGCTGCGCGGCGCGCTAAGCGATAGGTGTAATGATTTACGGCAGTTGTCGCTCTAATGAATAAAGCATCATACTCGGCGATCGTTTTTCCCTCGTTTTTATCAATGATATCGACGTTTAAACCCATCTCTTCTCCAGCTGCGACAAAGAAATCTAAGGCTTTTTTATTCGATGGGGCATTGGGTTCTGTTGGGTCCACCAGGATTGCCAGGTCGTGAAAACGTTGCTTTTTCCGCCATTGGTAGACTCTTTTTTTAGATAGATAATTTTCTGCAGCCTGGCGCATAAATTCTAAGTGGTGCTCTGGTACATCGGCTAGCGATAAAGGCACGAGGCGTTTAATACGCCATTCTTTTTTTAATTCTAAGGTAAAACGAATGAGTGGTAAGGGAAATAAACCATGCAGTTGTTTGGCTAGCGTTGCATAGCGTTTCGCCATATTTTGCCCAAAATACAGGCTTAAAACGAACTCATCGGTTTTAATATCATGCAGGCTATGTTGGATTTCTTCATGGGTATCTTGCGAAATCAATTTGGATAAGCTGACGTTATAGACGTCCAAGATACTGTGTGAAGAGGGTAGCGCCTTATGATCACGAGCTTGGGCCAATAATGAAACGTAGTAACCGATAGATTGGTAACTAAACGATTGGCAGAGATTAATAACACGAAAGGATTTATTTTGGTGGTATTCATCACCCGTTAAATATTCAGAGGCATGTACTATGGGAGCGAGTTCACTTAAAAACGACCAACTATCAAGATCATCAGTAACGATTACTGTTTGCATTTATCTCTCTTTGGGTTCAATTATGAGTAAATTAGCGTCATAAGTTAGTACACCAAGCATTATAGAGTTAATCAAGCGATTTATGCTTACTTTATAATAATTATTACGAAACAGTGGATTTTCCGCATGGGGATCGGCGACGACAACCAGTCGTTTGGTTGCATCATAACCGCACAGTACTACAAAGTGTCCACAAGGTTCACCACGTATATCATCGTAAACTGATTTCCCCTCAGGAGTAAAGCGTTCGCGGGCACTGCGGTATAGGTAAGTTGCGCTCAAAGCAGTAAGGATAGGGATTTTGCGTTTGAAATATTTTTTGAGTAGATCGACATTTAGTGAATTAGAGCAGATTTTACCGCCTAGTTTGAGATAGTCAAAGAGGGCTAACGTCGCTTTGGTGATGAAGGGATCGTTGCGATAGTGCATTTGCGCTTCCAGCTTTTCCATCAAGAAATCGTTATCCACATGACCATTGTGAAACCAGGTTAAGTCGAATAAATTGAGGTTATAAACATAGATACTGGCTTGAAAACCATGTTGCAGAGCATGTTTACCAAGCATCGGAGTCAAGGTGCCGCCTGAAAGCGAGCGATCGACCCCTTTAATAATCTCTTCAAGTGGCAGATCAAGACCATAATATTGATAAATGGCATGTAAGCTTGTGGGGCCGCAGGTTTCATCATCAGGTTGGCGTTGGATTTCTAATTCAATCATTGAAGCTGCCTTAATTCCAGAGAAGTTCCTGAGCACCATGCTTTTAAATTAGACTTGGCGAGGAGTTTTGTCAAATTGTTGAACATTCCTGCATGGGTTTTTGCACTATCTAGAGCACTTTAATTGACAGTTCTAATATAAAATCAGCCACTTCTTCCGGATCGCTGAAGTAGTTGGTGTAAGCTTTTATACTAATCGGTTTATTAATACGTTCGCCACTTGCTTTAGACTCATTAATCATGGCCTTGACTGTATCGCCCATGGAACACACGAAAAATACATCAGATTCTGGACGTTTTAAAAATTGGGCTTGGAACGATTTAAACACTAAAGACATTTTGCATTGCGCAAGATCTGCGTGGTAGAAACCGTGTAAACCACCCGCTAAGTCTGCGCCAACCGCAAGCGCACCAAAATACATTGAATGTAAGTGATTACGACTGCGTCTGTTTAAACGCAAACGAATCACTATTTCTTGCTCAGTCAGTTTAATTAAAAGGGGCTTTAGATAGCCAATCATAGCTACTTTAAACACCCCGAAATACCAGAGGAAAAATTTAAAGCGAGTAAAACGACTCATGCTTCGTCCTCTTTAACCTTCAAATTGGTGATAACTTTTTTAACTGCGTGTATGGCGGTCACGCGTTTAATAATGGCAACGATAGATTGACTACTTTTAACGTTTCCAGAAAGTGTAACGACGCCATTGGTAGTTGTGGCGTTAATTCCAACCAAGGGTATCGTTTCATCATCTAATACCTTTGCTTTGAGAACAGCTGTCTCCACTTTTGCTGTAATGAACGCATCAGTGAAAGCAGTATTCACTTTCTTAATATATAAGCCACTCGCATGCACGGATTTTACGCCGTTAGTGGTTTTGGCTATGCGTAAGGCATCAACAAAGGCTTGTTTATCTTTGACAAAGCCTTTTAAAGTTACCACTCCATCTTCAGTGGTGGCAGTAATTTTCAAAGGGTTTAAATTGGTATATTCGGTAAATTGTGCGGTGATTTTCGTTGTGATCACTGAGTCGCTTATATCCTGCTTAATACTGCCAATGTCCGCAGCGTGCAGTTGAGTGATAAAAAAAACGAGTAAAGCGGTCAGAATACAAGTAAATTTTTGGTGCATAGTAACCCCCACTTTGATTCGGCATCCATCCTAACTAGTTTGAGATACGATTATAACAGTGTAAGGAGCGTTTGTCTTATACCACTAGCAGGGCTATACTTCGAGTATTTTTTATTCAGGGCAGTGTGACTAATGCAATCAATCACTATTCGTGGTGCAAGAACCCACAATCTTAAAAATTTAGACCTCGAATTACCTAGGGATAAATTAATTGTCATCACTGGTTTATCAGGCTCAGGCAAATCCTCGTTGGCTTTTGATACCCTTTACGCTGAAGGGCAAAGACGCTATGTCGAATCCTTATCCGCTTATGCTCGGCAATTTTTATCAATGATGGAAAAGCCCGATGTAGATTCGATTGAAGGATTATCACCCGCCATCTCAATTGAACAAAAAGCGACTTCGCATAATCCTCGTTCAACAGTAGGCACAATTACTGAAATTTACGATTATCTAAGACTACTATACGCAAGAGTTGGGGAGCCGCGTTGTCCTACTCATAAAATTAGCTTGCATGCCCAGACCATTAGTCAAATGGTAGATCAAGTGCTTACTTTGCCGGAAGATACAAAAGCGATGATTTTGGCACCGGTCATTCGCGAACGAAAGGGTGAGCATGTGCAATTGCTTCAACAATTGCAGGCACAAGGTTATGTGCGTGCACGCATTGATGGCGAGATTTATGAATTAGACGAGCCGCCAAAATTAAGTTTACGCATTAAACATACTATTGAGGTAGTTGTTGATCGTTTTAAAGTCAAAGCGGAAGTAGCGCAACGGCTAAGTGAGTCTTTTGAGAATGCGTTGAATCTTGCCGATGGTTTGGCCATCGTGGCTTCTATGGATGATAGCTTTAAAGACATTACCTTTTCTTCAAAATTCGCTTGTTCTGAGTGCGGTTATAGTCTCAGCGAGCTGGAGCCTAGGCTTTTCTCTTTTAATAATCCTATGGGAGCCTGTCCTTCTTGTGATGGATTGGGGGTGGATCAGTTTTTCGATCCGGATCGTGTGATACACGATGTAACTGCCAGCTTAGCGGAAGGTGCAATCAGGGGGTGGGATAAAAAGTCCTCCTATTATTTTAGCATGTTGGAATCACTAGCTCGGCATTTTGGTTTTGATACTGGAACGGCTTATTGTGATCTACCCGAAAAAATGCAAAAAGTGGTTTTATATGGGAGTGGTTCTGAAGTCATAGAATTTAACTACCATAGACCCAACGGTGGCTATATGGTTAAGCGCCACAGTTTCGAAGGCATAATTCCTAATATGCAACGGCGTTACCGTGAATCTGATTCGGGGATGATCAGAGAAGAGTTAGCAAAATACCTGTCTTCTCGTCCTTGTCAAACTTGCTCAGGCGCTAGATTACGTGAAGAGGCGCGCAACGTCTTTGTCGACGATAAAAATTTACCCGAAATTTCGGCTTACTCGATAGAAAAAGCGCACGATTTTTTTAAAAATCTGAAGTTGACGGGCTATCGTGGTGAAATCGCTGATAAAATTAATAAAGAGATCACCGCTCGGTTAGGGTTTTTGGTAAATGTGGGGTTAGATTATCTCTCACTTACCCGCAGTGCTGAGACTTTATCAGGGGGTGAGGCGCAGCGAATCCGTCTGGCCAGTCAAATTGGCTCGGGACTTGTGGGAGTCATGTACATTCTCGACGAGCCTTCAATTGGACTACACCAGCGGGATAATGATCGGTTGTTAAAAACCTTATTACATTTACGCGATCAGGGTAATACAGTGATTGTCGTTGAGCATGATGAAGACGCGATTTTGAATGCGGATTATGTCCTCGATATCGGACCTGGTGCAGGTGTGCATGGCGGTGAAATAGTTGCTAGTGGAACCCCGCAAGAAGTGATGGATAATCCTGCTTCGATTACTGGGCAATACCTATCAGGGAAACAAAGTATAGCTATTCCAAAGACGCGAACACCAATTGATGAGAATCGAATGATTCACATGAAAGGCGTGAGTTGTAATAATTTACACGACGTCAGTGTCAGTATTCCTTTGGGACTTATGACTTGCATTACCGGGGTTTCGGGCTCAGGTAAGTCGAGCCTCATCAATGATACCCTTTATCCTATGGCCGCCAATGCCTTAAACCGCGCCAGTTTATTTGTTCCAGGAACTTTGCAAGAAATTACTGGGTTAAATCTATGCGATAAGGTCATTGATATCGATCAAAGTCCAATCGGTAGGACTCCACGTTCAAATCCAGCAACCTACACCGGATTATTTACTTATATTCGTGATCTCTTTTCAGGAACTCCCGAGGCGCGGGCTCGTGGTTACCAGCCGGGTCGTTTTAGTTTTAACGTGCGCGGTGGGCGATGTGAGGCCTGTCAGGGTGATGGCCTTATCAAAGTTGAAATGCACTTCTTACCCGATATTTACGTCTCTTGTGACGTTTGTCATGGCAAGCGCTACAATCGAGAAACCTTAGAAATTCAGTATAAGGGAAAAAATATTCATGAGATTTTAGACATGACTGTTGAAGATGCTTGCGAATTTTTTGCGGCTATTCCTTCATTACATAGAAAGTGCCAAACCTTAATGGATGTAGGGTTATCCTATATACGATTGGGGCAGAGTGCCACTACTCTTTCTGGTGGTGAGGCTCAGCGGATTAAATTGTCGCGAGAATTATCTAAGCGTGGTACTGGAAGCACTTTATATATTTTAGATGAACCTACAACGGGCTTGCATTTTCATGATACTAAGCAATTATTGTCGGTATTATTTCGTTTGCGCGACCAGGGCAATACGGTAGTAATTATTGAACATAACTTAGATGTCATTAAAACCGCCGACTGGATTATTGATTTGGGCCCAGAGGGCGGTAATAAGGGCGGAAAGATTATTGCCACAGGCACACCAGAGACTGTTGTAAAATGTAAACAATCTTATACGGGGCAATTTTTGAAGCCCATTTTGAAGGGATAGGTTAGCGAATAGATTGCGTAGTCTTGAACAAACTGTATTTTTTACCCTTTTCAAGCTATAACTAAGTGTAGGAAATTAATATTAGGAATCATAATGGGCACTTTTTTGATAATTATTTTAGTTATTGCGGTCGTGCTATTTCTCTGGGCGATTGGTGTTTACAACGCTTTAATTGCTTTGATTGAGGCCATTAACAATAATAAAAAACAAATTGATATCCAGCTTGACCGCCGTTTCAAAGTGTTCGAATCATTGATTGAAACCGTTAAAAAATACATGGATTACGAGAAAACCACTTTAAAAGATGTGGTAGCTTTGCGTAATCAGGCACAAACTGCGAAAGCCTCGGGTGATGTACAAGGGCAAATTGCCGCTGAAAATGGTATCTCGAAGATTGCCTCAGGTATCAATATGGTGTTTGAGCAATACCCTGATTTAAAAGCCAATCAGAATGTGCTGCAATTACAAGAAGAGATCGTTAATACTGAAAACAAATTGGCATTCTCTAAGCAAGCTTATAACGATGGCATTGAGCGTTACAATGCTAAGAAAAAATCATTTTTTGAATCCATGGTAGTGTCTTTTTTTGCAAGCACTCTGGACAAAGATTTTGTGTATTGGGGATTGGCTGAAGATCAGATTCAAGCCAAGGAAGATTATACTGTTAAACTTTGAGTTTAAATATGCCCCTTACTGACTATCAGGCCACGGCTGGGGATTGGCGTGGGCAATTAAAAAAGAATGAGAGCAAGACCCGTATGGTCATTGCTCTTTACCTGCTTATTTTTCTTGCAGTAGGCCTTATAGCAGATACCGTCGTTTTACAATCTATGCATGCGCATCTTACCCTGGAACAGAGTTTTTATGCATTGATCACTCTTAAGGTAGTTCCTCTTGCAACTCTGATAATGGCTGGAATTGCGGGTGTGTCCTTGCTAATCACCTATTCACTTTACGATAAGATAATGCTCTTAGGCACTGAATACCGAGAAATTACACCGGAAACTGCGCAAAACTTACAGGAAAAGCAGTTATATAATGTGGTTGAGGAAATGAAAGTTGCATCCGGTCTGCAATTTATGCCTAAAGTTTTTATCATTAATGCAGATTACATGAATGCTTTTGCTAGTGGGTATAGTGAGCGTTCAGCAATGGTAGCAATCACACGTGGGTTAATGGAAAAATTGGATAGGCAAGAAATGCAGGCCGTTATGGCGCATGAGCTTAGTCATATCCGTCATCACGATATCAAGCTGACGTTGATGGTAGCGGTTTTGAGTAATATCCTTTTAATAGCTATTGATATATTGTTTTATTCAGTGGCCTTCAAACGGGACAATAATCGCAATGACAATCGTTTATTAATGGTGATTATGATTCTCCGTTATGTTTTACCGTTGATAACTGTGGTGCTGGGACTCTTTTTAAGTCGAACCCGTGAATACATGGCTGATTCAGGTTGTGTAGAATTAATGCGTGACAACGAACCAATGGCGCGTGCGCTTTTAAAAATCAGCGGTGATCATGCCCAGAATGCCGAGCAGTATGCAAAAGCCTATGGTGACACTCCGCATGAGGAAGTGCGACAGGCATCTTATCTATTTGATCCTTCTGACATAGACCCGGTTAAATCTTTGAATAATGCTTTTACTACCCATCCTACGTTAGAGCAACGATTAGATGCCTTGGGTTTTAAGCGAAAATAAGGCTACTTACTCGCGCAAGCCTACACCTTTCTTTAGCAAATACAAATTCAAAGTAGTTAAACCTATCAACATGCTAAAAATAATACACATGGCTAAAGTCATGCTCACCTCTTCCTGACCTATCATGGCATGTCGTAAAGCATTGACCATGTATAATATAGGGTTGAGAAGTGAGATTTTTTGCCAGATGCCGGGCAGCATGTTGATGCTATAAAATACACCGCCTAAGTAGGTCAGGGGAGTTAAGACGAAAGTAGGTATCAGCATTATGTCATCAAAATTACGGGCTATCATAGCGTTGGTAAAACCGGCCAAGGAGAACACTCCTGCAACTAGCATCACAACAAGTAAAGTCATTGGCAGATGACTAAATTCTATCGAAATGAAAAAGCTGGAAATAACAAAAACTAAAAAGGCCACAATCACACCTCTTAGCACTCCACCTAGTACATAGCCCAATAATAGGAGGCTATTATGCATAGGGCTTATAAGCATTTCCTCTATACTTTTTTGAAAGCGTACACTGAATAAAGAAGTTGAAACGTTGCCGTAAGAGTTGACGATAACGGACATCATGATAAGGCCTGGCGCGATAAACATGGGATAAGTAACGCCCTGTATATCTCCAATTCGGGAACCAATCAAACTACCGAAAATCAGGAAATAAAGGCTTGTGGTAATTACTGGTGGTAAAAATACTTGGCTGGCGATGCGGAACATACGTACCAGTTCGCGACGTACCAATGTGTATAGAGCTATCAGTTGTTGTTTAGTGTCCATTTTTTATTAGGTCCAGAAAGAGTTCTTCTAAGCGGTTGGTTTTATTTCGCATGCTGAGTATGTTGATTCCTTTATTTGCAAAGGTGGTGAAAACTTGGTTTAAAGAAAAATTATTTTCCATGCGTAATTCAAAGGTATTGGGATCAATAAGTGTTGCCGTGAAGGGTTGTAAGTCTGGTAATTGATCGACCGGTAGTTGGGTATTAAAGATAAAGGTTTGATGCTGTAACGTTTGAAGCAATGCCTTCATCGAAGTGTTTTCAATAATTTCACCTTTGTCGATAATAGCAATGTTCTTACACAATTGTTCTGCTTCTTCAAGGTAGTGCGTTGTAAGAATAATCGTTGTGCCTTCCGCATTAGTCCGTGTTAGAAATTCCCACATGCTACGTCTGATTTCAATGTCGACTCCAGCAGTTGGTTCATCAAGTATTAAAACTTTTGGTTGATGAATTAATGCTCGGGCGATCATCAGTCGGCGTTTCATCCCTCCAGACAAATGGCGTACTATCGAGTTACGTTTGTCCCATAAGCCTAATTGTTCGATTAATTCCTCTGCACGGGGTAGGGCGATTTTGCGAGAAATTCCGTAATATCCCGCTTGACTGAGTAGAATTTGTATTGGATTTTCAAAGATATTTAGATTGACCTCTTGTGGTACTAGACCGAGGCATGATTTTGCTTTTTCGGGTTGGCTGTCGAGATCATAGCCGTGGATGCGTATGCTGCCCGCGGTTTTGTTAACTAGGGTAGTAATGAGACCGATGGTAGTCGATTTGCCTGCCCCGTTGGCGCCAAGTAAGGCAAAAAAATCACCTTGATTGACGTTGAGGTCTACATTTTTTAAAGCTTGCACACCATTGGAATAAATTTTGGATAGGTGTTTGATTTCTAAGGCGTACATAGGGGGCGTCTTTGGTGAAAATACCATTATACACAATAATTTAGAGACTTCAGTAGATAATCTACTATTAGAGCAATTCTCAATTTGGAGTTGGAATTCAGCTCCGCTCTTGATTGAAGATCGTCTGGATTCCGCGGACCTTCGGCCGCGGAACGTAGGCGCGTAGGGCCTACCTACGGTGCACACTCCTCAACCTACCGTGCACACTCCTTAACCTACCGTGCTTTATGCACGGTATCCAGGGATCCTTGTTGTGATCGGAGCTGATTTCCAACTCCAAATTGAGAAGCGCTGATATTCTTGTCGAGAGCGTTAGACTATTTTTATATACTGTCCCAATTAGCACTCATCCGCCTCATTGAGCGGACGCGTGGGTCATCTGGATCTGTGCGCAGTCTTCTAGAGCTTAAATGAGTTAGCAAGAGGGTGTAGTGGCTGTCTGTACCGTACTTTTTTTTTCGGTATCATTATCAGTGCTCGTATTCTTTTGATTGGTTTTCTTTTTCATCGCTTCAAGTGCTTCGTTTAATTCGGTAAGTAAATCGTATTTCTTGCTAGGGGGATTTGTTTTGGTGGAGGGGCTAGTTGGCAGTGTGGCAAATAATGAGCTTGGATTGGCAGCAACGACTTCTTTACCAGGTAATTTTTTTGGTGCAGGCGGTGTTGCTACGGGTAAGGTTGGTGTCGAAGCTGTTCTTAGTGGTGTTGAAGGCTTGGGTTGATCCAATGGCTTTGCTGTTGTTGTTACTTCTGTGGGAGAAGTGTTTACTTTTGGTGTTCCAGTAGTGGGTTCGCTTGTTACTGCAGTTGTCGTGCTTGCGGGACTAGTGCTTGATTTTTCGTTGGATGTTTTGGTTAGTTCAAATAATACTGTCAGTAAACCTTGGGCTTGTAAAATTTGGGGATTAAGCATTTGGAGATGTTCTTGATTATGAATTTTTTGCTCTAATTGAGCGACTTGTGTAGTGAGTCGTTTATTTTCGGCAGCTAAGGTTTCTATGCGCTTGGTTAATTTTTCAGTCATTTGAAGTTGAGTTTGTTGCGATAGGTTTAGTGTCGTTGTCATTGAAACTAATGCACTTTGAAATTCAAACTGTAGTGTTTCAACTGCTGTCTCGTTATCAGGTTTAATGTTTATATGAACTTTATCAATGCTTGTCACTATCCCTTTAGCAGTATTGTATCGGCTGACAAAAGTCATCCAAAGCTCAAGTGCCTCTCGATTCGCTGGGCCATAGGTTATGAATTTGGAATTCAAAGCATCAATAATACTTTGGTCATAACATTTTTCTGTTTCAGGTCCCTCACAGATGGTTTTAAAATCTTCAAGTAGAGAGATAATTGCTTCGCGATCGGGTTCTTTTCGATTGTAAAACATTGACGAGCCACTCTGTTTATATTTAGTAAGCATGTCATCAAATAAAGTGCGAAACTCAGAACTAATTGGCATCCATAACCCCTTACATCGTCGAAACTCGTTGACTCATTTAATAGTAATTTGAATGCGAATTCAATCGATTTTAATTATTTTTGTAGCCCGGATGGAGCGCAGCGTAATCCGGGTTTCTTTAGCGAATGCTGAGTGGGTCGTTAGCATCATTAACGTTAAGGAAACCCGGATTACGCTGCGCTGCATCCAGGCTACGGTGTTTGATTTTTATGAGATTGGTGAACTATCACTTTCTTATAGCGTAGCCCGGATGGAGCGCAGCGTAATCCGGGTTTCTTTAGCGAACGCTGAGTGAATCGTTGGCATCATTAACGTTAAGGAAACCCGGATTACGCTGCGCTGCACCCGGGCTACGGTGTTTGATTTTGAATTATCGCGATTTGAGCCATCCGGCAATACTGTATCTTGTTTGATGGGTAACGCATACCTCGTGGGGGATATCACTTGTGAAGCAGATAAAACGGTTTCCTTGTGGGTTGACAGTTTTTAGTAACTCATCTTGGTTGGTGTACAGATTTAATTCGCCACCATACTCTTTTTGCCAATTTTGGTTTAAGTAATAAACACAGGAGATTTTTCTGCGCTTATTTGTTCTAAATTGATCAATGTGTTTCTTGTAAAAGGATCCGGACTCGTAGGTGGCAAAATGCGATTCTACTTCAGACAAGCCCAGAAAAAGCGTTTGATTGAGGATGTTCGCAACTGAAGAAAGTGCATTTAGGTAATTAGTAATAAAAGGATGTTCGCTGTCTTCATCTAACCAAAGAATTTTATCGTTGCGGATATTCTGATTATTTTGGACCTCTTCGTTGGAGCCAATTCTTGCGATGTTTAAAGCATTTTCTTGGTTTAAGAAGTGCAGGTGATTGCCAAGCGCTAGATAATTTTCAACCTCGAGAAAATTATCGATGATGTGGTAACCTTGGTTACAAATATTGTCGACTAATAGTTTTGAATCGATCAAAGTGCGTTCCTGTAGATCATTATTTTCGCTGAATTGTACTCTTTCAACAAATGCGCGCAAGGTTTAGTTCTAACCAGCAATTCTCAATTTGGTGTGGGAATCCAGCTCCGATCACAAGCAAAGATTCCTGGATACCGTGCATAAAGCACGGTAGGTTGGGGAGTATGCACGGTAGGTTGGGGAGTATGCATGGTAGGTTGGGGAGTATGCATGGTAGGTTGGCGCTACGCGCCTACTTTCCGCGGCCGAAGGTCCGCGGAATCCAGACGATCTTTAATCTATATTGGAGCTGGACTCCAACTCCAAATTGAGAATTGCAGTCTAATAAGAAGGTTCTTTAATTGTTTGATTGCCTTCTAACAGGACTTGATTCTCTTTCCAATCCGGCATGAACCTTGTCATTAATGAGTAGAATCTTTGATTGTGGCTTGCTTCTAACAGATGAACCAGTTCATGAACTAACACATACTCTAGACAGGATAAGGGTTTTTTGATGAGATTGAGATTCAACCATATGCGATGTGCTCGTGTATTGCAGGACCCCCAACGGGTCTTCATTTTCTTAATGCCCCACTCTTCAGTTTTCACACCAATCTTCTTTTCCCATTTATTGATTAAATCGGGTAGCAAGTCGCTCATTGATTGTTTATACCAGCGGTCTAATAACAATTGTTTGTACTTATCAGTTGCATCAATTGGAGCGTAACAGTGGATAACTTTACGGTCTATTTTGACATGTGATGGTCCGTTATGTTCAGTCACTAAAAGGAAATAATCATTTCCTAAATAAGGGATTGTGCTGCCTGTCTGCAGGGAGGGCTCTTTAAGTGAGGGCTGACTGAGGATTCGATTACGGTGTAAGCGAATCCAGTCACATTTATCAGTAAGCAATTGACCAATCAACTTGTTGCTATAGCGTAAGGGCACGCTAAGCTTCACAAGGCCATCAGGTGGGTAAATACGTAAATTAACACTTTTAATGGGTTTTTTTAGTACTTCAACTTCTATACCATCAATTTCAAAAATCATTTTTTTATCGTTCTGCACCGTAACAAGGGCTATCTATATATTCGCCGTTAATATCTAAAACCATATTAACACTAGCACGTTGGTAGCGAGCGATTGTATCATATTGAGCTTTACTTACATAACCATATGAACTTCCGCAATACACTAAAGAAGTTGCACCGGGTTTTGCTTTGACTTGAACAGGTTGATCGCAGTTCCAGCGAAATTGGGTTAAATCACAATTAGCAAAGGCCATGCTAGTTGGCAAAAGACAGACAATAAGACCAAATCTCCATATATTATTCATTCCCTTCTCCACCTAGTAATTGATAGTTTTATTATTACTATCTTGGTTTATCGCGTCCTAATAATTCTAAGTATAGGATAAGTCTACGCTTTCTCTACTTTTTCTAGGATAATTTATTTAGAATTATGGTATAAGTCGTCTGTTGTAAAAAAGGATGGTTATTATGCTCACGAGTTTAGACTACATCAAAGCTTTACGTGACAGTAAATTTCTTCGTTTTTTAGAGTGGCCACAAGGTATAGTTGAGCTCTTTACGACTAAGTCTACCCCGACTAGTGCTGATGATTTGTTGCCACTATTGGTTTTTGAATGGCTACGTAACGGATTCTGTCTAGAAGATGCTAAACAGTTTGCAGTTTTATACGCAGTCTCAAATAAAGAACCCACACTCCTACAAGGCAATCTTGCCTATTCACTGACAACTTTATATTCAGCTGCACTGCAATGCTTGGTTTATTTAAATACAGACAATGGCCTGACTAGGGGGCAAATTGAAGCATCGAGTAAGGTGATGATTCTGCAAATTATGCGGCAAAAAGAAACCATTCTCAATGGCAAAAATTTAAGCGAAGCACAAGCTCGTTTTGAGGAATGGTCACAAACTGTAGACAAACTAACTGTGCAAAAGATCTGTTCACAGATGGCCCCTATAGTGGCTTTACGTTACACACTTTTAAAATATATAACCGAAATGAGCGTTGCGAAGTCTACTGAAAATGATGCCTTAAAAATTACGCGTTTAAGTTTAGCCAAAAGTTGTGTGGACTATCTTAGCAAGCAAGAAGAGTTAACAACCGTTGTTATTGATGAAATTGCTAAATACATGAAATCAATTCGTGCCAGTCAGCCAGCAGATTTTGAGATGAACTATTTAAATATTATCTCGCCATTAACCCTGGTGGATCAAACTTTGCGATTTATGGTGGAGTGGAGCGTGAGATTTTTTCAAGAAGTGAAAATTCCTGCCGCAGTTGCTGTTACATCGTCTACAGATACAGTTAAAAGTATAGAACTTGTCGAACTGACTAAACCTATTCCTTAGAGTGTTGGAGATAACCCTGATACATAGGCATGATCAAGGTTATCATCCACAAGCAAATTAATCTGCTTTTTTACCTGCTAACTTTTCTTTGATACGTGCAGCACGTCCAGCTAAGTTACGTAGGTAGTATAATTTTGCACGGCGTACGTCACCACGTCTTTTTACAGTAATGCTGTCTACGATAGGGCTGTAAGTTTGAAATACACGCTCAACGCCAACGTTGTGAGAGATTTTACGAACAGTAAAAGCAGAGTTTAAGCCGCGGTTACGTTTTGCAATTACAACACCTTCAAATGCTTGTAAACGCTCACGTGTTCCCTCAATTACTTTTACTTGAACTAGAACGGTGTCACCTGGATTAAATTCAGGGATTACCTTGCCGTGCATTTGCTCAGCATTCAATTGGTCAATAATGTTAGTCATGGACTACTCCTAAAATTGGTTTATCCTCAGCAGGAATCACCGTGTTCGCTTTTAAATTCTTCAAGCAATTGCTTGTCGTTTTCATCTATTATTACTTTTTCAAGTAAATCCGGGCGCTTTAGCCAGGTTTTACCTAGAGATTGTTTACGTCGCCATCGCTCTATATCTCTGTGGTTTCCACCTAATAGTACAGGAGGGACCTCAAGTCCTGCTATGGCTGCGGGTCGGGTATAGTGAGGGCAGTCGAGTAAGCCATTCATAAATGAATCTTGCTCTGCTGAACCTCGGTGCCCAAGACTTCCCGGTATTAGACGAACTATTGCGTCTATAAATACCGTGGCTGCCAATTCACCGCCGCTTAATACAAAATCCCCAAGCGACCATTCTTCATCAACGTGTTGCTCAATGATGCGCTCATCAATTCCTTCGTACCGTCCTGCGATAAACAATAAAGGTTGTTTATCTTTTGCAACCTGATTTAAGTCGCTTTGACGTATGACCTTCCCTTGCGGGCTTAGGTAAATCGTCTTACAGTTCGCAGGCATTTGACTGCGTGCATGGTTAATCGCCTCATGCAAGGGTTCGTACATCATAACCATTCCAGGTCCACCACCGTAAGGACTATCATCTACCTGTCTATAAGGTCTGGATGACCAGTCTCTAGGGTTCCAGTGATCAACTACAGCCAAACCTTGCTCTATAGCTCTACCGGTAATGCCGAACTTCAAACTGTCTAAAATTTCGGGAATTAAGCTGATAACTCCAAAATGAAGTCCCACTTAAAAATCCACATCCCAGTCAACAGTAATTAGCTGTTGGCTGCTATCAATATTTAAAATAAACTGCTCAGGTAAATAAGGAATTAAATGCCTTTTTTCACCTTGGACTACAAGTACATCATTTGCACCAGTTGGTAATATCTCAATGACAGTACCGAAGGGCTGCCCTTGTTGGTTTACGACATTCATACCAATAAGTTGATGCCAATAGAACTCACCAGGACTAAGTTCAGCAAGCTGCTCGCGTTGAACGGCTATCTCTACATTGGTTAGTTCTGCTACTAACTCACGCTCAGGATAACCTTCAATTAGTGCCACTATAGCTTTGCTATGCGTTTCTACACGAAGTAGTTTAATTGCTTGCCATTTATTATGAATAAAGGCATGCCAATCTGTATACCTCAAGATGTTGTCGCGAGGATCTGTAAAGGAATGAACCGTAACAAAACCTTTGATACCATGAGGTCGGCCAAAACGACCGACTACTACCCAGTTCGACTGATTATCCACGTTATTAAGCTGCTTCGCCTTTAGTGTGTTCTTTAATCAGAGCACGTACACGATCAGATAGCTGTGCACCAACACTTTGCCAGTGGGCTAATTTTTCCATTTCTACATGTAGACGAACTTCTTGTCCACGTGCAACAGGGTTAAAGTATCCAATACGCTCAATGTAATTGCCATCGCGACGCTTGCGGCTGTCAGTAACAACCATGTGATAAAAAGGACGCTTTTTGGCGCCGCCTCGTGATAAACGTATAACGACCATTGTTTTCCTCTACTTTAGAGTGGTTACATAAAAATGCCGTGTATTGTACGAAAATTAACTCGACATGTGAAGTAATTCTTGCGAATTATTTTAAATCCTCTGGAAACATACCTTTCATTCCAGCCATACCGCCAAGTCCTCGCATCATTTTCTGCATTCCGCCAGGCTTGGTAAACTTTTTCATCATCTTCTGCATTTGCTCAAATTGCTTTAATAATTTGTTCACATCTTGAATTTGCGTCCCCGATCCAACAGCAATTCGTTTTTTACGGGAGCCGATAATTATTTTAGGAACTCTGCGCTCTTTAGGGGTCATTGAGTTAATAATGGCAATAGTTTGTGCCATTGATTTGTCATTGACCTGCTGCATTGCTTGCTGAGGTAATTGGCTCATGCCTGGTAACTTACTCATCATGCCTGCAATTCCACCCATATTGTTCATTTGGAGAAGCTGTTGTTTAAAGTCTTCAAGGTCAAAGCTTTTCCCTTTTTTAATCTTTTTCGCTAACTTTTCGCTGGCTTGTTTGTCAGCTTTACGCTCAACTTCTTCAATCAGGGTGAGAATATCGCCCATACCCAGAATTCTTGAGGCAATACGTTCGGGATGGAAGGGCTCTAAAGCCTCTACTTTTTCCCCGCTACCAATAAACTTAATCGGTTGACCGGTAATTTGTCTTACTGATAAAGCTGCTCCACCACGTGCATCACCGTCTGTTTTGGTGAGGATTACCCCAGTTAGAGGTAGGGCTTCATGGAAGGCTTTAGCTGTGTTAGCCGCATCTTGACCAGTCATGCTGTCAACGACAAAAAGGGTCTCAATCGGTTTGATTGCTTGATGAACAGCTTTGATTTCGGCCATCATCTCTGCATCAACGTGCATGCGTCCAGCGGTATCGACTATCAATACATCTATAAATTGCTTTTTGGCACTCTCTAGTGCTTTTTGGGCAATAGCGGTGGGCTGTTCATTATTTGCAGATGGGAAAAAGTGTACATCTATTTGTTCGGCCAACACTTTAAGCTGCTGAATAGCTGCGGGACGATAGACGTCAACACTGACCACCATTACTTTTTTATTTTCAGTTTCTTTTAAGTAACGAGCAAGTTTTGCAGTACTGGTCGTTTTACCAGATCCTTGCAAACCGGCCATCAAAATGACTGCAGGTGGCTGTGTCTTGAAGTCTAACTCAACACGCTCGTCACCCATCACGTGGATTAGTTCATCGTGTACGATTTTGACGAAAGCTTGATCAGCGTTTAGTTCGGTTAAAACTTCTTGACCAAGTGCTTTAACTTTGACTTGCTCAATAAAGTCTTTGATGACCGGCAGGGCAACGTCTGCTTCAATAAGAGAAAGTCTGACTTCACGTAAGGCTTGTTGAATATTATCTTCAGATAATCGACCTTGGCCACGCAGGTTTTTAAAGGTGCGGGTCAAACGTTCGGTTAGATTGTCAAACATAGATTAAGTATCCGAAAAAAATAGCGACTATAGCACAGACAGAATGCGGCGCGCCACTTTTTAAATCCTGAGATGGGGGCTATTAGGCAAAAGGGTCAAGTCGCTTTTCATCAATTTAAATTTCTAACTGATGACTTAAATAAATTCTTGATGTACAATAGATGTTCAGTCAGTGTGAAATAATAGTAAGCCATGGCAAAAACAGCAATCATAGGCGCAGGACCCATAGGCCTATATCTAGCCTTCAAATTACATGAAGCAGGGGTAAGAGATGTAGAGATTTTCGACCCGCGCGCAGGCATCTACACAAGACCCGGCCAACTAAGCAATGACGTGTTTCTCTACCTATCCGTTAAAACGAAAACCTATATCAATTTTAAAGCCCACAATAAAAAAGGCAACACAACAGGACATATAAAAGACTTAGAGCGCGCACTTTATGATATCGTAAGCAAATTACAAATCCCAATCCATAAAAAAGCGTTTGTACGTTTTAATCAAGGGTCTAAAAAGAAAAGTATCGTCGTAATAGACAGCAATAACGTAGAAGAGGTCATAGAATGCGATTACCTTTTCGATAGCACCGGATCAAGCCGCAAAGTCATACATGCTATCAATATGCTGCATGCCAAAGCTCCTTTTATGTTGAAGTCCATCTATCCAATAGAAATCAAAGTTAAACAACATCTAATCGCCTATGTAAAAATGAGCGAAAAAGACCTAAATCACATGAATCTGCATCACTTTGAGCAAATAAAAATTCCAGACTCATCCGTCTACGTCAACATTATAGAGGCTTTGCGAGACTTGGGCTGGCAAGAATTTGGAGTACCCCAATGTTACGGACATAGTTTTGGTAGTACTAAAGCAGCTCTGTACATCGAATGTCCCGATAGATTAGAAGAAAAAGATTACAAGAAGTGGATTGAAGCTGCCATCAAAGCGCGGGTAGGCAATACAGCGGATTTAAGGTTTGAATTATTACCTGACTCTAAAAAATATGCAAAGAAACCTCGCCTATTAACCTTTCCAGTAAATCCACAAGAAGTTGTTCAGAGCTCAGCAATATTTACAGACTATCCACAAGTGATACCCGTGGGTGATGCCTTAATTGAACCGCACTATTTTTTAACGCACGGAGTCTTAGAAGGCGCACATCGTGCTGAAAGATTAGCAGCCAGTGTTATTGTGAAAGATGAGGGGATCGTTGAACTGGACTTCGCAAAATTCCAAGATAGTATTGCTGAAAGCCTAAGCGCACATCGAAAGGCTATAACCGCACATTTCGATAATCGCGAAGAGATTTACCGTAATGCACTTTTGCAAGCAAAACAACATTACGAATCGGAATCAATAAATCCCAATACAAAGATTAGTCGTCAGAGTTTAGATAAGTCGCTTGCTGAAATAGATTCTCTATTGAAAGAAGGCGACGATGACTTTTATATAGAACAACCTATAACAAAATCCGCGGACAACACAGCCACAGCACCGCAGAGGCTTTTCTCAAATTCTGCTTTGGATAAAAACGCAGTGCAGACTAGCGACTTAAGTTCATTAGCTTTAACATAAATTTTGTCTAAATTTCATGAAGACAGCTCCGAACAGCTTTGGGTATAGGAATTGCCCATCAAATAAGACATTAATTATAGAACCTAACCGTACCTCTGGAGTCACATTCTTTAAACCGTTCAAGTTGACCAATTGCTAAGTCATGATTGTTTCTGAAGGCGTGGTCTAGCGCTGTAAGATTCTGATTATCCTTGATGATGGCAGAAGCACCCTGGTCGAAGAGTGCCTGAAATAGCTCTGTTTCCTCTTCGGTTTGATCTGAGCTGCAAGCATACATGAGTGGGGTTAGCCCATATTTATCTTGGGCATTTATGTCTATTCCTTCGATTTCCAGTAAATCTTTAACAATACCGCCATGTCCTGTTGCACAGGCGAGATGAAGTAGGGTAGAGCTATTGGGTTGATTTTTTTCATTAATACGCAATTTAATCTTAGGAATCATCTCTCGAACCACCTCCTGTCTGCCGTATTGTATGGCAGTCGCGATAGCTGAGTTCATATGCATGTAATGTTTAGAGAAAAGGGACCAATCGGCCTGTAAACATTTTTTTACAGAAATAATATCTCCTTGAGAAGCCGCTAAGGCAAAAAATGACAGCTTATCGCTAGTAGTTCCAGGATTTTCTTCCGAAAATTCGGGGTATTTATTATCTAAAGTTGAAAGTTTCTTTTGCTGATTAGTTGAATCGATACCAATAAAATCGGTGTTTAAGGTGAGTCTTCTGGTTAATAGGCAGGTATCATATTCGCGATAAAGTTCTGCAGCTAATTCTGGGCTTGTCAGCTCTAAATAAGGCCTATCCTTTGATTGTTTATATAAATCATTTATGTTTATGAAGTGCCAAACTTTGCCCTGGCGCCTAAATCCCATGCTGTGATTGGGGGTACTAATGAGGACTGCAATTTGCTCATCCAGGCCTATTTGCATTAACCAATCCAAATACCCCACTGTTTCCTTAATAGACGCAAAGGTATGCGTTTTACAATAAATTTGTCTGATGTGTTGCGCTGTCGGGATAATGGTTTTCAAAATGGGATTAATGTCTGATTGCCATAGTAATTTGCCATGCAGCCCCCTATATCTATCAGGATCTTGTGCAACGCAAATTCGTTTGATCAAAAGGGGTAAAGTTCCTAAAACTGTTTCTTCAAAGGAAAGTGGCTCTCCAGCAAGGTTTTTTTGGCGAGTATTGGTAATGGCTTGTGATAAATCATTTTGATGCGATTTTAGAGCCTTAACCTGTCGATAAAAAAATGCTTCCTCGCCTAAAGCCACTGCGACAGCCCAATTTAGAGTGAAGCCATAGCAAGTGCCATCCATCTCCGGGGAGTCTAATTCGACAAATAAGTCTAGGATAGTCTGATGGGTAAGTTCATCTTTGGGTTGTTTTTTCTGTGCAAAAGGGGATAAACCGCTAATTTTAGCTATTAACAAATACGCTGTAGTGGCAAATAAGCCTAGGGTGAAAATCTCAAAGACATTCATGTCAGTAATTCGTTTTTTATCCGTAAAAAAAAACAGTATAGGGTAAAATAATTGGCTACGTCGAGTCTGCGATAAATGTTGTTCAGTGAAAGTCATAGGGGAAATTTATTCGCTATGGCGAGATTTTCCGTTAGAATCGTGTTATTTTAAGTTTCTAAATGAGATATTGGCTATTTTTTACGCGATTATTAAGGTTTCCTTAAGCTTGTTTCTGTATAATCAGCTTCTGCAAAACCCGAATACTGCACTGAAGGAATGCAATGAGCAATAAAAAACATTCATTAACTATTTTTAGTTTAACTATGATTACCGTAGGATCTGTAGACAGTATCCGTAATTTACCGGCAACGGCTTTATTCGGTAGCCAGCTAATATTCTATTTTATTTTAGGTGCTTTATTTTTCTTAATTCCTACTGCGTTAGTTTCTGCGGAACTTGCTTCTGGCTGGGCTAAACAAGGCGGTATTTACATATGGGTTCGCGAAGCTTTTGGTAAAAAGGCAGGTTTTCTTGCTATTTGGCTGCAATGGATAGAGAACGTGATTTGGTATCCGACGATTTTATCTTTTGTGGGTGGTACCATAGGCTATTTGATTAATCCAAGTCTAACCACTAACCCTTATTTCCTCTGGTCTGTGATTGTTACCTGTTTTTGGGGCGCTACATTTCTGAATTTACGGGGAATGAGCTCCTCTGCGGCGTTCAGTACCTTATGCTCGCTTGCAGGTCTTTTACTCCCGATGTCTTTGATAATAGGTCTCGGAGCTGTGTGGATTGTACAAGGTAATCCATTGCAAGTTAAATTTGAGATGGCAAGCATAGTTCCCCAGCTGTCCGATAAGTCAATGTGGGTCTCTTTAACGGCAATTATGATGTCCTTTTGTGGTATTGAAATCGCGACAGTTCATGCCAATGATGTCAAAAACCCTCAGCATGCTTTTCCACAGGCGCTCATTTATTCTGTTGGTATAATTCTCAGTACATTAATACTAGGCTCGTTGGCAATTGCTATTGTTTTGCCTGGTAAAGATATCAATTTAGTATCCGGAATAATGCAAGCATTTGAGGCTTTCTTTCGCAGTTATCACATGTCTTGGATGATGCCAGTTGTTGCGGTAATGTTAGTTCTTGGCGGACTTGGTGGTGTTAGTAATTGGATTATTGCCCCAACAAAAGGGTTGTTAGTTGCTGCTGAAGATGGCAATTTACCGGACTTTTTTCAGCAAACCAATGCTAAAGGAGCGCCACGAGTTATGCTCTTTACACAAGCGATTATTGTGACAGTCCTCTCTGCTTTGTTTTTGTTTATGCCTAGTGTCAATGGCTCGTATTGGCTATTAACGGCTTTAGCGGCCCAATTGTACATGATGATGTATTTTATTATGTTTATCGCGGCCATTAAACTGCGTTTAGCCGCTCCTGACCACCATCGCCCATTTAAAATCCCTGGCGGTTTACCTGGAATGCTGTTTGTCGGCGGTATTGGTATAGTTGGTGTGTTAACAACGTTTGCGGTTAGCTTTATTCCACCTGATGGGATAGATGTTGGAAACACTGCACGCTATGAGTTAACTTTGATTATCGGGTTGGTTTTGATGTGTTCACCACCCTTTATAAGCAATTGGTTTTTGTCAAAAGAGGTTCAGTTGGAGCCAGCCGTCTAAACTATTTTAGTGCAGGGAATCTATGAACTATATTGATGAGCTGTTAACTAAACTATCGGCACGCCTACCAGAATTAGAGTGGAAAATCTCAGAGCTAAGTACTCCTATATCAGGCCATAGCTTACCTCGTGGCCTGTTTCGTTCACGCATTGAATATTCCGGTGCCACCTGTATTCAGGAAATTAAAGAGGATATTCACGCTTTATCCTTGCAGAAAAACCAACGCAGTGAATCCTTTCTGGCGTTACGGATTAATCAAAAGATCAATGTCTTGGTCGTTTTGTGTCAAATCCAGAGTCGCAAATCCACCCCTAATAAAAAACCAGGTTTTAGCCTGAAGATGCTGAGCACTCGCCAGCAATGGATTCAAGGACTTGAAAGTGATATTGAACTGCTAGTCATCCAGCATGGGGCAATGGCTAAGTCTCTTGCGCAAATGCAATTGGGGGCAAATGCCGCGGCAGTATTAAATTTACAGGCTGATCTTGGTGAGGTCGAACGCAGATTAACTTTGGCTAAAGAAGCACTAAATCGGGCTATTGCTTAAGCCATTTACTACATTTTAATAGACTTGTTGTATAATGAACCCCGTAGATATCAATCTGCAATAAATCTAAAACGGAGTTTTAACATGTCAGATAAATTTGCGCATATTACCAAAGACATCAGTACCCACATCGCTAAATTACGCCAAGAAATGCCAGAAGTCATGGCTGGTTTCTCATCAATGGCACAGGCAGCCACTAAAGATGGTGCTCTCGATAAAAAAACGAAAGAATTAATAGCCATGGCTTTAGCCGTTGCAAAACAATGCCCGGGTTGTATTGGATTTCATTCACAGGCTCTTATCAAACTGCAAGCCAGTAGAGCAGAGCTTATTGAAACTTTGGGTATGGCAGTTTATATGGGTGGCGGACCGTCATTGATGTACGCAGCTGAAGCGCTTGAAGCGTTTGAAGAATTTAGTAAATAATTTTTACCAGTCTAAATTCTCCCTAAGTCCTCTCGGTTGAATTTAGACTGGTATGTTTTATTAGCGGCCAGTAAGAGCACTACTTACATGGGCAATCTCAGCAGCACTGCCACAAGCAAACTTTTTGTTAATTCCTAGCCAGGCAATTTGTGAAACTGTCATTTTATCTTTATCACTCTGTTGACTCGACATTTCTTTATAGGTTTGAACAATTAATTCATTCATAACGATTGGATTTAGTTGCACTCCTGCTGGTAAACAAAATAAGGGTTTACCGGATGCTTTAGCAGTTTCATTCGCTTGAAGGATGGTTTCGGCAATGCTCTCACAGGTAATCGTTAGAACATGACGCGCGGAACGAGCCCACGCTTGGGCTTGTGGATCGGCTTTAATTTCCATTTGAGGAATATTATTGGCAATATTCATGTAGTTATTGATTGTATCCGCCTGAGCAATGCTACTAATAAAAGTTAATGCAATGAGTAAACTGCGCATAATAAAATCCTTGAAGCTTAAAATTACTTTCCAGTGTATAACAAATAAATGCAAATTAAATCCCGTGCGGTTTAATTAACCCTAATTTAAAGCCTACTAACAAAAAGATGAATAAAGTGATAGAGATACCTATTCGTAAAGTTAGCGCTTTAACTGTTCTTTTGGAGTCACCAGTATCTTTAATTAGAAAAAATAAGCCACTCCCAAGGGAGCCGACAATAAGAATCATCACAAAGATGATGAAGATTTTAGTGAACATTTGTTATACTCCAGAAACTATTCACGCACAATGCAGTAAATTCCGACAACTACCTAATTGAGCCATTAAAAACGATGCCTAGTTTAACCTGTTTTAACCGACGTTTCACGCCTAGATGGTCGATGATTATTATCACGACTATTTTCGTTGCTTTTTTTATCCGGCTTGGCTTCTGGCAAATACATCGTGCCGATGAAAAAAAACACATGCTGGTGGCACAGGCAAATCAAGTTAAGGCACCTGCACAATGGTGGATGGGTGGGGAGAAAGCCCCTGCTCAATATCAGAATATCAAGGTGAGAGGGCATTATTTACCTACTATCCTCCTGTTGGATAATCAACATTACAAGCACGAGTTTGGTTACGATGTCTTATCACCTTTAGAGCTGAGCGATGGTAAAGTGATTGTAATCGATCGCGGATGGGTGCCGGCTGGGCGTTCGCGTCAAAGCTTTCCACAGGTTAAACCTCTTTCAGATGACGCCGAAGTACTAGGCACAGTGTACTTCCCAAGCGCTAACCAATGGATTTTGGGGCCAGCTTCAGAACAAAAAGCTAATAATTTGACCTTGGTTGAAGGAATAAATGCAAAATTGTTAAGTCAAGTTTTGCAAAAAAAGGTCTATCCGTTTATTATTCGCCTCGACAAGCAAGACGCCAACGGATTTGTGCGTGACTGGGCTATAGTTTCCATGCCACCCGAGCGCCATTTAGGCTATGCCCTACAATGGTTTGCCATGGCTTTAGTGATTCTAATTATATTTGTGGCATTAAATTTGAAGAAAGAAAATGAAGAAACAACGATCTAAGTATTACATTCTATTGCTTTTAGCTTCTATGTTTGCAGCACCAGGCATCTCGGCTTATTTATTTTATCAACACCCTGACTGGTTGGGCGCAACTTTAACTAATAAAGGCACCTTGCTAAAGCAGCCTTTTGTGTTAAAGGCTTTAGACAAAGAACCTAAATGGCGCATCGTCTTTTGGAGCCCAGGTAATTGTGAGAAGGACTGCCTAAAAGAAATGGATTTACTCGGTAGAGTAAGGCTAGCTCTGGGTCGTAAATTGTATTCTGTCGATCAGTGGCTTATTCTTGGCGCCGATGCAGCGCCCTTGTCCGCTGAAACGCTGGCCTTATTAAAAGAGCAAGATTTTCATGTGGCGCAAATCACCACAGACCAAATTAACCAAGACATGTCTGCCCAAGCGCAGGTTTATCTTGCGAATCCCCAAAACTATTTAATTCTTAGTTATGAACTTGGGCTTAATCCCGAAGACATCTTTAAGGATTTAAAACTGTTGCTAAATACAACTGAAACGAAGAGTGGTTAAGTGCATGCAAACTAATTTATTACGTTGGGTAACATTAATAGCGGTGGTATTGGCTTTATTTGTCGTTATGTTGGGTGCTTATACCCGATTAACCGATGCAGGTTTAGGGTGTCCTGATTGGCCCGGCTGCTATGGTCGAATGGTTTTGCCCAATGCTGATGCTGCGTTGAAAGAAGCCCAGACGCAATTTCCACAGATACCTATTGAATCTCGTAAAGCTTGGACGGAGATGGCGCATCGTTATGCTGCAGGAACACTAGGACTATTGATTCTTTTTATTGGTATCACAGTTCTCAGGAAACGGTGGCAAGGAACACAGCTTCCCTGGCATTTACCTTTGGCTTTGGTTGGCTTACTGTTTTTTCAAGCCGCATTAGGGATGTGGACTGTAACTCTCAAACTACTCCCTGTTGTAGTTATGGGTCACCTTCTAGGGGGTATGCTGATTTTTGCTTGTCTAAGTCGATTTTGGTGGCAAGTGAGTGGAATCAAGGGAGTCGACTATCCACAGTGGCGACCATGGTTGCGATTGGGTGTCATTATAGTCTTCTTGCAAGTTGCCTTAGGCGGTTGGGTTAGCTCTAATTATGCGGGTATCTCTTGTATTGGCTTTCCCCAGTGCAACGGTTTGTGGTTCCCACAAATGCATCTAACCCAGGGATTTAATTTGTTCTCCAGTATTGGTGCTAATTATCAAGGTGGATTACTAGATAGCAGTGCACGCGTAACCATCCAATATATCCATAGATTGGGTGCGCTGGTAACCGCTGCTTATATCCTTGTTTTAGCATTTTGTATTTTATGGCGATCTGCATCAAAAGCTTTGCGAGTAGCTGCGGGAATATTAGTTTTATTACTTGCATTGCAATTCACCCTCGGGGTGATGAATGTGATTTACCTGCTGCCGATCAAGGTTGCAGTTGCACATAACGGAGTGGCGGCACTTTTGTTAGCCTTAATTTTTAGCATGCTGCATTTCACACGAGGAGGTGTTCGTGCACACTGAGACTTTAGCACCAACATCTCTGGATTGGCGTGATTACTTAGAATTATGTAAACCGCGTGTAGTCTTATTGATGCTTCTGACCGTAGTGGTTGGTATGTATTTGTCCACACCGGGCTGGATTGATCTATCCTTAGTTGGTTTTACCCTCATGGGGATTGGTTTTTGTGCCGGTAGTGCTGCGGCAATTAATCATCTTGTCGATCGGCAGATAGATTCGATAATGGCGCGCACCAAAAAAAGGCCTGTAGCACATGGTCGCGTTTCTGTTATGCAAGCCCTATGGTTTGCTTTAATTATGGGTACTCTTGGTTTGACCGTACTCATTCTTTTTGTTAACAAATTGACTGCTTTGCTTACTTTGATTACTCTGATCGGTTATGCTGGCGTCTATACAGGATATTTAAAAAGAGCCACCTCTCAAAATATAGTTATTGGTGGTTTAGCTGGAGCTGCACCGCCCTTATTGGGATGGACTGCAGTTACTAACCAATTGGATCCGCAAGCTCTGCTACTAGTATTGATTATATTCACTTGGACACCGCCGCATTTCTGGGCTTTGGCAATTTACCGTTTTGAAGAATATCAACATGCACAAATACCCATGTTGCCTGTAACCCACGGAATTGCCTTCACTAAATTGAATGTGTATTTGTATACCATCTTGTTAGTTGTTGTGAGTGTGCTGCCTTTTATTATTGGAATGAGCGGTCCGATTTATTTGATTGGTGCTTTAGGTCTTGGACTACGGTTTTTATGGTGGGCGCATAAACTCTACTTCTCTGAAAAACCAGTGGTAGCCATGCAAACTTTCCGCTTTTCTATTGTGTATTTGATGGTGTTATTTGTTTTTCTGTTACTAGATCATTATTTGTGAGGAACTACTATGAGTGTTAAAAAGAAAGGTGTGACCTTGACTGTTGTCTGTTTGTTGGCAATAGTAGGATTAATGTCAGGTCTTTATGTGTCTTCGCAACTCAATGCAAAACGTTCGATTGATGTAACCGAATTCCATGGTACCTATTTAGAAAAACCTAGGGCAGTAAACCAATTTAGCTTGACGGGTACTGATCAGAAGCCTTTTGATAATCAAAGCTTACAAGGTCAGTGGACGATGGTATTTTTTGGTTTTACCAATTGCGGTTATCTATGCCCAACCACAATGGCTGAGTTTGGAAAGATGTATCGAATACTCGAAGAGAAAGGCGTTAAGAATCTTCCCCATATGGTAATGATATCTATAGACCCAGATCGAGATACTATAGAGAAACTAAGTCATTATGTGAGTGCTTTTCACCCTAATTTTTACGGGGCGCGTGGTGATGAAGAATTGATAAAATCAATGACACGCGAAATGGGTATAGCTTATGCAAAAGTAGTTAGTAAAGAAGGTACCGAACCGCAAAACTATGATATTCAACATAGTGGTGCGGTTATGTTGTTTAATCCACAGGGTGAGTTGAATGCCTTTTTTACCACTCCCCATCATGCAGACTTATTGGCCAAAGATTATATGTTATTGGTCTCCTAAGTTAATTAAACCTATCATTTTTTTTTAACGCTTAAGTTTGTTTAAAAGACACTTAGGATTACATAAATTATTTTCATGTAAATGGTAGGTAGTTTTGTTGTTTTTAAACTAGTCTTTACATTAGGTGTGTTGCACTGAACTTCACTCTAAAAAAGTAATAAAAAATATTTGAGGAATTATCTATTCATGAAAATTGCAATATTAGCCACCAATCCCCACTTATATTCTCACAAACGCCTTAAAGCCGAGGGAGAAGCAGCGGGCCATGAGGTTAAAATAATTAACCCTTTATATTGCTACATGAATGTCGCAGCTTCTAACCCCAAGGTACATTACCGTGGTGGTGAACCACTGCAACATTTCGATGCGGTCATTCCAAGAATTGGTGCTTCTACAACTTATTACGGAACAGCAGTCCTACGCCATATGGAAACTATGGGCATGTACACAATCAACGAATCAATAGCTATTTCCAGATCACGGGACAAATTCCGTTCACTGCAGTTACTAGCACGCAAGGGTATCCCAATGCCTTTAACCAGTTTTGCACAATCCCCTGATGACACTGAAGATTTAATCCACATGGTAGGTGGCGCACCTTTGGTAATAAAGTTGTTGGAAGGAACACAGGGCAAGGGCGTTATCCTAGCAGACAGCCATCAATCGGCGGTAAGCATTATTAATGCTTTTAAAGAAATGCACGCCAATATTTTAGTGCAGGAATTTATTGAGGAATCACGAGGCACGGATATTCGTTGTTTTGTGATTGGAGACAAAGTAGTAGCAGCAGTAAAACGCCAAGCAAAAGAAGGTGAGTTCCGGGCTAATGTGCACCAGGGTGGTAAGGCCTTAAAAGTGAAATTATCGCCTCAAGAGCGATCTATTGCTATAAGCGCTGCAAAAACTATGGGATTGAAAATGGCTGGAGTTGATTTAATTCGTTCGAATCATGGTCCCTTAGTGCTTGAAATTAATTCATCTCCTGGACTTGAGGGTATTGAAAAGGCCACAGGTCTCAATATTGCCGGAAAGGTAATTGAATACATAGAAAAAAGAGCAAAACCTATCAGCGTAAATGATAGATTCCACGGCTAAATAGAACCTAATGCGACCCTGATTTAGAATCACTTTTGCCTATAAGCCAGTCAGCATTGACTTCTAGCTCTTGGGCAATCGATTGAAGTAGCGCATCATCTGGGTTGGTAATCCCATTTAGCAAGGATTCTGCTTTAAATTTAGGTACCTTAAGCAGTTTAGAGAGCACTTCAATTCGCTCAGCAGTGGCCTCGGGTACACCAATACTGTCGAGCTCCTTGTTAAGTCGCTCTGAAAATCTCTTATTAAGCATCTATTTCTCCTAATAATGATCCTTACTATGCATTAGATTTGAGAGCCTGTTTAATGATAAAACAAATAGGCTCTTTATTGATATAGCACATAACACCAGTTTTGCAATGTCTATGCGAATAAATTTGATTGACGCAAGGTTGAAGTGATGTAAAATCGTTTTAATTTCAGATGGATGACGTGATTTGGCTTAAAACCAATGATTGTATAGGATTTACTATGTTTGCAAAGAATGCCGCCAACGCACCCTGTGATTTCATCCTCTTTGGTGCTTTAGGCGATTTAGCCTGTCGCAAAATAATTCCAGCATTATACCAACTTGAATCAGCCGGTTTACTGCATGAGAGAACACGTCTAATAGCTTGCTCTCGCGAAACAATGGCACAAGGGGAATTTATAGACTTCGTCAGACTTGATCTGGCTCAATTTTTACCAATTCCTATTGATGAAACAATTTGGCTAAGGCTTAGCGTAAAACTAGCTTATTGCAAGTTGGATGTCACTCAACCGGCTGATTACAATAAAATACTGGATTTTGTCCAACCTGAACAGGTGCAGGTAATCAGTTATTTTGCTATCCCTTCCTATTTATACGCACAAGCTTGCGAAGGTTTGGCCTCAGCTGGCCTTAATCTGCATTCCTCACGCTTAGTTCTGGAAAAACCAATTGGTGATAATTTAGCAAGTTGTCAGGCGATTAATCAACAAGTAGGAAGGTATTTTGCTGAAGACCAAATTTATCGAATTGATCATTATCTAGGTAAAGAAACTGTTTTAAATCTTCTCGTTCTGCGTTTCGCTAACGCCATATTTTCGTCCAATTGGGATCATCGAGCGATTGATCGGGTAGAAATAATAGTTGCCGAGGAGTTAGGTGTTGAAGGGCGCTGGGATTATTACGATAAATCTGGTCATGCACGAGATATGTTGCAAAATCATTTGGTACAAATTCTTTCTTTGGTTGCGATGGAGCCGCCATTAAACTTAGATGCTGAAAATATCCGTCATGAAAAACTCAAAGTATTAAAGTCATTGCGTCCAATAAATGCGACAAATACCAATGAATACACAGTGAGAGGTCAGTATGCTGCTAACACAATTAATGGCAGGTCAATACCGGGGTATTTAGAAGAGAAGGGTGCAAATCAACATTCAACTACAGAAACTTTTGTAGCAGTTAAAGCCTATATCGATAATTGGCGCTGGTCAGGCGTTCCCTTTTATCTACTAACGGGAAAAAAACTTTCTAAAAAGCAAAGTGAAGTAGTTATACATTTCAGGCCACAAGCACACCAAATTTTTAATACTGTTGATGGCTCGGTAGCACCTAATCAATTAGTTATTCGTCTGCAACCAGATGAAGGAGTCGAGCTACGGATTATGAATAAGATTCCCGGGCTTAGTCAAAAAATGAAGTTGCATGAAAGTAAATTGGATTTGAATTTTAATCGTTCTTTTACTAATGATCGCATAGCTGATGCATATGAACGTTTGTTATTGGAGATTATGCAGGGGAGTCAGTCATTATTTGTTAGTCGTGAGGAAATTGAACTGTCCTGGCAGTGGATAGACGGTATTAAAAGTGCGTGGGAATTAGAAAACAGTCCATTACATCTATACCCTTCTGGAACCTGGGGACCTGAAAAAGTTAAATTATTGTTTGATGGTTTCGCACATTTATGGGAAGACAAACTTGAAATTTCATAGTTTTACGGATGAATTAACCCTTAATCAAAACTTTGCTACACAGATAGTAACTAAGTTAACTGATGCCATACAAGCGCGAGGACATGCCTATCTAGTCGTTTCTGGAGGCAAGACACCACTACCCTTATTTAAATTACTGGCTCAAACCACACTGCCTTGGGAGCAGGTGACTATCTGTTTGGCCGACGAACGCTGTGTGAGTGCGGATGATGCAGCGCGAAATGAACGGATGCTAAGAAATAATTTATTGCAGCTCAAGGCAAAAACTGCCAATTTCATCAGCTTGTATGATGAGCTACAACCAACCAAGACTTTGCAAAATCTTGAACAAACACTACTTGCTCTACCTCAGTTTGATGTTGTTATTCTTGGAATGGGTGAGGATGGTCACACGGCATCTCTTTTCCCATGTAGTGAAGAACTAGCCACCGGGTTGTCAGATAACGCACCTGCTGTGCTTATTGTTAATCCTAAAACCGCACCTCATCAACGTATCAGTTTATCGAAAAATAGGCTGCTCAATACGCGCAGTGTCTATATTCATCTGACTGGTAATAATAAACGGGTTATTTTAGAGCAAGCGCGCCTTATTAATGATCCGATGCAGATGCCCATTTGCGCTTTTTTAAATCACGAGGCGAGTGATTTGCAGGTTATGTACGCACCCTAAAAAGGAATTATTATGCATCCGGTTGTAGCACGGGTTACAGAAAATATTGCTCAACGTAGTGAACAAAGTCGAGCAATTTATCTAGATAGAATTGAAAAGGCGAGGATTAAAGGCCCACAACGCAGTCTATTGCATTGTGGAAATATTGCCCATGGTTTTGCTGCCTGTTCAAAACAAGATAAAACCGCATTGCGTGGACAGACTAAAGCTAACATTGCCATTATCTCAGCATACAATGAAATGCTTTCAGCACATCAACCCTATGAGCGCTATCCTCAATTAATCAAAGAAGTAATTGCAGCGAATGGTGGCGTGGCTCAGTTTGCGGCTGGAGTACCGGCCATGTGTGATGGTATTACGCAGGGTCAACCAGGCATGGAGTTAAGTTTGTTTAGCCGCGATGTAATTGCTATGTCGGCAGCAATTGGTTTATCACATAATATGTTTGATGGGGGGCTGCTGCTAGGGATTTGCGACAAAATTGTCCCGGGTTTATTAATGGCTGCTCTGAGTTTTGGTCATCTACCCTTTATTTTTGTTCCAGCAGGCCCTATGCCCTCGGGTATTTCCAATCAGGAAAAAGCGCGAATTCGCCAACTTTTTGCTGAAGGAAAAGTAGATAAAAACGCACTCTTAGAGGTCGAGGCAGCGTCTTATCATTCTGCTGGTACTTGTACTTTTTACGGGACTGCTAATTCGAATCAATTGGTTATTGAAACGATGGGATTACAATTACCAGGCTCTTCCTTCGTTAATCCGAATACAGCCTTACGTGATGCTCTTACAACTAGAGCAGCCACCCAGATATTACAATTAACGGACCTTGATAACCAATATATGCCCATTGGGAAATTACTGGATGTTAAAAACCTAGTGAATGGAATAGTGGGTTTGTTGGCATCTGGCGGTTCAACCAATCACACCATTCATTTGGTTGCTATTGCGGCTTTGGCAGGTTACACCATTAACTGGACTGATTTTGCCGAGCTTTCTGCAGTGACGCCATTAGTTACTAAAATTTATCCAAATGGTCATGCAGACATCAATCAATTTCAAAGGGCTGGTGGTATGGCATTTTTTATTCATACTTTATTAGAGGCCTCTTTATTACATCAAGACGTTAATACCGTTGTGGGTTGGGGTTTAGATCACTACACTCGCCAACCTGTTTTAGACAATAAAGAACTATTTTGGGCAAAGGGCCCCACAGAATCGGGCGATACTACAGTACTTTCGCCCGTCTCCACACCATTCAAAGGTCAGGGTGGCTTACAGGTTTTGAGTGGTAATATCGGTCGAGCTGTATTTAAAACATCGGGTCTTGCAGAAGGTAGACAATGCATTGAAGCCCCTGCAGTTGTCTGTACTAGTCAAAGTGAGTTTGAGCAATTATTCCATGACGGTCTTTTGAATAAAAATTGTGTGGTAGTACTTCGTTTCCAAGGCCCCAAAGCTTGCGGCATGCCAGAGCTGCATCAATTAACACCTAAACTTGGAGTGTTAATGGATAAAGGGTATCAAGTTGCCCTGGTAACTGATGGTCGAATGTCTGGTGCATCCGGTAAAGTACCTGCTGCAATACATGTTACCCCAGAAGCCGTGGACGGTGGCATGATAGCTCTAATTGAAACCGGTGATCTGATCATGATCGATGGGGATAAAGGTGTTTTAGAAGTTTTATTGAGTGATAAGGAATTGTCACAACGTAAACCTGCGACACAAGTTTCAACTGAGCAAAATTTCGGGATGGGACGAGAACTGTTTGCAAGTTTTCGAGGGTTAAGTACGGGTGCAGAGCTTGGAGCCTGTAGTTTATTTATGGGGAAAGAGTGTGTATATGGAACAGTCTAATCACAATGCGAGTGCCATTGTTGCGGATATTGGTGGAACCTTCGCACGCTTATGTCGAGTTAATTTGGACAACCTAAAAAGGGACAAAACTGAAATTTATCCCTGTGCTGAATTTAGCAGTCTCGAATCAGTACTGATCCATTATCGACAACAACACTCACTGCAAGCCATACATCAAATGGCTATTGCCATTGCTTGCCCAGTTTTAGATGATTTGGTCAGTATGACCAATTGCAAATGGCAGTTTTCAATCCGGAAGTTGAAGCAACAATTGTCTTTGTCCGAACTTCTTGTAGTGAATGATTTTTCAGCCATCGCAATGTGTATTCCGCAGCTAAAAATGCAGGACATATGGCAGGTAGGTGAGGGTCAAAGTCAGCGTAATGAGACAAGAGTAGTGGTAGGTCCTGGTACAGGTTTAGGGGTGGCTTATTTAAAACAAGTCGAGCACGTTTACAAGGCTTGCGGCGGTGCAGGAGGGCATACTCGTTGGGCGGCCTCTACTGAACAAGAATGGTTTATTTATAATTATTTAACCAAACTCTATGGCCATGTTTCACATGAGCGCTTGTTATCAGGATATGGTTTAGAAAATTTATACCAAGCCATTGCGTTATTTCAAGGACATAATGTACCCGCATTGAAAGCAGCGGAAATTATTCCCCTAGCCTTGAGCAATGAAAACCCAATTGCCCTAGCTACGGTTATGCAATTTCTAGTGAGTTTAGGAGTTTTTGCGGGCGATTTAGCTTTAAGTTTTTCAGCCTTTGGGGGCGTTTATATTGCGGGGGGTATCATGCCACGGTTATTACCACTACTTAATTCTAGTGATTTCAGACGCAGTTTTGAGGAAAAGGGGCGTTTTAAAGAGTTTAATGCCCGTATCCCTACTTATGTAATAACCGCTGAACAACCAGGCCTGATAGGTGCAGCAGTTTATTTGCAACAATCGGTACGAGGAGAAATTGATGCCGTTTTCTAAATGGAATTTAAGTGCAGAGCAAGTATTTGCGGTGGCCCCAGTGATCCCAGTATTGGTAATCAATGATCTCAATAAGGCAATTCCCTTAGCGCAGGCCCTGTTGGCCGGAGGTATTAACATTCTTGAAATCACTTTAAGATCTCCAGTCTCCTTAGACGCGGTGCGCTTGTTGACCGCTACTTTTCCGCAGGCACTGATTGGCGTTGGTACGGTTCTTAACCCTGAGCAATTAAAGCAAGCCTGCGATGCGGGAGCTCAATTTGCAATCAGTCCAGGCCAAACCCCTGAACTATTAAAAGCAGGCAGAGAAGCATCTATTCCTTTTATTCCTGGGATTGCTACTGTCTCCGAACTTATGGCAGGTTTAGCTCAAGGTTATACGAATTTTAAATTATTTCCGGCGGTTGTAGCAGGTGGTGTTGCACTTTTGAAGTCTTTATACAGTCCTTTTCCACAAGCTCGCTTTTGCCCAACCGGGGGGATTAATGCAAGCAATTACACTGATTTTTTAGAACTGAGCAATGTATCTTGTGTTGGCGGATCTTGGCTTGCTCCTGAACAATCGGTTACAAGAAATGAATGGTTAACAATTAGTGAGATATGTTTAGCAATTAAAGACAAAGCAAACGTTTAAAGGGTAGACAAAGGAATTAAAACAAATGTTATTTAAGGAGTGAATAATGGCTTGGATAGTTGCGATTATAGGATCTATTGCGGGATTTTTATTTGGTTATGACGAAGGAATTATTGCGGGTTCGATAGAGCTAGTAAAAAACCATTTTAATTTATCATCCACTCATTTGGGCATAATGGCCTCTGCTTTACCCTTTGGAGCTTTGCTCGGAGCTATGTTGATAGGTGCTTTTATGGCTACCAAAGGTGCAAAACGTTTTGGGCGTAGGACCTTACTCTCTTTTGCTGGAGTATTGTTTTTCATGGGTGCTTTGGGTGCGGGTTTTGCCGATTCTATTTCAGTGTTAGTTGCATCGCGTTTGATTTTAGGTCTGGCTATAGGCTTGGCTTCGGTTTTGACACCATTATATCTTGCAGAGACAGCAGCAGTCGAAGCACGAGGCGCTGTAGTTGCAATCTACCAATTGGCGATGACGATAGGAATAGTTTGTGCCTATTCAGTGAATTATTTACTCATAGAGCGTCAAGATTGGCGGGTAATGTTTGCTTCAAGTGCTTTGCCAGCTCTAGTTTTAGCATTGGGAATTCTTTTTATGCCAGAATCACCACGATGGTTATGTAGTGTTGGTCGCCATGATGATGCCGTTAAAGCTTTAAAAAAACTTCGTAGAAATCTGATCATAGAACACGAGCTCAGAGATATTGAGTTAACTCTCGCCAATGAACCTAAGAAAGGTAGTTGGTTATTATTATTTAAAAGACCACTATTGCCAGTGTTGATGTTAGGGGTCATGTTATTTTGTTTGCAGCAATTGAGTGGTATTAATGTTGTAATTTATTTCGCGCCTGAAATTTTTAAAAACTTGGGCTTAGATAGCACCACGGGACAAATTTTGGCCACCATGGGCATAGGCTTGGTGAATTTATTAGTGACTGTACTAGCGATTATGTGGCTGGATAAAGTAGGGCGTCGTAAATTGTTATTACTTGGATTTGCAGGTACCAGTCTGAGCTTATTTGCTCTGTGTTTGTTTTCTCTAAACCAAGTTGCCTGGCTTCCCTACTTGTCTGTACTGTGTTTAACATTGTACATTTTTTCGTTTGCTATTAGTGTAGGCCCCATACCTCATATTGCTATGGCCGAAATTTTCCCCTTGCATGTGCGTGGGGCCGGGATGGGTTTATCAGCCATGAGTAATTGGTCGTTTAATACAATTGTCATTTTTAGTTTTCCCTTAATGCAGTCTATGTTGGGTATAAATTATACTTTCGCCTTTTATGCGGGTATTTGTTTTCTGGGACTGATCTATACGTATTTTTATATGCCTGAAACGATGAATATAAGTTTAGAGCAAATCGAAAACCATATTATGGCCGGTAAACCTCTTCGTCTTTTGGGACGGGAAGAGGAGACCTTTACGGTAAATGATTTGGTGAATTTGAAACCGATTGGCTAAAACTAGGATTTTGTAATAATCTAAAAAGAGAGGGTATCTTCCTTCGCGGTTTTTTATTTACAGAATGCTAAGGGATGGCTATGTATAATTATGGTGCTAAATTTAACTTCCTACTCAGTGCTAACCTTATGGGGATGCTGCTCGGAGCTTCTGTACATGCCAATAGTCTAACCTATGGGCAAGAACTGGAAGGAGGAAAGGTTGCATGCCTTATGTCGGATGGTGGTGTGGATAATCTACTCGCCGCAAAGACGGATAGCAGCGCTGGCATCACTTGGGGAGGGCAGGGACAGGCAATTGGTCCTGCTGCGCAAAGTGATACCGATGGTCTTGGAAATACAAATGCCATAGTTGCCGCACTTGGAACGTCGACCAAGTATGCAGCACTACTTTGTTCCGATTATGAGATTGATACTTTTGGAAATAGTCCTTGTCAGGGTGATAACCCTTGTTACAACGATTGGTTTCTTCCTGCTCGTAGGGAGTTGGATTGTATGCATGAGCACAAGGATGCAATCGGTGGTTTCGCTAGTGATTTTTATTGGGCATCTACTGAATTTGCTGGTTACCCCGCCTTTACATCCTGGGATAGGTTTTTTGGTGATGGTGAGCATCCCTTTGCTAGTGAAGATGATGCTAATCGTGTTAGATGCGTTCGCTATTTCAATCCTAAAGACTAGTCTATTACCCTCTTTCGAGGCAGCAATTCGCAATTTGGAGTTCTTTTTTTAAACACTGTTTTGAATTAGGGTGATGGGCTCATTTTTAAAACCTTTGAAAGCCATGGATGGCTTTCAAGAGCGGCAGGGATGCAAACAGCGCGTTTTAAAAATGAGCCCATCACCCTAATTCAAAACAGTGTTTAAAAAAAGAACTCCAAATTGCGAATTGCTGCTTTCGAGCCAATAGCGTTAACCTGTTATTAATTTACTCTCTAATTTTTCCCTTAAATCAATCGCTTTGAGTACTGCGACATAACTCCAAGTAAGAGAGTTAGCTCCTTGTTGTTTGCCAGTGTTTAAGTTGATTTGTTCACTAAGATACAAGTCGGGAGCGTATTTTTTTATAAGCTTTAAATAGCTATCGCCGATTCTAATATATTTAAGAACTTGTGGTTTATGTTGTTTTGTTAAGGGAAGCATGTCAGCAAGGGTGTAGTAATATTCCGCTACAGTTGCCGTTAGAATAAACCAAGGATTACCTAAGCTTTGCGTCTGGTAACCATCATAGGTATCACCAGGATAACGACCAAAAAGTATTGCGCCTTCAACATTTTCATTTAATGGAAACATAAAGTTAAATTGCTGGTGTAAGTGATCTAGAGTGTTTTTTACGTAACTGTTAAAAGGTGAAAAAACGCCTTTATCATCAGGATTGATTAGTATGCCCAGCAGGACTGCAGAGTCTAATTCCAAAGTTTTTTGTGGGCCTGGATGTGGTGGGAGCGTGGCTTGGATTAGTGTGTTATCGGGATCAAGATAGGCGGTTAAGTGATTGGCAATTAAATGCGCTTGAGTACTATAAAAAACTGCAGCTTCAGTGTCATTGAGGCGACGAGCGAGCTTTGCGCCGTCACTTAACGCTTTTTGTTGCGCCCGAGCTGTAAAGAAATGATGCCCTAAAATCTCTTCCCAGAGATCAAAGTTAGCATCCATCCAATGGTGAGCGATATATTCCAAATCTTTTTTGATAACGCCCATTTTATTGTCATCTAAACTGTTGTCATACAAGTTACTTCTGACATAGTCTTGTTCGTTGTTATCAATCAGTCGTTGGGCAAAGTGTATTAAAACTGAGGCTCGAATCGCCGGACCATCATTTTGTGGTCTGCCCCATGGACCAGAAAAAGGTAGTCCATCAATATAAAATTTAGGCTCCCCGAGTATATCTTGTTCGGGCAATGGATCGAGTTGCGTCTGGATTTTTTTAGTCCAGCTTACATATTGATATAAGCGGTTTTTATATTCTGACGCTTGGGTCGATTCATACCAGGACTCTATCAAACTCATGGCAATGGCTGAATCACGGACCCAATCGTAATAATAATTTGGATTTTCGCGAGAAGGCGAGGCAACGATAGCGCCATTTTGTTGAAAATTGTTAAAAAAATGTTGTTTTAAAGTACTGATTTCTTCAGGACTGTAGACAGCAGCAATAGCTTGTGATGTTACACAGAAAAAAAGTAAAAAGATCCGTTTCAAATCAAACTCCAGGCAAAAAATAAAGACCGTCATAATACAGGAAATGAAAATTCCAACAACCCTTCTTGCTCGTGCTTAGTACCCCTACTTACCGTGATTGGTCCTACTTACCGCGGCCGAAGGTCCGCGGTATCCAGGCGATCTAAGATTAAGATCGGAGCTGGATTCCGCGGACCTTCGGCCGCGGAAGGTAGGCTCTAAGTTTCAATGATATCCATTAACGCATTAATCCACATTGGATCGGTATTTAAACAAGGTACTAGGGTGAATTGCTCGCCACCAAGATCAAGCCATTGTTGCTTAGCCCTTATTCCGATTTCTTCAAGAGTTTCGAGGCAATCCGTTACAAAGGACGGGCAGACAACAGTTAAATTTTTAATTCCTTTTGCACTAAGTGCTCCCAGCATTTCAGTCGCATAAGGCTTTGTCCATGGTGTTTTACCAAGTCTTGATTGAAAAGCAATACTGAATTGAGTAGGTTTCAAGGCTAATTCAGCGGCGATTAAGCGGCTTGTTTCACAACATTGTGCCTTGTAGCAATCTTGATTCTTTTTTGTAATAGGAGGGCAGATATCTGCACAAACAGACTCGCAGCCACTCTTTACCAATTGACGTTCTGGTATGCCATGATAGGTGAAGAGCAAATGTGATTGAGGGTCTAGATGACTTTTGATCTTTTCTGCCTGAGCTTTGATATAGGCAGGGTGTTGATAAAAATTAGCTAGTATTCTCAAACTAGGGATAACCTCTAGTTTTGCAGCAACTCGCAATACTTCTTCTATTGCCGAACCTGTCGCTGCTGAGGAATACTGAGGATAAAGAGGTAATACAGTGATAGAAGTACAGTCTTTTAAACTCATTAGCGCTTGTGCAATCGAAGGTGCTCCATAACGCATACCTAGGGCAATTTTGACTGAATCTCCAATTCTTGTTTGTAGTTGTTCAACTAGCGCAAGACTGTTGCTTAGTAAGGGTGAACCTTCATCGGTCCAAATTTCTTGGTATGCTTTCAGAGTTTTTTTAGGGCGAAACGGGAGAATAAAGGCATAAACTAATACATACCGTATAGCGGCAGGTAAATCTATTACACGTCTGTCTGTAAGAAATTCACGTAAATAGGATCTTACCGCCTTAATATCGGCGTTTTTGGGGGTGCCTAGGTTAATAAGTAATAAACCACATCTCATGCGCCAGTTCCTAAATTGGATTCAGACGCCTATAATACTGCAAGATGATGGACGCAGCAGCACAATTATTGCGATGCTGCGAAAAAATTACCTTTTGAACGCAACTAAGCCATTTCTTCTTCAGTACTTTCCACGAGTGCAACAACGTTAGAGGCATGAAGGCCTCGATCGCCATTTTCAACATCGTATGTTACTGATTGTCCAGGTACTAGTGTTTTGTATCCAGTGCCGTGTATGGATGAGAAATGAACAAAAATGTCTTCACCGCCACCTTCTGGTACTATAAAACCCCAACCCTTAGCGTTATTAAACCACTTGACTTCGCCTGTAGCCATCAATCCTCCTTTTGCTAAAGCTTATCAATCGTCGACTGGCTTTACGCCAGTAGATCAATTGCATTCGTCCCTAAATGACAATTGTTAAAGGCCTATTTTACAATAGGTTATTTCAACATAGCGCAAAACTGACCTACTACTCAATAGCTTTATGAAAAATAATCACATAAAAATTGCTTGAGGCTATTTTAAGTGCCCCAGCAATTCTCAATTTGAAGATCCTGTTTAAAAAAGGAACTTCAAATTAAGAATTGCTGCAAGTGCCCTGCATAGGTTTACATGTACTCTCATTTTGTTACACTGCTACACGATATTGCTGAGGGGAGTGCATCTTGTTTACCGTTGATAATCAAATCCAATCAAGTAGCTTTAATCTAGGCTCCTGGCCTTTATCCGAAGTTTTTTTAAAAAACGATCGAAATTATCCTTGGTTTATTCTGGTACCCAGAGTTTTGGAAGTGCAGGAGCTATGGCAGCTTGAAAAACAAGATAGACAGCTCTTGATGGAAGAGATTAATCAATTATCGATTCTCGTTAATAATCAATTTAATCCAGATAAATTAAATGTTGGAGCACTGGGTAATATTGTAAAGCAACTCCACATCCATGTAGTAGCTCGCAAAGCGAGCGATGCTTTATGGCCACATGGTATCTGGCAATCAGCATTAATCAATGATCCCTATCGAGAGCAGGGTTTAGAAGAGTTTTTACAAGGTTTAAGAGCTCAAATTGTAAGTAGGGTATTCGAGATTCAACAGTGAATACATTAGAGTGATACAGCTTGCAATAATTTTAGGATGTTAATAATACCTTAAGCAAAATGTGTTATCGTAACACTAATAGATGTGTTAAAAGGAAATCGCATGGCGTCTAACAGTACTTCGAAAATATTGGCCGGGATGGCTGGTAAAACTCGTTCGAAACCAAAAACCTCTGAAGCACCAGTGCCTACTGACGACGACGTTCCTGTTGACAAACCTCAATTGAAACCTGAACCCGATATGGAGCAAGTTCTTTCTAATATACTTGGCTCTTCGCTGTCAAAAAACAATACCCCCCAAGATAAATCATAGCGCTATTTTCTTTTTAACGAACTGGGTGCTAAAGGTAATATTTAGGTATATACTTTTTAAAGATATATCAATAATTCAAGGTACTCTCTATGTCTGAAAACTTCGCTTCGACAAGTCATTGGCGTGACTCAGCACGAAGTGCTCGGTTTTTTATCGTTGATGCGCGAGCGGCTTTCCCAATCTTTTTCTTTTTAATGCACATTAAAGTTTGGACGGGTATTCTTGCCATAGTTTCTATGATATTTTTTGGAATTATAGAGCATTACGGCTTTACAGTACCTGTATTTTTGCGCTGGATAAGGGCATTTTTAGCCGGTTCGGTCAAGTCTTCACAACCTTGGTGGCGATAAATGGAAAGAGATCTTAGTAAGTGTTTGACCTTGATAGCAGTGAATCTCAATGCTAAATTTTATTTGAATGATCGTTTTGTTAGTTTTGAAGAGGTTTTTTCAACCACAGGATTATTGCCTGCTTTATCAAAGCGTGCCGACCAGTTGTGTTCTTTATGTTTAGGCTATGGCTTGGGTGCAAGTTATGAAGAGGCTGAAGGGGCTTTGTTAGGAAATCGTGTTGTCTTTGATGAGGTTACTCCAAATGTATTGCGCATGTTGTGTATTACTGACGTGCTGAATGAATTAATTCAGGGTGGTCCTAGTAAGGATTATACTCCCTTGGATGAGTTAATGTACGATTAATCGTCAATTTACAGTTTTTTGTAAAGAATTCGAAAGAAGTTGAAAAGCTTCGTACAAGGATGTGTGTATTTGGTAGACTGAATTCATAGAGTTTTGAGGAGTTCTAAAATGACTAGTTTATTTAATATTGAAGCTGCTGATAGGGTGAGTGTTATAGCCAGTCGAGTTGAGAAGCTAAAAAATAATGTGACAACCGCGCTTACTCTCAAGCCTGATGCACAAGACTTACAGGCGGCTAATATTCTTTTAACTGAAGTTTTGTCTGCAGTTGCTCAACGTGACCCTAGTGCAAAAGTTGATTACAAACAGCGCATGGCTGATAACATGGATGAGCAAACTCAAGATTCAACAGCAAGTAGAAATTCGTTTGGATTTTAGCACTTACGCTTAATTTTATAGAATTATTACATTATAAATCTATTCCTTCATAATTTTTGGCAAATTACTGTTATACTTGCTCTATGTCCCTAACAAATTTGGGTCTAAGGCCCTTAAACTAAAGTATCGACTTTATGAAAGACCAAATAACCGACGAACATAATGAAGCCATACTGAAGGCTTTAAATAAAGCAATCGAAATCGGGCCCTGGGAGAAGTCAAGCTTCCTTAAGGTTATCGGTAAGAATTTAAATCAAATTCGTGATGATTTTATTGCTCAGCTCGGTACACGCAGTAAAGCCCAATTAAAAGCTGAATCTAATCTAGCGAATAGAATCGCTTTACGAAGTGGTCAACAGGAAGTCTACGTCTCTTTATACTCCGCAGATGGCACCAATTTGCAATCTTGGGAAAAAATAGTTGCAAATCTACCTAGGCAAATGATATCCCGGCCTATTTATGCCGATGAAAATGATGTTAGGGATATAATAAAAAGTAAAGAAAACAAAATCAATGAGGCCTATGTTGCCATTTATATCAATCAAACTGATATATTGTCTCTTTCTGCAGATCGAGCCTCGTTCGATAAATTAGGCAAAGTATTGCTTAGCCTAAAAGATAAAACCTTAATGCTGGATAACATTAGTCGATTTGTTCATCATACCGGCTCCTATAAGTATGAGCATGGTCGTCTCATAAAAAACTGATTTTTGGGCCCTATGCCCCATAAATTTTTTTTATCAAATTAAGATAAATACTTACAAAATATCGCAAAATTATGAAAGACGGGTATATACTCTAAATACGGGACTCTTTTAAAAGTTTGCATCAATGGCGCAACAACCACAACAATCAGGCTCAGATAACTCGATGGCTCCAGTATGGATTATCATACTATTGTTTATTACTGTTTTTTTTGTCTGGAAGTATGCGCATCAGAATATTGTCATGTTTGTTTTTCAAATTAACATTTGGCAGGCAAAATTCGTTAATTTCTTCATGAGAAATCCTGATTTAGCCAATCAAATCTATATCATGCAAACCCTAGATCCTAATGCCGTTGACTGGGACCGTCTAGTTGAGCTAACACGCGGCGTAGGTAATTACATGCGTTATCCTATAGTAGTGGGTTTAGTCTTGCTAGCTATAGTTCTGTATAACTCAAACATCACCCTAAAATTTCGCAAAGCGCACGATATGAAGAGTTTACGATTACAAGAACAGTTTAATTGGCCAGCGATTATGCCGGTGGTAAAAGAAGATTTAGTCAGTCAAGACGTAAATGTAGGACCATGGGCTATGGCGTTGACCCCGATGGAATTTGCACGCAAAAATAATTTATTAAAAAAAGACGATGTTTTACTAGATAACCCTTTACCCGGTATGGAAATGACTGCGGGGGTAAAACGAGGCGATGCTAAACGAGTTTTTACTATGCAGCTAGGACCATATTGGGAAGGTTTTGACCACTTGTCACCCCAAGCCTATGCGTTAGCAGCAGTATTCATCGCTCGAATTAATAGAGATAGAGATTCGGCGAATAAAATTTTACATGTCTTGGATAAATCTTTCGTTGCAGGTAAACCCAATTTTGCGATAGCAAAACCGATAATGAAGAAATACCAAAATACTGAAATAGTTCAAGAAATAACCCAAAAACACGCGTATATGTTAACAGTCATGGCTTCCCTTTTGGCGGCTTCAAGAGATGATGGAGTGGTACCTAGCTCTGAGTTTTTGTGGTTAAAACCAGTTGATAGACGACTTTGGTATATGCTTAATTGTATAGGTAGGCAAACCCCTTATTCTGAAGTTGGTGGTCCTTTTGCACACTGGAGAGCAGAAAAAGAGATGGGAAGAAGTTCATTGGTCCCTATGATAGATGAAGCGATTAAAGCTTTAGAAGTTGCTATCAAGGAAATTAAATTAACACCTCGTCAAATGAGTGAGCTAAAGCCATGATGCGTGGGATTGATACTCGACATGAAATAGATCCAACTCAACTTCTAAGAGATACGCGAACTCTTGGACAGAGGATAGGTGATTTTTTTGCTGACCCTACCAATATTTCTATTTTATTATTCACCCTGGCGGCTGTTTCCTACTATCTACCTGAGGTCGCAACACTACTCATGATTTTAGGAGCGATTTTCTTCCTTTATAGCTATACCCGTAAGCAAAGACTACCTTTTAGGCTCCCCCAGATTTCAAGAGTAAAAGATTTCAATGATATGAAACCCGGGCTTAACAAACCCAATGTGGCTCGAGGAATTGCGTTTTTTGGAAATGATCGCAAGAGTGGTGAAGAACTCTGGTTTGCAAACGATGATATGCGTACCCACGCATTGATATTTGGATCAACCGGTAGTGGTAAAACCGAAGCCTTAGTTTCTCTGGCCTATAATGCTCTTGTTCAAGGTAGTGGTTTTATCTATGTGGACGGAAAAGGGGATAACTCACTCTATGCGAAAGTTTTTTCGTTAGTTCGCAGTATGGGACGAGAAGACGACCTGCTCCTCATTAACTTTATGACTGGTGCTCGAGATATTGTGGGGCCACAATCAAAAAGATTATCAAATACTCTAAACCCATTTTGCCAAGGCTCATCAAGTATGCTTACCCAGCTGGTTGTGAGTTTAATGGGGGGGTCAGGCCAATCTTCTGATGGTGATATGTGGAAAGGTCGAGCGATAGCTTTCGTAGAAGCCTTAATGCGTTTATTAGTGTACATGAGAGATGAGGGTGCAATTTTATTGGATGCTAACAGCATCCGAAATTATTTTGATTTGCAACGACTTGAATCGATAGTTATCGATAAGGTATTTCCACGAGATGAACAGGAAAGTATCAATATTGAGCAGATCCCTAAGTTGGTAACCGACCCTTTACGTAACTATTTGAATACATTGCCAGGTTATAATAAAGAGAAAAAAGGCAAACAAGTTTCCCAAGTATTAGAGCAACATGGCTTTATTACTATGCAGCTAGTAAGAAGTTTCTCTTCTTTGGCAGATACTTATGGACATATTATCCGAACTAACTTAGCGGAAGTAGATTTTAAAGACGTAGTATTGAATAGAAGGATCTTAGTTGTACTCCTGCCGGCTTTGGAGAAATCGCCAGATGAATTATCTAACTTGGGTAAGATTATTGTTTCTTCATTGAAGGCAATGATGGCTGCCGGTCTGGGGGAGGATGTGGAAGGGGATTATCGTGACGTCATTTTGCGAAAACCTACAAATGCCCCCACACCCTATATGTGTATATTGGATGAGTATGGTTATTACGCCGTGCAAGGATTTGCGGTTGTACCAGCGCAAGCGCGTTCTTTAGGTTTCTCAGCAATTTTTGCTGGACAAGATTTACCGGCTTTCCAAAAAGCTTCCAAGGAAGAGGCTGCATCTATAGGTGCAAACACGAACATTAAAATTTGTATGAAACTTGAGGATCCGACTGAAACTTGGGACTTCTTCACTAAAACTGCTGGTGAAGCCTACGTGACTAAAGTCGACTCTTTTCAAACCAAAGAATCAAGTATAGCCAACAGTTATATGGATACAAAAAGCTCTTCATTTGAGAAAAGAGCGCGTGTGGATCTATTAGATTTGAAAGAGCAAACTGAAGGTGAGGCCCATATATTTTTCAAATCTAAGATTGTTAGAGCACGGATGTTTTATGCGAATCCAAAGCCCGTTAAGCAATTGAAAATAAATCAATTTTTGAAGGTGGAACCGCCACCAGATGACTATTTGATGAAATTGCAAAAACAAAGGGCTTCCTTCCAAGTGGTTTTGGACAGTGGAAATTTGAAAATTGATAAAACTGCTGAAAGTGAAGAAATTGCTGCTATTACCAAGGCCCTAAGAGAATCAAATGTCGAGGAGCCAATAGAACGTGGTGTAGCCGCTCTGATTGCTTATCACGGCTATAATGAGCCTGAACCCGTTGAAGATCTAATAGAAGAGGAAGTTGAAGGCGCTTTAACAATATTCAGCACCCTTAGAACCAACGATAACTTACCTCCAGTATTGGTTAGTGATAAGGTCTTATTTTCTGAAGCTTTGTTACCTATTAACGAAACCAGAAATCAATTAATGATGATCGAGCGCCTGTGCGGAGCGAAAGATAAATACTCCGGTAACGTGGCAAATGAGTTGATTAAAGACTTCCAACTAGCAACGAGTTACCCACCCGTTGAGCGTGACTATATTGGTCCTGCTGAGCTTACTGCTGTTGTTAGCATGTTGGCTGATAAGATAAATACAGAACGTGAAAAAGCCAACAAAAAAGCTGAAGAAGAATTAAGTTAATCCTACTTTTTTAGCGGTAGCTAAGGCTAGAGGTAAACCATATAGATATCGCTAATGTACAGTATCTCCAAGCTCTGTCCTATGTGAGTAATACTTTTCACAAGCAGGATAGGGCTATAAGCACTTAACACCCCTCGTCAGTAAAATATCCCAAAAAAAAAAATAGTATTTTTGATAAATCCATTGTAACTTAATGATATATATGTTGTTATTAAGATATACGTTAGGTGATACTGTTACAGTGCACATGTACAGGAAGTACATATATAATTACGGGGATAACTAGTGAGATTAGTGTTCGCTAACTACAAGGTTTTAGTAATTGGACTGATTGCTTTAGCAAGCATTAGTTCATGCCATCGATATACTCCCGAAGATAATAGACCGAAACTTCCCTGTAAAGTGCAAGGTGCTTGTGATGCAACAATAATGAAGTCTCTTCGTAGCTTAAACAAAAGAGGCATTAAAGTTGCTACGATGGGTCAAAACTATATGATAAGTATACCTGCCAGCGCATTGTTTACCGATCAATCACCACATTTAACATGGTCATCCTATAGTGTTTTAAATCAGGTTGCTGCCTTTCTTAAGCAATTTAGGAAAGTCGCAATTAACGTGACTAGCTATAGTAGCAAATATGTATCTCCTCAAAGAGAACATGCGCTTACGATAGCCCGCTCACGTGTTGTAGGAGAGTATCTCTGGTCACAAGGCATTGATACACGCTTTGTATTTACAGAAGGTTTAGGTAGTGATAAACCTATAACGACCTACGTGCAAGGCGGTGACAAATCACCTAATGCACGAATAGAGATTACTTTCAGAAGAGCTATTGAATAAAAGAGGGAAGAATGGGGCGTCAAACCTGGGATATAACAAAGCAAAGTAAGGACTTCAATGTTCTTATTTTTAGACGCGGTACTATTGCACTTATTCTTTCACTGATATTAAGTTGTGTACTTGCCTTATTTTGTTTTTATACATACATAGGGCAGCCAGAGCGTGATTATTACGCAACAAATGGGGCAACACCGCCCATACAGCTTAAGGGTTTACTCGCTCCAAACGCATCATCACAGGCAATGCTTCCGCCTGATCCAGTGACTGATGACAGGGTAAAAGTTATACCGCAATAAATAGAGGATATTATGGCTGAAGATGCCTTAACTGCTGTTACATTACGAAATAGTTTTTATAAAGACAGTCAACGAAAAGTCATGCTTGCCTTATTGCTCGCTGTTGCGGTCAATATAGTAATGGCGTTTCTATTAGTCTATCTAATTACGCATCCACCAGAGCCTAAGTATTTTGCTACCAGTATTAATGGTCGCATTACGCCTTTATTTCCTTTAAGTGAGCCTAACCAATCTGATTCCGCGATATTACAGTGGGCAAATCAGGCGGCTATAGCAGCTTTCACTTACAATTTCGTTAACTATAGAGATGAACTACAAGCTTCTTCCGGATTTTTTACCGGTGAGGGTTGGGATCAATTCCTAAGTGCACTACAACAATCAAATAACCTCGATGCTGTTAAGGCTAAAAAATTAATCGTTTCCGCGGTCGCAACTAGAGCACCTATTATTATGCAGAAAGGTCCATTGAATGGCAGTTATTCTTGGCGTGTGCAAATGCCATTACTTGTTACCTACCAAAGTGCCAGCGAGTTCACTCAACAAAATAACGTGGTTACAATGCTTATCACTCGTGTATCAACCTTGAACTCTCCAAGAGGAATAGGAATCTCACAATTTGTGGTTGGGCCTGCCACAGGTGGGGTGACATCATGAAAACAACAGCAAATTTTATTAAATACACCTGTTTACTTCTGTTAGCTCCTCTTCTCAGTGTAAGTAGCTATGCAGCAGATGATAATGCTCAACAAGCCTTAGAACAGCTGCGGCAGTTGCAACAGAAACTTTCGCAAAATCCAAATCCAGAGGTGCAGGCTGTAAGTAATGCTCTGAGTAGTGTTGACCCGAGCGCTAACAAGGCACAGGGCGGTCTCACTAAAGGTAATGCATCGAAAAATAACAACTCTGTTACAGAGCAACAATTGAGTGGAACAGAAAGCCAGGGTAGTAATCCAGGTGGTGAAGATAACCAAATTGTTAGTGAATCAGACACCGAAGTTATTAATAAAAAAGCATTCAAAGACATGACAGATAGTCTCTACCCGTTATCGCCAGAGCAGATTGTCAATTTAAAACAAACCTATCAAACCGCAGAGTATGCTCAGGCTTCTCCCGCTGGCACACCACCAAAACCTACGGCAACGTCGCAGTTTGTTAATTTATCACCAGGCTCTACTCCTCCTGTGATTAGATTGTCACAGGGATTTGTTTCATCCTTGGTATTCTTAGATTCAACTGGTGCACCTTGGCCTATTTCCGCTTATGACTTGGGTGACCCCACTGCGTTCAACATACAATGGGACAAAACAAGCAATACTTTAATGATACAAGCACAGAAACTTTATAATTACGGCAATTTGGCGGTCAGATTAAAAGGGTTAAATACACCGGTTATGTTAACTTTGATCCCAGGTCAAAAGGCTGTTGATTATCGCGTAGATTTGAGAGTGCAAGGATATGGCCCCAATGCCAATACCATGCCCCAAGAGACAGGGATACCCCAGGAAGCTAGTGATCTACTCCTACATGTATTAGACGGTGTTCCACCACCTAATAGTCAACGTTTAATAGTAAGTGGCGGTGATGCGCGTGCATGGTTGTCTAATGAAAAAATGTACATACGCACAAATCTCACTATATTATCACCAGGCTGGTTAGCAAGTATGACCAGTGCAGACGGAATGCATGCTTACGAAATGCAGAAGTCCCCTGTGATATTAGTGTCCTGGCATGGAAAAGTCATGCAGCTCAAGGTAGAAGGGTTATAAACGATGGCAAGCAGAAAAGAAAATTTGAAATCACTGTTTTCCAATACTAGAACAAGAGTGATTATTTTATTTACAACCATATTGCTACTCGTAGCAGTAGGAATTGGTGTAGGTAAATTGAGGTCGTCAGGCGGAGCTGAAGTTTCATCTGACATTTCTAATGCTCCAGGTGGAATTCAATCCATTCCTGGTTCAATGGATCCTACGGCTCAATATGCAAAATTGCAGGAAGAGCAAAATCTCACACAGGCTGCTAATGCAGAAAACACAGGTGGCAGTTCAATTCCTACTATTATTCGTACCCAGGCTTTGGGTGAGGGTGTAGGTGTTGTTGGGGCACAAGGTGGACAAACTGGTGTTGGTTTTTCAGCCCTTTCCCGTGAAGATGATGCTGGTGCTCAAAGAAGTTTATGGATACAAGCATTGCAAAAGGGTGCATGTAGTAAAAATGTTATTGAACAGGTTGTGACTCAAGGTGCTCAGCTGGCAGATTTGAAACAGGCTTGTAGTTGCGTTCAGTTAAAAGATTCAGGAATTACCTTGCCTGACTTAGAACAAGTCTGTGAATGTAAAGAACTGAGAGCGGCCGGCTACAATGCACGTCAACTAAAAGATGCTGGGTATACAGCAGCAAGACTAAGATCATGTGGTTATGACGCCTGCGAATTGCGAAATGCGGGTTTTACAGCACAAGAAATGAAAGATGGTGGTTTCTCTGATGGCGAACTAAAAGGCGCCGGCTACTCTGATTTGGAGATAGCAAAAGCAGGGGGGTTACCCAATGGTATGACAGCTGATGAAGTACGAGATGCTGGTTGTGGAGAAGCTGCTTTAACAAAACTACGCAAAGCAGGAGTTTCAGCTTCAGCAATTAGAAGAATTAGTGGTTGTAGTGCTGAGCAAATGAAAGCTGCTGGCTTTACTGCACAAGACTTAAAAGAGGCAGGCTTTAGTGCAGCTGACCTAAGTAAAGCAGGATTTACAGCTGCTGAACTAAAAGGTGCTGGCTACACCGCCAGGGATTTACTCAATGCAGGGTTTACCGCTAATGACCTTGCGAAAGCTGGATTCAAAGATTCAGAAATAAAAGCTGCACAGGGTCAACTTCCTCCTGGAATAACCGCAGATGATGTTAAAAATTCAGGTTGTGATGTCGATGAGCTTAAAAGAGAAAAAGCAGCTGGTGTTAGTGCTGCTTCGATCAAACAATTCGCTGGTTGTAGTGCACAAGCCTTGAAAGCAGCTGGATTCACCGATTCTGATCTAGCAAATGCAGGCTTTACTAAGGAAGAAATTGCCGCAGCAGTGCCTATGTCAGACAATGACATTAGAGCTGCAGGTTGCGACAGCGAAAAATTGAAAAAATTATTGAATGCTGGTGTTTCAGCTAAACAAATCAAATCATTAAATGGTTGTAGTGCTCAAGCTCTGAAAGATGCTGGATTTTCTGCTAAGTCAATGCTTGATGCAGGTTATACACCAGCTCAACTTATTGCAGCAGGCTATACTGCAGCGCAGTTACAATCAGCAGGGCTCTCACCGGCTGATATTCTTGCCAGTGGACGCGCTGATGGAGGTTGTAGTGTTGACTCATTGAAGAAAGCTAAAGCTGCCGGTGTATCTGCTCTGACTATAAAACAAACATTGGGATGCTCAGCGCAAGCCCTGAAAGCTGCTGGTTACAGTGTTAAAGAGCTGAAGGATGCAGGATTTACTGCAGCTGAGTTGAAAAACGCAGGATTCAGTGCAAATGAGTTAAAAGGAGCTGGTTTCTCTGCAAAAGAGTTGCATGATGCGGGATACTCAGTTCAAGAGTTGAAAGATGCAGGATTCAATGCTAAAGACCTCAAAGATGCTGGATTCTCAGCTGCTGAATTGCAAAAAGCAGGATTTAGTGCCTCGCAGCTCAAAGCAGCGGGTTATAGTGGCAAAGAATTAAGAGATGCAGGATTCTCAGCTGACGAGCTCCGTAAGGCAGGCTTCACTGCAAAAGATCTTAAAGATGCAGGTTACTCTGCAGATGACTTACAGAAAGCTGGTTTCAGCTTGAAGGAACTCAAAGATGCTGGGTACTCTGCTGATGAGATGCGTAAGGCCGGTTTCAGTGCTAAGGAACTTAAAGACGCTGGCTATTCAGCAGGACAACTAAAAAATGCAGGTTTTTCTTCAGCAGAACTTAAAAATGCTGGTTTCTCTGATCAAGAATCCTCTGTGGCTGGCCTTGGAACTCCAAATATTCAACAGCAAAACTCAAGTATAGGTGGGATACCTGCAGTTGGCATTCCATTAACAGGTCAGGCTGCAGAAAATGCTTCAAGCTCTAAACAACTGCAGGAAATTTTAAATAAGCAAAACCAGCAGATGGCTGAGCAAAAATACCAACAAAAAATTCAACAAAAAACCTCTGATATGCAAAATGCTGCTAATCAGGCAATTGGTGAATGGAAGAAGGTAAATACTCAGGTCTATCTTGGTGGTTCTGAAGAAGGTAAGAAAGAGGGTGGTCAGACAGAAGCTGGTGCGATAAACGGTGTGAATGCAACCCAGGTGACTGTATCGGAAGAAGGTTCCGCGAATGGTCAACAAAGACCAACTATCAAAACTGGTGATATCGTGTTCGCTGTAATAGATACGTCAATCAATAGTGATGAGCCAGGTCCAATTTTAGCAACCATAGTGTCGGGCAAACTGAAAGGTTCTAAATTGATAGGTAGTTTCACCTTGCCTTCTAATGCCGATAAAATGGTGATTACTTTCAATACTATGTCCATGCCAGGCGCTGCTAAGACCATGTCTGTCTCAGCGTATGCGATTGACCCTAATACTGCACGCACAGCTCTTTCTAGCCGTACAAACCATCATTACTTGATGCGATACGGTTCACTTTTCGCCTCTTCCTTTATCGAAGGATTTGGTAATGCCTTCCAATCAGCAAACACGACTGTAACTGTCGGGGGAACTGGTGGTGGAAATAACGTGACTGTACAAAATGGTATAGGCCGATCTACTCTAGAAAATGCGGTAATTGGATTGGCAACAGTAGGTAAAAGTTGGGGGCAACAAGCACAACAGGCATTCAATACTCCAACAACAGTGGAAGTTTATTCAGGCACAGGTTTGGGGATTTTGTTTACGCAAGATGTACAACTTTAATTTGATGGCAGAATACTATGGCAGATAACGATCAAGATAATGATGAATATAATTTTGCAGAACTCGATAACCTGGGTGATGATCAACTAGGTGAAGGCAACACAGATTCAGATAACACTCTGCTATCCGACTCTCAACATGGGCCTGCGAAAACGGATGTTGTGCGAAATTCTCTAATCGTAGTGGGACTGATTATAGTTGCACTAGTTGGTTATAAGTTCTTTGGTTCTTCTACAGACGCGAGTAAAAACGAGCCTGTACAGGCCACTGTCGCACCAATTGTTCCCAAAACACCTGAGCCAATTCAGACTGTTGAAACTCCTATTACAGAGCCACAACCACTGACTACTCAAGTGGATAGTAGCCTGAATGAAAAAGTTGCGGCTATTGAAGTAGCACAACAAGGTGTTAAATCACAGGTTAATGCTTTAGGAGATACTGTTGGTAGTGTAAACAGTAATATGAATAACTTAAGTGCTCAGATCGCCAAACTAAATCAGATGATCACTGATTTATCGACACAAGTAAGCAAGCAATCTGAAGAACTTAACAATTTACGAGTAACCAAGGTACAACATAAACGTGTTTACCGACCTGGTAAAAGAGTAGCGTACGTAAGGGTTAGTTACTATATCCAAGCGGTTATTCCTGGACGCGCTTGGCTAATTGGCTCAAATGGTTCTACACTTACTGTTAGGGAAGGAACCAGAATTGCCGGGTATGGCTCTGTTAAGCTAATTGATTCAATACAAGGACAGGTTTTAACAAGCTCCGGCCAAATTATTAGGTTTAGTCAAGAAGATAGTTGAGGCGCCTATGGCTACGTGTACAGGTGGTACAGTTGCATGTTGGATGGCAGGACAAGCTGATATATTAGTTAATATAGCTAAATCAATTGCCCCAGTCGAAAATCTCGTAAGAGGTGGGGCATATGTTATTGGCTGTGCTTTTCTTTTTAAGGCCATATACACTCTAAAAGTGTATGGTGAAAGTAAAACCATGATGTCTAATAGTGCCAGTATCAAAGAACCGATACTGTACTTGATTGTTGGTGCTGCTTTAATTTACTTTCCTACTACCCTTAAAGTGATTATGCAGACAACGTTTACCTATGATACAGTGCTCTCCTACGCACCTGTAGATAGTCAAAACGGTACTATAGATACGCTATTTGGAGCGGGTAGCGCCATTGGTCGCCCGTTAACCATGTTAATAAAGTTAATCGGTTTAGTTGCCTTTGTTAGAGGGTGGGTATTAATCGCAAAATCGGCTCAAGGACAACCTCCTGGTGGAGCAGGTAAGGGGTTAATGCATGTATTTGGTGGTATTTTGGCTATGAATATTGTTGGTACTATGACGGTTATAAATAATACTATATATGGATAGGTTAACTGACTTTAAATTGGGAGAGAAACGTGAAAAATAAAACATCAATGTCAAAAAGCTATAAATTATGGCTAACAAGCGCTGTCTGTTTCGGTGTGCTTGCTTTAGTTAGTCAGGAAGCTGCTGCAACAAGCACTCTAACAGTGGGTGGTATGGCATCTTCAATTTCTGGTTCGTTGACTAACCTTGCAAAATTAATTACTGCTGGTTCTTATTTAGCAGGTTTAGGATTCTTCATCGGTGCTATTATGAAATTTAAACAGCACAAAGATAATCCTACTCAAATCCCAATTGGTACACCTATTGCTCTAGTATTCATCGCTGCTGCTCTACTATTTATGCCTTCAATACTTGGAGTAACTGGTTCTACCCTATTTGGTACCGGCGCTAAAACTGCAGGACCTACAGGTACGATTTACCAGTAACACTACTTTACACTCCTAAGGAAACGGGGTTATTAGCTGTTTCCTTAGGGTGAAATACCCTAGAAATATTGACTTAAACCATTTGTAAAGGCGAGCCGAGACTATGGCGGGTAATCAAGAACGCTGTGAACTAAAACTAATGGCTACACCGGGTTCCTGGCGCATATATTCTGCCAGAAAAGTCGATGAGCGATTTAAAGCATATGAAAAGAAAGTGCTTCATAGAGATCGCTATACCTGTCAGTTTTGTGGCTTCCAAGCTCAACTGTTTCAGGAAATTATTAATATTGATGCCGATTATACTAATAATCGATTATCAAATTTGGTGACAGCCTGTTGTTTTTGCGCCCAATGTTTCTTTGTTGAATCAGTAGGTGTTGGCGGATACGGTGGGGGAACCTTAGTTTATCTACCAGAACTTACACAAGCTGAACTGAATAGTCTTTGTCACGTCTTATTTTGTGCAATCACTAATGACACGGGTTATAAGAACAGTGCACAAGATATCTATAGAAGTTTCAAGTTTCGCTCACAAGCTATAGAAGACAAATTTGGTGAGGGAACTAGTGATCCAGCAATATTTGGACAGTTGATGATAGATGCTGGGGTAAAAGATGAGAGCACGCGTGCTCAATTGTTTCAAAATATAAGATTATTGCCTTCAAGGGCTAAATTCCGTAAACAAATTGAAAAATGGGCTGCTAGCGCCTTAGAAGAAATCGCAGATTAGCATTACCAAGTGATGGTAACCATCGCTTAGGATATAAAAATAATTAGAGGACAAAGGGATGGCAAACTGGTCAGAATCGTTTTTTGGAGGAATAGACACTTTTTTTGCCTGGTTAAGTGCTTCCCTCAAACAAACCACGGAATCCTATGTAGACTTAGAGACCGCCGATAGTCCTACAGTCTTAGTTAATCATGATGGAACTTTACTTTCCGTATTGAAAATAGAAGGTATCACTGCACTTGCAGGAGCTGAAGAATTCGATCGTTTGGTCGGTGGTTTAACCAATGCTTTTCAAGGTGCAATGGGACGTCCCGGTCATGCTTTTCAATTTTATTTCAGCCACGATAAACAAAACATCAAGAAAGTTATCCAAGATATCTATAGCCCAGCTGAGTCGACATCAAAGCGTCTAGAATTGAATCTTACCGACTTATTTGAAGAAAGGGTTAATTATTTAGCGCAATACTGTGCTGAAGAACGGGTCTACTTAGTTTTATATACCCGTCCCCACAATCTACCATCCGATCAATTAAAAGTGGCTGGCAAAACTAAATTAAAGATGCTTAAAGATACTAAGGCACCTCCTTTTAAACAATCACAAACCATTTATGCAGCTATACCTGAGTTACGTGATACTCATGATGCTTACGTTCGTTCAATAGTAAACGACTTAGATTCATTACGTGTTTTTGCGAAATTACTTGAAGTCCATGATGCTGTTCATGCTATTCGTATGACGGCAGATCCCGATTTTACAGGCGACGATTGGCGCGCTTCTCTTCCTGGCGATAAATTACCCGTGCGAGAGATACAAGGCTTTGATGGTGATGCCTCTGATCTTATGTGGCCTAGTCTTGCAAAACAAGTAATACCTCGTGATGCAGAAACGATGGATCTTCGTACAGTGCGTATAGGCGATAAAATCTATTCTTCTACTTTCATCGATTTATTTCCTAAAGACGTAAGGCCTTTCGTTACATTGTTTTCTCGTATCTTGCCCTCTCATATACCTTGGAGAATTTCTTTTTTAGTTGAAAGTGAGGGTTTAAGTACTATCAAATTAAAAGGAACACTAGCGGCTGTTTTAACTTTCAGCTCTGGGCAAAATCGTCTAATCAGTGACTCCGTAAATTTACTGAAATATCTGCAACTCAATACTGACGAAGCGATAGTGCGTTTACGTGTTGTTGCAACGACTTGGGCCCCTGAGAATAATCTGCCTTTATTGCGTAGAAGAAGTTCTGAATTAGTTAAAGCTGTTCAAGGGTGGGGATCCACCGATGTCTCTGAAATTTGTGGCGACCCTTTCGCAGGTTTTGTATCGACGATGCTGGCAACTACACTTAACAGTGCTGCAGTTGCTTCTGTTGCTCCTTTAAGCGATGTAATGACCATGTTGCCAATAACACGTCCAGCCTCTCCGTGGAAGCATGGTGCGTTGCTATTTAGATCACCTGATGGTAAACCTTGGCCTTTCCAACCAGGCTCTACAGAGCAGACTACATGGATTGACTTAGTGTATGCGCGTCCAGGTTCGGGTAAGTCAGTATTATCGAATGCTTTGAACTTAGCACTTTGTTTGTCTGGTGGTTTACAGCGCCTACCACGTATTGCGATTATCGATATTGGACCATCTAGTAGTGGACTAATCTCTCTATTAAAAGAAGCTTTACCTGCATCTAAACGACATCTTGTAGCCTACCATCGTTTACGAATGACTCCCGAGTATTCTATCAATCCATTCGATACTCAATTAGGTTGCCGTTATCCAACAGCTCTAGAACGGGCCTTCTTAGTTAATTTCATGACCCTACTTACTACTCCGCTGGGTGCAGAGAGACCATACGATGGTATGCCCGATTTAGCTGGTATGGTAGTTGATGAATTATATAAAAGCATGGCTGACGAGTTTAACCCAACTCCTTATGCACCTGGTGTTGAAGAGTTTATTGACAGTATTCTCGAGGAAATTGGTTTCGTTCGCGACTCTAAATCCACTTGGTGGGAAGTCACGGATTCATTGTACTCTGCAGGCTTTGTTCATGAAGCAATGTTGGCTCAACGTTATGCCATGCCCTTATTAGCTGACTCTGCCTCTATTTGCCGAACCTCAGCGATTGAAGACTTATACGAAAAAGTAACTGCTCCAACAGGCGAATCTTTGATTAACGCCTTCTCACGTATGATTTCAGGTGCTGTGCGTGAATACCCGATCTTATCGCGTGTTAGTAGCTTCGATATCGGTGATGCTAGAGTGGTTTCTCTCGACCTCGACGAGGTAGCCAAAAGTGGTGGGGATGCTGCAGATAGGCAAACAGCTGTTATGTACATGTTAGCTCGCTACGTGTTAGCGAGACATTATTATTTGACTGAAGAAAGTATGAATAATATTCCTGAGCAGTACAGGGAATATCATAAGATAAGAATTCAAGAGATACGTGAAGATCACAAACGGATTGTATATGACGAGTTTCATAGAACGTCAAAATCATCCGCTGTACGTGAGCAAGTTATTATCGACATGCGGGAAGGCCGTAAGTGGAAAGTTCAAATTGCCTTATTATCGCAATCAGTTGAGGACTTTGACTCAATTATGATCGATTTTGCCACCTCTATTTATATTATGGATGCAGGTCCGTCTCAGGCAATTGAGAAAACTACAGAAATATTCGGTCTGTCTGATACTGCCAAGATTGCTTTACGTAATAGGGTACATGGACCTCGTGCGGGTGGTGCAACCTTCTTGGCACAGTTTGCTACAAAGACTGGCGTGAACGTACAGCTACTCACATTAACTTTAGGACCTGTTGAATTATGGGCCTTTAGTACTACCGCGGAAGACGCTGCAGTCAGAAACCACTTATACCGACACCTCGGCCCAGGAGAGGCAAGACGACTCTTAGCTTCGATATTCCCTAATGGATCTATCGCCAAAGAATTGGAGGCTCGTTTAGCTTCTATGAAGGAGAAGGGCGGCTTGATCGAAGAGGATCAGAAGGAAGGTATTATCGAGACTTTAGTCAACGATATTTTAGAAGCTTATTCTAAAGATCCTAATGTTAAGAGTTTACCTACTAAGGTGAATTAATCGTAGGTTGGATCGCGACCTGAGTGATCCCCACGATTTTTTTTATGCTTGCGAAGCCCAACAGCTTAAACCGGAGCATTTTAGCCCTGAGGCAAGCAATGGAGTTTAGCTAGGGTCGTTTTAAAACCGCTGAAACCATCCCTGCAGCTCGGTTGCGCACGTCCATGTGGGCAAACTTTTTAAAACGACCCTAGGCTAAACCCCCTTGCCGAGAGATTGTACCATCCGATAAGAAACCCTCATCCCCAACCCTTCTCCCTTAAAAACAAGGGAGAAGGGAGCTGGTCTGTGCCACAATTTAACATCAGGGCCGTAGGTTGGATCACGACCCCTCCGTCCTGGAGAACTTTGGTTCTTGGAAGTTCTGAGCAGCGTTGGTGATTGGGGCTCGACCTTATAAATCTCCTCGAATTTTTGTAGATTGATACATCAATTTTCCCCCAGGGCTGCCCCATATTCAAAAGATTTTATTTGAGAACAGGTGTTACCTTGTGGTACGGAGCAGGCTCCCTTCTCCCTTGTTTTTAAGGGAGAAGGGTTGGGGATGAGGGTTTCTTATAGAGTGGTACAATCTCAAGTAATAGATCAAACTATAGAGTGTGTTGGGTCGCGACCCAGCATACTACTAAGCAACAATCTTACACTATCGCTTCTTTAAGACTGAAGCCATTCAGTATACCTGGAGTAAATGGGTTTATCTGATTATTGGTTTTCAACAAATAACGACCTGAATTACTGTTAACCTCGAAGAGAATCTGTAAGCTTGAGCTGTCTTGTTCATCAACCAATACGTTAACCTTCTCTAGAAGCTTGAATATAGCCCAGGTGCCTTTTTCGCTTAATTCGTAGTGATTTCCTTCAATGGAATCAAGCGCAAGAGTTGCGTTGCTCTGTGGCCATGTGAAGCGAATAAGTGTATCGCTACCTTGCGTATCAGATAATTTGGTTTTGCCAATTTCTAGATTCAAACTGGATACCACAGGATCAAGGCTTATTTTTTGCAAACTGAAATCAATTTTACTTTCACTGCCTCGATCTGGGAAAAACATGTTGGTAATTATATTGGCGCGAATAATCGCGTCGATTGTCTCGGAGGCAATTGGTAAAACAGTATCATTGATAGTTTTAGGTGTCCAAGCAGCTTTAGACGTATCGAGGAATGGTTTAATGTATTCTTCAGTAAAATTATTTAATAGACCATGGGTTGCAAAGAAACGATTAAAATCTGGGATTGCAATTTCTTTAGTCTGAGTAGAATCGAAAGGATATCTACTGCTAATAGTATTTTGAAACTCTTTATAGACAGTTTGCTGCCATTGTTGATTAATATAGGCACGACTGTCTTTAATAAGAATAACCCAAGCATCTCCTGCCAGTTGCCGAGTCCAAGTTTTTAAGGGCTCTGGAAGTTGACGTGCCTGATTGAAGAGTGAGCTTACTGGATCTGAGGCAAAGTCGTTTGTAAACCGGGTTTTAGTAATAATATACGCCGTTTTACCGCCATCGTTAACAATAGAAAGGGTTGAAGTAAATTGCTCTAATTCAGCAATTTTGATGGTTAACTCTTTTGTGCTCGATAAACTCACCAAGTTAAGTTCAGTAAATTGATTAGCGATGCTTTGATTAAACAGAGAATTTTTCGCATTTAAACTAGGCATTGTTTGTTGCTGCACTAAATTTAGTAAAGCAGTAAAGGCATTACTTTGTTGCAAAGTTTTAGCAATTTGGTGACCTTGCTGATAGTCCTGGTAACTTTTAGGCTGTGATTTCTTCATAAAAGTTTGCCACCAGTTAACATAATCATAACAATAAGCTTGCACTATCATATTTTGTAATTGTGCCAAATCTTGGTGTGCTAATACCCAGTTTTCTGTTTGCAGGGACGCAGCAATATTAGGTATTTTATTAATTGCCTCATCGAAACCCGCACGGGTAAAATATTTGGGTAGTTCGTTTGTTGCTAAGTTAAACCCTTCAATTGAAATTTTCTCAACAGTTGAGGGGAAGTACTGTTTAGCTAAAGAATAATAGAGATAACTGGTTGGTAGTGCGTTCAAATAGTTTCTAGCATCACTTACTATCTGTGCCTTAATTGGTAGAGCCTGGAATGATTTATTTAGAGTTTGCTTCAACAGAGCTAGTTTTTTTGTGTTCGCTTCAGTAGGCTCATGCCACAGTTGATTAAACCAACTTTGGATTTCAACTGCAGAAAAATGTTCTGGTTGACCTAACATTAAGTAAATTTTGAGTGCCTGATAACGTGATAAAGGACTGTACTTGCTGTTGACCATTACTGCTTCAAGTTCATTGGTCAGTGAAGGTAAAAATTCGCCTTGAATTCGATGGTTTGCGTTGTTATTTATTTTTGCTTTTAGCTGTTGTAAAAATGGTAGGGAAATTGAATTACTAGAAATGCTTTCAATTTCTTTTGCGGCATTGGAAAGATGGTAAATCGCTTGTGCACCATTGTTGCCTTGATTATTTAAGGTATCATAAGCCAACAACTCTTTACTTGCTTCATCCAGTAAATGAGAAGCTTTGTAATAGGAGTGTGCTAACACTAGAAGACTTACCCCGGCCAAACCTGCTGCAATAGCAATGAATTTTTTCTGTGGCAACGCCTTTGAAGGTGTACCTTGTGTACATTGGCTCTGAATAGTTTTCAATGCCCCTTCAATGAAATAGGCTCGGTAATTTGTCGCTTGGGGGAAGGTATCCTGCACAATGAGAGCGTATTCATGCTGAATCTTTTTATTGAGTCGGTCAATACTTACCCCACCTTGTTCGGCGCTGGTAAAAAAGATTGAGTTTAGATTAAATAATTTTGGAGAAATACCCTGTACAAGTGCTTGAATAGGACCGCGTAAACCCGCAAATTGGAGAGGGAATTCACGTATCAAACTGCGTTTAATGGTAGATCGAGCTGGATGCATTTTATGTATGACCTGCTGTCCTAATAGCTCTATAAGCCAGTTAAACTGGCTAGTGTAAGTCTCTACCTTTTTACTCATTTGGTTAATGCAGTCTAAAGAAAAACCCAGCGGTTTTGCTAAGTCGGATGCATGATCCATTTGGTAAAATTCAGAAAAGCCTGCTAGCGTATCCATCTTGGTGAAAATTAGCCCCAAATCCAATTGATAGCCAAGTCCAGTGCCTAGTCGCTCTAATAGATGTAGATGCGCCTTTTTTTGTTCTGCGAACTGGGCAGGCTCACCTATTTGTAATTCGTTGACATCAACGCATAAAATTAAACCGGTGACTTTTAGGAAGCGATTGCATTTGTTAAGTTGTTTTAGAGTACTTTGTAATTGGCTTTTATTGGTGGACAACCAATTAGCACCCAACTCAACCATAATGCCTTGTTGGTTATAATAAATTTTTACCTGCTGCTCGCTAAAAACGGACATTTCTTCCATATTACTTTGTTTTAATAAAGAAGATTTACCTTGTTCATTTTTGCCCGTGACCACTATAAAAGATAGTTGGTTTACTTGGGGTTTGAGTTGAGCCAGAATTTTTTTTATGGCATCACAGAGAGCACGTAAAGAATTATCCATTAGTTTGTTTTTCCATCATTGCAAGTTGTGTATGCCCTGTTAAAACAGATTTTGCTCTATTTTCAAGAAGCATTTGGCTGGTTAGAAAAGCTACTGCTACCACACTTACTGCAATAATTGCAGTGATGATGGCAGGCTTATAGTCCTTATCTACTGTTTTTGGTACGGGGTTTTCATTAAATAAACGATGCGGCTTGTTAAAGCGATTTTGTTGCACGGTTTGGTAGAGTTCCTCAATAAGGTTATCTAAAATCTGACGTCCATCGGCTTTGAGGTGACACTCACCTTCAAATCCTGCAATCAAGCAATAATAAATCAGCTCTATGAGATCAAGAAATTGATTGGGTCTTTCTTTGACGTATTGAAGTATCTCGAAAAATCGTTGTTGTGGTTCTGCACCATCGCTAGTCAATGGGGTAAATGACTTAAATTCTGCTGCCTCTTTATAAACGCGGAGGTAACTTTTACCTAGAATTTCATCGATAGTGGCACTCAAAACATAGTTGGCAATACTGATGATATCTGGCTGGTATTTTGAAGCAATCAGTTTACTATGAAAGGCAAATAACTCATGTTCAATATTATCTCTGATGTCAGTTACGGGAGGCAGTGAAGCGCTTAGACACAATCTTTCTAAAAGTGAAAATAATGGGCCTGCAGCTGCAACTAAGGTATTAGTTGAAAAAGGCGCAATAAATAATTTAGAGCGATAATATCCTTGTGGTGCACGCGTAGGTTCCACAATCGCGAGACGACTGACAAGTGAGGTAGGGTAAGACTCAGTTGTCATAATGTTGCTCCAAAAAATGTCGGGATCTTTCAATTGCTGATTTAAACTAAAATCAGTAATTTTTGATCGTTCGGTATATACGTTAAAGATGATAATACGTTATAAATTACTTAAAGTTCAAGGGACTACAAATCTTATTTGTAACTATTCGCGTGGATTGAGAGACATAGGTGTACAGGTCACAAAGCTACCTTATCTAACTTTGCAAAACTAAACAAAATACTAGCTGCTTTTGATGTTTTTATTACATGCAGGAATTATCGCAATTAAATTCTCTACAGACTCATGTTCTTTAATCCATATTAATAGCTCATGGCTATCATATTTTGTTAACAAACGCGCCAATTTTTTTTCTTCTTCTGAAACAGAGAAGAATTTATTTTTTTTATCCAGAATCAGTCGTGCTCTATTGATTAATTTCATTAACAATAATTGTGCAGTATCTACACTTGGATTATCTTTTTCAAAGTCTGTTATGCATTGTGACATTTGGCTGATATAAGGGGGGATCTGTCCATTCCAAATAGCAGGATTGGATAGACACTTTTTAAGTCGAGGTAGTAATTTTTGTGGCGTTTCTTCACAGTCATAGGGCACAATTAATCGATCTTTCAATAAAGTATTGAGTTCGTCAACACTCATTTCAGGCATGGTCTCAGCCATAAACATGAGTATTGATAGATGTTTCATTGTGAGTATTGCATCAAATTTTGTGACATAGGAATAACCATAAACATGGTGAACGAATATACTGGATAGAATTTTTACTTCATAACTTTCAAAAGATAGTTTGAATAATTGTGCCTTATGCCAAAGAGTAAATAGATGGGGTATCACCTCTGCTGATTTATTGTCGAAGTACACATGCGCAAAATATAACATTAAGGGCTTTACTTGTTTCTCATCAGCAAGCATGGGCTTTATCATGGAGATTAATTGGGTTTGCAAGGAAGCTACTTGATCATTAAAGCTGCTAATATTTTGTCTCGCGATCCGATCAATATGTAAAAGCAAATCAATCATGGCACTGTCTGAAGTTCCTTTAACATTCTCATGTACTGTATTTATAAAATCGCGCAGGAAAGCAAGTCCACCCAATTGTTCCATAATTTCTTCTAAATCAGCCTCCAGAAATAGAGGAAATATTGTATCATTCGACAAAGCTAGTTTAATTGCTGTTGAATATTCTCTGTTAACCATTGCGAGGGTATATTGAGCAAAAGGGTTTTTGTTCGATTTAAGGAATTTAAGGACAAACCAACCTCCCTGCTCGGCCCCATACCTCAAGTAGCGCATAGCTTTTACAGGATCGGATGTTATGAGAGCCTCTCCTGCATAACTAAGTGCACGAGGATGTCCCTGTAACGCTGCTTTTTCTCTGTAATCAACCGCTTGACTTAAATCTTTTTGTACGCCGCAACCATATTGAAAACAATATCCAAGAGTATTTAGTGCACCAGCGTCCCCTTTGCCTATTGCTAATTCTAATAAGCGAATTGTTTCCTCATAATTCTTCATGCACCCTATGCCGCTCAAATAACAAAGAGCGAGCTTATAAATTGCAAGCGATTCATTGTTTGTTACAGCCCATTTATAACACTCGACTGCGTAATTTTGTCGCTTAGAGATGCCTAGATTTAAGTGAGATTTTAAACCTCTAATATAGCTTTTATTAGCGACCGGTTCTGTACTTTCATGGGCTGTACTATCTATTTTATCAAATAAATCTCTGGCCTTTTCAAAAGATAGTTCAAATGCTTTATCAAAATGTTCGGCCGCATGGGTATAGGCTTTTTCAGCCTTAGCTAATTTAAAGCAAGACCAGTGGGCTTCACCGATGACTTTTATTAACTTACAGTATTTTATTTTTTCTTTATGTGAGAGATCGGCAAATGACCTCTCTTGAAGAAAAGAATTAAGGTCATTTTGAAATTTTTTAGTTATTTTTTGTTGATTGAGGAATTCCTCACTGAGAATGATTTTTCGCGTTCTTTTTGATTTGGGCATAAAACATCACTCGAAGTATGTCAGCATCAATGTTTAAAATGGCGAATTCCAGTACATACCATTATTAAACCGTGCTCTTCCGCACAGGCGATTACCAGTTCATCGCGAATTGACCCGCCTGGTTGAATGATTGCTGTTACACCCGCTTGAGCTGCCAAGGTGACTGTATCGGCGAAGGGTATAAAAGCATCCGATGCCATGACTGACCCCTCAGTGCTAAATCCCATTTGGGAGGCTTGCCAAAGGCCGATTCGCGCGCTCATTACGCGGCTGGTTTGTCCTCCACCTATACCAATGGTAGCGCGATCTTTAGCATAAACAATGGCATTTGATTTGACGTGTTTTGCAGCTAACCACGCAAAGATTAGATCACTCATCATTTCTTCGGAGGGTTTTTTTCTCGTCACTGTTCTCAACTCGCCGTCAACTAATGAATGGGAATCTTGCTCTTGAATTAGAATGCCTCCATCCACTTTTTTCATATGCAGGCGATATTCATTATCCTGCTGCCAAGCACCGGTTATCAAAACCCGCACATTCTCCTTAGTTGCAAGAATTTTTTTGGCCTCTTCTGCAATACTTGGTGCTAAGATTACTTCTACAAATTGATTGTCGAGAATTGCTTGAGCTGTTTTAGCATCGAGTTGTTGATTGATGGCAATAATTCCACCGTAAGCAGATTGCGGATCGCACTTAAACGCGCGTAAATACGCTTCATGCGTTGTGGTACTGATAGCTATTCCACAAGGGTTTGTATGTTTTACTATGACGCATACAGGTGTATGCAAGCCATAGGATTTCACGCAATCAAGCGCTGCATCGGCATCGAGAAGGTTATTATAGGAGAGTTGCTTGCCCTGTATTAAGCGTGCAGCACCTAAGGTTCCCGAACTGACATTTTTATCCGCGTAAAATACCGCTTGTTGATGGGGGTTTTCACCGTAGCGAAGGTCAGTGACTTTATTAAACTGACAGGCAAGTATTTCCGGAAATCCGGTCGGAACCATGTCAGTATCTAAAGTAGTAAGGTAATTGGTTATTGAACCATCGTAGGCTGATGTGTAGGCAAAAGCTTTCTTGGCTAAAGTAAAACTCCATTGCAAAGGTGCTTTTTTCTTTTGTAAATTATCAATCAGTTCGGGATAGTCATCAGGGCTCACAACTACAAAGGAATAAGCATGATTTTTTGCTGCTGCCCGTATCATGGTAGGGCCGCCAATATCAATATTTTCTATGGCTTTATCAAAATCACAATCGGGTCTACTGATTACTTGTTCGAAAGGGTATAAATTGACCACGAGTAGGTCAAAGGGTTTTATTTCAAACTCTTCAAGAGTTTCACGATCTTGCTCTCCTCTCGCCAATATACCTGCATGAATTGCTGGGTGTAAGGTTTTAACTCGACCATCCATCAGCTCAGGAAAACCGGTATAATCACTGACATCAACTACTGGTATCCCTTGCTCATTAAGTAATAATGCGGTGTTACCAGTAGCAATAATTTCTACTCCAGCTTCGATTAGAGCATGACCAAGCTCTACAATACCTCGTTTATCAGAAACACTAATTAGGGCTCTGCGTGGTTTAAAGCTGGTGAGCTCAATTTTTTCTGTCATTATTATATCCCTGTAGTATCAACAGTTACTTTCGTAGAAAAACTAGTATAGTCCAACCATCCTGATTTTTTTGTGTTACTGGAGTGAAAGAGCCTTCGTAAGCTTCTATTAGCAATGGTGCTTGTTCTTCAAGAAGACCGGAGACTACCAACTGAGAGTCTTCATGTAAAAGTTGGTGGAAACGGTATTTCAAAGTGATCAAAGGCGCTAATAAAATATTAGCAATGATCAAATCAACTGGATTTTGTAGACTCTCTGGCATCCCTACTGTGAGATGCTGTGAATCGATATGATTAGTTTCTGCATTATTTTGTGTTGCTTGCAATGCTTGCTCATCAATGTCAACACCATAAACGTGAGCCGCACCTAACTTTATTGCTGCTAAGGAAAGTATGCCAGAACCGCACCCATAGTCGATAATCTGTTTATTGTTAAGTGAAGCTTGTTCGAGCCAGGTTAAACACAGGGCTGTCGTGGGGTGAGTTCCTGTACCAAAAGCCAAGCCAGGATCTAGCATTAAATTAATGGCATCGGGTGCAGGTGGTGTCAACCAAGTTGGACAGATCCATAGAGTTTCCCCAAATTGCTGGGGTTTAAAATCATCCATCCAGGCGCGTTCCCAATCTTTCTCGGGTAAAGTTTCAAGGGTGCATCCGAGGGTCGGCCGCGTTAAACTTAATAGATCTCGTGCAGCCTGCGCTTGCTCAGCCTGGGCGAACAGGGCATGTATAATCACCTCAGGCCAGAGTGGCGTTGTTCCTGGTAGAGGTTCAAGAACCGGATTGTCATTCTTATCGGTGAGTATAATTGACAGTGCACCAGACTCTTCCAGTTCTTCGCTAATTTGTTCTATTTGTTCACTTGGACAGTGTTCTATTTTTAATTGAAACCACACAGCATTAATCCTTGAGCATTTTTTCTAAGTAATGAATATTAGTTCCGCCTTCATTGAAGGCTTTATCGCGCATTATTCGTTGATGCAATTCGATATTGGTTTTTATGCCATCAATGATGATTTCATCTAACGCATTGCGCATTCTTGCAATAGCAACGGCTCTGGTTTCTCCGTAACTAATGAGTTTACCAATCATCGAATCATAATTGGGTGGTACTGTGTAGCTGCTATAAATATGTGAATCAAAACGGATGCCAGGGCCTCCAGGTTGATGGAGTAATTTAATAGTACCAGGTGAGGGCATAAACGTTTTCGCATCTTCTGCATTAATACGACATTCGATAGCATGTCCGCGGAAGCTGACTTGTTCTTGAGTAATACTTAAGGGTAGATCACTGGCAATTCTGATTTGTTCTTTGATTAAGTCCATTCCAGTAATCATTTCTGTGACTGGGTGTTCAACTTGGATGCGAGTGTTCATTTCAATAAAGTAAAAACAACCGTCTTGATATAAAAATTCAAAAGTACCTGCACCTCTGTAATGTAAATCTTCGCAAGCTTTGACTACTGAATCGCCTATTTTTTTTCTGAGATCAGCACTGATACCAGGAGCTGGGGCTTCTTCAACTACTTTTTGATGTCGTCTTTGCATAGAGCAATCACGCTCACCCAAATGGATAGCTTTGCCATTCCCATCGCCCAGTACTTGGAATTCCACGTGACGTGGATTTTCCAGAAATTTTTCCATGTAGACTACAGGATTATTGAAAGCCGCCTTGGCTTCACTTCTAGTTAAGGCTATAGCATTCAATAAATTGGATTCACTGTGCACGACGCGCATACCGCGACCACCGCCGCCGCCTGCAGCTTTGATAATAATGGGGTAACCAATTTTACGACCAATGGCTAGATTTTGATTATCATCATCACCTAAGGGGCCATCGGAACCTGGGACACAGGGAACGCCTGCTAATTTCATTGCTGCAATTGCAGAAACTTTATCACCCATAAGTCGTATAGTGTCGCCACGTGGACCGATAAAACGAAATCCACTTTGCTCAACGATGTCTGCAAAATCGGCGTTTTCTGATAAAAAACCATAGCCTGGGTGAATAGCAACGGCATCAGTAATTTCAGCGGCAGAAATAATCGCAGGAATATTGAGATAACTCTTTTGTGCTGGAGCTGGGCCTATACAAACAGTTTCGTCTGCAAGTCGAACGTGCAATAAGTCTTTGTCAACATCAGAGTGCACGGCAACAGTTTGTATGCCAAGCTCTTTACAAGCCCGAAGGATACGAAGTGCAATTTCGCCTCTGTTGGCAATAACAATTTTACTGAGCATTAGATACTCTCCTTATTCTATAACAAATAAGGGCTGGTCGTACTCTACAGGATCGCCGTTAGATACTAATATATCAACGATTTTACCTGCACGATCGGCTTCAATTTCATTAAACATTTTCATAGCTTCAACGATACATAAAGTATCACCCACTTTAACTGATTGACCGATACTGACAAAGGCCGCAGTTTCGGGTGAGGGTGAGGTATACATAGTGCCCACCATGGGTGAGCGAATTTTATGACCGGCTATTGCAACAGGTGCAGGCTTACTCTCATTCACTGCTGTTGCAACTGGCGCTTGTTGTACTTGAGGCATACTTTGTGGAGCAGCAGGGGCTGAAACATAGCTAATTTGAGAAGGTGCTGGGCTATGGCGGCTCAAACGCAGCGATTCTTCGCCTTCTTTTATCTCTATTTCTGCAATTCCAGTTTCTTCAAGCAGTTCTATAAGTTTTCTGATTTTACGAATATCCATTGTCTTTTCTCTCTACTTTAATTCGTCAATAATTGCACTTAGTGCCAGTAAATATCCTTGCGCACCAAGACCACTGATGACTCCTTTAGCAATGTCGGAGAAATAAGAATGGTGGCGAAAGGTTTCACGGGAATAAATATTACTGATGTGTACCTCAATAAAGGGGATAGCAACTGCCGATATGGCGTCGCGTAAGGCTACACTAGTGTGTGTGAAGGCTGCCGGATTAATAATTATATAATCAATCTTTGCATTACCTGCCTGCTGAATAGCCTGAATTAAATCGCCTTCTGAATTACTCTGGTAACAAGATAGTTCTAGTCCTGCCTTTTTGGCTTCCTGTATAAGGGAAGTATTGATAGTACTGAGAGTTGTTGAACCATATACTGAGGGTTCACGAGAACCTAGCAAATTAAGATTGGGTCCATGCAAAACTAGAATTTTTTTCATTAGGAATTACTTTAGCTTGTTTTTTGCAGATTTTGCCTGATTTTTTTAAATTTGTCCATATATCTAAGAGGATATCAGCAAGATCTCTACACGTTTGCTTCACTAGTTTGGATTATGATATTGTTTTTTAATACCTAGTTTTCGGATTATCCATGCAAAAAACGCATATTACTGATGTTACTCTACGTGATGCTCATCAATGTTTAATCGCCACAAGATTGCGAACGGAAGATATGTTGCCGGTTTGTAAACAAATGGATCAAGTAGGTTTTTGGGCTATGGAAGTGTGGGGCGGAGCAACTTTTGATGCCTGTCTGCGCTTTTTAAAAGAAGATCCATGGTCTCGCTTACGTCAATTACGTAATTCTTTACCTAATACCCAGTTGTCTATGCTACTGCGTGGGCAAAATTTATTGGGCTATCGAAATTACGCAGATGATGTAGTAAGAGCCTTTATTGCCTTAGCTGTAAAGAATGGTGTTGACCTTTTTCGCATATTTGATGCTTTAAACGATCCACGTAATCTCAGAGTTTCCATCGAGGCGGTTAAATCACACAAGAAACATGCTCAAGGTACCGTTTGTTATACCACAAGCCCTGTGCACACTTTAGCTAATTTTGTGGAAATGGGAAAAGCCCTTGCTGACATGGGTTGTGACAGTATAGCTATAAAAGACATGGCAGGTTTATTAACGCCACAAGTTACTGTGGAACTCTTTCAAGGACTTAAAATTGCTACTGGCTTACCTATTCATCTCCATAGTCATGCGACCTCGGGACTTGCGAATGTTTGTCACTACCAAGCCGTATTAGCAGGGTGTAACCATATAGATACAGCAATATCTGCATTTTCTGGTGGCGCTTCACACCCACCCACTGAAGCATTGGTTGCCGCTTTAGCCAATACTGAGTACGACACGGGTCTTGATCTTAACCAGTTGTTAGTAATTGACGATTATTTCAAAAACATACGCAAAAAATATGCACAATTTGAAAGTGAAGCCCGCGATATCGACCCTCGTGTACAGCTCTATCAAGTGCCTGGGGGGATGATTTCAAATTTATACAACCAGCTGAAAGAGCAAAATGCCCTGGATAAAATCGATGCAGTACACCTGGAAATTCCGCGGGTACGCAAAGATTTGGGTTATCCGCCTTTGGTAACTCCTACTTCGCAAATTGTTGGCACTCAAGCAGTAATTAATGTGCTCACAGGAGAGCGATATAAGACTATTACTAATGAAGTCAAACTGTATTGTCAGGGAAAATACGGCGCTGCCCCTGGTAAAGTAAGTGTGAGTTTGCGAAAAAAAGCAATTGGTCAAACCGATGTCATTGATGTACGACCTGCAGATTTAATACCCAATGAATTAAAGCAGTTAAGTCGTGAAATTGGCAAGTTAGCCTTAAGTGATGAAGACATTTTACTTTATGCAATGTTTCCAGAAATTGGTCGACAATTTTTAGAATCCCGAAAAAATGATACGCTAGCTGCTCAAGCTGAACCCTTGCTTCACGAAGACAGGAAGGCCAAAAAGACCGCTTTATCCGAGTTCGATATTTCATTGCATGGTGAGCAATACCATGTGAAAGTTGCAGGTTTTGGTACAGAGGAGCAGAACAAACAATCCTGCTTTTTATGGGTTGATGGCGTGCCTGAAGAAGTCGTTATTCATCGTGATGAACTGATTCCACACAGTGCTATGGATACAAAAAAAAGTGTGATGGGAGCAGGAGATATTAATGTCTCCATACCAGGGACTATCATCAATGTACAAGTGGCTGTTGGCGACAAAGTAAAGACAGGTCAAGTCTTGCTAGTACTGGAAGCTATGAAAATGGAAACCGAAATTCAGTCACCTCATCAAGGTGTTGTCGCAGAAGTGTTATGTCATGTAGGTGACAAAGTTACCCCTGATCAAGTGTTAATCAAGATAAATCCTAGCCATAAATCAATTTAGTAGCCATGTATAGTCCCTCAATAATTCTCAATTTGGAGTTGAAGTCCAGCTCCGATCTCGATTAAAGATCGTCTGGATTCCGCGGACCTTCGGCCGTGGTACGTAGGCGCGAAGCGCCTACGTACCGTGTTATGCACGGTATCCAGAGATCTTTAGTTGTGATTGGGGCGGGATTCCCACTCCAAATGGAGAATTGCGGGTAGCTCCCGACACAAAATTATTAATTTCAAAAATAATAAAATTGTGCTAGTTTGAGAAAGTTTTAATAAAATATCCACATGGACGCTCCAGGAAGAGTTGTCCCATGCGATTCATCTTTAAGGAGTTACAATTTATGCATCCGAATTTTTACCTCTCACCTTTAGCAGTAGCAATTGCTTTAGGATTAGCATCACCAGTTAAAGCTGCTGAACCCATACGCTTGCAAAAAGCGACTATTGGTGAAGTCACCCAAAAATTTCAATTAGCCCTTCCAGGCAGCATGAAAAACGCTACTGCAGCAACGGACAGTTTACTATTCGTAAGACAACACACTGACAGTAATCGCGTAACTCACGTTCGCATGCAACAACAATTTGCGGGTTTTCCAGTATTTGGTGGATATGCCATCATGCATAGCGTACATACAGCAAAATCTCTGAATGCAGCGAAATCGAATGTACAGATGAATGGTGTAATTTACCAAGGACTAGTGGCTGAATTGGGTCAACCTAGCGCTTCCTTTGTAAAAAATGCGACTGCTGCATTAGCTAAATTCAAAGAGCAATACAAGAATAAAGATGTTAGTGAAGAGCAAGTTACACCAATGGTTTACATTGATGCTAAGCACAATGCACATTGGGCTTATAAAGTCAGTGTTTTTGTCCGTCATGATGACAAGATACCAGAGCGTCCAACTGCAATTGTTGATGCACAAAACTATCAAGCTTTTGTTGCATGGAATGACATTAAAACCGAGAAGGTTGCTGCTAAAGGTACTGGTTTTGGTGGAAACCAAAAAATAGGTGAGTACCAATTTGGTAAAGAATTGCCGTTATTAGATCTTACTCGTGACGTTGAAAACGAAATGTGTTTCATGGAAAACAGCGATGTTAAAGTCGTTGATATGGGCCATAAATACAGTGCTAGCAAAAAGCCTATGCAATTCAGCTGTAAAACCGATCCAGAAAATCAATCTCATGCTTTCTTCACCGGCTACAATGCAGACGGGTATGACAAAGATAATGGCGCAGCATCACCAACCAACGATGCTCTTTATGCAGGTTATGTTATCAAGCATATGTACCACGACTGGTATGGGATCGAAGCCTTAACCAAATCTGATGGTTCGCCCATGCAATTAGTCATGCGTGTACATTATGGCGAAGGCTATGAGAATGCCTACTGGGATGGTAAGCAAATGACTTTTGGTGATGGTGAAACCATGATGTATCCTTTGGTTTCTCTAGGTGTTGGTGGTCATGAAATCAGCCATGGTTTTACTGAGCAGCATTCTGGTCTGGAATATTTTGGTCAGTCAGGTGGTATGAATGAATCATTCTCTGATATGGCGGCTCAAGCTGCTGAATTCTATTCAGTAGGTAAGAGCAGTTGGCAGATTGGCCCTGAAATCATGAAAGAAGACAGTGGTTATGATGCTCTACGCTATATGGACGAACCAAGTCGTGATGGCATGTCTATTGACTCTGCTGAAGAATATTACGGTGGTTTAGATGTTCATTATTCAAGCGGTGTTTACAACCATTTGTTCTACATTCTTGCTAATCAACCAGAATGGACTATCCGTAAAGCCTTTGACATTATGGTTAAAGCGAATATGGATTATTGGACTCCTTATGTAACATTTGATGAAGGCGGTTGTGGTTTGCTTAGCGCTGCTAAAGATCTTGGTTACTCGCAAGATGATGTTAAAAAGTCATTAACAGAAGTCAAAATCAATTTCGAAGCCTGTACTCCTGAAGGCAGTTAATCAAATTGTAAGGTAAAAATCAGCCAGAAGTTTTGCAATAACTTCTGGCTGTTCCATATGGATATGATGTCCGCCATTTAATTGTTCAACTTTTAAATTATTTACCGTCTTTATTCGTTCCTGCATTAATTCAGAATCAAATGAAAAGCCATTGCTCGCCCAAAATAAAATACTAGGAGCGGTAATAGTCTTTAGACAAGAAAGAATTTGTCCCTCTGTCATCCTGAGAGGAGAGGGGGCGATAAGGCGCTTATCATGCCGCCAATGAAAAAGAGTTTCTTCTTCAACCACCCCTCGTTCACAGAGCTTAGTTGCTATTTCAAGAGACACATATCCAGATGCTGCACGAGCTTTACATGCATCAGCAAAACTTGGATAGCCTTTTGATTTTTTATTTTTTTTGGTGCTTACGAACTTCATATAGCTTGTTAGTTGGGAGCATGCACTGTCTTCTGGATGGGAAAAGGGGCCTAAACCTTCAATAAGTGATAGAGATAATAGTCTTTCCGGTGCAACGCCGGCAATTAATGAAGCTAAGCAAGCCCCCATGGAATGTCCCAAAATATGTACTTTATCCAGTTGAAAAGCATTAATGATCTCAACTACGGTGAAAATCCCATCAGTGAAATGGTAATTGCTGCCTGGCGGTAAATGAGAGGAATGGCCATGACCAGGAAGATCTATCGCAATAAAATAGTAATTTTGCGCCAATTCATTTGCAAGCTGTTCAAAGCTATTGGCGTTATCCAGCCAGCCATGCATAGCCAAGATGGGAGGATTTTGCGGATCTCCCCATGATCGGTAGGCTATTTGTAGACCAGGAATCGTAATGGTGAGTGTGCTCATAGCAGGCTTCTTTTCAGTATTATTACTAATATTAGCGCATGGCCATGTAAATAAAGCAATGTTTTAACTGATCAGCAATTCTCAATTTGGAGTTGGAATCCAGCTCCGAACACAACCAAAGATCCCTGGATACCGTGCATAAAGCACGGTACGTAGAGGAGTGTGCACGGTAGGTAGGCGCTACGCGCCTACGTTCCGCGGCCGAAGGACCGCGGAATCCAGACGATCTTTAATCGAGATCGGAGCTGGATTCCAACTCTAAATGAAAATTGCTGTTAACTGACATCTATTGAATCAAATGAAACAATAATAAACAAAGTTATTGACAATTAAACATCCATTCATTAGAATGTGATAATGTTACATTACGCTAATACATTAATATGAAACTACATAACACGATAAAACATACTGCCTTACCCGATTTAATGAAAGCTATCAGTTTGCTACAAAATGAAGAAGAAGCAGAACAATTCTTTATCGATTTGTGTACTCCCGCGGAATTAGAAGCAATGGCGGATCGTTGGCAAGTAGTACCTTTGCTGCGTCAAGGTATTCCTTACAGAACGATCCATGAACAAACCGCCGTAAGTGTTACAACAGTCACACGAGTAGCGCGCTGTCTTAGTTTTGGGACTGGCGGTTACAACCTTATAGCCACAAGATTTGAGCAATTAAAATGAGTAGACTGCGTTTAGCATTACAAAAAAAAGGCCGACTTTCCGATGAGTCATTAAGCTTGTTACAGAGTTGCGGCCTAAAATTTCGTATTAAACACAATGCCTTGTTGACTCATGTGGATAATTTTCCTATCGATTTATTATTTGTGCGTGACGATGATATTCCAACCTTAATCTTTGATAATTTGTGTGATGGTGGAATTGTTGGTGAGAATGTCCTTCGTGAAGCATCATTGAGCGCTAAAAATAATGAGTACTCTAAACTCCTAGATTTAGGGATTTGTAGTTGCCGTCTCTCCATTGCGGTACCCGAGACTTTTACCTATCAAGGACCTGGTAGTCTCGAAGGTATGCACATCGCTACTAGTTATCCGCGTTTATTGGCGCAATATTTAGAGGCAAATAACATTTGTGCGCAAAGCTTGGTTTTATCCGGTTCTGTAGAAGTTGCTCCGCGTATGGGTATGGCAGACGCCATTTGTGATTTGGTGTCGAGTGGTCAAACTCTAGAAGACAATAAACTGGTTGAAGTAGAAACGGTTCTCACCAGCCAAGCAGTTTTTATTCAAAGCAAGAAAAAATCTTCTACAACGGTGCAAGAGCTTTTTGCAATGCTTAAAAGACGGATCCAATCTGTTCAGCAAGCACAAGAAAGAAAATACATTGTCTTTCATGCACCCAAAACTGCTTTAGAAAGCATTGCCAAAGTATTACCAGGAGCTGAGGCTCCAACGATTCTTTCCTTGCCAGATGATATTGAAAAAGTGGCAGTACATGTGGTTTCTAGTGAAGGTGTTTTTTGGAATACCTTGGAAACGATTCAAAAACTAGGCGCAAGTTCGATTTTAGTTTTGCCCATTGAAAAAATGTTGGAGTAATACGATGTTAGCTGTAAAAAATTGGCAACTGTTATCTCTTGATGAAAAAAAACTGTGCTTGAGCCGACCAGCTCCTATTGCAAATCAACGTGTTGTGGTTAATCAGATAATTGAGCAAGTGAAATTGTTTGGCGATAATGCTTTGTTAGAATTTAGCCAAAAATTTGATGGTATTACTTTAAAGACACTGCAAGTTTCCGAAGAAAAAATTAAGGCGGCAAGAATCAAACCAGAAGCTTTAGTCGCGATGCAAAATGCGATAGCCACAATTACCCAATACCAACAATCACAGCTTCCTGAATCAAAAACACTTTCAACGGCCCCAGGTATTCGTATAACGACCGTATACAGACCTATACAGCGAGTAGGGTTATATACCGCAGGGGGTAATAAAACGCCACTGATTTCTTCTTTATTGATGATAGCAATCCCTGCGCAAATCGCTGGATGCCCGATTAAAGTTCTCTGCACGCCACCCGATCCATCGGGGGAAATTAATCCTAATTTATTAGTAGCTGCGCGTTTATGCGGTATTGAGACTATTTATACGGTGGGTGGAGCACAAGCAATTGCGGCAATGGCTTATGGAACGGAGACTATTCCCAAAGTAGATAAGTTATTTGGCCCTGGAAACAGCTATGTTAACGAGGCAAAAACAATAGTGTCCTGTGATCCACAAGGTGCAGCTATAGATTTGCCAGCAGGACCTTCTGAGGTAATGGTCGTGGCAGACGAGCAAGCAGATCCTGCTTTTATTGCTGCAGATCTTTTGGCCCAGGCTGAACATGGAGTCGATTCGCAAGTTATTTTATTGTGTAACTCGGAAGGTATGGCCGATTTAGTGAACCAAGAAATTGGCAAACAGATGCAAAATTTATCGAGAAAAAATTGTATTGAAAAATCCTTGCTGATCAGCAGAATAATTGTTTGCCCCGATCGCACTGAACAAATTGCCATTATTAATAACTATGCGCCAGAACATTTGATAATTAATTGCATCGATGCAGCCAATTGGGTCGATAAAATAAATGCTGTAGGAACAATCTTTCTTGGTGCATGGGCCGCTGAGGCAATGGGTGATTATGTTACTGGAAGTTCACATGTTTTACCCACCAATGGTTATGCAAAAAATTGTAGTGGTTTAAGTACATTAGATTATTTAACATGTTTTAACGTGCAAACAATCGATAAGGAAGGACTTAGAGCTTTGGGACCCAGTGCTATTACCTTAGCTCAGCTTGAAGGATTAGATGCGCACGCACAGGCAGTGCAGTTAAGACTTAATACCATGGAGAATTAAATGAGCATACTCAATTTGATAAGGTCAGAACTATTAACCAGTTCCAATTATGTACCTGGTGGTGAAGGTATTGTAAATCGCCTACACGCTAATGAATTACCTTGGGCACCTGTTAGCAAAGAAGTTATTGCATATAATTTCTATCCCAGTGTAAATGCTGAATTAGAATTAGCCGTGCAATTAGCAAAGCGCTATCAAATTGAGGCTAATCAATTGGTACTCACGCGTGGGTCGGACGATGGCATTGATTTGGTGACCCGCTTATTTTTACGCGGTGGTGATGCTTTGATGCAATTTCCCCCTACGTTTCCAATGTATGCCTTCTATGTGAGACTCCAACAAGCTCAGCTGATTCAATGTCCTCTTAATCTTGAAAAGAACTTTGAACTTACTTTCGATCAAATTAATGAGAGTTGGCAAGAGCACTGTAAAATCATCATGTTTTGCCGACCCAACAATCCAACGGGTAATTTAGTGGATTTAAACTTAATAGCCGCGACGTGCGAGCGTTACGTAGATCGCGCTGTGATTGTAGTTGATGAGGCTTACATTGAATTTGCCGCATCCGCTACCATTAAAAGTGCAAGCACTCTGATTGCTCAGTACGACAATTTAATTGTTTTAAGAACCTTGTCTAAAGCCTATGGTTTAGCAGGCCTTCGAATCGGGGCTATTTTAGCGCAATCGCAAGTTATTGCGGCACTGCAAAAAATTATTGCTCCTTACATAATTTCCAGTGCCGTAATAGAAATTGCGAAGCAAGCATTAAATCGCGACGATTGGTTTCCCGAGGTGATTCAGCGCATTCAGAAAGAACGCAGTGCATTAATCTTAGAATTAAAAAAACTACCCTTTATTGAAAAAATTTACCCCTCTGAGACTAATTTCATTTTAGTCAAAACCTCCCAAGCTACGGAATTAGCACAATGGCTTACCGCGCAACATATTGCTGTAAGAGATTTCCCCAGCGGATCTTTGCTGCATCAACATTTGCGCATCACAGTAGGTAATGAGGAGCAAAATCAGTTGATGATTCAAGCTCTGTCTTCTTTTATTTTTTAAGGTTGTTTTGTAATGATGCAAAAATATTTATTTATAGATCGTGATGGGACATTAATTGAAGAGCCTTTTGATTATCAGGTCGACTCTTTGGATAAAATAAAATTGACTCGATCGGTAATCCCAGCACTTTTGGAATTAAGCAATGCCGGTTTTAAACTGATCATGATCAGTAATCAGGATGGTTTAGGAACCGATAGTTTTCCGCAGGAAGACTTTGACATCTGTCATGCCTTTATTGTGGATTTATTCTCCTCACAGGGGATTATGTTTGATGCGGTTTATATCTGTCCTCATTTGCCTGGTGATAATTGTATCTGCCGTAAACCCAAGACTGCATTGCTTGAGACCTTATTAAGAGAGGGGGATATCGATAAGCAAAATTCTTGGGTCATCGGTGATCGAGAGAGTGATAAAGAATTGGCTAAAAATATCGATGTTTCTTTTTTGGCAATTTCAAAGGAGCAAACCTGGGCAGAAGTTGTAACCTCCATACTTAATACCTCACGATCAGCTACTGTGTCTAGGGTGACTAAAGAAACGGCAATCAATTTATCGCTGTGCTTAGATTCCAATTCACCCGGGATGATCAATACACCATTACCCTTTTTTAACCACATGTTAGAGCAAGTCGCAACCCATGGCGGCTTTAATCTGGTTATCGATGCATCTGGTGATATTGAGGTGGATGACCACCATTTAATTGAAGACACTGCGTTAGCCTTAGGTGAAGCATTAAAAACTGCACTGGGAGATAAGTGGGGTATTAATCGCTATGGTTTTACCTTACCTATGGATGAGTCATTGGCCTCAATAGCAATGGATATCAGTGGTCGCAGTTTTTGTGAATTTAAAGGGCAATTTACCCGTGAATTTGTAGGTGGTATGGCAACAGAAATGGTACCCCACTTTTTTAAATCACTGGCGAGTTCCTTAGGTGCAGCTATTCACCTTAATGTTACTGGCAGTAACAATCACCACATGGTTGAAGCTTGTTTCAAATCCCTGGGTAGGGTATTGCGAATGGCCTGCTTGCGTTCCAGTGATTCATTGCCATCCACTAAGGGATCATTGTGATAGCCGTAATTGATGTCAGTGGAAATAATCTTAGCTCGTTGTCGAACGCATTAAAGCGCTTGGGTTGTCCCTTTGAATTAACGCATGACGCTCAAACCATTAGGCAAGCAAGCCATGTGATTTTACCGGGTGTAGGGACGGCACATTCGGGGATGAGGGCTTTGGGTGAGCATGGATTGATAAACGTCATTAAATCATTGACGCAACCGGTGCTAGGGATATGCTTAGGTATGCAGCTTCTGCTTGATTTTAGTGAAGAAGGCGATGTCGATTGTTTAGGGGTAATTCCAGGCCGAGTAGAGTTGTTAAGGAAAACAGATAATTTTCCAGTGCCTCACATGGGCTGGAATCAATTGGATTGGAAAAATTCCAGTCCTCTGCAAAAAGGATTGCTTGCAAGTGATTGTCTCTATTTCGTCCACAGTTATGGATTGAAAACTTCAGATAATGCACTTGCAACATGCGAATACTCAGAAAGTTTTGCCGCGATAATTAACAAAGCTAATTTTTATGGCATGCAGTTTCACCCGGAGAAATCAGCGCAGGTGGGTGCCATGTTATTGAGAAATTTTTGTGAGCTATTATGATACTTATACCAGCAATAGATCTCTATCAAGGGTCCTGTGTACGTTTGAAGCAGGGACAATTTGAACAAATGACGCGATTCAACATGTCACCCATCGACCGCGCAATCTATTTTAAGCAAATAGGCGCCCAACGTCTGCATGTGGTCGATTTAGACGGTGCGAAATCAGGTGAGATGCAACAGTTATCTTTAATACAGTCAATGCATGAAACGGGTATTACCGTGCAAGCAGGTGGCGGTATACGAACTTTGGAAGCTGCAAGAGCATGCCAGGCCTCAGGAATAGAGCTACTAGTTTTAGGGAGTATCGCTGTAACAGATCCTAGTCTAACCCAGCAAATTATTAAAGAGATAGGTGCAGAACGCATTATTTTGGCAATCGATGTCCGACTTGATCAAAGTATTCCAAAACCGGCTATTCATGGTTGGCAAACTTCTAGTGAAAGTACACTCTGGGAGCTCGTCGAATTTTATCAGCAATTGGGTATTTCGCAGATTCTATGTACGGATATTGCCTGCGATGGCATGTTGCAAGGGCCTAATTTTGATTTGTATAAAGAGGCGGTCGAGCGATTCCCGCAAATGTATTGGCAAGCCTCTGGTGGAATACGTAACCGCCAGGATATAGCGAAGCTTGATTCTCTGGGAGTTTCCGCAGCTATTTTAGGTTTAACTTTATACCAGGGAGATTTTAATCTACCTGAATGTTTACAAGAGTACGCATGATGTTAACCAAACGTATAATACCCTGTCTTGATGTCGCAAATAACCAGGTGGTAAAAGGCATTAAATTTCGCAATCACCGAGTGATTGGTGAGGTTTTACCTTTGGCTGAACTCTATTCGCAATCAGGTGCGGATGAATTAGTTTTTTACGATATTGCAGCCAGCGGTGAAGGTCGTAGTCTTTGTCCTGAGTGGGTTACACAAGTTGCTAGTATGATTGATATTCCCTTTACCGTAGCTGGTGGAATTCGCACTCTTGACGCCGCAAAGCAGCTGCTAAATGCTGGCGCTGATAAAATTTCTATTAATAGCCCCGCTTTAGAAACCCCGTTATTAATTGATAAGTTAAGTGCTTTTTTTGGCAGTCAGTGCATCGTCATTGGCATTGATAGTCAATGGATTGATAATGATTATTATGTCTTTCAATATACAGGTGATGTACTTAAAAGTAGCAACTCAAAACGTAAAACACGCGAATGGATTAAGGAAGTACAGGACCGAGGCGCCGGTGAAATAGTATTAAATTGCATGCAATCTGATGGGGTGCGAGAGGGTTATGATCTTACTCAACTACAAGATCTGATACAAGATTGCCAAGTGCCCCTAATTGCCTCAGGGGGAGCAGGAACCTTGGCAGATTTTATTAATGTATTTACGCAAACTAAGGTCAGTGGCGCCCTAGCAGCCAGCGTTTTTCATGATCAAATCCTGACTATTAATGCAGTCAAAACTGCTTTGAATGAAAACAACGTTAAGGTACGGCTATGAATGCAATTGATCCCACATCGCTTGACTGGAAAAAAATGGATGGTTTAATACCCACCATCATCCAAAATGCTCAAACAGGTAAAGTTCTCATGCTGGGTTACATGAACCAGGAAGCACTTCTAGCAACTCTAAGCACTGGTCAATTAATTATGTACAGTCGCAGCAGAAAAAAATTATGGCGTAAAGGAGAGACTTCCGGCAATAGCATGACAGTGCACAATCTGAGTCATGATTGCGACATGGATAGTCTTTTAATTCAAGTACTGCCAAAGGGTCCTGCTTGCCATCTTGGCTATCTTAGTTGTTATCAACCAACTTCTCATTTTGATCTTGGTTTTTTAGCAGAGTTAATTGCATTAATCAATCAACGAGCTGAAGAACAACGCAAGGACAGCTACACCTGGAGCTTAATGGAATCAGGTATTAATCGCTGCGCGCAAAAAGTAGGTGAAGAAGCGATTGAAACAGTGTTGGCTGCAGCAAAGGGCGACAGTGATGAATTAATTAATGAAAGTGCTGATCTACTCTTTCACTTACTGGTTTTATTGAAAATGAGTTCAGTTAATTTTTATGATATTTTGTCTTGTTTACAAGAGAGAAACAAAGATGTCTAAAAAATACTGCTGACTATTGCTGCCTACGTACCGTGCTTTCTGCACAATCCAGACGATCTATGATTGAGATCGGAGCTGCGCATAAACCAGCGGAAAGTACAACTAGCCTCCCTTTATTTTTCCCAAATCGGAACTTACTTCGTCAAGCCCTTCTTTAGTTTCATTATTTGCTTTGAAGAAAAAGCTGTTGTTATCAGCTATAGATTGACGATTAACAATTGCATAAATCCCTAATGAAACTCCAAGTGTAAGAATACCGCTAATGACCAGTAAAATGTTTTTTAAGAGAGGGATAAGGGTTTTATTTTCTAGTTGCTCAGCGGATTTTTGGCAGCTGATTTGCATGCTATCCATTAAATCAGCCATTGCTTGCCCTTTATCAGCCTGATTAGCCATAGCTTTTTCCCATTTCTCAAGCAGTTCTTGGCGTAAATGACTTAAAATAGGTTGATCATGAGGGCTTGCTTTTAATTCCTGTTGATATAAAGACTCAATGATATGGATTAAATAGAAATTAGCGCTATAGAATTGTAAAAGCGTATTTAAATGTTCCACATCTTTCTGGTCTTTTTCAGTTGTTTTTGGATTTTCCTTAAAATAAGCCGCGCCAACATTAAGGCCCGTTAATGACGTAAAAATTTCAAGATCTTTAGAAGCAAGCTCGTCTTTAGAAAGTTTCTGTTCCTTACCTAACAATTGTAATGTATGAATTCTGAAGAGAACTTGATCATCAAAAGTTTTAATGTACTCAGCGTTCTTTGACTCTTTTAAAAGTTCATCATAGGATTCTTCAGACATTATATGGGCAAGACTTCTAATCATATTGATGCGCAATATTTTACTCATCTCTGGACTGATATTAGGAGCAAGAAGGTCGTCAAGTAAATGCCCATACTTCAATGACAATAAATGTGTATTGTTCTGCAAATAGTGGTGTAATTTATTGGCAATATTGCCTGCCTGAAAGTCCTTTGCCCCCTTTTTATTATCATGGCAAAGATTAATGCTTCTAAGTACGTTGTCTAAGCTTAGATATTGGCCTAAACTATCTAATTGTTCATGGTAATCAAAATTACTATTTTGCAAGTCTAGTACGCGCAAATCAGTAAACCCCCATAGTGTTAGTATCTGGCTAAAAAATATATCCCAACTTTTTGCACTTAATTTAATATTGGGCAGGGCGAGAGTGGTTATGTTTTTTAAGGGATGCTTAAGCATTGCTTCAATCAAATAGTCAGCAACAGCATCGTCAACCTCTAGTCTCAATTCATGGAAATTTCCGATTACATACTCGGCTTCTTTCCTTTGTTCTGGGACATACAAGCGTTGAATCAAAGTGGCAGGCTCTTTTTCTTGCGCGGCAATAAATTGATCGACATCTGCAGGTGTCTTTAAAATTAAGGTTTTTAAAGCCATGAAAAACTCCAAATTATCTCGATACTTGTGCTTAATAATAGACCACATGTGCTATTTAAGCAACTCTAATTCTCTCCACCGGGATATAGGGGCTGTCCAAGTATCTTATTAATAAACAATAAGATGCCTTACAAATACCTTGCATGATGTTGTGCAGTGTTTACTGCTGACGAATTGCCGCCAATACTTGCTGGTAAATAACCCAGTAAGTGTTATGCTTACAATAGCAAACTAGGAAGAGTAAATTAACTATGCAGCTAGATGGGCGAAGTGTGTCGCTATTAACCTACAATATTCATAAAGGTTTTGGGGTAGGTGCTGTTCGTTTTTTACTGCCTGAAATGCGTGATGCAATCACTAGTTTAAATCCCGATTTTGTCTTTTTACAAGAAGTGCAAGGCAAACATAGAAAGCGCGAAAAACGTGTAGATACCTGGCCTGATGCCCCTCAATTTGAATACATTGCTGAAAACAGTTGGCCGCATTTTATTTATGCTAAAAATGCAGTTTATCAATCAGGACATCACGGCAATGCTATTTTAAGTAAATATCCCTTTGAGCGTTTTGAAAACATAAAATTGTCTACAATGAGTAGAGCCTCACGGGGTATTTTACATACTCAGTTACTTTACGAAAACACCACTTTGCATTTGCTCTGTGTGCATTTAGGATTGTTCAAGGCCGAGAGGGCTGAGCAGTGTAAGGCATTAATGCAGCGAATTAAGGATGTAGTTCCCCATGATCAACCTTTGTTGATGGCTGGTGATTTTAATGATTGGCGTACCGTTATTTCCAAACCTATGCTTGAAGATTTGGGTGTTGAGGAAGCATTTGTTACGATTGAAGGTCAGCATGCACGCTCTTATCCTGCGATACGTCCCGCCTTGTGTGTTGATAGAGTCTATTTTCGAGGAATGAAGGTGCAAGAGGTGGCTTGTTTACAAGGGAAGCCTTGGAGTACCTTATCCGATCATCTGCCGTTGTATGCGCGTTTTGAATTGTTATAAGTTGTGTTGAAAGGGTGTTCCACCAAGTGTTTTAAACCTGGTGGACGCCTGATTGCACTAATCTACACTTCACCCTCATATTCACCAATGCAGGCTAGACTATTCAAGCGAGCACGCTTTAATAATGCTTCTTGCGCTGCTGCTACTTGGTCTTGTTTTCCACCCCAAACTTTCAAACAATCTTCTTGCAGTGCGCGACCGAATGAGAAACTTAAGAGCCAAGGTTGATGACCTATAGTATTCATTGAGTTAAGGTTTGCTGTTGCTTGTTGTGGTGTTTGACCACCAGAAAGAAAATTAATAGTTGGTACTGCTGCAGGTACATTGTTACGAAACACGCTGACCGTATAATCAGCCACTTCATCAGGCTCACTAAAGGGCGTGAACTTGTTGCCGCAAGTGACCATACTAGGTTTTAAAATGATATGTTCTAATTCAACTTGATGAATAAACAAGGCATGAAACACTTCATGTAAGACCATTTCACAGACTTCAGCACAATGTTCAATACTGTGATCGCCATCCATTAGGACTTCTGGCTCAACAATTGGGACTATACCAACGGATTGGCAGGCTGCTGCATAGCGTGCTAGGTTTTCTGCGCCCGATTTAATAGCGGTAAGGCTTGGTGTAGAATCAGAGACTGAATACACATTACGCCATTTTGCGAAGCGTGCGCCTAACTCTTTGAAATGGACTAAACGTTCGGTTAAACCATCTAAACCTTGCGTAACTTTTTCATCTTCAGTATTGGGCAAGTCTACAAGGCCTTTATCTACTTTAATTCCGGGTACAATGCCTTTTTTAGCAAATAGCTCGGCAATTGGTGTACCTTTATCATCTTTTTGTTCAAAAGTTTCTTCAAATAAGATAACGCCATTAATGTACTGTTCTAAATCAGGTGTAGTCGCCAGTAGAAGTCTGTAATCTCTACGATTTTGCTCTGTGTTTTCTGTATTGATAGACGCAAATCGTTTGCCAATAGTGCCATTGCTTTCATCCGCAGCTAAAATGCCTTTGCCTTCTTGTAACATTTCTTGCATGGTATTCGATAATTCTTCGTACATCATAATCTGTGTAACTCCTCAAATTGAAAATTGCAGGTGATTCTAGCGTGATAGGTATTTTTCGCGAATCACTTGCTGTGTGGCAAAACCGTTTTCTTTTAGATAATCAAAAGCGTCGTCGATCATACCGGGATTTCCGCATAAATAAATAACATCTTTCGCTGGGTTAAGATCAAGGTCTGGAAAAAGACTTTGTACATAACCAGCGTATTCATGCTCTTTTAGGGCCTCTGACTCGACTCTGCTCAAACAAGATTTAAAGGTCACTTGTGGATTTGCTTGCGCAAAATTGAGAAAATCCTGGTGGTACAAAACATCCTCACTTTTTTGAACCCCTTGTAAAATGACCGCTTTTAAATTAGGGTAGATTTGTAGACGTTTACTTAATTCACTGAGCATCGCTCGAAAAGGAGTGATTCCAGTGCTAGTTGCGACCAAAATATAGCGTTCTGGTACCTCGTCTTTGAATATCAAACGACCAAAGGGACCAGAAATATTGATAGTTGCCCCAGGTTTTAAATTGAAAAGTAGCTCGGTACCTGGGCCCTTCTCAACATAGCCTGCAGCAAATTCAATGCGATTATTTTGTAATGGCTCATTTGCAATGCTGTAACTGCGCTTTAAACTAGCGCCTTCATGGTCGAAATGGACAGTGATAAACTGCCCTGCAAGATAGTCAAAGGATGGAGATAAATCACAATTGAATATAAAATGCTTTACTTTAGAGGAAATCATAAAAGATTCTTCTAAAATGATTGGAAAAGTGGTTAGTTGCATGACGCGCATCATCTTTTGTTATAAAGTGCTTAATATAGGGGAAATATTATGCATTGCAAGAGCTGAGAACATATAATTAACTTATGAATACTCCAGATCTCGTCACAATGTTGGGTAACATAACCCAATCACTATACCCGGTTCAGAATCTGATCCAAGGGGTTGCTTATATATTGGGCATTTTATTTTTTATGACTGCTATTGCCAAATTTAGAAAAATTGGCGATCAGAGATCACAATCCTCATCCCATGATTCCATGTACGGGCCAATTATATACATGATAATGGGTTCCATGCTACTTTTTTTACCAACCGGGGTTCAGGTACTGTCCAATACTGCTTTCGGAACTGGTAATGTCCTCAGTTATCAAACTGTTGATAGAAAGAACGTGTATAGTGCAGTAGGACTGCTAATCCGCACAGGCGGCTTATTATGGTTCGTTCGCGGATGCGTGCTAGTAGCACATGCCAGTGAATCGGGTTCTAAAGATGGTATCAAGGGTTTCATGTTCCTTATTGCCGGTGTTCTATGCATCAATTTTGATAATACTATCGCCATTGTGAACTACACCATAATGGGTGTAATCAACAGTACTTTGGCCCTTAAAAAGAGCCAAGGCTTCTAGTAACTCGCTTAACTTATATCGCTTGCCAGACTATTGAGCTTTGATTGCCTAGAGGACAGTCAATTGATGAAGCCGTGCTCATGAGGTTGTGTTTAGGTATTGCTGGAAAAATAAGTGAAGGGGGATAGGTTTGGTTAGTTCCTGCAACATCCGGAACCATAAGAATCTCTGAAACACCTAAATCTACTGTGTTTTTTGGCGTTTTAATGGAGTTATCTTTATTAGAAAAGAACCTTTGTGGTAGGAGATCTACTTTTTCCTTAGAGTTTGTGGGTCTATCGGGTCTAGGTGTTCCTATTCGTAATCCCATGCTCTCTAATTGAATGTTAGCGAGTTCATGTTCTGTGCAATGAGAATGTGATGCGGAAGCCGCTAATTTGAAATATTTAATAGCTTTTTGTCGGCCGCTAAGTAGGCCTAGCCTACTAGGCTGATCATGATTTAAGTAGCTCATACCTATCCAATAATGGGCAGAAGAAAATTGTAAGGCAAGTGTTTTTAAAGTGGTAAGAGCATGAGGGTCATCACTCATGGCAAAATTTTTGTAGCTGATAGTTTTAATAAAATCTTGGTATTTCTCTTCATCGTAATAGCGTTTAGCATATTCCCAGTGAAGATAGAAAACATCATCTAAAGTGTAGGCAGAAAGTCCTAGAACTTTACGGTGGAACCCGTCATAAATAGGGTATTTATTAATAATCTCTGTTTCAATCCGCTTGTAAAAGGCATTTTTTAGTAAGGTGACGCGGGTTGAAGTTGGTAGGGTGTTAATGAATTTCAAGGCAGAGGCGAGTTTTGTTGGTGGAATTACCGTCTGATCTGGAACACCATAGACTAGATTATAAAAGGCAAGACTTTCGTTTTCTTGCAGCCTGCGGTCTGCAACTTGGCTTTGATCGGCGCTCAAGAAATGTAAAATCCGGTATTTTATTAAGTTTACTTTACCAGCCAAATCATTTTTATACAGTACTGCACGACCCTGCATGGCTAACCTGCAACCTTTGGCAATCGCTTGTTCATAGAGCGTAATTGCGGACAAATAATTAATGGGTCCAGCCTCGCCAGCTATATGCATTTGCGCTCGATATACCATAGCTATGGTATCGTCTTTTTCGATGGCTAGATCGAATAGTTTCACAGCAGCAATATAATTGGTTAAACAGCCTTTACCATAACGATACATACTTGCTCTTAATCTCATCGCATAGGGGTTACCTAATGCAATTGCTTCGTCAAGATAGTTAAAAGCTTTGTCAAAATCTACCTTAGTACCTAGACCCCTGGCATAGATTAGGCCACTGAGATAAAGTACGTGTTGGTAATGAGGGATGTCTTTGCGAATTCTTTGTTGTACCTTCTCTATCAGCAAGCAAAGTCTACTTTCGTCCACTAAGCTGAACTTAGACAGTGACTTTTGCATATGATTAATGGTTTTTTTTCGTTGTTTGTTGCTACCGAGGACAATCAATTCTGCAAATCTAAATACATCAACATCCATTTTATACCCCACAACGCGTCAACAGCTATAGCTATAATTAGTAGTAAAAGTTTCGTACATTTTATTGTAAAGATCTAGAGCCTTTGGATAATAAAATAAATGACCAGTTTGAGGGGATAATGCGGTTTTTCGACTCAGTTAAGAAGGTATGTGGGATAGAATAATAGCTAAGCGTTTCTCGACTGAAACGGCAGGCAGCTTTATAAGTTCATAACCTAAATTTGTATATGCAGCATAAATATATTCTCCAATTCGATGTGCACTTTCCTCATCTTCATCACGAATTTTATCGTGAACTAAGGGTAAATTATCGCAATAAAATACTTTTTTGTAGCGGTGTGTCTGGCAACTAGAGATTACCTGCGTTTCATCTAAATGATGAAATTGAAAATAGGCGATACTATCAGGTAAACCTCTATCAAAAAAATAGAGGTCATCTGTGTTCAACTGCTGTTCTCTTTGTTGCATAAGAGAAAAGATGTTTTGTTGTAAGTGTTTGTTGTCGTGTCTTATTTCTTCTAATGAAAGATGATGCGCCATCAATTCACTGATATAGGATCTAGCCGCTTCTGGTAATGTTTTATAACCTATTGCAGCAAGACGATTGATTAAGGAGGTTTTTCCTGATGAGGGAGCTCCTGTAATTACATACCAGTTAGTCGCAATCATAGTAGTGAATAATTATCTATTAAACGAATATCACCTATCATCACCGCTGCAAACCTCCTGTTTTGGTATTCTTCAATATACTCGACCACAATGTTTTTGTCATTAAGCGCTTTTTGTATCTGTGCGCAACTCTGCTCTTGGTGAAATATAGTGGCGAATTGAATTGCCATTTCTTTTTCACTAGCACTCAAGCGATTGTTGCGAGAGCTGAAAGCTAAGCCACTGGCTTCTCTAATTGTAGGGCAAGGATGAATTGTGACATTCATAAAAAACGCATCAACCATGGCTTTAATCAATAAATATTGTTGATAATCCTTTTCGCCAAAGTAAGCATTCTTAGCCTGCACTAGATTCAATAACTTCATCACTACCGTTAATACTCCATTGAAATGGCCAGGGCGGTGTTTGCCTTCCATTAATTGGCAAAGTGCCTGCTCATGCACTTGATAAGTATAACCATCGGCATACAGCGATTTCTCATCGGGTAAAATACAAAAATCGACACCTGCTTCCTCCATAAGGTTGATGTCGGCTTCTAGAGTACGAGGATATAGCTTGTAATCATCTGGACGATTAAATTGTGTCGGATTGATAAATAAACTAGTAGCCGAATAGTCATTTTCCTGTTTACTTCTTACAAATAAAGAAGCATGACCTGCGTGTAAGTTACCCATAGTCGGTGCGAAACCTAAACTGGCATCAGCAGGAAGGTTTTGGCGAAAGTTACGCCATTCTTTTAAATCATGAAAAATTTGCATAGGATTCTCTCTTAGAAAGCATGTTCAGGTTGTGGAAAATGGACTTGGTGTACTTCTTGAGCGTAGTGATTGATAGCTTCGAGAAAGAGATTTTTTCCTTGCAGGTATTTTTTGACAAATTTAGGATTAAATTCCGATTGTAGTCCAAGCATGTCTTGCCAAACTAGAACTTGGCCATCCGTTTGTGAGCCAGCTCCTATTCCAATTGTTGGAATCTCCAGTTTTTCGGTAATTGCTGATGCCAATTGCGCAGGGATGCATTCCAGAACTAAGGCTGAGCAGCCTGCTCGCTCAAGACTAATTGCTTGTTGCATCAGTTTATCAGCTTGTTCTTGGCTTTTTCCTTGAACTTTGTAGCCTCCCAATTGGTGTATAGATTGGGGTGTTAATCCTATATGACCAATAATAGGGATACCTGCATTAACTAGATAGGAAATGGTTTGGCAAGTATCACTGTCGCCGCCTTCAATCTTTACTGCTTGGGCACCTGCTTGGAGTAATTTTTTAGTGGCTTCAATAGTCTGTGCTTGTGAGCTTTTGTGACATAGAAAAGGAAGATCCGTTATCAAAAATTGGTTTTTTAAACCACGCGCTACTGCTTGAGTATGAAGAACCATCATTTCAATAGTAGCCATGATGGTGGTTTGATGGCCGTGAACTGCCATTGCAACTGAATCACCGACAAGCACGCAGTCGATATTGGATTCGGCAATCATGCAAGCAGAGGGATAATCGTAACAGGTCAACATACAAATTTTACGTTGCTCTTGTTTTTTCAGTTTGAAATCATGAATTTTCATTGCGCTCTCCTAAACGATTAGAGAGGGGATATTTTTTTATAATTACTAAGATAGGTACCTGTCGCATGGATCAAGTCCTCCAAAAAAAGGGTGATAAAGTCGCTGCTCTGCTAGAGTCAGCGCGTCGATGCCATCATATAACGAAATCTTGTAAAGGTGAATCCTACATTTCAAATTCTGGTAAGGGCTCTGAGGTATCTTTGACTGGAGTAATCGCTGGTGGTTTCAGAAAAAACAATAATGGTATTGCAGACAACACAAGCCACATCATCAAACGAAAATCCTGTAAATAAGCGAGAAGTGCAGCTTGCCGAGTCACTTCAGCATTTAAAGCTGTTATACCTTGAGTAGTATTTAAGACGATGGCCCCTGTTTCACTAGCTTGCGTTAAGCTTAAACTGAAGGGTGTGATGAAGTTGGCAAAAGCTGCGTGGTTGAGTTGCAGATTCTGTGCGAGGTTAGTCATCACTATGGATATGCCAATACTACTACCTATATTTCGCAATAAACTAAAGAGAGGGGTAGCATCATTACGATAGTGGGGTGCTAGTGTTGCAAAGGATAGGGTAGAAAGCGGAATAAAAATAAAACCAAGACCAAAGCCTTGAATAACCCCAGTAGAGACTATCTCGCTACCACTAATAGTTAAGGTAAAAAGCGTCATTAACCATAGTGAGTAACTTGTCAAAATAAGACCGGTAAATATTAGATAACGTGGATCGACTTTGCCTGACAACTTACCAACTATCATCATAGCCATCATGGTACCAATTCCACGCGGAGCCAAAAGTATGCCAATATCGATGATTGGATAGCCCATTAAACTTTGCATAAAAGGGGGCAGTAAGGCCATGGTTGCCAGCAAAATAATTCCAATGATAAAAATAAAGACCAGACCGACACTGAAATTATTATCTTTAAACATCCCGGGATCGAGAAAGGGCTGTTTAGCCGTTAAAATGTGACTAATAAAGAGGTAAAGACAGAGGAACGCTAGCATGGCCTCAATGATGATTTCGTCGCTGTTGAACCAAGATAAAGATTCACCTCTATCCAAAAACAATTGTAATGCACCTATCGCGATGGCCAAAAAGCTAAACCCCAGGACATCAAAATGTTTGGCTGGTTTAAGTATATCTTCTTCTATGAAAGTTACTAAACCCACCCAAGCTAATATCCCCAAGGGCAAATTGATATAAAATACCCATCGCCAATTGTAGTATTCAGTAAGCCAACCGCCCAAAGAGGGGCCAACTATGGGGCCAATCATAACTCCCATACCCCAAATCGCCATAGCTCCACCGTGCTTTTCTTTGGGGTAAGTGTCGAGCAATACTGATTGGGATATCGGTACTAATGTTGCACCAAAAATACCCTGCAATAAACGAAAAAGCACAATTTGCGGTAAGCTTTGTGCTGCACCGCAAAGCATGGATGCAATCGTGAAACCTACGACTGATGCAATAAATAAACGTTTACGACCAAATTTTTCACTAAGAAAACCAGTAAGTGGCATAAAAATAGCTGCTGCAACAATATAGGAAGTGAGGACCCAGGAAATTTGCTCCTGGGTTGCCCCCATACCGCCTTGCATGTGGGGCAACGCAACATTGGCAATAGTGGTATCTAAAGACTGCATGATGGTAGCCAGCATCACAGAAAGAGTGATAAAAACTCTACGAGTATGAATAGGAAGATCTGCTGTAGGTGTTTTAATCAACCTCATGACAGCTTATCCCGTTTTTTTCATAGCATATCGTTTATGCTCAGTGTCGATTTTTACCCAAGAACTGAGACCTGATCGCAAGGGCGGGCTATCCGCTTGCGGTAAGAGTTTGACATGAACCGCTATACGTTGAGCTATTTTAACCCAATTGCCTGTGGCATTTTGAGCCGGGATAATCGAAAATTCAGAACCGGTTGCAGGACTAATACTTTCAACTATCCCTTGCCATTTTTTGCCAGGATAAATATCTACGGTGGCAATTACTTTTTGGCCTGGGCGAATATAGGTTAATTCTTTCTCAGTAAAATTGGCTTCAACCCATGGATTATCATTGGCAACTAAAGTCATGGTAATTGTCCCTGCGGGGATGTACTGACCTATTTTTGGTGGAGAGTTGATTGTTCCCGCCATAGGAGCCTTGATTTCGGTATGGGCAAAATTTAATTTAGCTTGATCTAACTCTGCTTTCGCCATGAGATAGCTGGGGTGTTTTTCAACAGGTTCATCTATTCCAACCAAGGTTTCACCTAAACGCTCTAAATCCCGTTCTATTGCTATAATTTGTTGCGCAGCGACTTCTGAGCCTTCTCGTGCTTCATCTAGACTGGATTGCGAAGCAAAATGTTTAGCTGCTAGATCAGTTTGGCGTTTTTTATTTAATTGGGCAAAATTGTATTTGGTGCGGGCGAGGGCAATCTCGGCTTGTTTTTCATGGTAGCTAGCTTTTAGTGCCAGAATGTTAATGCGTACTTGTGCTAAATTCGATTCAGCTCTGTTGAGCGCAACTTTATACGGTTCAGAATCTAATCTAAACAACAGTTGATTTTTGGTGACTGTTTGGTTTTCCTTGACCAGAACTTCTTTAATAACACCGGAAACCTGTGCGCTAATCGGGGCTTTTTCAGCTTTAACATAAGCATTCTCAGTCTCTATGTAACGTCCACCAAAAACATAGATAATCATTGCTATTAATACGATAGTGGAAGGGATGGCGACTAGCAACACAAAGCGTTGTGAAAATTGGTGCTTGCCAATGGCAATAGTTTTTGCCGTGGTAGCGATTATTTTTTGATCTGCCTGTGTATTCATGTTGTCAGTCCTTAAATCATCGTTTTATATCTTAATCTGCGTTATCATTTATGTATTGAAACTCTTCAGTATCCTATTTTAAATTTTATAATAACAGGTTTCTTATGCAATTCACTGATAATTTTACTTCTCCTGGTGAACATCATTTATCTCTACAAGGGGCAGTTGGACAACTGGAATCTGTGCTCGTAATTCCTCCACAAATTAAATATAAGGCTGTTGCCTTTCTTGGGCATCCCCATTCGTTACAGGGCGGAAGCATGACCAATAAAGTCGTAACCACGATGGCACGAGTATTTAAAGACTTAGGTATTCCTTCACTGCGCTTTAATTTTCGCGGGGTAGGGCAGTCAGCAGGTGTTTATGATGACGGAATTGGGGAAAGTGAGGATCTGTTAATCCAGGCCCAACAATGGCGAAAAGAACAACCAGATGTCCAGTTTATTTTTGCAGGTTTCTCTTTTGGCTCTTACGTGACTTACCGAACAGCGACCCAATTCCCTAATTCGGCATTGATTAGTATTGCACCACCCGTTCATCATTATGATTACCAGGAATTTCAACCCAATCCTAACCCTTGGTTAATTGTACAAGGCGAGGAAGATGAAGTAGTTCCGGCACACTTAGTGATTGATTTTGCCAAGCAAGCAACGCCGGCGATTCCCTTAGTTCTTTTTCCTGATACCAGTCATTTTTTTCATGGCAAATTAATCGAACTCAAAGATCAATTGTTGCTAGCAATACCTCCTATGGTAAAGCATTCATGAACTTAATTTCAAACTATGATGCGGCAATCGCAAAAGGCGAAATTATTGATGATCCAGTGCAAAGAGAAATACTGCAGCCTATGCAGAGGCTTGCAGTTGAATTAGCAAATACTACACAGCAATCTTGGTTTAGCTGGCTGCAGAAAAAAACGATAAAGGGACTTTATATCTATGGACCTGTGGGAGTTGGTAAGACCTATTTAGTGGATCTTTTTTATGACAGCATTCCTGAGAAGAAAAAAGCACGATTCCACTTTCATCATTTCATGCAACAAATTGATGGGCAATTACGAAAATTGCAGGGGCATAAAGATCCATTGAAAGAGATTGCAAAACAGGTCGCTAAAACTACGCGGGTTCTCTGTTTCGATGAATTTTTAGTCCATGATGTCGCTTATGCAATGATTCTGGGTGAATTGCTACAACAATTTTTAGCACAGGGGGTGATCCTGGTTATTTCTTCGAATACACGACCTGATGATCTGTATTTGAATGGCGTACAGAGGGTGAGATTTCTACCCGCAATTGCAATGATAAAAACCCACTGCGAAGTGCTTCATTTAAACGAAAAAAATGATTATCGATTGGGACGGACTGCTTTAATTGAAGCCTATTTATACCCATTAAATGAAAAAACACAAAAGGCCATGGAGCAACAATTTCAACAGATGGCTCCTGAATTCTCTGAAAATGGAGTTGTGCGTATTCAAAATCGCGAGATTCCCTATCTTCGACGCGGTCCCCGAGTTATTTGGTTTGCCTTTGAGGTGATTTGTAATCTCCCTCGCAGTCAGTTGGATTACTTAGAGTTATCCGAACAATTTGATACCATTTTTATAAGCGGTATCCCGGAGTTAACCGAAAACCACACTGCTCAGGCTATTATGTTTATCCATTTTATCGATGTGATGTATGACCGTGGGATTAACATTATTATCTCTTCAGCAGTACCTGCGGAAAAGTTATACCTAAAAGGGGAAATGCAGGAAACTTTTAAACGCACCTTAAGTCGTTTACTTGAAATGCAATCCGTAGATTACTTAGGACGACACCCACACCGTGAAGTACAGGTGATAAGGTAGCTCATCACTTTGCTGGTGATGAGCTATGGAGCTAAATATCAGCTCAATGATGCCGTATCGGCTGTCTGTATTTCTGCTTCATTTACCGCTTCTGGGTTGGCTAGCTTAAATTCTGCAAATATGTCATCACAATACTGAGTCACACAGTTTTCAAGATCTATTACTTCTGTAGATGCGTTAGAGTCAGTTCTTGAAATTCCATAAGATAATAAACCTAAACCGGTCGCTGGAATTCCGATAATTGAAAGAGAAATAACGAGCGCATCTTTGAAATAGGCACCATTCATTAGATAACCAAAGTACCAAGCACCGAAGGTGAGACCTACTGCCAGAGAGACGCTAAGAGCTAATAAGTAGAAGCACGATAAAGCAATGCCATAACTTGCAGAAGCAAGAGTAAGTTCTGATGGTTTGTAATGATTAGCCGGTAATTGGAGTAAATTTTCGATTAATTCACAACATGACGCTTTTAAAAGCTCACGCTCGTAATCATACTCTGCTCCAGTAGTGCAGAGATCTTGGATTTTAGTAGTCATACGTATCATAGAAGATAAATTTCTTTGTACTTCTTCGTCATGGATTTCTGTAAGTAATTCTTGGCATTTTGCAATGATGGTTGCTGCATCTTTTCTTCGTTTAAGAGCAGAAGAACTTAGTTGTGCGGGTTGTAGTTTAAAAAAGGCATCCTTATTAAGGATAGTTATATTATTCTCTACTCTGGTTGGCATCGCTCACTCCATTGGTTTGCATTAAATTTTGCGGAGAATACCATCCGACTATTTTAATGTAAATAAGGGTTATTCTGTGAAGATTTCGAGTGATTTTAAGCAACAAAATTTGCATTGATTGCTTTTTTTGTTCACTCTATAATGGCATACACACTGTGATCAAAAAAATATCAAATGCCGACTATTAAAATTGCAGGAATGGGGCGTTATCTCCCTATCAAACAAGTGTCCTCCCTTGAGTTAGATCATAAGCTGGGATTATCTCCGGGAACTGTTGAGCAAAAATCAGGTCTGGTGAACAGGCACTTTGCCTCTTCGGAGGAAACCACCTCTTACATGGGCGCACAAGCAGCGCTTGAAGCCGTTAGAGAAGCGGGTATACAACTTCAAGATATTGATTTAATTGTTTCTGCTTGTGGCGCGGGTGAGCAACCTATCCCAAGCACTGCGACCTTGATACAAAAACAATTGGGTTTAGAAAATTCTGGTATCGCAAGTTTTGATATTAGCAGTACCTGTCTTAGTTTTGTTACAGCCTTAGATGTGGTTTCCTATTTAATAGCTGCAGGTCGCTACCAGCGTGTACTCATTATTTCTAGTGATATTCCCTCACTAGGGATTAATTGGCAAGATATGGAAACTTGCACCATTTTTGGTGATGGTGCAGCAGCCTGTGTTGTGGAAAAAAGCCAAGGGTCTAATCGTATACTCAGTGCTTTCATGGAAACACACAGCGTGGGTTCCGACTATTGCATGCTTGCGGCTGGCGGCACACGTATTCCTCCTTCACGCGCTTATGATTACCAGCGATTAGGTGTTTTTACTATGGATGGTAAACGAGTATTTAAACTGGCCACTAAATTATTAACACATACCAATCAAGTAGTCTTGGATAAGGCGGGGTTAACCTTCGCTGACATTCCCTGGGTTGTCCCTCATCAGGCCAGTCAGTTAGCTATTCATCATATGCGTAAACGATTCCAAATTCCCAAAGAGAATTTAGTGGATATTTTTGCTTCTTATGGCAATCAAATGGCTGCATCCATTCCTTCTGCTTTGTACACCTTGATCAGGAGTAAACAATTACACCGGGGGCAATTAGTCTATTTACTGGGTACTGGCGCCGGTCTTTCCTCTGCTGGAATGATCTTGGAGTATTAATATGCGTTATGCCGTAACTGGAGCAACGGGTTGTTTAGGTTTGAATTTAACTAGACGCTTAATTCGTGACGGACATGAAGTCATTGCTTTGGGTCGCAACAAAAAGTTGGGTGCTCTTTTAACAGAAATGGGTGCGGAATTTATTGCAGTAGATCTCTGCAATGGTACTGCCTTAAAAAATCATCTAAAACACGCTGACGTTATTTTCCATACAGCGGCATTGTCATCGCCCTGGGGAAAATACTCCGATTTTTACAAGGCCAATGTCCTGGGAACTCAGCACGTAATTAATGCAACACCAGAGGGGGTGAGGTTAATCCATGTCTCTACCCCAAGTATTTATTTTAATTATACCGAACAGCATAATATCAGCGAAAATATTCCCTTAGAGCACAAGCCAGCTAACCACTACGTAAAGACTAAATTGCTCGCCGAGCATTTAGTGGATGACGCCTATAAAAAAAATAATTTGCAAGTGATTACGCTAAGACCGCGGGCTATTTTTGGCCCCTTCGACAGAGCAATTTTACCGCGCTTACTGCGAGCCGAAAAAAAAGGAATTTTGCCGATTATTGGTCAAGGCAATAATCTTATCGACATTACCTGTGTTGATAATGTGGTTGAGAGTTTAGTCCTAGCGGCAACTGCTGATAGTGTGTTTTGTGGCAATAAATACAATATTACTAATGACGAACCCAAAACTTTAATAAGCATTCTCGAGTTATTGTTTCTGGCACTTAATAAACCTTTGCAGCTGAAGCGGGTGCCTTACAGTTTCGCAAAAAAAATAGCCTTCTGTATGGAGCTTATCCACCGTACAAACTTATTGGGTGAACCTCGACTTACGCGCTATACGAGTGCAGTTTTGGCACTTGGTCAGACTTTAAATATTCAAGCAGCTAAAAGGGATCTGCGATATCGACCGTTGGTTAGTATTGAAGATGGTATTCAACAATTTGCCCATTGGTATACGAATGATACAAGTTCAATTTATTGAAGCCGGCTATTGTCGGCATTGTGAGCGCATGACTTTAAAAACGGGTTTGTTTAAACAACGCCAATACCCCTCAACGTGCGCGTTGATCAAGCACCCAACGCAGGGTTATATATTATTTGATACGGGCTACAGTGATAGTTTTTTTCAGTTAACAAAAAAATTCCCTTTTTCCTTATATCGCTATCTCACTCCAGTGACCTTAAAAAAAACGCTAAAGGACCAACTCTTAGAGCAAAATATTCAAGCGACAGATATTAACTACATAGTCATTTCTCATTTTCATTCTGATCATGTTGCAGCTTTAAGTGATTTTCCCAATGCAAAATTTATTTGTCATCCAGATGCAGTAGATGATATCCGCAACAAATCAAAATTCAGGGCGCTACTACAAGGGTTTTTGCCCGGCTTATTACCCCATGATTTTTATGAACGGCTAATAGTTTTGAAGGGACCACAGGGTACACTGGCAAAAACCTTGTATCCCTTTACTCAAGGTTACGATATTTTTGGCGATCAGCAGCTTATTGCTATTGATTTGCCGGGTCATGCTAAGGGCCATATTGGTCTGCTCTTGCGTACACAGCCCGCGATTTTTTTAGTGGCGGATAGTTGTTGGCACCGGGAAACTTATCAAGATCTCATTTACCCTAGCAAGCTAACCTATCTGGTTCATGACAATAAAACCCAATACCTACAAACGATTGAAAAACTGCACCAATTGCATATAAGAAATAGGGAGCTACAAATTATTCCCACCCATTGTGAACACACGCGTAAATTATGTAAGGTTAAAGAGTTATGTTAGCACGCATTCTGTTCTACTATTTTCGAACGCAAAGACTTAAAGAACGGTTTACATCGCGCGAGCAATTACAAGCCTATCAAAACAAGCAATTCCAGGTGCTGGTAAAAAACACGTTGAGGCATGCGCCGTTTTATAATCAATATCTCAATCTGCCCTTTCAAGAGTGGCCAATCATTAATAAACAAATAATGAATGAGCATTTTGATGCTATTAATACTGTGCGGCTTAAAAAGGCTGATGCTCTAAACTGTGCTTTGTTAGCAGAAGAAACGCGCGATTTCACCCCACTAATTGATAGCGTTTCAGTGGGGCTCTCATCAGGAACCTCCGGACAACGTGGATTATTTTTAGCAAGTTCCCGTGAACGTGATGCTTGGGCTGGTTGTATTTTAGCAAAAATGCTACCGAATGGTTTGCGTACAAAAGAGCGAATAGCTTTCTTTCTTCGCGCTAATAGCCCCATTTATACCACTATTAATAAGAGTCGAAAGATCGCGTTTCATTTTTTCGATTTATTGGATGATTTTGATCAGCACATTGCGCGATTAAATACATTGAAACCCACCATTGTGTCAGCACCAGCTAGTGTTTTAAAAGCCCTAGCCTTGCAAAAAAAACAATTGACGTTTCAGCCGCGAAAAATTTGTTCAGTGGCAGAAGTTTTAGAACCGACCGATGAAGACTTTATCAGCTCAACTTTTGGCTTACCTGTAGCACAGGTGTATCAGGCCACAGAAGGATTTCTTGCTGCGAGTGATAAAATAACTAATCAATTGGTCTTGAATGAAGAATTTCTCATTGTCGAAAAGGAATGGATTGATGAACACCGCTTTGTACCAGTGATCACTGATTTAATGCGCAGAACCCAGCCGATTGTTCGTTACCGTTTGGATGATGTGTTAGTGATTAAAAAACCTTCTGGTGTTTTTACCGAACTTAGCGCAATAGAAGGGCGGTTGGGAGATGTTTGTTATGGGAAACAGGGGGCGGACTTAGTTCCAATTTTTGCTGATACTCTTCGCCAGTATATGGCTAGAAGTCCAATAGCATTTAATGATTACTTTATTTGTCAAAAGAACCTTAGTGAATTTAGCATCCAAGTTAGTCCCGAAGTGAGAGAGAAGCAGCGACTGATTGACCATTTAAATCAGCTTTTTATCCATAAAGGTTGTGAGTTGCCAAAGTGGACTTGGCAAGTGTATGAACACAAAGAAAAAAGTGCGAAGAAACGTCGAATCCAATCGCAATTTGATGGTTCACCAATCTGTTTTAGCAAGGGGTAACAATGAAAGTATTAATTACTGGTGCTCGGGCACCGGCAAGCATGGATATGATGCGCAGTCTCATTCGACAAGGTTTTGAAGTCTATAGCGCGGACTCTATGGCTTTCCCTTTAGGCCGTTTTGTTAAAGGGATAACTAAACATTTTACTATTCCTAAACCAAATACCCAACTAACAGCATTTATTGAAGCTCTGAAAGATCTAGTTATTTCAAATCAAATTGACTTGCTTATCCCCACCTGCGAAGAGATTTTTTTTGTTAGTCAAGGTTATAAAGAATTAGCGCCCTACACTCGCCTACTCTGTGAACCCTTTGCACGCTTAGATACTCTTCACAATAAACACCAATTTAATCAATTGGCCCAAGAGTATGGGTTAGATGTGCCCGAGAGTTGGTTACTAACACAAGAAAGCGATAAGGACCTGCTACCAAATCCTGAGTCGCTTATATTAAAACCTGTGTATTCGCGTTTTGGTTCGCATTTAGTGATTAAACCCAGTTCCGAGACCCTTGCAAAATTGGATTTATCGGTACCCTATCTTGCGCAAAATTTTGTAGAGGGTAAGGAATATTGCACTTATGCCTTGGTAGAAAATGGCAGAGTGCTGGCACAAGCGTCTTATCATCCTAAATACACATCGGGTCCTGCAGCAGGGATCTATTTTGAACCAGTGGATCTAAAACCTATCAATGATTTTGTTCGTGTATTTTGTAAAAATTACGAATTTAGTGGACAGATTGCTTTTGATTTTATAGTCAAAGACGGCAAAGCTTTTGCTTTGGAATGTAACCCAAGGGTTACGAGTGGATTTCATTTGCTGTCTGATCATTTAGATTGGCAACAGTTATTAGCTGGTCAAGTACAAGATATTCCTGTGGCCTCACAACCATATATGTTAGGTTTGGCAATGAAACTGAAAGGTCTGCATTATTTTATAAAAAATCCGAAAAAGTTTACTCAAGATTATTTAAAAGCCCATGATGTGCTAAAAAATAAGGCCTATCCTTGGTTGGGGTTAAAAAGTTTCATTACTATCAGCAATATTAGCTTGCGAATGATCAAAGAACAAAAAAGCTTTCACCGTGCCTCTACAGATGATATTGAATTTAATGGTGGGTATTAAGGCATGGATTTTAACTTTAAAAGTACCTTATATGCGGAACCTTTCAAACAGGGACCAAGTGTTGATTGGATGCATAATGTCGAAACAAAAATGACTACTGAAACTATTGGCGGTTTTGTGTTTCCAGTAACTTGTAATAACACAGAGTATCGCTCGTCCTATGTTTGCTCACCCTATAACGGTTTGGTGATCTACAGTCAGGATGAGTTATTTAAGATAAAAAATCGCCCCTTACGGCTAATCTTAAAAACAGTAGTGAGCTCGATAGGGGCAATTCTTCGATGGGGACAAGTTAACCGGAATATTTGCATCAATAATTTTTTGTTGTCTACCAACCCTTACCCAAATTGGCAAGGGGAGGGCGCGCTTGAGGTAGTCAATCGTCTGAAAAGCACCAACCCGAAACATGCAATCATGTTTCGTTCATTAAATAGCCATACCAATAAGGCTTTAATGGAACAGTTGCAAGAACAAGGCTTTATCCTTGCGGCATCAAGACAAGTCTATATTTTTGATTCGACACTTTGTGATTATAGACAGCGGAATAACACTCAAAATGATCGACGCGCGTTGGCTAAAAGTGAATACCAAGTGGTCGACCATGATGCGATTAAGGAAAGTGACTACCCCGACATTTTAAAATTGTACAATTCACTCTACTTAGAAAAATACTCACAACATAACCCGCAATTTTCGTTAAAACTGATCGCACATTGGCATCAAAATCGTTTGTTAACCATGATAGGTTTGCGGGACGAGAATGGAACTTTGCAGGGCATTGTGGGATTGTTCGAAAGCGAGAAAGTCATTACGGCGCCCTTAGTCGGCTATAACACCAAGCTTGCTTCAAAAAAAGGTCTATACCGCATGCTTATCTATTTAATCTTAGATTACAGCGATAAACAGGGGCGCTGTTTAAATTTAAGTTCGGGTGCTTCTCAGTTTAAATTATTGAGGGGTGGTCAACCTTTTATAGAGTACACTGCGGCCTACATTAAACACTTACCCCTGTATCGCAGAATGACTTGGCAGGCTATAAGAGGACTACTCAATGGCGTCTTCGTGCCACTTCTTAAAAGGTATCAGTTATGATCTCAGGTTTAAAACAGCAATGGATTCCAGTAACCACCGAAAAAAATATAAGCAGTCAGCCGCAACGGTTTATTCTGTTGGGTATGCCTTTAGTTATTTACCGGACTGGCAATAAATTAGTTGTTTTGCAAGATCGCTGCCCCCATCGAGGCGCGCCCTTATCGGCAGGTAAGTTGAAAGACGGCGTTTTAGAGTGTCCCTACCATGGTTGGCGTTTTAATTCTGCTGGGCATTGCATCGAAGTGTCTGGTTTAGTAAAAGAAGCTTGTCTTGAGGATAAATCGGTGACAGCTTATCCAACAAAGATTTACTTAGGCCTAGTTTTTGTTTGTTTAGAGCTCAATGAAGCAACCTTACCTTTATATACAGTACCTTCATTACAGACTGAAGGATTTCGTTCCCATTTCATGCAGTTTAGTATTAAAGGTGATATTTTAAACATTATTGAAAACACGCTTGATGCGACTCATACTCATTTTGTGCATGCAGGATTGCTGCGACGGGATAATAAAAGACAGGTTATGACAGCCAAACTCAAAGTGACTGAACGTTGTGCAGAAGTTTATTATGAAGACGAGCAAAAGCAGTCTGGAATCTTGAGTAAGCTTTTTGAGAGTTCGCGTAAATCCTCCATAGGCCGGTTTCACTTTCCCTTAATTGGGGAGTTAGAGTATTACGGTAAGGATAATTTAACTGCAGCCTTCAGTTTTTTTCTCAGCCCTATTCACGATAATGAACACCGTGTTTTCGTATTTATTAACTACCAGCATCATTGGTTAACTAGTCCTCTGAAGAAATTTCTATTATTACCCTTCATTAAAATGGCCTTAAAACAGGATGTTGCTATTTTAACTAAACAAGATGAAAACCTCCGGTTTTTTCCAGATGCTAGCTTTCGTTCTACAGAATTAGACATGCTGCGTCCGCACATAGAGCGAATTTTTGCCAATAAATCGCAAAATTATGAGAAAACTGTGCAAATGTATCTCTGAAATTAATTTTTTAATTGAGAATGATTCTCGATATCATTTGTGGTAATATCAGCTTTATTCCTTATTTTATACTAGTTACTCTATGCGGATTACTGATTTAGTGCGAGGTGACAAAGTGCGATTGGTTGCTTTTGGCACAACTGATCAGCATTATCGACGAAGACTTTTGTCTTTGGGAGTCACTTGTGGTGTTGAATTTACAGTAATTCGTATGGCACCCCTTGGTTGTCCGGTACAAATTGAAGTTAGAGGCACATCCTTAACCCTAAGAAAAGAAGAAGCGAGTCAGTTAATCATGGAGCGCGTATGACCCATGTCGTTTTAATAGGTAATCCTAATTGCGGAAAAACCACTTTATTTAATGCTCTTACCGGCGACAACCAACGTATTGGTAACTGGCCAGGGGTAACTGTTGAGCAAAAAACGGGGCAGGTGGTTCTTGCTAATCAAATCATTGAATTAACTGACCTACCAGGGGTTTACTCCTTGGTAGCCAATACGGAAGGCTTGAGCCAGGACGAGCAAATTGCTGCGCAATCTATAGCTACTATGGACCTAGATTGTATAATTAATGTAGTCGATGCTTGCCATCTTGAACGGCATTTGTATTTGACGAGCCAAATTGTAGAGTTAGGCAAACCCACTATTTTAGCATTGAATATGCTAGATATAGCTGAGCAACGCGGCATAACTATCGACATCGAAGCTTTAGAAAAACAATTGGGTTGTCCGGTTATTGAACTGCAGGCGCATAAAAACATCGGCGTAGCCGAGTTAGTGGCTCAGCTTACGAAACTTCCCTATGCTACTAAATCATTAGATCTTGCGGTACCACCGCAATTTATTGAAGCGCTAAATCATGTTGAGCAAGAACTAATAGCCCAGGGTTACAATGCGACGCAAGCCGCCTACCATGCTCGGAGATTAGCAGAAGGGGATTGCCTGACACACGATGCAGAGAGCAGTATCACATTCCCCCCTGACATGGATATTTTATTAGCAGATGCGCGTTATAAAAAAGTTCATGAGATTGTGAGTATTGTCCAGGTTAAACGCAGTGATGCCAGTGAAAATTTTACCGCTAAATTGGACAAAATTGTCTTACACCGCTTCTTTGCCTTGCCCCTATTTTTGGGGATGATGTACCTGATGTTCTTGTTTGCTATTAACATAGGTGGTGCTTTTCAAGACTTTTTTGATATTAGTACAGACACGATTTTTGTGAAAGGCAGTGCTTGGTTGTTACAACAACTGCATGCGCCCAATTGGTTGATTGCGATCATTGCTAATGGGATTGGTAAGGGAATCAACACCACCTTAACTTTCATTCCTGTCATTGCAGCGATGTTTTTCTTTTTATCCTTATTAGAAACCTCCGGTTATATGGCAAGAGCCGCTTTTGTAGTCGATAAACTCATGCGGGCTATGGGTTTACCTGGTAAATCATTTGTACCAATGATTGTAGGTTTTGGTTGTAATGTACCTGCTATTATGGCGGCGCGTACTCTGGATTCGGAACGTGACCGCTTGTTAACGATCATGATGAGCCCCTTTATGTCTTGTAGTGCGCGATTGGCTATCTATGCAGTTTTTGTCGCAGCTTTCTTCCCCACCGGCGGACAAAATATTGTATTTTCACTCTATCTCATGGGTATATTGATGGCAGTGCTGACTGGATTTATTCTCCGTAAAACAACCTTGAAAGGCCATGCTTCACCATTAATCTTAGAATTACCCGCATATCACAGACCTGCCCTTAAACGTTTAATAAAAGAAACATCGCTTCGATTGAGGTTCTTTGTCGTCAGAGCAGGCAAGTTAATTATCCCTATCTGTGTTTTGTTGGGGGCGTTAAATGCAATCACTATCGATGGTGGTATTAGTACCGGTGAAGGGAGCACTGATTCTTTACTTTCGTTAATTGCTCAACAGATAACGCCATTGTTTGCTCCTATGGGTATCGGACAGGATAATTGGCCTGCAACAGTAGGCTTACTAACCGGGATGTTAGCGAAAGAGGTTGTAGTTGGTACCTTGAATACCTTGTATGCGCAAATCGGTCATTTAGGTGAAATGGCTGCAGGTAGTTTTGATTTTTGGGCAGGCATGAAGGCGGCACTCTGGTCTATCCCTCACAACCTTTCTCAATTAGGCTCTGCACTGGGAAATCCTGTTTTAGCGAGTGCCGCAGAAAATGAAGTGTCTCAATCAGTTTACGGTATGATGGCAGCGCGTTTTGATGGACAAGTAGGTGCTTATGCTTATCTATTGTTTATTTTATTGTACATTCCCTGTGTATCAACGATGGCAGTGATACGCCAAGAGGCCAATCGATTATTGATGTGGACTTCAATAGTTTGGTCATTCATCGTTGCCTACACCGCAGCAGTATTGTTTTATCAAACTGCCCGCTTTATCGAGCACCCGCAACAAAGTCTTTTATGGATAGTTAGTTTAACCGCACTTATAGCTATAATATTAGGTGGGTTCCGTTTCAGCCAACAGAACAACGGAGGTCAAAATGCTTTTGCAAATACGTGAATTCATCCAACGCGAAGGGGTGGTAAGCACCCAACAATTGACCAGAGAGTTTCGCCTAGACCCCAAAGCACTACAACCCATGCTTGAACTTTGGGTCAAAAAAGGTGCGATAGAGAAATGCAATGAGCAAGCAAATTGCCAAAGCAGCTGTTTCAAATGCCGCGTTCAAACCGTAGAGTATTATCAAGCTACTGTTTAAATCATTACCACAACATAGATCCTTTGTATAAGGATAGCGTGTTAATTAATTGATTGCTTTTTTTCTTTGCAAATAATATAGTCGCCAAGCTCTATTCCAAACCACTATATGGAAATTAAAAATTGATTATTCTAGGTTATATATTTGTAATTCCATCAACTCTAAATCATGTTTCCTGCAACTTCAGCATCAAGTACCCACAACCTAATATTGAATAAGTTGACATGAAAATATCAGAAAGCTGTAAGAAGAAATCTATTTATGTGCTTGCACTTGGGGGAACTATCTCAAGTGTTGCTGAAAACAGTACCGATGAGTTTTATCATACTGCCTCGATAGATATTCAAGAGTTAGTTACTCATTTAGATATTGATAGAAACCGTATAGAAATAATCTGTGAACAATTGTTAAAAAAAATTAGTCATGAGATTACGGATGATGATCTTATAGCGATAACAAATCGAATAAATACGCTGCTACTTTTGGATAATGTAGATGGGATTGTTGTTACACAAGGAACGAACTGCCTAGAGGAAACAGCCTATTTTGTTAGTTTAGTAGTTAATAGCAATAAGAATATTGTATTTACTGGCTCATTTAAAGCGACGAATAACTTGGGATATGATGGATATCGAAATTTATACAATGCAATTTTCTTAGCATCTCAAGAAACACTGTATGGCAATGGCGTGCTCATTACTTTCAATGATTGCATTGTAAATGCTCGTGATGCTGTTAAAAATAATCCTTCATTGAGCAATGATTTTTCAAACAATGGAATTGGGATCATGGGATATGTTCAGGGTAAAATTGCGCATATTCACAATAAACCAAATTTCAAACATACACAGTTTAGCGAGTTTTGTATTAGTAGAATTCTAGAATTCCCCAAAATTTACATAATCTATGCGCACATGGGGCAGGATAGCCTATTCGTGGAGGCAGCAATTGCAAGTGGTGCGAAAGGTATAATTAGTGCTGGTTTTGGAAAGGGTTATCAAACAAAAAAAGTCACACAGGTATTGGAAAAAGCTAGTAACAACGGAGTATTCGTAATTCGATGCTCACGAACAGGCCAAGGAATCATAAATAGACAGACAAATATTGACGACAAATATGGATTTATTGCTGCAGGTTCACTCAATCCCCAAAAGGCAAGAATATTGCTGGCAGTAGCTCTCTCAGTAACAGTGAATAAAAACGAAATACAGCGAATTTTTGATCAATATTAATATAAAGGTTGATTTAGATGTATCAAATTAAAGAAGGGACACTTTTCGGTTTTTTAAAATTGCTCCTGTTGAACTTTAGAAACTACAAGAAAAAAAAAGAGAGCACCCGCTGTAAATTGGTTGGAATTGAAACAATAAAAAGCGAAAATCAATTAACTTTATTTGTAATGATTAATGGCATCAAGAAGCAAATTATTTCCTTCACTCCAGATGAATTAGTCATTGATGATAAAATGTTAAGCCAATTTTCTTGGTTTGATGTTAGAGCTATAACGTTTTATGCCTTAAACAAAGTCAATGCCTCTGGTGAACTTCTGGCAAACTCTAAAATTATTGGGCAAGAAATATCCTGTCGCAATACTATTTTTATTATAGAAAAAATAAATCATGAAGGCGTTTATAGAAGGACAGCGAATGAATTATATTGCGACCAGGATTTATTCAACCAGTTTAATTACGAAGATATAAAAAATATCATCAGCACTGCAATCCAAGAACAAACCCTTGAAGATATTGAGAGAATGAATAATGCCGAACATATCGATTGAGGAAATTCAAATTCAAATCAACTCTAACAATAAATTTCTCAATGAGCCAATAAATAATTATAGATACATCAGAGCTCTTTCAATGATTTATTTAACTTTTTTGCTTGCAGCAACTGTGGTTGCATACAGGGTCGTTATTATTGGTAAAATTCCAGAACCTGGTTCTACCTTAATTTATACTTGTTCATTCTTCTTAGCCAATGTATATGCTGAAGTATATGGCCCTATTTATTCAAAAAAACTCATTTGGGAAAGTATCTTCTGTGGTTATTTATTTGCCATCTTGCTATCTGGAATTAACTTATTACCTGCCCCAGAGTATTGGGATAATACTGGAGCCTATGATCAAGTGCTAGGGCATGTACTCCGATTTACAAATGCGGGCGTAATTGGTTATTTGCTGAGTGCCTATTTGAATCTTTATTTGATAGTAAAATGGAAACATCAAATGAAGGGAAGGTATTTCTGGTTACGAAGTTTGCTTGCATCAAGTTTAAGCGAAGGCGCAGCAACATTCATAGCTGGTTTAATAACCTTTTTTGGAATGTTGCCCACTAAAAGTATATTGATTTTGATGTGCAGTGCTTTGGCATTTAAACTATGTTACGGCTTTTTCATCGTTTGGCCCGCTAGCTTTTTAGCGTATATTCTAAAAAATAATGAAAACTATAATTGACCATGTTGGGTTCTGGATTGAATTAACACACCAAGAAATTTCGTGCCTTCATCTAATTGGCATAAGTGATAGTCTGCGCTCGCAGGGTTGAGACTTTTAGAAAAAAATTTCTCTTCAGTCCTATAAACTTGTCTTACTTTAATCTGGTGATCAGATGATTTCAACAAACAAAAATCTCTATGCTGAGGTTTTTTAAGCGATTCGAAGATCAACAAAGTCCCATCAGAAAATTTCGGTTCCATCGCGTCCCCAACCATTTTGAGTGCAAAAGCATTTTCAGTTTGAATGTCGATTAAAATGTGTTTGTTCTCCTGCAAAAGCAGATAAGAGATTTCGAATTTTTGTAGAAGTTCTAACTCTAAAAGTGGAATTTTTTGCCATCCTAAATGAACAGTGTTCACTTGAGTTCTAGCTTCAATAATTTCATCGCCAATTAGCTCGCTTATTGAAATGAGAAAGTAACTTGCTAATGGACTTAAAGTAGCTAATTTAGGGTTTGTATTTTCCCCAGATAAAATTCTATTGATAATTTGTTGAGACACACCTGATCGACGCGCAAGTTCGTTTTCACTAATTTTGGCGTTATCGAGTAGATGTTTTAAATTATGCTTAAGTTTATTCATTAATAAATAGTGCTACTTATCATTTAATTAGAGAAAAAAATTAAAAATACTGCATGCTTGAATTTAACACTCTAGAGTGTTAAATTTGCCTCTACACTTTAGAGTGTAACATTATTTAAGCTTTGCCTGCTATTATTTGTAAAGGAGTATACACAAATGACTACATCTTCAGATTGCTCAGATTCGTTTATAAACTACATACTAGAAAATACTAATCATACTATATCCTCACTCTCAGAAATCCTCTCTATACCTCATAAGCGATTAGCATGTGGAGGAAAGTTGACCAGGTATGATCTTTTTAAAATTGATAAATTAAGAAAATTATTAAGAAAATAATAACTTTCCAATTTCAACATATTGAATAGAAGCGCATCTTAAAAGTTAGAAACATTGACGCATGAATTTGTAATTCATTGGACATAATCCTGTCATCCTTTACGTTTCAACTGCATTTTTTTGTTTTTTACGCTAATATAAAAATATGACCTTAAATCTTGAGGTAAAAAATGGCTAAAGTAGGTGATGGAGAAAATGAGACTATTGTAGAAATATCTCATGCGGATCGTAAATTGATCATGGAGGGAGACCTTAATGATCCTATTACTTTGGTTGAACGTGTTTGGCGTATTTGGGCACAGTGGGGGGATTTTCATCTTTACATCGTAACTCCACACATTGATACAGTATCACCTCCCGTCATTATTAAACCTGAAACTTTGTCCGGTAGTGGAGAAAGCGAGTATGTGTATGACATCCATGATTCGGGGAATAAATTATCTGCCTCAAAAGCCTCTGAAATGTTGAGTGCTGGTATGTCCATGTGCAAATTGTATTTTACCATTGAAAAAATGATCGCAATTTTAATTGATCGATTAAAAGCTGGTGGTATTAGCCAGGAGCAAGAAGTGCAAGTGGCTTTTGGTGGACATGAATTGGCGCAAAGAAAAGCCTTTGAATCGATTATTAACCTTACATACAACGTAGTCGTTACCAATTTCGATCCTGGTGCGTGGGGCGAAAATTATTTACGTACTGTTAAACGTATTGCAGAAAAAGGGTATGGCTATCCTACAGAAACACCTCGTGATAATTATAAAAAATCACACAGCTCAAGTCCCAGTGTTAGCAGACGCTAAATGTAAATGATTCGCATTACAACGAGGCCCTATCCAGGGCTTCGATCTTTAATTGTGCAATATATGCAACAATAATACTCGTTTTGCAAATTGAAAAGACTTAACTTTGCGTGATAAAAACAGAATGCTATACTCGCAAGCATGTAGTAAATTTTGTTATTCTAAATTGTACCTGTATAACACCCTTTTGAATGAGGAAGAGAGTCAATTGAACAAAAAAAGACCAGTCAATCTCGATTTAACCACTTTAAAATTTCCTCCTATGGCAATTGCATCTATATTACACAGAGTATCAGGGATTGTTTTATTCCTTTTATTACCTGTAATGCTGTACTTGCTAGCTATGTCCTTGCCATCTAGTGAAGGTTTTGCGCAAACGCAAACTCTACTGACCAATCCCTTTTACAAATTAATCCTGTGGGCTTTTAGCGCAGCATTAATTTATCACGTAATAGCCGGCTTTAGACATATCCTAATGGATATGGGTATAGGTGAGCATTTGGCTGCAGGCAGACGCAGCGCTATTTTCGTTATAGTTTTAGCGGTTATTCTGACAATTTTTCTAGGAATCTGGATATGGTAACAAATGTTACGAGCCTTACAGGCAACGGTTTAAAAGATTGGTTAATACAACGTGTAACAGCTGTATATTTTGCTGCCTATACTCTCTTCTTACTAGGGTATTTTTTGGCACATCCCAACCTAAGCTATGATGAATGGCACACTTTATTTTCTTGCCAGGCTTTCAAAATTGCCACCATGATTAGTTTAATTGCATTAACCCTGCATGCTTGGATTGGTATTTGGACGGTGACTACTGACTATATGAAATGCACCGCTATCCGATTATCTGTACAGTTACTCGTAGCTTTATGGCTCCTGGGTCAGGTAATTTGGGGCTTTATGATTGTTTGGGGGCAATAAGAATGACAATTGCACGAAATACATTTGATGCAGTAATTATTGGTGCGGGGGGCGCAGGTATGCGTGCCGCATTACAGATGGCAAATTCTGGTTTAAAAGTAGCGCTTTTATCTAAGGTTTTTCCTACACGTTCACACACAGTTTCAGCACAAGGTGGGATAACAGCAGCCTTAGGTAACTCTGATGTAGATGATTGGCGCTGGCACATGTATGACACTGTGAAAGGTGCTGACTACATCGGTGATCAGGATTGTATTGAGTACTTGTGCAAGACGGGACCCGAGGCTGTCTATGAACTCGAGCATATGGGCTTACCTTTCTCACGTATGGACAATGGTAAAATTTATCAACGCCAATTCGGCGGTCAATCTAAAAATTTTGGTGGTGAGCAAGCAGCACGAACTTGCGCAGCTGCAGACCGAACAGGTCATGCATTACTACACACGCTCTACCAACAGAATTTGAAAGCTAAAACACATGTATTTAGTGAATGGTACGCACTTGATTTTGTTAAAGACGCTCATGGGCGTATCGCAGGTGTTACCGCCATGAATATTGAGTCTGGCGAAGTTGTTTTTTTCCAAACTCGGGTGTGCATACTAGCCACCGGTGGTGCTGGTCGCATCTATCAATCAACAACTAATGCCTTTATCAACACAGGTGATGGTTTTGGGATGGCACTTAGAGCAGGTATTCCTTTACAAGATATGGAAATGTGGCAATTTCATCCAACCGGTATAGCTGGTGCAGGTACTTTAGTTACCGAAGGTTGTAGGGGTGAAGGTGGTTATCTGATTAATAAAGACGGTGAACGTTTTATGGAGCGTTATGCTCCTCGTGCAAAAGACTTGGCCTCGCGTGATGTAGTTGCACGCTCAATGGCTCTTGAACTTCGTGCAGGTAAAGGTTTTGATCCCAAAGGGATTGATCATGTGAAGCTAAAATTAGATCACCTAGGTGCTGACCTAATTATGTCAAGACTTCCAGGTATTCGTGAACTTTCTATGAAATTCGCAGGGGTTGATCCTATTCTTGAGCCAATTCCAGTTGTACCAACGTGCCATTACAGCATGGGCGGTATACCGACGAATATGTACGGTCAAGTAATTAACAAAACTAAAGGTAAAGAGCACACCGTTGAAGGTCTCTATGCAGTGGGTGAGTGCGCTTGCGTTTCGGTACATGGAGCTAACCGTTTAGGCGGAAACTCGTTATTAGATTTAGTTGTCTTTGGTCGTGCTGCAGGTCTACACGTTGAAGAGTTATGGCAATCGAATCAACTACCCGATATGCCCTATATTAGTGACGACGATATTGATGCTTCCATGGCACGATATAATCGCTGGGAGCAATCCACAGATGGTGAAAGTCCTGCAGTACTTCGTGATGAAATGCAAAGAGTCATGCAAGAAGATTTCGGTGTTTTCCGTACTGGTGACGTGATGGCATCTGGTTTAAAACGTCTGCAAGCTATACGTGAACGTATCGCTCATGCCAAATTAGATGACAAGAGCCACGTCTTCAATACAGAACGTGTAACGGCTTTAGAGTTAGATAATTTAATGGCAACAGCTTATGCAACCGCACAGTCTGCAATTGCCCGTACTGAAAGTCGTGGTGCACACAGTAGAGAAGATTATCCTGAGCGTGATGATGCAAATTGGATTAAACATACTTTGTATTTTGAGGAAGGCGAGGTAATTGATTACCGTCCTGTAAATACATCACCTAAACATATCGAGCCATTTGAGCCGAAAGAACGCGTTTATTAAAGAGGATATACTATGGCAGATACTAGAAATCTGAGCCTGTCGATTTACCGTTATAATCCTGAGGTTGATACAAAACCTTACATGAAAGATTATGTGCTTGCGATCCCAGCAAAAAGCGACCCTATGGTATTAACTTTGTTGGAGCAATTGAAAGCGGAACAGGATTCCTCTATAACTTATAGACGGTCTTGTAGAGAGGGTGTATGTGGTTCTGATGGTATGAACATCAATGGAACTAATGGCCTAGCCTGCATCACACACGTATCCGAACTAAAAAGCGATAAAATTGTCATTCGCCCCTTACCTGGTTTTCCAGTTATTCGTGATTTGGCAGTGGACATGTCGCAATTTTATCAACAGTACGAACGTATTGAGCCTTATTTACAAAATGATGAAATTCCACCGGCTCAAGAACGCCTTCAATCACCAGAAGAACGTGCGCAGTTAGATGGATTATACGAATGCATATTATGTGCTTGCTGTACTAGTTCATGCCCTTCATTTTGGTGGAACCCAGAGAAGTTTGTTGGACCGGCTGGCTTACTACAAGCCAGACGATTTTTAGCAGACAGTCGTGATAAAGCAACGCAACATCGTTTGGAAAAATTACAAGATCCATTCAGTGTATTTCGTTGCCGTACAATTATGAATTGTACGAATGTTTGCCCGAAGGGACTCAATCCTACACAAGCGATTGCTAAAATACGCACGCAAATGTTGTCGCAGGAAACTTGATTTAAAACAGTTAAACGATAAGATTTAGACGGCATTTTGCAGCCTTTACTATAGCTGGTGCGAAATGTTTGATTGAGTGAAGCTAACCCTTTTGGAGAGTACAATATGAGCAGTTCCGATCTGCAGAATGAATGGGCATCTTCCTATTTATCAGGTGGAAGCATGGCTTATGTTGATGGCCTTTATGAAGATTATCTTGCAGATCCTGACTCCGTATCTGCCGATTGGAAAGCCGTGTTTAGTGCTTTACCACAGGTCAATGGCACGAAACACGATATCTCTCACCGTGATGTGCGAGATTATTTTCTGCAAAATGCTGACAGAAGACAGATTCATGTAAGCGAAGGTGCTGATAGCAAACAATACCAAGTAGCTAACTTAATAAACTGCTACAGGGCGCAAGGCCATCTTGCCGCTAAACTTGATCCCCTAGAGATGATGGAACGTGTCGAGGTTCCTAGCCTCGAACTTGCCTACCATCATCTGACCAATGCTGACAAAGACCGTAAATTTTTTTCCGGTACGGATTTCAATGGTCCCGAAATGACCCTAGGTGAGATTTACAACGATTTACGTGATACGTATTGTGGTAGTATCGGTATTGAATACATGCACATCTCCAACGATCAAGAAACCCAGTGGTTGCAGCACCAAATGGAATCAGCATTGGGTCGTCCTAAATTTAATAACGAGAAAAAACTCGAAATTCTTAAAGCACTGGTGGCCGCAGACGGTCTTGAGCGCTATTTAGGTACACGTTACGCCGGTCAAAAACGTTTTTCTTTGGAAGGGGGGGACTCCTTAATCCCAATGATGAAAGAAATCGTCAATAAATCGGGCCAAAGTGGTGTAAAAGAAGTGGTGATCGGAATGGCACACCGTGGACGTTTAAATGTGTTAGTAAATGTCTTAGGCAAAGAGCCAGGTCAATTATTCCAAGAATTTGAAGGCAAAATTAAATACGAGCGAACTGGCGATGTGAAATACCATCTTGGCTACTCATCGGATATTAGAACAGATTCTGGAGCAATTTTGCATTTGGCCTTGGCCTTTAATCCATCACATTTAGAAATTATCAGTCCGGTTGTGGAAGGTTCAGTGCGTTCTCGTTTACGCAGACGTAATGATTTAGATAAGAAAGTAACTGTAGTACCTGTGGTGATGCACGGAGATGCCGCGTTTTCTGGGCAAGGTGTTGTGATGGAAACTTTCAACTTCTCTCAAGCCCGTGGCTACTCGACGGGCGGTACTATTCATATAGTGATTAACAACCAAATCGGTTTTACCACCAGCAATCCGCATGATGCGCGTTCAACCCATTACTGTACCGATATTGCAAAAATGGTAGGAGCACCTATTATCCATGTGAATGGCGATGATCCTGAGGCTGTTGTTTTTGCCACACAAATTGCTTTTGACTACCGTATGAAGTTCCACCGTGACGTAGTACTCGATTTAGTGTGCTATCGCCGTCAAGGCCATAATGAAGCCGATGAGCCAGCCGTAACGCAACCAACGATGTATAAAAAAATTAAAGCTATGCGTCCTTTGCGAGAAATTTATGCCGAGCAGCTCATTAAAAATGGTGTATTAGAAAAAGCTTCCGAAGAGAAACTTATTACCGCCTATCGAGATGGGTTGGATCAAGGCAAAACAGTCATTGATGTAGTTCATGAACAATATGAAGGTAAATATGCGATAGACTGGACTCCTTATCTCAATGCTAAATGGACAGATAAGGCTAATACTACAATAAGCAAGGAAGTGCTAGCCAAGTTAGCTAAGCAACTTCAGCATTTACCTAAAGGATTTAAATTACACCCAGTAGTACAAAGATTGTTAGATGATCGTGATAAAATGACTTCCGGTGAAACTCAGATGAACTGGGGTTATGCCGAAACTATGGCTTACGCAAGTTTATTGCATGAAGGTTATGGTGTAAGACTCTCTGGTCAAGATTGTGGTCGCGGCACTTTTGCGCATCGACATGCAGTATTACATGATCTTGAGACAGGAGATACTTTCGTTCCCTTAGAAAAAATATCTACTAACCTAAACCGACCATTTGAAGTAATAGACTCGGTCTTATCTGAAGAGGCTGTACTTGCTTTTGAATACGGCTTTGCTTCATCCGAACCCTCTTTCCTTGTCCTTTGGGAAGCGCAGTTTGGCGATTTTGCAAATGGTGCACAAGTAGTTATCGATCAATTTATAAGTTCCGGCGAACAAAAATGGGGTCGCATGTGCGGTCTTGTCATGTTACTGCCTCACGGTTATGAAGGGCAGGGACCTGAGCATTCATCTGCTCGATTAGAACGTTACCTGCAGCTTTGCGCTCAGCATAATATTCAAGTTTGTACGCCCACAACTCCGGCACAAATATTCCATCTCCTACGTCGTCAAGTTATTCGTGATTTCCGTAAACCCTTAATTGTCATGACGCCCAAAAGCTTACTGCGCCATAAACTGGCAGTTTCACCTTTAGACGATTTGATGAATGGTAAATTTTATACCGTTATCCCTGAAATTGATGAGTTAGCCGCTCAAAAAGTAACAAAAGTGGTGTTATGCTGCGGTAAAGTTTATTATGATTTATTACAGGCACGTCGTGAAAAAGAATTAAATAACGTAGCGATAGTACGCATAGAGCAGTTATATCCTTTCCCGAAAAAGGCATTAATCGCAGAATTAGATAAGTACCCAAAGGCAAAAGAAATAATCTGGTGCCAAGAAGAACCACAAAACCAAGGTGTATGGTTCTCCTCACAACATAATATGAAAGATTGTTTGCGCCCAGAACAAAGCTTGCAGTATGCCGGTAGAGAATTTGCTGCAGCACCCGCAGTGGGTAGTGCTGTCTTGCATGCACAACAACAGCAAGCATTAGTAATGCAAGCGTTGTTGGGTACCAATGAAATATAATAAAATGAGAAGGTAAAACTATGTCTATTGAAGTCAAAGTACCTGTTCTGCCTGAGTCAGTCGCTGATGCAACGGTAGCCGCTTGGCACAAAAAGGTGGGTGATAAAGTTTCCCGTGATGAAAATCTAGTCGATCTTGAAACGGATAAAGTGGTACTTGAAGTACCCTCTCCTGCTGATGGGGTAATTACCGAAATTTTATTCGCTCAAGGTAGTACTGTAGGTTCAGGCCAGCTACTTGCTAAAATCGGTGCAGCCGGTGAATCTGCCGCGCCCGAAGAAGTAACAACTACTAAAGTAGCCACCTCGGAAAAGCAAGCCCCCGCAAAAGAGTCAGTCAGTGCTAAAGAAGATAAATCTACCAGCCCTGTTGTCCGTCGCATGATGGCGGAAAATGATCTACAACCTGGAGATATCCAAGGTAGTGGTAAAGAAGGGCGTATTACTAAAGAGGATGTACTTTCGTATATCGAATCCAATAGAGAAAAGACCACAAAGACTGCACCCACAAAAGCTGCATCCCCCACAACACAGCTAACTGCTATGGGCGCGCGCGAAGAGCGTCGTGTTCCTATGACAAGATTGCGGGCTAAAATAGCGGAGCGTTTGTTACAAGCGCAGCATAATGCCGCTATGCTCACAACTTTTAATGAAGTCAACTTAAAAGCGGTTATGGATCTGCGTGCGCAATATAAAGACGGTTTTGAGAAAAAGCATGGTGTGAAACTCGGTTTTATGTCTTTTTTCACTAAAGCAGTTGTTGAATCATTAAAAAAATTCCCAGCAGTGAACGCCTCTATAGATGGACAGGATGTGGTTTACCATGGCTTTTATGACATTGGTATTGCTGTATCCACAGAGAGGGGATTAGTAGTTCCTGTCATTAGAGATGCTGATCAAATGAGTATGGCGGAAATTGAATTAGCCATCAATGAAGCAGCAACTAAGGCAAGACTTGGTAAATTATCCATGGAAGAAATGCAAGGAGGTACTTTCACTATTACCAATGGTGGGGTATTCGGCTCTTTACTAGCAACACCTATTATTAATCCGCCACAAACGGGTATTCTAGGCATGCATAAAATTCAAGACAGACCGGTAGTTGAGAAAGGTGAAATTGTCATACGTCCCATGATGTATGTAGCCTTATCGTATGATCACCGTTTGATTGATGGTAAAGACTCTGTGCAATTTTTGGTAAGTGTTAAAGAGATACTGGAAGATCCGGCTCGGCTTTTACTTAATGTTTAAGAATCGCATTTAACTGCAAGACCCGTGTTCGACGGGTTTTGCTTTTTTAGAAAGGTAATCACAATGAATTTACATGAATATCAGGCCAAGCAATTATTCGCAAGCTACGATTTACCCACACCCTACGGTGAAGTTGCTTATACTGTTGAGGATGCATTACAAGTTGCCTCAAAATTGTCTACTCCTAAATGGGTCATCAAGGCACAAGTTCACGCCGGTGGAAGAGGCAAAGCAGGTGGTGTGAAGTTGGTTTCAACTAAAGATGAATTAGCTGCAGTAGCAAAGTCTTTGTTAGGTACTCACTTAGTTACTTATCAAACTGATGATAAAGGTCAACCAGTTAATGCAGTCTTAATTGAAGAGACCTGCGAAATTGCCAGAGAATTGTATCTTGGTGCTGTGGTTGATAGAGCAACTCGACGAGTAGTCATTATGGCTTCTACAGAGGGTGGTGTTGAAATTGAAAAGGTTGCAGAAGCAACTCCAGAGAAAATATTCAAAGTGATTGTTGATCCCTTAGTAGGTGTGATGCCTTTTCAATGCCGTGATACAGGCTTTAAACTTGGATTAAAAGACGACCAAATTAAGCAATTTACGCATTTAATGACTCAACTCGGTAAAATGTTTGTTGAATGTGATTTAAGTCTTCTGGAAATAAATCCCTTAGTTGTGACTAAGACTGATGACCTCATCTGTTTAGATGGGAAGATCACCATTGATTCTAACGCCCTTTATCGCCAGCCTAAACTCAAAAGTTTACGTGATACCTCACAGGAAGATGCACGTGAAAATCGCGCTAGTGATTGGGAGCTTAACTACATTCCTCTTGATGGAAGTATAGGCTGCATGGTTAATGGTGCCGGCTTAGCTATGGCAACTATGGATGTGATTAAGCTACATGGCGGTGAGCCAGCAAACTTCCTAGACGTAGGTGGCGGTGCTACTAAAGAGCGCGTTAGTGAAGCTTTGAAAATTATTTTATCAGATGAGAAAGTTAAGGGAATTTTAGTCAACATTTTTGGTGGTATTGTCCGTTGCGATCTGATTGCAGATGGAATTCTTGCTGCTGTTAAAGAAGTGGACGTGAAAATTCCAGTGGTTGTTAGACTTGAGGGAAATAACGCGCAACTAGGTGCAGACATTCTTAATAAAAGTGATTTGAATGTTATTGCTGCAACCAGCTTAACAGATGCTGCAAAGAAAATTGTTGCTGCAGTTGCTTAATTATTTTGCGCTTAAAGCGTTGCCTTAGAGAACATCATTATCTCAAAGGGCTCTAACTAAATTTCGAGGTTAACAATGAGTGTATTAGTTAATAAACAAACCAAAGTATTATGTCAGGGATTCACTGGCAAACAGGGTACCTACCATTCTGAACAAGCTGTTGCATACGGTACTCGTATGGTTGGTGGAGTGACTCCTGGTAAGGGTGGGCAAATGCATATTGGCCTACCAGTATTTAATACTATGAGAGAAGCGGTTGCAGAAACTGGGGCTACAGCTTCTGTAATTTATGTTCCTGCTCCGTTTTGCAAAGATTCAATTTTAGAAGCTGCTGAAGCAGGTATAGAGTTAATCGTTTGTATCACAGAGGGCGTACCAGTACTGGATATGCTTCAAGTGAAAGTGTATTTGGAAAATAATACCAATGCTCGATTAATAGGTCCTAACTGCCCAGGTATTATCACACCAGGTGAGTGTAAGATTGGTATTATGCCAGGTTCAATTCATTTACCAGGTAAAGTGGGTATTGTCTCCCGTTCTGGCACTTTAACTTATGAAGCGGTGAAGCAGACAACAGATAAAGGTTTTGGTCAGAGTACTTGTATAGGTATTGGTGGTGATCCAATTCCAGGCACTAATTTTATCGATGCCTTAGCCTTATTCGAAAAAGATCCACAAACTGAAGCCATTATTATGGTTGGTGAAATTGGTGGTTCTGCTGAAGAAGAAGCTGCAGAGTATATTAAATCACATGTTAAAAAGCCTGTTGTTTCTTACATTGCCGGTGTAACTGCACCTGCAGGTAAACGTATGGGACATGCAGGTGCGATTATTTCCGGTGGTAAAGGTACTGCTGCGGAAAAATTTGCCGCTTTAGAAGCTGCTGGCGTACGTACAGTTAGATCACCGGCAGAGTTGGGTGATGCTATTGCCGAAGTTACCGGTTGGTAATTTATTGTAATTGCGGATATTAGTAGGGTGGATCGAAGGGGCATATGCCCCTTGCTTCTACCCTACAGTTCATTCTTCATTAAGCAGGAAACCTATGAGTCATTTTAGAAGTATTGCTGATATTAGACGTGAATACGGTGATTTGAGTTTAAACGAAGAATCTGTCCTTTCAGATCCAATTGCTCAATTTCAAAATTGGTTTGAAGAAGTTCTACAGCATGAAAAAAATGATCCAACCGCAATGGTATTATCTACAGTAGATGATCAGGGCAACCCTGATTCAAGGGTGGTTTTACTCAAGGCCTTGGATGAGGCGGGGCATTTCATATTTTATACAAATTACCTAAGTACTAAGGCCCGGCAACTAGACGGCAAATCTTCTGCAGCACTCAATTTTTATTGGCCAGAAATGTCTAGACAAGTTCGTGTCAGAGGAACTGTTGAAAAAGTTAGTGAAACAGATTCTGATCTCTATTTTGCCTCAAGACCTGCGGCAAGCCAGTTGAGCGCAATAATTTCTCCACAGAGCCAAGAAATCGCTAGTCGTGCAGTTCTAGAACAAGCTTTGACCGCGCTTAAGCAGCAGCAAGGTGAGCAGCTGATAACACGTCCGGCGCACTGGGGTGGCTATAGCATCATTGCTAATGAAATAGAGTTTTGGCAAGGAAGAGACAATCGTCTACATGATCGCATCCAATATTACCGGCAAGGAAAACAATGGTTTCACCATAGATTGGCCCCCTAGGTGGCAAAATTTGCCAGGCAAAAAATGTATTGCCGGAAAAATTCAGTCTTACTTTGAAAAATGATACAACATACCAATTCAGAGTTTGGTGTTATTGAGATTAATTAGAATAAATACCTTCTTAAAAACGTCTTTTTAAGCGTTATCCTACAAAAAAAACCTTTAATATCAGTATTTTAATTCAATACCAAAAAGTTGGCCCGGGAATTGCATCTATTATAAATAGGAAACATTACTTAATAAAAAATTGGTTCCGTTAGTAGCTTAGAAATAGAGTATTTTGTCAAGAAAGAGTAAATATTTAATGTTTGAAAGCACGCCCTACTTTAAAGTCTTAAAATAGTTTTAAGTGTGGAAGTAGCATCCCTAGTAAATGCCTTATCACACGAAGCCTTAGCTTTATAACAACTAGGAGTAACAACAGTTGAACATAGGAAACTATATACTGGATACATAAAGAGAGGAAATTAACATGAACGACACGACAGCCTTATTACCACACATTAAATTACGCTTTAACATTGAACATCCAAGTTATGAGGAATGCTATATTTTTGGTTATGAGTGCGCTCTTTCAGAAGTCGAAGAGGAAGGTAATCCTTTCCGTGAAGGTTCTCCAGAAGCAGAACAATGGTTAGAAGGTTGGTGGGCTGGATCATACGGTGAAAAACCTTTATTTGATCTTCACAGCGTTGAAGGTGGACACAGCCATTTCGCGAACGAAGTTGCGGCGAATGACCAATTTTTTCATATCAAGCATAACTTTTTATCATTAGTGTTTGAAATCAGTGGTGCGATAGCAGCTTCAGCCATAGTTGGATACCAACTACTTGAGCTAGTAGCCTGAAGTTCGCATTCAATTGAAGAGCATTGATAAATGCTTCTTCAATTGGATAGGAACGATTTACTAGTACTTATATTTAATTTTTAAATATTTTTAATATCATTGACCGCATTCTTGCAGTCTCAGACGGATTGAATTCTTTATAGGATTCGGTACCAATGTCTAAACAAACGGTTACATTTTCACCAATTCCCTTCAGTAAATCCACTGCTGATAATTTCAGCAATTTTATAGAAGTGCTAATTTCTACTGCCCAGGCATCCAAAAATTTTTGGTCAGTAAATACGGGCAAAAATACATTCTCACCTTCCTGAAAAAACAAGACCTTAGGTTCTTCGTCATCTGCAAGGTTCTCAATAGGAATTATAAAATTAGCTTTTATAAATTCTAAATAAGCTTTGTTGGCTTCTTTAGTACTCCCAGATGATTTGATGGCTTCTGCTATAGCTGTGTTTAGAGCGTTCATAATTCATAACTTTGAAAAAAAGAATCATTATAGCGTAATTCCTGCTTGAGGTCACAATCTGTTCATTCACCCAATAGCAGCCAACTATGTGTTGAAATAACTGACAACAACAGTATAATGTATCCTTTTGGCATGCCAATTTATTATTCAATGTGAATGTATAATGCTGCGCTAGAGCGCAGTGTAGACACATGATTGGACTTAATTACGTAGAGAGCTTATGAATACACTAAACAAGTCTTCGGTGGAAATTTATAATCGCAAAAGTTACCTTGGCTTTGCTTGGTTGGTATGGGGCTTAGCGGCTGCGTTTTACTTTTCGGATTATCTCGCACGGGTTGCGCCTGGAGTAATGCACAGATACTTACAAATTGACTTTGGAATCAATGAAGTAGGATTTGGTATTCTCACTGCTTCATTTTATGTCCCCTACATTTTCATGCAAATCCCTGTGGGTTTGACAGTTGATAGGTTAAGTATTCGCTGGTTACTAACTATTATGTCTTTAGTCACTGCTTTTGGCTGCTGTGTTTTTGGGCTCGCTGATGGCTTGATGATGGCGTCTATTGGAAGAATGCTAATAGGTTTTAGTGCTGCATTTGCCTTTGTTTGTTCACTGCGATTAGCCACATCGTGGTTCCCACCTACTATGCTCGGCTTGCTATCTGGACTAACCCAAGCCTTAGGTATGTTAGGTGCTGCAGCTGGAGAGGCTCCAGTTTCCTTCTTAGTATCTAATGTAGGTTGGCGACATAGCATGCTAATCATTGCTTTTCTCTTCATTGCATTAGCGGGGCTGTTATACCAATTTGTTCAAGATAGACCAGGCGAGCATCGCAGCGAAGTGCGCTCGGTGGATAGGATTAGTATATTCCAGAGTTTAAAGATTATTTTATCAAGTCGACAAACTTGGCTAAATGCCTTGTATGCTGGTTTTCTATTTGGACCCACCGCAGTGATAGGTGAAGCGATCGGGCCTGCTTACCTCCAATTTGGTCGCGGATTAGGTGCACATGCGGCAGCTTTTGCAACTGGATTGATCTTTATTGGATGGGGTATTAGCGGTCCTTTATCAGGCTGGTTATCGGATCGATTAGGTAGACGTAAACCTCTAATGATCCTTTCGGCTGTTTTCGGTATCATTTTCACCACCTTGTTTGTCTTTATTCCGAATATGAGTCAAACCATGGCCTATTTGCTATTTTTTGCATTCGGCGTGACGAATACTGGCGTTGCAATTGCCTATGCTGTCTCCACAGAATTACATGATAGAAATGTAATAGGAACATCCATTGCTTTTACTAATATGACATCCATTTTCGTCGGTGCTTTACTTCAACCAATGGTTGGTTGGATGGTAGATGTCGTGTCAGGACCTAGAGCCTATAATGTGGAATCACTATTACTATCGGACTTTCAAGCGGGACTAAAATTATTACCGCTTTGTTCTTTGGTAGCATTAATTTTATCTTTCACTATCAAAGAAACCTATTGTAAACCCGTTAAAAGCGCATAGAAGTTCGGAGCTGCGGCTCCGAACCCTTCACCTACTTAAAAAAAAGTTTAGTTTAAAATCCTTAATTTTCAATCTTATTGCTCTAGTATATCGCGATCTTATATTGTTTACTGTTATACTTTCGACAGCGCTTTTTGCACTCGAGTAATGTTGCTCGGAAATTAATAACATGGAGATAACAATGAAAAAACTTACAGGATTAATAATTATCCTGGCTGTTTTAGTTCTAGGCGGATATTACGGAATGGGGGTAATTACTGAAAAAACCATCAAACGTAATATAAACGTAGTCAACCAATCCAATGGTTTATACGCTGATATCGTCGAATACAACAGACACTGGTTCAATTCGGATGCCAAAATTAACTGGCGCATGCATATTCCTGAGCGAATTGTAAAAAATAGTAAAGGTGAATCTGAAACTGTTGCTGCACAAGATTTTCAAATGGAAATGCCAATTATCATTCATCACGGACCTATAATTTATGCTAATCATAAATTACGTTTTGGAATGGGGTATGCTGTTTCTGACATTAAGCTACCAACAAAATACACAGAGCAATTTGATACCGCTTTTACAAAAGAGTCTATCAAACCACAACTCGACTTAAGTATTTTTGTTAACTACTTTAATAGAAGCACTCTAGCACTTGAATTACCAACTTTTAAATTAGTTGCCAAAGACGGTACAGGTACCGTTGATTGGCTAGGTATGAAAAGTACTACTAAAATGTCTCCTGGGTTGCAAAAAATACAGGGTGATGTAGTTTTAGATGGCATAAACGTTAACAAAGATGATACGAAAGTTACTTTAGGTAAAGTATCAAGTGATTATGACTTGTATCAAACTGCCTCTGGTTTATATTTAGGTGATGCATCTTTTAACTTACCCTCTATTGATGTTGATGTTAAAAATCAAAAAATGTTCGAGTTGAGAGATTTATCAATAAGCTCTGACAGCGATATTGATAATAGTCTTTTTAACATGCATTTTAGCGCTTCATTAAAATCAGTACTTGCAAATGGCTTAAACTACGGTCCTGGTAGCTTTGAAGTTTCCTTAAGAAATCTTGATGCCGACGTTTTAGCTAAAATTAATCAACAAGCTACTGCAATGCAAAACGGTACTGAAATAGAGCGTCAGCAAGCGATGTTGGCAATGCTACCTGAATTACCTAAAATGTTTAGCAAAGGTGCTGAGCTTGAAATTTCGACCTTAAATATGAAATTACCTCAAGGTTCTGTTGATGGTAATCTATTAGTTGCTTTACCCAAAGCAGACAATATTAATCCTTATGAGCTTTTTCAAAAGGTAAAAGGTAATGCGAAATTTAAAGCACCAGTTGCTGTTGTAAAACAACTGATTCAGCAATCGGTCCTGCAGCAAATGGCTACTGAACCCGACATGCAACAAGCTTTAATACAACAATTGCAAAGTGCGCAACCACAAGCTAATCAGGCTGTCCCAACTACAGAACAATTAGCTGGTATGCAAACTGATAAGAAACTTGCAGCACTCGAGCAATCAGGCTTTCTAGTGGTTGAAGGTTCAGATTATTTGATAGAAATGAACCTTGAGCAAGGCAAATTCACTGTAAATGGAAAACCCTTTGATTCATCAATGGTGAAGTTTTAGAGTAGTTTAGGAAGGGATAAGTTATTATTTAATAACTTATCCCAATTTAATTAATAAATGGGATTTATTAAGCAGCAACAACAAGGGTTAAAATCAATAAATATTGCATTTTAATAGAGTTTTTTCTTCTCTACCCTTGTCTCGTATTACCCAATTCGGTAATATACTGCTTTTAAAAGGAGGAGCTAATAATAATGACAACAATCAGTAATGACGCAGGAGATACCACTGCATCACTAGCCGAAAGCGTAACTCACTCAGTGCAAAAATATTTTTCAGAGCTTAAGGGAACTGATCCTGTTGACTTATACCAGTTTGTACTTGAAGAAATTGAGACACCTCTATTTCGCGCAGTCATGGAACACTGTAAGTACAATCAGTCCCGTGCTGCTATCATGCTGGGAATTAGTCGTGGAACATTGAGAACTAAATTACGACGTTACTTTGATGATAAATACGTTGGAACGCGTGATTAAAAGAATTTATATACAATAAAAAAGGGAGCTAAGCTCCCTTTTTTATTGCGTGAGATTTATTTAGAAGAGTTCATCCGAGGGCCTGCAATGTAATCAGGGTTTTCAGCTCTTTCTTGAGCCACCCACTTAGCTCTCTGCAATTTGAGCACTGTAAAAAAACTTAAACTTTGAGGTATTGGTATTACATGTTCTGGAGGCGGTCTTCGCAATATGCTAATTAATGGCTCGTCTGGAGGGACAATAGAGAGAGCTTGCAGGCGTTGTTTTACAGATTCAAAGCGCTGATTAGGATTAGTTGCTATATCCCAGAAGATCATGTCAACAGTCCGCTTAATTAAAGGATCTTGTGCTGCCTGGGCGAAGTGAGCAAGGGCCGAATGCATACGAAATTCGCTTATTGTACTGAGCTTACCTGGACGGTCAAATTCGGCCCCCATAATAATCCTTCTTGCCAACAATAAACCACAAGTTAGCGAAGCAATTCCAACATTTGCTCCACTGAGGAAATTAGCATAGACAACTAAATTCGAATCATCAAAATTGATATTGGTTTTGCTAGGGAATAGAAAGCTGGGGGGGAGATTGATTGTTATATTTTCAGCAACTTGGTGTACTAGCAATTTTGCAAAAAATGCAGGCTCAACGTTTAGTTTGATATTAAGTCTAGTGAGCTCATTGAATAGATCATAGACTTGATAAGCTAATAATTTTTCCAGACCATTGTCTCGCAAATCAAGCCCGACAAGATTACTGAGTATTCTTAAAATTGAGCCTAATTCTAAAAATGGAAATTTCGAAAGCGAATTATTACATAATATAAGATCTCTTATACTGGCTGAGAGACTATTGAGGAAATAAGCCAGCCCAAAGGTTGGTAAATTATTTAATCCATTATTACTTACATCTAGATAATCAATTTCGGGTGATAGGCTTCTAAATATTTCCCCTAAGTGAAAGGCACCTTGCATATAGAGATGATTGTTTTGTAGTAGTAAGTATTTAAAATTAGCTGGTAAAGCGGCGAATACAGCTATTAATAACCAAGCAGGTATCAATCCTAGTTGAGTATCGCTTAGATCCAACACATCATTCGATAAGAGATTAGGATCAAATACAATTACTAACCCATATTGATAGTTTTCTTCTAAATTAAAACGAAAGGATGAAAAGCGAGTACACAACACCGATAAAATTTTAGATAATTCATCGGTTTGTACTGAGCTCATTAATTCAGCGCTGAATTGCACACCAAGTACTGTAAAAGGCATAGATTGTAAATGTTCAGCCAATTTTTCAACTGTTTTGCACACAAAATTGTCTATGATTAATCCGTCTATACGGGTTTCGGAGGCCATTGAAACACTTGCATAGAGATAATCTTCAGTTGGTCCATCTGAATCTGATCGACTCAACACAAAACGGAAGGGCAAAATATATTCCCGGTGGTATACAATTTGAGTAGCTTTATAACCTAAAACTGGTAAATGGACAATGTATCTGCGTTCAATCTAACAAATTGCCTCCTTTTCATACGAAAAATTACCCCTTTTATTATTTGGTATTCCGATATTTTTTATGGTAATTTTACATGCTAAATGATAAATCAAGGATTTAATTTATTATGCAGCAAAAGCGAGAGCTACCAGAGGGAAGGCTTGTACAAAATAATATTTTTATGACTTATACCCACCGTTACGAATTTTTTCTATGTCCTGATGGTGAGCTTTTTGCACGAGACAAAAATCGTTGGCGAGTGACACGTGAATGGAAGCCTTTGTTAGACTTTAAACCTCATAAAAACATGCCTGCAAAATTACTCCAGATTATCAAAGATAAACAAATCCATGCAATTACCGCTGACGAAAGTAATCTACACATTATTGATAATGAAGGCCAGGTCTATTATGGAAAACTGGATACAACAGAAGCACAAATTGAATGGGAACAGCATTGGGGTTTAGTCAATCTATTCACTAGCGAACCACGTACTATTTATGCAAACCCAAAACGGTTTAAATTTGTTTCAGCATCACATAGTCCACCCTACAAAGGGAGGCCTGATGGTCTGGACAAAATTCAAGGTACTCTCGAGGGAATATCGAGTCTAGGTGCCTATGATACCTACACGGGTTATATTTGTTATTCTGATGCTTGGTGGAAGTCTACCTTTAGTCAGATGATTTATCCTCCGAATGGGGTAGGTGTACTAGGTATGGGAATGAGTGCCTCTCATTTTGCTATCGTTGGTTCTGATAAATCGGTTTACACTATTTTAAAGGATTTCGACACAGGGGATAACCTTGCATTTCGTCACAAATATTCTCTTGCAGCAATGGAAAATAATTTACATCCTGGAAACCGGCCAAAAGTCGATTTTACCAACTACGTCCCTGCAAATGGTATCTCTTTCCGAATGATTAAAGACTTGCTAAAAGAAAGAAATCTACCTTATGGAACCTGGCAAAATCATCCTTTACCGGAAGGTTTTCGAGCAACGGGATCCATTGCTATTAGACAAAATGGTCGCAATGTTCGCGATGATTTCAAATTAAGGGTCTGGGGATATCAAGGAGAGCGCTACGGCTACATTATTAAACCCTTGGTAGGTAATGTAGACGAATGGAAATTTTACCGTAGAAGCAAAAAATTCGATCCAGAACAGCAAGATACACCGTTAGAAGTATCTTTGCCAGTCTCAACTCCTCTAGCCGGAAAATTGGGATTTTGGGGGCGGTCTACAAAGCATCATGTCGAATTAACTATAGATAGTTTTAATCCCTACAAAGATTTCAACCGAGTAACAGTGAATATCGCTGGTCAAAAATATCCATTGCACTTGTTTCTTGATGCGCATGTTTATGTTGGTAGTACCATTTATGCTAAAGCAACCTTAATGTTATCGACTGAGTTGCGATCTTCAGTTGACCCCCATGTAGTCTCTTTTATTAAAGATTATTTTGGTAGGAATGATGATGTTCAGACTTTTTTAATTAAGATGAATAGCGAAACTGGAGAAATAGGTGGTGAAAAATTACGTTATGCCCATCCATCAAAACCTTTAGTTTTAAGATTAGCTCCAGCGTCTAGATCAGTTGAGTCACTGATTCCAAAAGCAGGGCGGGTTTCAACAGCTGTGGTAACAATAAACACTGAAGCTGATCCTGATGAGAATATATCAGATGAGGATACTTTTTATTCTGTTTCACTGTAGAGTTGAACAGGTGACAATAAAGCCGCTACCTAGTGGTGCGGCTCTATTAATTTTTATAAGATTTATTGCTCGGCAAACATCGAGCTTACTGATTCTTCCACGTTGACACGTTTAATGGCCTGCGCCAACATATCGGCCAAGCTTACAACACGAATTTTCTCACAATTACGCGCTTCGGCTGACAAGGGAATTGTATCAGTGACAACCACTTCATCAAGTCCAGAATGCATAATATTGCTCACAGCTGGGCCTGATAAAACTGGGTGTGTAATATAGGCTCTAACGCTCTTAGCGCCACTTTTCTTAAGTTCATGTGCGGCTGAGCAAAGCGTACCAGCAGTATCAACGATATCATCAACAATAATACAGTTTTTATCAGCGGGTTCACCGATGATGTGCATGACTTCCGATTTATTAGGACCACTACGTCGTTTATCAATGATTGATAATTCTGCATCATTTAATCTTTTCGCCATAGCTCGGGCTCTAACTACCCCACCGACATCGGGTGAAACTACCATAATGTTAGATAATTTTTGTTTGATAATGTCTTCAAGCAAAATAGGAGTAGAGTACACGTTATCTACTGGCATGTAGAAGAAGCCTTGGATTTGATCAGCATGTAAATCAACAGTTAGCACGCGGCAGATACCAACAGATGCCATCATGTCAGCAACTACTTTTGCAGTAATCGGTACTCTAGCGGATCCCACGCGGCGGTCTTGACGTGCATAACCGAAATAGGGGACAACTGCTGTAATTCTCGCAGCAGAGGATCGTCTTAAGGCATCTGCCATGACAATCAGTTCCATCAGGTTATTATTAGTGGGGGCGCAAGTTGATTGCAGAAGAAATACGTCTTTACCGCGAACGTTCTCTTTGATCTCTACTAAGGTTTCGCCATCGCTAAAAGTTCCGACAGTGGCTTGGCCAATAGGAATTTGTAGATGAGAAGAAATTTTTATTGCTAATTCAGGGTTAGCATTCCCTGTAAAAATCATCATTGTGGACATGTGTAAGAAGCCTTAGATTTTAGGTTAATCGCTTAACTTAAACACATAGCAGAAGACAGCCAGAAAGATATTATTATTGTTTGAGCGACACGACTAACGCATCCTTCCAGGGTATCTTCTGCTGTCTGTTTACTTGTGAATCAACAAGAAAGTGGCAGGGGTGCTAGGATTCGAACCTAGGTATGCAGGGATCAAAACCCTGTGCCTTACCGCTTGGCGACACCCCTAATATTTGTAGATTCTTAACACATCCATGAGCAGTTTAAATTGTACAAAATTTAAATTCATCCCTGCAATGTGCTGCGTATTTTGCAGGGGTTTACACAGGATGTCAACGTCAGAAAGCAAAAAAATTGTTAAACTCCCCAAGTTTTTATAATTAGCTTCACCATAACGCCATTTCCTTCCAGTCTAACGACACTAGGAAGGTCTATTCCTTTGACTGAAGTATACTTGGAAATATCGACAGTGTAGCCACTTTGTTGGAGATGGGTTAAGTGATTGTATTTGTCATGTTGCTCAGACTGAGCGCCGCCTGGAGCTGGTAAGCCTCTGATCCAATAGTATAAGCTATTTACAGGTAAGCGAATGCCAGTATGCTTTTGTAATAACTCTTCAGCACTGCTTGAACTGTCTGATTTAGGGCCATCTTGGAAACTAACTTTTCCACCTTTTCGGTCAATCAGTAAGGCACCACTGCCTAGCGGACCATTGAGGCGTATTTGGTAATTACTTGGACCTGATTGCTCCCAATTTATAGTGGCAGTCCATCCTTTAGTTTTATTTTTTGCAGCCAATCCACCGCGAATGTTCCAAGCAGAAATGGTAGCTGTTTCAGCTTTACGAGTTTCTAAAGGCATTACTTTGTTCACTGGTAATTCTTCAGCGGGTCTGGGTGGGGCGCAGGCTGTTAATAAGCAAAATGAAACTATTACAAGACGATTAACATTTTTCATTTTTGACCTCAATTCCATTTAAGTAGTTTTTCAATTAACAATACGCTAGACTGCTTTTACATGCAATTAGTAAAAAGAAATATGAAACAAAAAGCGATATACCCAGGAACATTTGATCCTGTAACCAACGGTCATGTTGATATAATTAGTCGAGCTTCTAAAATTTTTCCTGAGCTCATAGTAGCCGTTGCAAGTAATCAAATGAAACGTCCATTTTTACCTATGGAAGTGAGAATTGCTTTACTAGAAGAAGCCGTGGGATCTTTGCCCGGCGTGAAAGTAATGGGCTTTAATAATCTGTTGATTGATTTTGTACTAGAGCAAAAAGCGGGGATTATTTTACGTGGTTTGCGCGCGGTATCTGATTTTGAGTACGAATTTCAACTTGCTGGGATGAATAGAAAACTTTCCAAAGAGGTTGAGACTGTATTTTTAACTCCCTCGGAAAATGTAATGTTTATCTCATCTACCTTAGTACGTGAAATTGCTGTTCTACACGGCGATGTTTCTCAATTTGTTCCACCTGGGGTAGTTAGAGAGTTAAAGAAAAGACAAGGATAGTATGAGGTCTAAACCGAAAACGCGTCGCACAAGAGCTAATTTTTATGCACTGTTTGGTATCATTTTAATTATTCTTATTAATGAACCAAAACTCAATGCTACACAATTCAATGACCAACCTCCCGGTTATGCTGTAGCGAGCGCCCATCCACTTGCAACAAATGTGGGTCTAGATATTCTTGCGCAAGGAGGAAATGCATTTGATGCTGCTGTCGCTATTGCTGCAACATTAGCTGTGGTTGAGCCTTATCATTCGGGTTTAGGCGGGGGTAGTTTTTGGTTGCTTCACCAACAAAGCACGTTAAAAAATATTTTTGTTGATGGCCGAGAGGTTGCTCCAAAAGCTGCTCAGAGAAACATGTTTTTGAGCCCTGATGGCAAAGTAATTCCTAAAAAATCTTTAAATGGAGGGCTCGCTGCCGCCATTCCTGGACAACCTGCAGCCTTGGTTTATATTGCACAGCATTATGGGCGACTACCGTTAAAGATAACGCTAGCACCAGCAATTCGCTATGCCAAGGAAGGATTTAGTGTCGATAAGCAATTCCGATTTTTTTCATTAATGGATGACAGACTTGAGCAATTGAAAAAATACCCTTCTTCTGCTGCTGTTTTTTTGAAAAAAGGGGAGCCCTATTCTATAGGTGATACTTTAATACAAGCCGATTTGGCAAACACTTTAACTGTTCTCGCTGAACAAGGTGTGGATGGGTTTTATAAAGGTGAAATAGCTAGGCGTTTAGTGAAAGGAGTAAATGCGGCTGGTGGGATTTGGTCTCTAGAGGACTTAGCAACTTATAGGATTAAACTAAGAGAACCTTTAGTTGGTGCTTACCACAATATGTTAGTGATAACTGCTCCACCACCGTCAGCAGGTGGGATTGCTTTATTAACTATGCTTAACATTCTTTCAAACCAACCCTTGTCAACTTTTACTAAAGTGCAATGGGTTCATTACATAGCTGAAGCAATGCGCTTGGCCTATTGGCAAAGGGATCAATTTTTAGGTGATCCTGATTTTATTAGTATGCCCATCGAGAAATTGATTTCAGCAGATAATGCCAAACAATTGAATTCGTTGATAAGCGCCACAAAAGTCATAGACAGCAAAGTCCTACAGGGAACAAATTCTAAAGAAGAAAACTCCAACACAACACATTTTTCCGTAATTGATGCAGAAGGAAACCGAGTCTCTGCAACTATGACTATCAATTATATATTTGGTTCCAGTGTCGTGGCTGAGGGAACCGGTGTATTACTGAATGATGAGATGGATGATTTTTCCATCAAAGTAGGTACCAAAAATGTATTTGGCCTTGTTGGCAGTGATAAAAATACTATAGAGCCAGGGAAAAGACCGCTGTCTTCAATGACGCCAACTTTCCTGGAATTACCTGGACGCGTAGCAATTATAGGTACTCCAGGAGGCAGTAGAATACCTACTATGGTTTTGTTAGCTTCGTTACTTTTTAATGACGGTTTTGGTGCGATCACTATGGTTTCTGCTATGCGCTTCCACCACCAGTTTTTACCCGATGTATTACAATTTGAACCTGATACTTTTCCGCAGGCAATTCAAGAAGGTTTAAAGGCAATGGGGTATAAACTGATGCAGTTGAACCAGTATTACGGGGATATGCAAGCGATTACCTGGGATAAAAAAATGAATTTGCTCACAGCTGCTTCTGACCCTCGTGACATTGGATTAGCTGCTGAAGTGATTGAAGCAAAAAGAGGCTATGGGCACAAGTATTAAAGGAGGTTATTAATTCTTTTCGCCCACTAATTCCTTAATGACGTCGTAAGTTTGTTGAATCAACGCATCTTTATTTTCAATTGTAAATTCTGAAGCATCAATGGGCTTTCCTATGTTGATTTCAGCCTGTTGATCGAGATTTATGTGTAGAGATTTTGCCGGCAGAATATCAAAGGCACCGCGAATTCCTACAGGAATTATCATGGCTTTGGATTGTATCGCGGTTATAAAAGCACCTTTTTTGAAGGGAGCTAATTTTCCCGTTTTAGATCGCGTACCCTCAGGTGCTATCCATAAAACTATACCGCTTTCCATCAGCTTTTTTGCAGCTTCTAGATCTTGTAATGCTTGATAGCGATTTTTTCTATCAATAAAGGGAAATTCTGCTGCAGCCATTCCCTTTCCCAATAAAGGGACTCTAGATAGCTCTTTTTTGGCAAGCATGCGAATTGAATGGTTAGGAAAGGCCTTAAAGCCTAAAGGTATATCATAGGCACTGGAGTGATTGCACATGAGGATAGTTGCTTGTCCAGGTTGCGGACTCACATTAAAAGGGTTGTTCACTTTATAGTGGACTTGCACTTCATTTAATAATTGATCTATCCAATTGTGAATAAGCTTATCAGTCCAAGCTCGCGTGGGTTTGTCGAAATAATATTTCAACATTGAGCGTGTGCTTGCTGCAGCAGTGTAGGTAAATAACTTGATTACAATCCAACTGGATCGGAGACGACCTATTTTCATTTTATCATTAGTTAATCAATCGGTTTTCAATCATACAGTAACTTAAAAGAGTTGCACAGTGGTCGATTTAAAGTACAGCATTCTCAATTTGGAGTTGGAATCCAGCTCCAATCACAACAAAAGATCCCTGGATACCGTGCATAAAGCACGGTACGTAGAGGAGTGTGCACGGTACGTAGAGGAGTGTGCACGGTAGGTAGGCGCTACGCGCCTACGTTCCGCGGCCGAAGGTCCGCGGAATCCAGACGATCTATAATCGAGATCGGAACTTAATTCCAATTCCAAATTAGGAATTGCTGTTTAAAATAATTACTTACTTAGCATAAGGGTTGGCAATGTGGGCAAAAGGCAGAATTACGACCACCTATAATCAAAGCGTCAATAGGAGTATCACAGCGATAGCAGGGTTGGTTTTTACGACCATAGACCTGCAAAGACTGGCTGAAATAACCCGGTTTTCCATCGAAGGTAAAATCTTTTAATGTAGTGCCACCAACTGCAATTGCTTGCTGGAGTATAGCTTTAACATTATTAGTTAAAACATGGTAGCTCTCAGCATTGATATTTTTAGCTGGGCTTTGAGGATGGATGCTACTCAAATATAAACTTTCAGTTGCATAAATATTGCCAACACCAACCACAATGTCATTGCTCATAATTAATGACTTGATTGCTTGATTTTTATTACGCGTTCTTTGGAATAGGTAATCGCTGTTAAAAGCATCAGACAGGGGCTCTGGCCCTAAATGGGAAAGCAGAGAATGTTGTTGTGGGTTATCCTCTAGGTAAAGAAACAATCCAAAACGTCTAGGATCACAAAAACGAAGCGCTAGACCATTTGACATGGATATATCAACATGATCATGTTTTTCTGCAGGACTATCTTGAGGAACGATTCGTAAATGCCCCGACATTCCAAGATGAATTAACAAATACCCTTCATTAAGCTGAACCAGTATATACTTTGCTCTACGCAAGATTTTGTTGATTTTTTTTCCAGAACACAGGGTCTGGATATTACTGGGAATTGGTAGTCGGAGTTTAGAATTACGAACAATCACTCTCAGTATAGTTTGTCCCTCTAAATGGGGTTTAATGCCTTCCTTGGTTGTTTCGACTTCAGGTAATTCAGGCATTATTTTTTATCATCATGCTCAATAACTCTGCCCTGAGTTTTTGTTGGGACTTCGCTTGGAAAAAGATATTGTTTAACGAAGGCAATAAGCCATAGAATACCGCCAATGAGTAATCCCCAAACTAGAACATAAGAAAACATGAATAGGAGACCGACAAAGAGGGCGATAGCAACACCAAGGACCAAAAAGGGCACTATTGTTTCCAAAAGTTGCTGTAGTTTGTTATTCATTTGTTCATTCCTGGGGATGATTAGCTTAATTATCGACTACATATCAAAAGTATGCAATGTCAATTGGGAAAATCTAGTGCAAGACACTACCCATTGACAAGTGATAGGATTTACATTGTAGTAATGGCATCCTAAGAAAAATTTCTAAACACAGGGAGTTGTTTATGGAAAGGAGAATTGCCCTTGTCACTGGAGGAACTGGTGGCATAGGATCGGCTATTTGTCAGCGTTTGGCTGAAGATTTTCAAGTTGTGGCTTGTTACTTTAAAGACGGGCGCCATGATGAGGCAAAACAATGGCAAAACGAGCAGAAACAACTGGGATTTGATATCGATATCGTTTATGGTGATATCGCTCAATACGCGGATTGTGAAAAACTAATTGCTTTAGTCCTTGAGCGTTATGGCAGCATAGACGTGCTCGTAAATAACGCCGGCATTACCAAAGACGCCAGTTTAAAAAAAATGACCCCTCAGCAATGGCAGACAGTGATAGACGCTAATTTAACCAGCGTTTTCAATATGACACGCAATGTTATTTCAGTGATGCTGGAAAAAGGTTATGGCCGTATTGTCAGCGTTTCTTCTATCAATGGTCGCAAAGGACAGTTCGGTCAGTGTAATTATGCATCTAGTAAAGCGGCACTCTTTGGCTTCACTAAAAGTCTTGCTTTAGAGGTTGCGAGTAAAGGTATAACCGTGAATACTATCTCGCCAGGTTATATTGAGACACCCATGCTGGCAGAAGTGAAAGAAGACGTCCTAAACTCTATAATTGCTGAAATTCCAGTAGGACGTTTGGGATACCCTAAAGAAATAGCTGATGCAGTGGCCTTTTTAGCTTCACCGGATAGCAGCTTTATAACTGGTGCTAATTTAGACGTAAATGGTGGCCAATACATGTAGCCGAAATCAGTCTATGGCCCAAACTGAGGGTTTTGCCTGCTATTCAATTGGACAAAAATTTAAAATTAACCGAGAACATTATGCTAAATAACAATGTCGCCCTAATTACTGGCGGTACTGGTGATATAGGTACTGCAGTCGCAAAAGAATTAAATGCTAGTTTTCAACATGTTATTGCACTGGATTTGTTGGCTGAAGAGAAAGGTGTTGGTTGGCAAAATGAATTAGTGGGTCAGGGTTTCGAAAATATAATTTTTAGACATATGGATGTAACCAGTTTTGATCAATGCCATGAGGTCATCAGCGGTATTATCACGGAGTTTGGAAACATTGATGTTCTCATTAACAATGCTGGCATAACCCGCGATGCTGTCTTTAGTAAAATGACGAAACAGCAATGGGATGAGGTTCTTAGTGTTAACTTGGACGGGATGTTTAATACAACTCGTCAAGTTGTAGAGAATATGAAGGCACATGAAGGGGGGCGGATTGTGAATGTCTCTTCAGTCAATGCCCAAAAAGGACAGTTTTCTCAAGCCAATTATGCAGCTTCCAAAGCGGGTGTATATGGTTTTACTAAGAGTTTGGCGCAAGAATTAATGAGTAAAAACATTACGGTAAACAGTATATCACCGGGTTATGTCAATACGCGTTTAATGCAGGGAATTAGACCTGATATTTTAGATAGCATTATTTCGCTTATTCCGGCAAAACGCTTGGCCGAGCCAGAAGAAATTGCTTGGGCGATAGAGTTTTTAATTAGTGAAAAAAGTCGTTATATTACTGGTGCAAATCTTAGCATAAATGGCGGATTGCACATGTATTAATGATTTTTATGAGAACCTAATGACCCATTTGATTAAAAAATATAAAAATAGACGCCTCTATGACACGGAAAAAAGCCAGTACATTACTGTTGAACAATTACAGGCTTATGTTGTAGATGGCGTTGCTTTCAAAATTGTGGACTCTACCACAGGGAAAGATCTAACTAATGCAACCTTGTTACAGATCCTAGTTGAAATGGAAACTGGCCCCACGCAATTTCTATCCTCTGAGGTGTTGCGCCAAATTATTTGTTTGGCTAAACACCCCATGCACGCCTCGTTGAAATCCATGATGGAGCAAATGTTTCAAGCTATGGATAAACCTTTGCAAAATAACCCCTATCAAAAAGCTACTGAAGTGTGGAATAAGCAGATGCAGGATATCATGCAGCAATGGCAAACCTTGTTTAAAGGTTAAATTCCCCTATTTATGTTGCACTGCAATATTTTTTTTATAATTAGTTGACAATTAGTTAAAAATTGTACTAATATTAAATTGTGCAGTGCAACATAAGTGGAGAATATCATGACACAACCAAATCTTGAAAAATGGTCTGAAATGGCAAAAAAATTACACGAGCCTTTTCATGCAATTGCTGAATTAAACGTTAAAACTCTTCAAGGAATCAATTATTTGAAGCCTGAAGAATTAGCGCAAGTGAAAAAACCAGAAGAATTATTGGAAAAACAGATTCATTTAGCAGTTGAAAACGGTCAAAAGGCTTTAGATTACATGCAAAAGTCGTTTCAAATAATCGAAAAGGCTATGATCGGTATAATTAAAGAAACTAAAAAAAATGTTGAGAAGTAAGGTTATTTGTTTCGAATTGATAAGTAGGTTAGGTTAATGACCTAACCTACTTGCTCATTCAAATCCCCAGTAATCCTCGACTAGTTGTATTCTTAATAGTTTTAAAATAAACCGAAAAATCATGCCTAAAATTATGGTTTTTTCTTGCTAATAGAAAAGCCGCTTTTGTATCCTCAGCATTTTTCAGTAAATCGGTTTCTAATTTAGGATTATACAGTTTTAAAATTTGATCCTGCCATTTACCATTATCCGAGAAATCTAACCGGTTTGAGTTAACTGACTTTGGGAATTCAGGTACTGAAATGCCCTCTAATTGGTGGATCTTTTCGCTCAGCATAATCACAGCAGCAGTTTTAGCTTCTAAGCTATGACCTGCAATATGAGGGGTACATAAGTAAGCAGCATCAATAATTTGGGGATCAATGTTAGGTTCATTGAGATAGACATCAGAACAGTAGATTAAATGCTTTTTATTAGTTAGCAATGCTGATTCGTTAATAATGCCGCCCCTAGCAGCGTTTATAATAATACAACCTGTTTTTAGTTGTGATAAAAAGTCACCATCGATTAAGTTAAGGCTTGGAAATGGTGAAGTGTCGTGCAATTGTGCATGCACACATAAGATATCGCAATTAAAGAGCTCCCTTTGATCGCAACTAATAAAAGTTGGGTTTTGGAGTTCCTTAAGCGGATCATATTTATGCAACTCATATCCGGCAGCTTCAAGTCTGATAGCCACCTTAGAGCCCGCATGCCCAAGACCAATGATGCCAGCTTTTTTGCCCTGTGGGATATTGTTGCTTTCTAAATAAGCGATGCTTGCAATAACATAATCAGCAACAGCGGTAGCATTTGAACCTTTGGCATCGACTATTTGGATATTACGTGACCGTAAATAATCTTGATCTAGGTGATCGATACCACTACTTGCACTAGCAACATAACTTAAGTCAGTCTTCTCTAATAATTCTTTATTAACTTTCAAAGTAGAACGGCAAACCAACACATCTTGATGACCTAATAACTTAATGAGTTCTTCTTGCGAATGGTAGGTTGTCAAGTTGAAAGGTGGTGGAAAGGCTTCAATCAAACTTGGTAAACTTGCATCCGCGAGTACATTCATAATTGAAAAACAAAACCTAGTACATTAAGGCATAAAGCAATTAAGGGATTTAATATAAATCCTAGAATACCAGTAAGCATTAAAGCAATTAAGATAATGAAGCCAAAAGGCTCAATTTTGCTGTAGGCCATTGCATAACGATAAGGAAGTAGCATACTAACGACTCGACTGCCATCAAGTGGGGGAATAGGGAGTAAATTTAAAACAGCTAGCACTAAATTTATCAGTATTCCTGCGCGACCTGATGCTACTAAAAAAAGTGCGGGCATGGAACTTTCAGGGTGGAGAAGTAAGCCTACTTTAAAGCAACCAGCCCACAAGAAGGCCATCAAAAAATTAGAACATGGTCCGGCTATAGCAACAAGAATCATGTCACGTCGATATTTTCTAAGATGATTGCCATTAACGGGAACGGGTTTAGCATAGCCAAAAACAAATTGAAATTGACTCAGGATGCCAACTACTAATGGCATTACCACACTGCCTATAGGATCGATATGACGCAGAGGGTTTAAACTCAGTCGTCCTAGCATTTTAGCAGTGGTATCACCGCATAAATTCGCAACATACCCATGAGCTGCTTCATGTAGCGTTATGGCCAAAATAACAGGGAGGGCCCAAATACATATTTGTTGGACCAGGGTAAATTCAGGCATGCTTCGTTCTAATTTGGTGAAAGAAACAATTCTAACTAAATTGTTCTGGAAATGATATAATTCGTTCAATAACGCAGGACTTACAAGGAGAGTTTCGTAAAAAATACTAATTTTTTGAGGTAAAGTATGCAGTTAGATATAGATTCTGAATTAGGTAAAAAATCAGCGTATGATGCAAACTACAATGCTGACAAATTATTTCCAATTCCCCGTTTAGAAAAAAGACTAGAAATTGGCATTGATCCTAATCAACTTCCCTTTTATGGCTTTGATTCTTGGAATCACTACGAAGTCTCTTGGCTTAATCCTAAAGGTAAACCCATCGTTGCTGTTGCCGAAATCACTTATGATTGTGCCTCACCTAATATTATTGAATCGAAATCTCTAAAGCTCTATTTTAATTCTTTTAATAATACGGTGTTTAATAATATCTCCGAAGTTGAGGAAGTCATTAAACGGGACCTTGAAGCACGTTTAGATGTCCAAGTTTCGGTTAACGTTTTGCAGTTAGGAAAAAAAATGCCGATACCCCTGGACTATTCTTTTTCAGGTGAGAGCATTGATGATCTTGATGTGACTTGTGACACATACACGGTCGATGCTCGTTTTTTGCAGGTTGAATCGACCCTAGTTGAAGAAACTTTATATTCTGATTTATTGAAATCCAATTGTTTAGTGACTTTTCAACCGGATTGGGGCTCAGTACAAATCCATTATCAAGGGCCTAAGATTAATCGTGAAGGTTTATTGAAGTACCTCGTGTCATTCCGCAACCATAATGAGTTCCATGAGCAGTGTATTGAGAGAATTTTTGTCGATATACTCAGACAATGTAAACCCACAGTGCTTACGGTTTATGGCAGGTATACCCGACGTGGTGGCTTAGATATTAACCCCTATCGCTCAACACACAAACCAGATCAGCAATTGAAGCCTATTCGTTTGCCACGTCAGTAATTAAATACTAAACGCGGCAATCTTGACCTAAGGTTTTTTGAGGGACTACTACTTGGATATTTATCCCCTTTATGGTCGGGCTTTTTAGTGCCTTACGAAGATAATCGATTAATGGCACATCAACAACAGCACCTAACTCAGAAGAAGCTTCTCGGAAATTGAGTTGTTTTTTATTCCAAATGGCAAATCCCATATGTGAGACGTTCAATGGAGTTCCAATCAGAGCGCGTAAATCCCAATTTGGCCTGACTATTTCAATAATAGCCCCTTGGGGAATTTGTGCGAAAAGGAATTTATTCGCCTTGTTATCTTTTGAGAACAGTGCAGTTAATGGGACATAGGGGAGTTTAGAAGGCGTAATTTTAAAACCACTTCCCTTTATCTTTAATTCAGCTAGGCGTTTTTCTTGCTCTTCTCGATTTGCTTTTTGCAGACGAATTGTTGAAATAGTCTTATGAGCATACCAACCTGACTTGTCTATCATGGCGTTAGCAAAAAGTGCGACTGACTTTCCCTGCTGGTCTTTAATATCTAGAGTAATATCCTTAAGTACACCACGTTTTTGATTGTTAGGGTTCCACTCCGTAGAGGTAAAATGGTTTCTATCGATATAAGTTATTTTGCCATGTTGATAACGTGTTAATCTCAAGCAGTTTTCAAAACCCGCAAAAGAATTGGCCAATGCTAGTGAAAGCACAGTATTAACATAGGTATCGCAATCAAAGCCATCAGCACGATATTTAGGAAATTGATCGTAACGGGCTTTGGGTCCTTCACCTAAGGATCCAAGCACATAAGGCTTACCTTTAAACTGTGCGCTTATCCAATCAATTCTCTGTGTCATTGATCTGTTCGGCATGTTATTAAGTGTATGATATAGTTCGCTTATGGAGCGGTTAGCCTGAACTTCAAGTGCATTAGAATTGATAGCTAAACTTACGCAACTTGCGCTAATTCCAGCAATAAATAGACACCAATTTATAGGAGTAAAAGTGTATTTCATGGCTCTTTACTTAGGATGTAATCAAAAATTGTGCTTAATGCTACCCTTTTTTAGTATTAGGAGGCAAGAATGCTAAATATAATTTGGCTTGGAATGATCTTAGTTGCAGTAATTGTTGGGATCATTGAAGGGAGAATTAATGAAGTGGTTCTTGCTGTAACGGACTCTGCCAAGTTAGGCTTTGAGATTGCAATAGGTTTAACCGGGATTATGAGCTTATGGTTGGGAATCATGGCTATAGCAACTGAGTCTGGCTTAGTCTCTATTTTAGGCAATATTTTGAAACCAGTACTTCGTCGCTTGTTTCCAGAAGTCCCCGTTGATCATCCAGCTATGGGTGCAATGGTTATGAATATAGCAGCAAATATGCTAGGACTAGCGAATGCAGCAACTCCCTTCGGGTTACAGGCTATGAAGGAACTGCAAAGCTTAAATCTGCAAACCAAAGTTGCCACCAATTCAATGTGTACATTTTTGGCTATTAACACTTCAAGTGTGCAACTAATTCCTGCAACAGCTATCGCCTACCTTGCCGCCAATGGAAGCACAAATCCAAGTAATGTTATCTTTAGTTCCTTGATTGCAACGAGCATATCAACGCTAGTCGCTATTATTGCCGTCAAGCAATTAGCAAAATTACCACGCTTTAGATTGGATAGGGCAGACGCATTATGACAGACTTTGCAAATCAATTATCCAATTGGATGTTTCTAACCTTTATTGTCGGTATCCCACTCTATGCCGCCATAAAAAAAATCAATGTTTTTGATGCGTTTATTATAGGTGCAAAACAAGGCTTCGAAACCAGTGTCAGTATTATTCCTTATCTGATTGCAATGATGGTAGCAATCGGAATGCTACGGGCATCAGGTTTCTTTGGACTCATGGATCAACTACTAGCCCCCATAATGACAGCCATAGGCATGCCTCCAGAGGTTCTACCCTTAGCTCTAATCAGACCCTTCTCCGGCAGTGCATCAACCGGAGTAATGGCCGAGTTAATCCACCAATACGGCGGAGATTCATTGATTGCAAAAACCGCTGCAACAATGATGGGCAGTACCGAAACAACCTTCTACGTCATTGCAGTCTATTTTGGATCAGTGGGAATAAGAAGAACAAGACACGCCATCCCAGCCGGATTATTAGCGGATTTAGCCGGTGTACTAGCATCAGTATTTATCTGTCGCTATCTCTTCACATAAAGGAAATAGAAAAGGAATTAGCTTTTAACATCCCAAGAAAATGCGAATTGGAATAAAAACCTCCCGACCCCATGGGTAAAACCCTCGAAAAACAGGAGGTTTCGGGAGCGCGCCATGGATGGCGACAGCTAGTTTTACCCATGGGGTCGGGAGGTTTTTATTCTAAACACGAACAAAAGGTCTACGAGCTCTTAAATCTAACCAACATCAACATTGCGCCGACCAGCGCTAGCCAGATTGGCTTCTTCAAAGAGCTTTAGACGAGCAAGCATAGTACCGGCTCTGGCCTTAAATGCTACCATCTCACGAGAAGAAATAGGTGGTGCAGAAGGCAGAGGAATAGTCGTTGGATTGCGGGGTTGATTGTATACATGCAGTTCATAATGACAATGCGGACCCGTAGCTAAGCCAGTTTGACCGACATAGCCAATAACTTGCCCACGGCGCACCTTACTACCTTTTGACAGTCCCTTTTGAAATCGCAACATATGCCCATAAACAGTTGAGTATTTTTTGTCGTGCTTAATTTCAATCATGTTGCCGTAGCCATTATGTCTGCCGATAGAAGTAATGACACCATCACTTGTAGATTGGATCGGAGTTCCAATCGGAGCTGCTAAATCAATACCTTTATGCGCTCTTTTGTAATGCAAAACAGGATGATATCTTGATAACGCAAACGTCGAGCTGATATGACTGAACTTAATCGGATAGCGTGTAAATGCTTTTTTCAAACTCGTGCCATTTGGTGTGTAGTAGTTATGGACACCATCAGCACCTGTGTGTCTGATTGCCTGATAAACATTGCCACGATTGGTGTAGGTTACGGCAAGAATATCACCTGTACCCACCATTTTGTCTTCGATATAATAAGCATCATATATAATAGAAAACTGATCGCCAGAGCGAATTGATCGAGAAAAATCGATTTCTTTGTTTAGAATCTCAGTCATTTGCCTGACTAATTTAGAAGGAATATTCATCCTTTGTGCCGTAGTATAGAGAGAGCCTTTGACCGTTGCAGTGATATAATGATCCTGTGTAACCATCTTCTTAGCATCAACACGGGTTTTATATACCTCTCCCTCACGATAGACCGTAATGGATTGAATATTATCCACTGGGACGATCATCTTTTCTAATTGATTTTTGTTAATTAAGAATTGTAATTGCTGATTGAGTCGTATCGATGTTATTGCTTTAGCATGAGGGTTGTTATCAAGAACAGCGTGCAAATTCTTAGCTGATAAACCAAGGCGACTAAATATGGCGCCCATATTATCCCCTGGTCGAGGTTTAATAATTTGCCATTCGTTGTCTCGTACTTTTGGGGGCGCTTCTTCTTCGCTCGCCTGGATTTGGTGAGCAGTTGTTTTTGTAGCTTCTACTAACTTAGGCAACGAGATCAGTTGTTGTGTATAACTATCTTTTTTATGATGTGAAAAATTCTTCACCAACAGATAGGGTAGTGAGAAGGCAATTACTAATGCAATACCCATTAGTAGCTTCGATGGCTTACCCGATTGTCGATTTGGAATATGTGGTCTTTTATCCATTGTTTGCCTATACTACTTTCATCCAAAAGAATGCGGTTGTTTTTATTTTCAATCAATATACCACATTCATCGTAATGGTAGTGACTGCTTTTTAAAGTCAAATAATGACCTAATGATTAGAAACTTAATTATTTTGTATCAATTTCATATAACAAGTTATCTTAAATTACAGTTTTGGTATAGCAGGAAATTAGTAACCGAGCTAAGATACTCGCTGTGAGAAGATAGGTCAATCATTTATAAAGGTTTTAAAGTCATGATAGTTCAAGAATCAGCCTGTTCCGAGTTAATGCGGGGTTGTGATGAAGTACTTCCCCAACAAGAATTAGAAAAAAAACTGCAAAAAGGCATCCCTCTTAAAATTAAAGCAGGCTTCGATCCTACGGCGCCAGATCTGCATTTAGGCCATACCGTATTACTTAATAAATTAAGACAATTTCAACAATTTGGTCATGAGGTCATTTTCCTAATCGGGGATTTCACTGCCATGATTGGTGATCCCACAGGGAAGAATGTTACCCGAATGCCATTAAGCGAAGAAACTGTGGCTGAAAATGCTAAAACCTATCAACAACAAGTATTCAAAATTCTTGACCCTGAAAAAACTACCGTAGCGTTTAATTCAAAGTGGCTCAGTCAGTTTAGCGCAGTTGACCTTATTCGTCTGGCTGGTACATATACAGTAGCAAGAATGCTTGAGCGGGATGATTTCCACAAACGTTATACCGGCAATCAACCAATAGCTATCCATGAGTTCTTATATCCCTTATTACAAGGCTATGATTCAGTTGCATTGAAAGCCGATGTAGAGTTAGGTGGTACAGATCAGAAGTTTAACTTACTAATGGGGCGTGAATTACAGAAACATTATGGCTTTGAACCACAAGTCGTGATGATGACACCGTTAATAGAAGGATTGGACGGCGTTAAGAAAATGTCTAAGTCTTTAGATAACTATATAGGTATAAATGAACCTGCCACAGATATGTTTGGCAAAATAATGTCTATATCAGATGACTTAATGTGGCGATATATAGATCTACTAAGTTTCAAAACGGGACATGAAATACAACAATTGAAAAAATCAGCACAGGATGGTGCGAATCCTAGAGATATCAAAATAGACTTTGCTAAAGAAATTGTGGCCAGGTTCCATGATACTAATCAGGCAGAACAGGTTCATAGGGAGTTTATCGAAAGATTTCAAAAAGGAATTATTCCTGAGGACTTAGAAGAGTTGAACGTAGTAAGTAACGAAGCTATAAATCTAGTTCAACTATTAAAGCAACTTGAGTTAACTGCAAGTACCTCAGAGTCTTTAAGAATGATAAAGCAGGGAGCGGTTAAATTAAACTCTGAAAAAGTCTCAGACCCCGCGCTGGTATTGGACACAGGCCATACCTATATCATACAAGTTGGTAAGCGTCGTATCGCCAAGGTGCGTGTTCAAAAGGCAGACTGAGATAAATTTTCAATAAATATGCAAAAAGTGTTTGACACTGTTGGCGAAATCAGTAGAATACGCAACACGCCTTCGGGGCAGATTCATTAAGAAGAAGAGAAGACAAACTGTGTGGGCGCTTTGAAGAAATTTGAGTGCTT
>Ga0075158_10000005_pt1 | contig 166646 bp, 164 predicted proteins | sample JI91814BDNA_FD_70968 | JGI IMG/M metagenome (GOLD analysis project Ga0075158, IMG submission 70968) | Wastewater effluent complex algal communities from Wisconsin, to seasonally profile nutrient transformation and Carbon sequestration -... | ecosystem: Engineered > WWTP > Effluent > Algae... | reverse complement strand
GGTCGGCCTGCAACTGGCGGCACGCCATCCTGCACGACTGAACAAGCTCGTCGCCGTCAGCGGCGCCCATCGCGCCCATCCGTATGCGGCGGCATGGCGCGCACTGCAGCGCAAGGCCGTGGCGCTGGGGCAGTTGCAGTGCGCCGATGCGCAAGGCCTGTCGCTGGCGCGCCAGTTCGCGATGCTGAGCTACCGCACGCCGGAAGAATTCGGCGAACGCTTCGATGCCGCGCCCGAAATCATCAACGGTCGCGTGCGTTGCGCCGCCGAGGACTACCTGGATGCGGCCGGCGCGCAGTACGTGGCACGCACGCCGGTCACCGCCTACCTGCGCCTGTCCGAATCCATCGACCTGCATCGCCTCGATCCCGCACAGGTCGGCGTACCCACCGTGGTCGTCGCCGTGGAAGGTGACCGCCTGGTACCGCTCGCGGATTCGGTGGCACTGGTCGAAGGCCTCGGCACCCGCGGCCAGCTGCGCGTGCTGCGTTCGCCGTACGGCCACGACGCCTTCCTCAAGGAAACCGACAGGATCGACGCCATCCTCGTCGGTGCCTTGCGTAAACCGGAACAAAAGCCTGCGGACACGGATCAACGCGGATAGCAGCGGATAAGGCAGTACAGATGCAAAGAGCTTTATTCGCTTCAATCAGATTTGATCCGTGCCAAAGAATTTTCTTCAATTTTTGAGAGCCCTCCTATGACCCATGCATCCGACGCCCCTTGTAGTTCCGCCACCTCCGCAGTGCGCGCCGGCATCGACCGCGACACGGCCTACGGCGCGGTCACGCCGCCCATCGTGCTGTCTTCCAATTTCAGCTTCGACGGCTTCGGCAACAAGCGCCAGTACGACTACACCCGCAGCGGCAATCCCACCCGCGACCTGCTGGCGAAAGCGCTTGCGGAACTGGAAGGCGGTGCCGGTGCGGTCATCACGTCCACGGGCATGGCCGCGATCACGCTGGTGCTCAACGCACTGCTGGAGCCGGGTGATCGCCTCGTCGTGCCGCACGATGCCTACGGCGGTAGCTGGCGCCTGTTCAATGCATTGGCGAAGAAAGGCCATTTCGAACTCATCACCGCCGACCTCACCGATCCGCGCTCGTTCGCCGATGCGCTGGCGCAATCGCCGAAGCTGGTGCTGATCGAAACGCCGTCCAACCCGCTGCTGCGCATCACCGACCTGCGCTTCGTCATCGATGCTGCGAAGAAGGCCGGCGCGATCACCGTGGTCGACAACACCTTCCTCTCCCCCGCGTTGCAGAAGCCGATCGAATTCGGTGCCGACGTGGTGCTGCATTCCACCACCAAGTACATCAATGGCCACAGTGACGTCGTCGGTGGCGCGGTGGTCGCGCGCGATGCGGACACCCACGAGAAGCTGGGATGGTGGGCCAATGCCTTGGGCTTGACCGGTTCGCCGTTCGACAGCTTCCTGACCCTGCGCGGTTTGCGCACGCTGGACGCGCGCCTGCGCGTGCACCAGGAAAACACGCTGGCCATCGCGACGCTGCTCGATCAGCACGCGGCGGTATCCAAGGTCTATTTCCCCGGCCTGCCGTCGCATCACGGCCATGCCGTCGCTGCACGCCAGCAGAAGGGTTTCGGTGCAATGCTAAGCCTGGAACTGCACGGTGGCGAAGCCGCGGTGCGCGCGTTCGTCGATGGCTTGAAGTACTTCACCTTGGCCGAGTCGCTGGGCGGCGTGGAAAGCCTGATCGCGCATCCGGCGACGATGACCCATGCGGCGATGACGCCGGAAGCACGCGCCAAGGCTGGTATTTCCGACGGGTTGCTGCGCCTATCGGTCGGCATTGAATCCACCGATGACCTCATCGCCGATCTGTCGCAGGCATTGCTGCGCGCCGAGCGCGCCGTGGCCAGCGCGGTCCCCGACAAATCCCAGCGCGTGCTCGTCGACGCATGAGCAGCGTGGTGCGCCTGGCCACCGCGCACCGCTCGGTACCGGCGCGCAAACTGGCCTTGTTGGGAACGGGCGTGGTTGGCTCCGCCTTCGTCGCGCGCTACCTGCGCCTGCAGAACGCAGGCTTGGCGTTGCCGGATTTCGCATGGCTCGCCAACTCGCGCGTGTTGCAACCCTGCGAGGGTTTGCCAGGACAAGCGCTGGATGAAGCGCTCGCGTCGTCACTGCCACCGGGCGTGCAGTCACCGTGGGCGGATACCGAGGCGTTGAAACGAGGTGACGTGCTGGTGGATGCGACCGCCAGCGATACCGTGGCCCAGTGGCATGCCGACTGGCTTGGGCGCGGCGTACATGTGGTCACCGCCAACAAGCTGGGCAGCGGCAGCACGCTGGATCGCGCGCAGGCAATCGTGCGCAGCGCGGCGTCATCGGGTACGCGTTATGGCGACAGCGCGACTGTGGGCGCGGGCCTGCCGTTGCTGCGCAGCGTGCGTGAACTGGTGGCTGGCGGCGACCGTATCCATCGCGTGGAAGGCGTGCTGTCGGGCTCGCTGGCATGGCTGTTCAACCACTACGACGGCATGCGCCCGTTCTCGCGCTTCGTGCGCGAGGCGAGGAACGCCGGCTATACGGAACCCGATCCGCGCCTGGATCTTTCCGGTGAAGACGTGCGCCGCAAGCTGCTGATACTGGCGCGTGCGGCTGGACTGCCGTTGCAGTCCGAAGCCGTGCGCGTGGAGTCACTGGTGCCTGCGGAACTCGCAGCCCTTGCGCTGGACGAGCTGGATGGCGGCCTGGAAACATTGGATGCGCCGTTGGCCAACCGCTTCAAGGAGGCGTATCGGAACGGTGCGAAACTACGTTTCCTGGGCCGCTTCGATGCTGACGGCGCCAGCGTGGGACTGCAGGCGTTGCCGCTTGAGCATCCCTTGTGCGGAGGCGGTGGAACCGATAACTGCGTGGCGATCTTCAGTGATCGCTACCGTGAGCAACCGTTACTGGTACAAGGACCGGGCGCAGGTGCGGAAGTGACTGCGGCGGCGCTGCTGGATGACGTGCTGCGCATCGCCAGTTGATACGGTCGTAGGAGCGCCCCATGGGCGCGAGCTTCTACGCATCGTGATCGAAGAGCTCGCGCCCATGGGGCGCTCCTACCAGGATCCGACAATCCTCAGCACTCGATGACGTTGACCGCCAGTCCGCCGCGGCTGGTTTCCTTGTACTTGTCCTGCATGTCGCGGCCGGTGTCGCGCATGGTCTTGATGACCTTGTCCAGGCTGACTTTGTGCTTGCCGTCGCCGCGTGCGGCCATGCGGCTGGCATTGATGGCCTTCACCGCGCCCATCGCGTTGCGTTCGATGCACGGAATCTGCACCAGTCCGCCGATCGGGTCGCAGGTCAGGCCCAGGTTGTGCTCCATGCCGATTTCGGCCGCGTTCTCGATCTGGCTTGATGTCCCGCCCAGTGCCGCGACCAGTCCGCCGGCCGCCATCGAGCATGCGACGCCCACTTCGCCCTGGCAACCAACCTCGGCGCCGCTGATCGAAGCGTTTTCCTTGTAGAGGATGCCAATCGCCGCCGCGGTAAGCAGGAAATCGAAGATGCCTTGCTCGTTCGCGCCCGGGCAGAAGCGGTCGTAGTAGTGCAATACCGAGGGGATGATGCCGGCTGCGCCATTGGTCGGTGCCGTCACCACGCGCCCACCGGCGGCGTTTTCTTCGTTCACGGCCAGCGCGTACAGGTTGACCCAGTCCAACGTGGTGAGCGGGTCGCGCATAGCCGCTTCGGGTTTGCTGGACAGTTCGCGGTGCAATGCCGGGGCGCGTCGCGATACGTGCAAGCCGCCAGGCAGCGTGCCTTCCTCGCGGATGCCGCGCGCCACGCAGTTCTGCATGGCGTTCCATATTTCCCGCAGGCCGGCTTTTACGTCGTCTTCGCTGCGCCAGGACTTTTCGTTCTCGAACATCAGTTGCGCGATGCTCAAGCCGCTGTCGCGTGATTGCGCCAGCAGTTCGTCGCCGCTGTGGAAGGGGTAGGGCAACGGTGTCTCGTCCGCCACGATGCGATCCACCGCCGCGTCGTCCTGGTTGACCACGAAACCGCCGCCGACGGAATAGTAATCGCGCGTGGCGATAATTTCGTCATTGGCATCGAAGGCGGTGAAGCGCATGCCATTGGTGTGGTACGGCAGCTTCTGGCGCTTGTTCAGCACCAGGTCGCGCTTCTCGTCGAAGGCCACCGCATGGCGACCTGAAAGCAGCAGCTTCTTTTCGCCACGGATGCGCAGCAACGCAGCGGGAATCACATCCGGGTCGATCAGGTTGGGAATGTGTCCTTCCAGGCCCATCAGCACGGCTTTGTCGGTGCCGTGGCCGCGGCCGGTCAGGGCCAGCGAGCCAAACACTTCGGCGCGGATGCGCGTCACCGTATCCAGCAGGCCAGGCTCCTCCAGCCAGCGCGCGACGAAGCGTGCCGCCGCCCGCATGGGGCCGACGGTGTGGGAGGAGCTCGGCCCGATGCCGATCTTGAAAAGGTCGAAAGTGCTGACTGCCATGCGGCTATTCTATGCCGTGACCCGGCAATAGACGTCCCGCGCCGCAACACCCGGAGCCGATCCACGTGCCACTAGTCCTCTATCAACGCGATGATTGCCACCTGTGCGACCAGGCTCTGGAGGTGCTGGCGGCGGTGCGCGTGCCCGACTTCGAGAGTGTGTTCATCGACGATAACGAAGCATTGGAGGAGCGCTATGGCGTGCGCGTGCCGGTGCTGCGTAACGATGTCACCGGGGCCGAACTGGATTGGCCGTTCGACGCAACCGGCCTGCAATCCTTTCTTGAAAGCAACAGGCTGTAGGAGCTGCGCAAGCTGCGGCCGGAATGTCTTGAGGCCGCATACCTTCCGCAAGCCCAGGATCAAAAGCTCGCAGCTTGCGCAGCTCCTACAAAAGCTGGCTATTTCTTGGGCTTGAACACGACCTTGGTGCTGACCGCGACTTCATTCGGCAAGGTCTTGGTGTCGGCCCAGTCACCGCCGCCCACGCCGAAGTCCAGGCGCTTCACCGTGGCCTTGCCGTTGAGCACGGGCTGCGCGCCGGGTGTCCAGGTGAAGGTCAGCGTGACCGGCTTGCTGACGCCGCGCAGGCTGAGGGTGCCGTCGGCAGCGTACTGGTTGCCGCCCAGCGCGCGGAATTTGGTGGCGGTATAGCGCGCCTGGGCAAACTTGCCGACGTTGAAGAAATCACTTTCCAGCAAGGTGGAATCGCGGTCGGCATTGCCGGTCTTGGTGCCGGCCAGCGGAATGACCACGTCCAGCTTGGAGTTGGCGAGCTTGGCCGGGTCGAAGCTGAGCGTCGTAGTGAAGTTGGCGAACTTGCCGGTGAAGACTTCGCCGTCGTATTTGCTCGCGAAGGCCAGGGTCGAACCCGGTGCCTGCACATACTCGGCGGCGACGGCGGGTGCCGTGGCCATCATCGCCACCAGTGCGGCGGCGGTCAGGGCGGGCGAGTTGAATTCAATGGTCATGCGGTGTTTCCTCGGGGGAGGTGGCGTGGGTGACAGGTGGATTGCCGGCGGCGGTTTTCCTGCCTCCCGGCAGCATGCGCGTGAGCGTGGCATCGCGCAGGAAGACGTGGTGGTAGAACGCGGCGGCCGCATGCAGGGCCACCAGCGCAACCAACACCCAGAACAACCATTCATGCGCCGCGTGCGAGGCATCGCGTAGCGCGTCGTTCGGTGCGGTCAGCTTGGGTACGTCGAACAGGCCGAACCAGCGGAACGGGCGCAGGCCACTCGCTGAATCGTACAGCCAGCCCGACAACGGCATCGCCAGGATCAGTGCGTACAGCATCCAGTGGGTGACGGTGGCGATGCGTTCCTGCCACGTCGGCGTGCCAGCCACTGGTTTCGGTGCACCGGCATACAGCCGCCAGCCGATGCGCACCAGCACCAGTCCGAGCACCGTAAGTCCCATCGATTTGTGCGCGGTGTACACCCAGAAATATTTCGGTGTCTTGGGCAGTTCGCCCATGGTCAGGCCGACGATGGCCAGGCCCAGGATCATCAGCACGATCAGCCAGTGCAGTGCCTGGCTGACCGGGCCCCAGCGATCATTGGTGTTCTTCAGGGTCATGGCGTGGTGCTCTCTTTGGCGGCATCTGGCGTGGTGGCGTCGGGGGATGCGGCGTCGGGATCGTCGCCGTCGTCGCGACGTGAACGCGTCGCTTCCACTTCCATGCGCAATTCCACGCGGTCGCCGATCACGGATTTCCACGCATCGATGCCGAAGTCCGCGCGGCTGATCATGGTGGTGGCGGAGAAGCCGGCCGTGCGCCGGAAGGGAGGCAGCGGGTGGCGCTTCAGTGCATTGAAGGTGACGTCCAATTTCACTTCGCGGGTCGTGCCATGCAGGGTCAGGTTGCCGTGGACCACGGCACGCTGGGCATCGATGGATTCGACACGCGTGGAAACAAAGGTGGCCGTGGGGAAGGTGGCGACATCCAGCAGGTTGCCGGCCAGGACGGAATCGTTCCATTTCTGGTCGCCCAGGTCGACGCGCTGCAGCGGCACGCTTACTTCCAGCTGCGACGCGCTCCAGTCATCGGGGTCGAACACCAGCCGTCCTGTGCTGCCGGAGACCGTGCCAATGGCCTGCGAAAAGCCAGCGTGCTCCACGGCAAACACGACGCGGGTGTGCACGGGGTCCAGTTCATACGCCGCAGGTGCCGCCCAGGCGCTGGCCGTGGCCAGCAGGCCGTGCAGCAGCGACAGCTGTGCGGCAGCGCGAAGGGTAGGTCTTGGCTTCATGAGGCGGTGATTCTAGGTGGGCGCTGCTGAAGATACCCCGCTTGCACATGCAACGGTCCGTTGCGACGATGCGGGAACAGGGATGCAGGCCGGTGGGGGTAGGGAATGAGTATGCGCGCGTGGATGCTGGCCTTGGCCCTGGTATGCGGTACTGCCCACGCGGCGGTCCCCGAAATCCCGCGTTTCCGCATGCTCGGGCCTGCGGACGGCTTGCCCAATACCACCATCCCCGTGCTGGCCCGCGACCGCGAAGGCTACCTGTGGGTGGCCAACTGGGACGGACTGGCGCGCTATGACGGCGTCGGATTCCGCACCTGGCGGCATGATCCCGACGATGCATCCTCGCTGCCGGGCAATATCGTGCAGGCCCTGCATATCGATGCGCAGGATCGCATCTGGGTGGCCACCGAGGGCGGTGGCCTGAGCATGCTGGACACCCGGCGCACCGGATTCCGCCATTACCGCAAGGCCACGCATCCGCAGATGCTGAGCGACGATGTGTTCGCCATCACCAGTCGTGGCGATACGCTCTGGTTCGGCAGCTATGGCGGCGGGCTCAATCGCCTGGATGCGGATGGAACACTGAGCCACTACGCCGCCAGCGAGACGGATGTCGCCAGCCTGCCCTCGGACGACATCCTGTCGCTGGCCTTCGATGCCAAGGGTCGCTTGTGGATAGGCACCTTGAGCGGATTGGCGGTTCACGACGGCAATGGCTTCAAGCGGATCAACATACCCACGACGGAACCGGTGCAACCCGTCATCTATTCGTTGACGGCGGATGCCGGGCAACTCTGGGTGGGTACGGCTGATGGCGTGTTCGTGCGCACGCCCGCCGATGACTGGCAGGTGCCTGCGTGGTCGCCGATGTTCGCGCGCCCCAATGGCGTCATCGCCATGGTCAACAGCGAGGACGGCCAATACTGGCTGGGTGGCCAGGGTGGACTCTGGCGCACGCAGGGCGACAGCGCGCCGGTGCCGGTGACCCTGGACATGCAGGGTGGGGGTGCCAGTCGCGTGTTGCAGACTTTGTTGCGCCAGCCTGATGCCGGCATGTGGGTGCCAGTACCGTCGCGCGGCCTCGGGTACTTGCGCTCCGATTGGCGTCGCATCGCCACGCTGTCGCAAGCGGAAGGATTGAGCGAGGGCCTGCACCGTGGCATTGCGGTTGCAAGCGCGGGTGGCGTGTGGTTGACCAGCAGCAAGGGTGTGATCGAACGGCTCGACACCGCCACGGGTGAGATAACGCCACTTGCCTTGCATGGGGAGGCGCTCAAGACCCTGAAACTGGGCGTCGTGATGGAGGATCGGCGCCGGCAGTTGTGGTTCTCCAGCCGCGGCGCGCTCATGCGCCTCGACCTTGCCAGCCATGTGTTCAAGCAATGGTCGGGTGATGACCCGGTGGATGCGACGCCTCCCAATGCCCTGCCCATCGACTGGCTGCTGGAAATGCCCAACGGCGATGTCTGGCTGTCGAGCATGGGTGGCGGCCTGCAGCGTCGCGATGGCGTCAGCGGCAAGGTACTGGACAACATTACCGCCGAATCAGGCCATGGCCTTACCGCGACGGATACCGAAGTGATACGCCTGGGTCCGGACGGAGCACTGTGGTTGGCGGGCGCGGAAGGCGTACTGCGTTGGGATGCAGGGGCGCGCACGTTCGTTTCGATCGCAAGTGCGGAAACGGGACGTGTTTTCTCGCTTGCGTTTCAGGATGCGCAAACCTTTTGGTTGCATCGCCTTTCCGGACTGGAGCGTTGGACGAAAGGCGCTAAGGGTTGGACGCGCACGCAACGCCTGTCCGTCGCCGAGGGTGTGCCGGCAGTGGAATCCACCGGCCTGCAAGTCGATGCCAGCAAGCACTTGTGGCTGGGTACGCGGCGTGGTCTGTTCCGCATCAACCCGGACAGCGGCCAGGTACGCAACTTCGGCGTGCGCGACGGCCTGCTCAGCCAGGAATTCAACGACAGCGCCCTGCTGCTCACCCATGACGGCGTGCTGGTGGGTACCACCGTCGATGGCTCGGTGATGCTGCTGGACACGCACTTCAAGGATGCCGAGCCGCGGGTGCCCAACCTGGTGCTGGACAGCATCCAGGTCGGTCGCGAGGAGATGCAGGTCATGTTGCCAGGCGAAGGCGGCTTCGAATTGCAACCTGGCGACCATGAATTGCAGATCAGTGCGCGCCTGCTGTCGTTCGAAGATCCGTTGGCCAACCGCTACCGATCGCGCCTGGTGGGTTTTGACCATGACTGGGTCGACCAGGGCGCCAGCGGTGAACGTGCGTTTTCCTCGCTCCCCGCAGGCGACTATCTGCTGCAGATGCAGGGCTACGATGCGTTGGGCAATGCATCCAACCTGCGCACGCTGCGCTTCAAGGTGTTGCCACCCTGGTGGCGCAGCGCATGGGGAGTGATCCTGTTCATGCTGCTGGGGGTGTTGCTGGTGGCGGGACTGGGTGCGCTGTACCGGCGGCGCCTGCGCCGCCGCAATGCCTGGCAACTGGCCGAGCACAAGCGCGAGATCGCGGAACAGGCATCGCTGGCCAAGACGCGTTTCCTGGCCACGCTGGGCCACGAAGTGCGCACGCCCATGACCGGCGTGCTGGGCATGAGTGAATTGCTGCTGGGCACGCCATTGGACGAGAAGCAGCGCGGCTACACGCATGCGATCCAGAATGCGGGCTCACACCTGTTGCGACTGGTCAACGATGCGCTGGACATCGCGCGCATCGAAGCCGGCAAGCTGGAGCTGCAGCAGCAGGATTTCGATTTGCGTGCACTGATCGACGAAGTGGTCGGCTTGACCGCGCCGATGGCGGAACAGCGCGGGCTTGGCTTTTCCGACGATATCGCAGCGGGCACGCCGCGCGCTTTGCAAGGTGACCCGGTGCGCGTTCGGCAGGTCCTGCTCAACCTGCTGGGCAACGCGATCAAGTTCACCGAAAAGGGCGGCGTGACGCTGCGGGTTTCGCCTTCGCTGCCACAGGGCGTGCGCTTCGAGATCGCCGACACCGGGCCCGGCATCAATGAAGAACAGCAGACGCGCCTGTTCCAGCGCTTCGAACAGGCCGAAGGCGCACGCACGGCCGCACGTTATGGCGGCAGCGGCCTCGGCCTGGCGATCTGCCAGGAACTGGCGCTGGCGATGGGCGGACGCATCGCGGTCGAGAGCACGCAGGGCGTGGGCACGCGCTTCATCGTCGACCTGCCGCTTGAAGAGGCGACGGCCGTACCTTCAAAGCCGTCAACGGGCGTGGTCGATGCCGATGCAATGCCAAGCGGACCGCTGCATATCCTGCTGGTCGAAGACGATGCCACGGTGGCCGATGTCATCAGTGGCTTGCTGCGCGCGCGCGGCCACCACGTCAGCCATGCGGCCCATGGCCTGGCGGCGTTGACGCAAGTGGCTACTTCGCGCCACGACATCGCGCTGCTGGACCTCGATCTTCCCGGGCTGGATGGCCTTGCCCTGGCGCGGCAGTTGCGCGCGCAGGGATTCACTGCGCCGCTGCTGGCGGTCACCGCGCGTGCCGATGCCGAAGCGGAGACGCTGGCGCGCGATGCGGGTTTCGATGGATTCCTGCGCAAGCCGGTGACAGGGGAATTGCTGGCCAGCGCGATGGCGCGCGCTGCTGCACAGTTGGCCCACTAGCGGTAAGTTTTTGAGAGTTGTATCCGCAAACACAAACGGGGATTTGTTGATGGCGATCAAGGTTGGGAATGCCGCTGCTTTTCTCGCCGGAGTGTTGGCGGCTACGGCAATGCCGGTGTCACTGGCAGGTGACTTATCTACGATCACCGCTGCTGCCGAGGTACCGACAACTCCTTTCCTCGGGGGATTCATAAAGGAAACGCGGGTGATCTACCCTTTGCGCATCGGTGACTGGGAAGCGCAAGATGAACATCTCTACGACGATCAATACTTGGGTGCATCAGTGCGCTACGCACACGTCAGCGAAAAGGATCGCTGGATCGATCTCTATTTCTATCCAGCAGGGGTGCTTCCAGAATCGAGACTGATGCAGGACGTGGACAGCACGCTTGAGGGAATCCGTTCCTCCACAGGCAAGCAGGGCAGTTACAGCGAGGTAGACATTGCTCCAGTGGACGCCCTTTCCTTCGTGGTGGGTAGCGGAAAATCGAAGCAGGAGGTCGCAGCGGGCTCGACGTCCTTGCGCTTGGTACGTGAGGGCAAGGCCTACAGTTCTTCCATGGTGATGGTGATCAAGGATCTCTATTACATCAAGGGCAGATACAGCGCCGAGGAAAGCGCGCTCTCTCAACGCGACGTAAAGAAGCAGCTCGAGAAGCTGATGCGCGAAGTCGTTCGCAGCGCCACTGTGCGCAGCAGCGGAGATTGCTGGATGGCGCCACCGATCATCGCGCGCCCAGCGCCCTTGGCGACGGATTCACCAGGACGGTTGGCGACCATCAGCCACGACGGCACAATCCATGCCGTGGCTTACCAGGATCGGGTTGAAGCGCTTGACGTCGCATCTCCGCAAGCCATCCTGCTGCAGGCCACCGTGATGGGCATGACGCAGCGCTTGTTGCCTGGCTGCGTGGCACCGGAGAACATGAATCCCTCCGTACCCGAGGGCATGCGCGAATTGCGTTTGGAGTTCCGCGCAGCACCGGTTGAACGCAGCAGTCCATCGGTTCCACTCAGGCCCAGTAGAGCAGGGGTTACGTGAGTGGTTGCCATCGCCGGCCCTGTGCGGCCACCCCGCTCACAGCCCGCTAATCCGACCAGGCTTCCGCGTACACCGTTCTGCGTGTGTCGTCCTGATCCGGGTGCAGCCAGATGCCGCCGACTTCGCTGGTGTCCAGGTACAGGCCCTCGGCTTCGCGTACCAGCGCACAGTCGCTCGATGCCAGAAGTGACGGATCATCCTGGCGCATCCGGCAACGCGATTCGACATGCCGTTGCACGGCATCCACGACCTCTGCGTAAGGCCGGTCCAGCAGGTACTGGCGATCACCCCATTGGTCCGAATCCATCATCCGCACTTCTGCGACTGGCACGCCCGCGAATTGCACGGCGCCGGGTTTGAGGTAAGCAGTGATGACCGTCGCGACCGTATCGAAGCCTTCGACTTCAAGACTCAGGTCATCGCAATCCAGGTGAATGCGATCCACGGCGCGCTTCCACAGGGGATCAAGTTCATCGATGCGCTTGGCGCGGATCTGGTCACAGTCCAATGCCGCTTGGTGGCCGTACGCGTCATGGCGCGGAACATGCACGGCCAGCTCGGGGAAATCATTGCCCGCCAGTTGCAATACCGGGCCGTCTCCTGGCGATGCCGACCATGCAGGTGTGGCCGCGGTCGCCAGCAACAAAGCGCGGACGATGAGGGTGGCCGGGAAGCGGCATTCCATGCGTGGCTCCTGTGATCTGGAAGGTTTCAGCCGCCGGCGCGGGCGGATTGGGCATGCACCGCATCCACCAGCACGCCGACGTGCTCCGGGTTCATATCCGGCGACATGCCGTGGCCCAGGTTGAATACGTGGCCGGAGCCGTTGCCGTAACTCGCAAGTACGTTGCCTACCTGCGTACGGATGGCGTCTGGCGAACCGTACAACACCGCGGGATCAAGATTGCCCTGCAAGGCAACCTTGCCGCCGGTACGCCTGCGGGCTTCGGAAAGTTCGACCAGCCAGTCCACGCCCACGGCTTCGGCGCCACTGTCGGCCAGTGCTTCCAGATGCGCGGCATTGCCCTTGCCGAACAGGATCAGCGGCGTGCGTTCTTCGCTATCGCCGCGTTCCAGCTCACGCGCGATGCGGGTGAGGTAGGGCAGGGAAAATTCACGGTACATGGCTGGGCTGAGCACGCCGCCCCAGGTGTCGAAAACCTGCAAGGCCTGTGCACCGGCCGCACGTTGCGCAGCCAGGTAAGCGATGACGGCATCGGTGTTGACCGACAACAGCTTATGCAGCGTGGAAGGGTCGTTCAGCGCCATCGCCTTGATGCGCGCGAAGTCCTTGCTGCCGCCGCCTTCCACCATGTAGCAGGCCAGCGTCCACGGGCTGCCGGAGAAACCGATCAGCGGCACCTTGCCGTCCAGCTCGCGACGGATCACGCGCACCGCATTCATCACGTAGCGCAGGTCGGTTTCCATGTCCGGCGTGCGCAGTTTGGCCAAGTCCGATGCGCTACGCACGGTGTGCTTGAACTTGGGGCCTTCGCCATCGACGAAATACAGTTCCAGGCCCATCGCATCGGGAATGGTGAGGATGTCGGAAAACAGGATCGCCGCATCCAGGTCGAAGCGCGCCAGCGGCTGCAGGGTCACTTCACAGGCGATGTCGGGATTCTTGGCCATGGCCAGGAAGCTGCCGGCCTTGGCGCGGGTGGCGCGGTATTCCGGCAGGTAGCGGCCGGCCTGGCGCATCAGCCAAACGGGCGTGCAATCCACGGGTTGGCGCTTCAGTGCGCGCAGGAGGCGGTCGTTGCGGAGAGGGGTGTTGGACAAGGGGGGAGGGTTCCGTAAGGGGCTTTGGGAGGTCGTTGGCTGTTGGTTCTTGGCTATTGGTAGAAGCGGACATTCCCGCCTTCACCAACAACCAAGAACCAACAACCAGGAACCGGCTTTCAGATTTTCGGCGCCTCCGCGCCACGCACGAAGGTCACCTGGTAGCCACGTTTCACGTGACCATCGCGGGCTTTCTCGAAGGCGGCGGTGGCTTCGTCCTGCAGCAGGTATTGCTCGCGCTTGAGTTGGGCGCGGCCGCCGATCTGGCCACTCTCGCGCAACAGCTCCCAGCCGCCGAACAGGTCCGGCTGCAGGGTCAATTGCACATAGCGGGGCGATTCGCCCGCGGAGGGGCGTTGCTGCAGGAAGAGGCGCATGCCGCCATTTTAGCCGGAGAGCACCGCCAGCACGGTATTTTCATCGACGTCGGGCACTACCTCGGCACGCCCGATCCCGCGCCACAGCACCAGGCGCAGGCGCCCGGCCAGGTTCTTCTTGTCCAGGCGCATGCGGGCCAGCAGGGCCTCGGGTGCGAGTCCGGCCGGCAGGGCGGTGGGCAGTCCATAGGCCTTGAGCAGGGCGGCCAGGCGCTCGGTGTCCGCGGGGTCGGCCATGCCCAGCGCGGCGGAAAGCCGCGCCGCCAGCACCATGCCCACGGCGACAGCCTCGCCATGGTTGAGGTTGTCGTTGTGCGGGCTGCCGTAGCCCTGTTCGGTCTCGATGGCGTGGCCGAAGGTGTGGCCCAGGTTGAGCAGGGCGCGTTCGCCACGCTCCAGCGGGTCGCGTTCCACGATCTCGGCCTTGTGCTCGCAGCTGGCGGCGATGGCCAAGGCCAGGGTGGATTCGTCAGCCGATGACAGGGCTGCGTGCTCGGTTTCCAGCCACTGGAAGAAGCGCGGGTCGCGGATGGCCCCGTACTTGATCACCTCGGCCAGGCCGGCGCGCAATTCGCGCGGCGGCAGCGTGCGCAGGGTGGAGGTGTCGGCGAACACCGCGCGCGGTGGGTGGAACGCGCCCACCAGGTTCTTGCCCTGGGCGATGTCGACCGCGGTCTTGCCGCCCACCGACGAATCCACCATCGACAACAAGGTGGTCGGCAATTGCACGCAATCCACGCCGCGCATCCAGCAGGCCGCCGCGAACCCGGCCAGGTCGCCGACCACGCCGCCACCCAGTGCAAAGATGCAGCCGTCGCGCGTCGCGCCCAGCGTGGCCAATGCCTCGATCGCCGCACCGAAATTCGTCAAGGTCTTGGAAGCCTCGCCGGCGGGCAACACGAAGGTGCCGATCAGCAGGTCGTCACGCGCGGCGTGCAAGGCTTCGCGCACCGTGGCCACGTACAGCGGCGCCACGGTGGAGTCGCTGACCAGCAGCACATGGCGGCCGCGCACATGCTGCGCCAGCGCGGTGCCGTCGGCCAACAGGCCGGGGCCGATCACGATGCGGTAGGGGTGTTCGCCGCGTACATCGACGATGCGCAGGGATGCAGCGGTGGTCATACGGTTTGCCCGGTGTGCTGCCATTGCGTGGCCAGCAGGTGTGCGAGGGTGGAGGTCGCTGAACTCGGCGACAGTCCGTCGGTGTCGAGCATCAGGTCGGCGACTTCGGTATACAACGGTTCGCGATGAGCGGACAGGTCTCGCAATACCTGTTCGCGATCGCCTCGCTGCAACAGCGGACGGCTGCGGTCACGGCCCAGGCGCTTGAGCTGCGCTTCCACGCTAACCCGCAGGTAGACCACGAATCCGCGCTCCTGCATCAGCTTGCGGTTGTGCAGGCTCAACACCGCGCCGCCTCCAGTGGAGACCAGCACGCCCTCGCGGGCGAGCAATTGTGAGAGGGTCGCCTGTTCGCGTTCGCGGAAACCGGCTTCGCCCACGTGTTCGAAGATGGCATTGATGGTGGCGCCGGTGCGTTCCACGATGGCCTGGTCGGCATCGACGAACTCCAGGCCGAAACGTTCGGCCAGGCGCCTGCCTATCGAAGTCTTGCCTGCGCCCATGGGGCCGACGAGGATGAGGTTGGGGGCGGGGTTCATGATGAACAGATGCTATCACCGGCCCCTGTTTCGTAGCGAACCATTAACAGCGCCAGGATTACCTTGGCACTCCCCGCGGATGTCCCGCGGAAACCAAGGAGCAAGCCATGTCGATAGCCAAGATCATTGAAGTCAACGCCTCGTCCAAGACCAGTGTGGAGGATGCGGTGAAGACCGGGCTGAAGAAGACCGCGGAGACGGTAAAGGGCATCAAGGGCGCGTGGGTCAACGAAATCAAGGTCGTCACCGATGACGCCGGCAACATCACCGAGTGGCGGGTGAACCTGCGCATCACCTTCGTCGTCGAATAATTTCCCCTTCCGATATCACGTGTAGGAGCGGGCCCTGCCCGCGATGCTCCTGGCTTGGAAATGTAACCAACCGAAGAGCATCGCGGGCAGGGCCCGCTCCTACGGTTTCACGTGCCGCTCTTTGTCCAAGCGAAGCGTGCGGTCTGCAATGGCTGGCAAAGTGCGCAAGGCCTGGCGGCTGACGCGTTCGAACAGCTGCACGAAACGTTCGACCTCTTCGCGCATCATCGCGACACGCAATGGATCGCTGGCCTGCAGGGTTTGTTCCTGCTGCCACCGCCATGTCGGCACCACGTCGAAATCCGGACCCTGCAGGAACCAGAGCGCGTCCATGCATTGCCACAGCGCGGGATAGTCACGCGCCAGCGCCTCGTTGCACCAGGTGCGCCAACGACCCTCGCCATCCTCCCTGCGTTCCAACGTGTTGATCGGTGTAACCAACTCGTTAGGATCCTGTGCCGGGGTTTTCAGGAACCAGCCTTCCAGTACCACCAGGTCGCAACGTCCCTGCGTCCGCGGCCACTGCGAGGATGGCAGGCGATCGTCTGCAAACTTGTCGAAGCGTGGAAGCGCCGTCGATTTGCCGGCACGCAAGCGTTCCAGGGTCTCCATCGCCAATGCCAGGTCATGCGTGCCGGGTGGTCCGCGCGTGGCCAGCAGCGGATGCACGGCATGCGCAAGCTGGGCGCGTTGGGCCCGGCGCAGATAGAAATCATCAATGGAGAGCACGGCGACCTGCTGTCCGCGAGACTGCGCCAACGCTGCCATCTGCGCGGCCAAAGTGGACTTGCCGCTGCCTTGCAGGCCGGCGATGGCGAATACCGGGGTCGCATGCGGCAGGGCCAAGGCAGCGTCCAGTGCACTGGTGACCAGTGCGGGGGCGAATCCGATGGTCGTCGAGACGTGCGTGTTGGCAGCCATGGGGCGACAATAGCGCAAGCGCGACTTGAAGCCGAAGGCGAACCATCGATGACCGATCTGTACAGCGAAGCACTCTCCACGTTCAACGACTTGTTCCTCGAGGCCAAGGCGGGAAGCGAAATCGAGCCCAATGCAATGACGGTGGCCACGGCCACGGCGGACGGTCGTCCGTCCGCGCGCACCGTGCTGCTCAAGTCCTTCGATGCGAAGGGCTTCGTGTTCTACACCCACCTGCATAGCCACAAGGGCCGCGAGCTGCAGGCGAATCCGCGCGCGGCCCTGTTGTTCCTGTGGCGTAGCCTGCGCGTGGCGGGCATCCAGGTGCGCGTAGAAGGTTCGGTTTCCGTTGTCTCAGATGCCGAGGCGGATGACTATTTCGCTTCACGTCCGCGCCTCAGTCAGATCGGCGCATGGGCCTCCCATCAATCGGAGACGTTGGAGTCGCGTGAACAGTTCGAGCTAAGCATGGCCAGTGTTGACGCGGAATTCGAGGGTCGCGATGTTCCTCGGCCACCCGGCTGGAGCGGCTATCGCGTGATGCCGGATGCGTTCGAGTTCTGGTACGGCGCGGAATTCCGCCTGCACGAGCGGTGGAGATATGAGCACGATGCGGAAGGTGTTTGGGGCAAGCGGATGCTTTTTCCATGACAAAAGGTTGCCGCGTATGTGGGAGCGACGTAAGTCGCGATGCTTTTGAGAATTCTCGAGAAGCTCGCGACTTACGTCGCTCCCACATGAATGGAATGACGTGATGGGTCCGCAACGCATCGTCTGCCTGACAGAAGAACCCACCGAGACGCTGTATGCGCTTGGCGAACAGCACCGCATCGTCGGCATCAGTGGCTTCACCGTGCGGCCGGCCATTGCACGCAAGGAAAAGCCCAAGGTCAGTGCGTTCACTTCGGCGAAGATCGGCGAGATCCTGAAGCTGCAGCCGGACTTCGTGGTCGGTTTCTCCGACATACAGTCCGACATCGCGGCCGAGCTGATCAAGCACGGCGTAGAGGTCTGGATATCCAACCATCGCAGCGTGGACGGCATCCTCGATTACATCCGTCGCCTGGGTGCGCTGGTGGGTGCGGGCGACAAGGCCAATGCCTATGCAGACGAACTGCGGCGTGGGCTGAACGCCATCGAGCGTCAGTCGGCGCTGCTGTCGAAGCGCCCCAAGGTGTACTTCGAAGAATGGGACGATCCACCCATCACCGGGATCCGGTGGGTTGCCGAGCTGGCGCGCATCGCCGGCGGTGACGATGTGTTCCCGGAACGTTCCGTCGAGTCACTGGCGAAGCACAGGATCCTGGCCGATGCCAGCGAAGTGGTACGGCGCGCGCCGGACATCATCATCGGCTCGTGGTGTGGAAAGAAATTCAGGCCCGACAAAGTGGCTGCGCGCCCCGGCTGGGACGCGATTCCCGCCGTGCGCGATGGCGAACTGCACGAAATCAAATCACCATTGATCCTGCAGCCCGGGCCAGCGGCGTTGACCGATGGCGTACGCGAGATGGCGCGCATCGTGCAGGCATGGTCGAAAAGAGCGCGTTGATTCGTCTGGCGGGGCGCACCGATTTTGTAGAGCCGAGCTTGCTCGGCTGCACTTGATCTATGCGAAGTGCAGCCGAGCAAGCTCGGCTCTACAAAATCTTATCGTCCACACCGCGAAAATATGCGGACGGATGCCTGAATCAGAAACTGCGCTGGAACTTCACCACTTCCGTGCGTCCGCCAGACTTCACCGTGACCTCGAAGCGGTAGGTGTTCCGCGGGCTGATCTGGAACGTGCCCAAGTGGTCGATGTAGTCCCCGGTCTTTACGGTCCTGAAACCAACCTGCTGCCGCACGCCCTGCAGGTCGTGCACCACGGCCGAGACATCCCCTTGCGCGGCCACCTCGTTCCCGTCCGCGAGTTGGCGTAAAGCAATCACCAGCATCCCCGTGCCCGAGTCCTTCTGAACGCCATAGTCGCGCGCCACCGCATCCCCCAGGCTCGCGGTAGGCAGCGCGTTGTAGTGCACGCGCAAATCACCGAAATCGGAAGAAGACTCCGCTGGCGTCACGAACACGGCGGGCTGTGGGGTCTGATTGCCGGAGCATCCAGCTATCAACAGGAGAAGCGTGAGCGTGGCAACGGGTTTGAAGATGTTCATGGGATGGGTGTCGTCTATTTTCCAGCGTGAATGAATGTAGATCGCCTTCAAGCAGTCAATTTTATTCAATCAGTTCTCAACTGGATCGCTGATTGCTTCCGTTCGTCATTCCCGCGAAGGCGGGAACCCAGTGCCTTCGCTTCGGTTTGTTTGGCGCCACTGGATCCCCGCCTACGCGGGGATGACGATCTCTCTGAACTCATGGACGGTGGACAAGTCGGCTCCCGGGAAACCCTTAGTCGTTCGCAGCAGACAGCTGCCTGCCACGCTCACTCGCCGCAGCAATCGCCTGCGCGACCAACGTCTCGAAGCCTCCTCGCTGGAAAGTCTCGACAGCCGCCTGCGTAGTGCCATTCGGTGATGTAACGCGTTTGCGCAGTTCCGCCGGTGCTTCATCCGATTCGGTCAGCATCCGCGCTGCACCAAGGATGGTCTGCAGGACCAGCGTCCGCGCCGCGACATCGTCCAGTCCTTCGGCTTTCGCAGCGGCCTCCATCGCTTCCGCCAGCAGGAATACGTAGGCCGGGCCGCTGCCAGACACCGCCGTCACCGAATCCATCAACGCCTCGTCATCTATCCACACGGTCTTGCCCGCACTCGCCAGCAAGCCTTCTGCTTCATCACGCCCGGCTGGCGAGACATGCGCATTGGCATACAGCCCAGTCACGCCCGCGCCGAGCAAGGCCGGCGTGTTTGGCATCGCGCGGATGATGGCGGTATCGCCGCCCAGCCAGCGCTGCAGTTGGGCCGCGGTGATGCCTGCGGCAATCGAAACCACAAGTGGCTTTCCTGATTGCGCAACTGCAGACAGGTCGCCGCAGACATGACGCATGACCTGGGGCTTCACTGCCAGCAGCCACAACGCCGCGCCTGCAACGGCATCGTTGGCGTTATCGAAGACGGAGACGCCAAAGTCCCTGGCCAGCGCATCGCGCAACTCGGCCACCGGCTCGGCGACACGCAGCGTGTCGGCCGCAACGCCACGCGAGATCAATCCACCAATCAGGCTGCGCGCCATGTTGCCGCCACCGATGAAGGCGATGGTGCCGGCAGTGTCGGTAACCGGGGGCAGGGAGTGTGAAATGGAAGCCGCTGTCATGATCATGGGTCCTGCATTGCTTTGCGAGTCGTTGAATCAGAACGAGGATGGGAATGAGTGGGCAGAATGCCTAGTCGCGTTTTCCGAACAGTGCCGTGCCCACGCGCACCATCGTCGCACCTTCGGCGATGGCCAGGGCGAAGTCATCGCTCATGCCCATCGAGAGTGTGTCGGCGCTCGGGTGCTGCATCGCAAGATGCTTGAATAGATCTGCCATGCGCCGGTAGGCACTGCGACGCAATTCCGGATCCGGATGCGGGGCGGGGATGGCCATCAGGCCACGCAAACGCAGGCGTGGCTCGGCGACGATGCTGGCCGCCAAGGCTGCTACCTCATCGGGCGTACAGCCGTGCTTGCTGTCCTCGTCATCGATATTGACCTGGATGAGGACATTCAACGGTGCACGTTCCGCTGGGCGATGTTTGGCCAATGCCGGGATGAGCTTGGCCCGATCCACCGTCTGCACCCAATCGAAAACCTTGGCAGTCACGTCCGCCTTGTTCGACTGCAGGTGCCCTATCAGGTGCCACTCCAGCTCCAGTGTCGCCAGCTCACGCACCTTGGCCTGGGCTTCCTGGACGTAGTTCTCGCCGAAGGCGCGCTGGCCGGCAGCGGCCAACGCCGCGACGGCGGTCGCACTTTGCGTCTTGGATACTGCCAGCAGCCGTGGACTTGGCCGGTGGCTCGCGGATGCAGCGTTTTCAATGCTTTGCAGTGTTGCGCTGAGGCGCTGGGCGAGCATAATCATCCAACCGTTGGATATCGGGGCAAGGGCGCTATACTCCCCCTCGGGGTTGTATCGTTACCAGAATCGCAGCAACTGGGGAAGCAGCGTATGGATATCGCCGAACTTCTGGCGTTTTCGGTCAAGAACAAAGCATCTGACCTTCATTTGTCGGCCGGCTTGCCGCCCATGATCCGGGTAGACGGCGACGTGCGTCGCATCAACATCCCGGCACTGGACCACAAGCAGGTCCATTCGCTGATCTACGACATCATGTCGGACAAGCAGCGCCGCGACTACGAGGAATTCCTCGAAGTCGACTTTTCCTTCGAAATTCCCAGCCTGGCGCGCTTCCGCGTCAATGCGTTCAACCAGAACCGTGGCGCAGGCGCGGTCTTCCGCACCATTCCATCGGAAGTACTGACGCTTGAAGACCTGGGCTGCCCGCCCTTGTTCAAGCAACTCATCGAACAACCGCAGGGCCTGATCCTGGTCACCGGCCCGACCGGTTCGGGCAAGTCGACCACGCTCGCCGCGATGATCGACCACATCAACAAGAACGAATACGGCCACATCCTCAGCGTCGAGGATCCCATCGAATTCGTGCACACCTCGCAGAAGTGCCTGATCAACCAGCGTGAAGTGCACCGCGACACCCATGGCTTCAACGAGGCGCTGCGCTCGGCACTGCGCGAAGACCCCGACTACATCCTGGTGGGCGAGTTGCGCGACCTGGAAACCATCCGCCTGGCGCTGACCGCCGCGGAAACCGGGCACCTGGTGTTTGGCACCCTGCATACCAGCTCGGCGGCCAAGACCATCGACCGCATCATCGACGTGTTCCCCGCTGGCGAAAAGCCGATGGTCCGCTCGATGCTGTCCGAGTCGCTGCGCGCGGTCATCTCGCAGGCGCTGCTGAAGAAGATCGGTGGTGGCCGTACCGCTGCGTGGGAAATCATGGTGGGCACGCCGGCCATCCGCAACCTGATCCGCGAGGACAAGGTGGCGCAGATGTATTCGGCCATCCAGACCGGCCAGCAGAACGGCATGATGACTTTGGACCAGCATCTGCAGGACCTAGTGAAGCGCGCCTTGATCACGCGCCAGCAGGCCAAGGAATACGCCAAGGACAAGCGGTTGTTTGAGTGAAGCCGGGAACAGGGAATAGGGAATAGAGAATGGAAAAGCACAACAGACCGCTGCTTTTGATTCTTCCCATTCCCCATTCTCCATTCCCCATTCTCGGAGCAAAGCGATGAGCACCATCGATTTCACCTCGTTCCTCAAGCTGATGGCGCACCAGAAGGCGTCGGACCTGTTCATCACCTCGGGCATGCCCCCGTCGATCAAGGTGAACGGCAAGATCTCGCCGATCACGCAGACGCCGCTGACCTCGCAGCAAAGCCGCGACTTGGTGTTGAACGTGATGACGCCGGCGCAGCGCGAGGAATTCGAGAAGACCCACGAGTGCAACTTCGCCATCGGCGTCGCCGGCGTGGGCCGCTTCCGCGTCAGCTGCTTCTACCAGCGCAACCAGGTGGGCATGGTGCTGCGTCGCATCGAGGCGCGCATTCCGACCGTCGAAGAACTCAACCTGCCACCGATCATCAAGACGCTGGCCATGACCAAGCGCGGCATCATCATCTTCGTCGGCGCCACGGGTACGGGCAAGTCGACGTCGCTTGCGGCGATGATCGGCTACCGCAACCAGAATTCCACCGGCCACATCATTACCATCGAAGACCCGATCGAGTTCGTGCACAAGCACGAGGGTTGCATCATCACCCAGCGCGAAGTCGGCATCGACACCGACAGCTGGGACGCGGCGCTGAAGAACACCCTGCGCCAGGCACCTGACGTGATCATGATCGGCGAGGTGCGTACGCGCGAGGGCATGGACCACGCCATCGCCTTCGCCGAAACCGGCCATCTGGTGCTGTGCACGCTGCACGCCAACAACGCCAACCAGGCCATGGACCGCGTGATCAACTTCTTCCCCGAGGACCGTCGCGGCCAGCTGTTGATGGACCTTTCACTGAACCTGAAGGGCGTGGTCGCCCAGCAGCTCATCCCGACGCCTGACGGCAAGGCGCGCCGCGTTGCCATGGAAATCATGCTGGGTACGCCGCTGGTGCAGGACTACATCCGCGAGGGCGAGATCCACAAGCTCAAGGAAGTGATGAAGGAATCCACCAACCTGGGCATGAAGACCTTCGACCAGAGCCTGTTCGAGCTGTACCAGGCCGGCGAGATCAGCTACGAGGATGCGCTGCGTTACGCCGATTCGCAGAACGAAGTGCGCCTGCGCATCAAGCTGGCCCAGGGCGGCGACGCCCGCACCCTGTCGCAAGGGCTGGATGGCGTGGAGATTGCCGAGGTTCGCTGAGCACCTGCGCGAGTCGATGCTGATGTAAAAAGGGGCGGGCAACTGCCCCTTTTCCATGCGTGCTCCAGCGGGGCAACAGCCAGCATCCATCGGGCAAGATCGTCATCCCGGCGCAAGCCGGGACCCAACGATCCATGCTCGTTGGGCTGGGTCCCGGCTTGCGCCGGGATGACGGCTTTACCCGCTTTACTTTGGCTAGGCCAGCCTACAATCACGGACATGGATTCCCTTGATATTGACCCGCTTGCTGCCCAGCGCTTGCGCGAATGGTTGGCACCCCTCGAGCGCGTCTTCGTGCTCACCGGCGCAGGCTGCAGCACCGCATCTGGCATTCCCGATTACCGTGATCAGCAGGGTGAGTGGAAACGCACGCCACCGGTGAACTTCCGCGATTTCGTCGATGATCCCCTTGTGCACGCACGGTATTGGGCACGCAGCTTCATCGGCTGGCCGGTGGTCGCAACGGCACAACCCAATGCCGCCCACCAGGCGCTGGCCCAATGGCAACACAGCGGCCGACTCTCGCGACTGCTGACCCAGAATGTCGATGGCCTGCACCAGAAAGCGGGCAGTCGCGACGTGATCGACCTGCACGGCCGTATCGATGAAGTCGTCTGCCTGGTGTGCAAGGCCCGTTACGAGCGCCTGCAGATACAGCAACAACTTGCGGCGGACAATCCATCGTGGGCCGGCCTGAGCGCAGGCACTGCGCCTGATGGCGATGCCGATCTGGAAGGCCGCGACTTCAGCCGCTTCCGGGCGCCAAGCTGCCAGGCATGCAACGGGATGTTGAAGCCGGACGTGGTGTTCTTTGGCGAGAATGTTCCGAAGACCAGGTACGAAGCAGCCCGCGACGCCTTGGCTGCATCGGACGCACTGCTCGTGGTCGGCTCGTCACTGATGGTCTATTCCGGTTTCCGCTTCGCGCGCATGGCGCATGAAAGCGGACAGCCGATCGCCTTGCTCAACCTCGGGCAGACTCGTGCTGACAGCCTTGCGTCATTGAAGCTGGATGCGGATTGCGTCTCGACGTTGCAGGTTGCGTTGCAGAGGTAGGGTGGGCCTCGGCCCACCATCGCCATCCGTGAATCGGCGTTGATAATCAGCGAAGAGGTTTTCGCCGATATTCAAAGTAATCGGAATCATTGCAATGGTGGGCCAAGGCCCACCCTACGTGCGCATCCATGCCGGTTTCTGTTTTGCCGCCTGCTTGAACGCCGGGCAATCCGTGCGATGGGCGCCGGGCAGGTAGCCCAGGCTCATCAGGAACTCGCCGGTGATCTCGCCGCCGGTGAACCGGAAGGTCTTCTTGAACAGCTTCACCCACTCCGGTTTCGCCAAGGGGTGGTGTGTTTCGATCCACTGCAGGAAGCCGCCATGCGACTCACGCAGGCTTTGGACGACCTTGGCGTTGTGGATGGCAGCGTCAACCTTCAAGCGGTTACGGATGATGCCGGCATCGGCCAGCAGGCGCACCCGGTCTTTCTCGCCATAGCGCGCGACCTTGTCCACATCGAAGCCACTGTAAGCCAGGCGGAAACCTTCACGCTTCTTGAGGATGGTTTCCCAGCTCAGGCCGGCCTGGTTGATTTCAAGGACCAGGCGCTCGAACAGCTCGGATTCGCCGTCCTGCGGGAAGCCGTATTCCTTGTCGTGGTAGGGGCCGTGCACCGGATGGCCCGGCGCGAAATCGCAGTAACTGGACATGCGTGAAGATTAGCGCGTCTGGTCGTGTATTTCGAACTGTCGGTGAGAGGTAGACGACTACTGATGCTTTCATGCCTCCCCCTTTGCAAAAGGGGGATCGAGGGGAATTTGCTCTGGCTTTGCACTCGGCAAGCAAGATCAAGAGCAAATCCCCCCCGCGCGGCCGTCGGCCGCACGGCCCCTTTTCCAAAGGGGGCAAGGGCCCTGTTCATCACGCAAAACGGGTGACTCGCTCTAGAATGGGCACATGCCCGTGCCGTCCGCCACCTTCTCCAACCAGCTGCTGATCGCGCTGCCGGCGCTGGACGACCCGCATTTCATCCGCAGCGTGGCCCTGATCTGCCAGCACGACAGCGACGGCGCCATGGGCGTAGTGGTCAATCGTGCGTCCGAGTACACGCTCGGCGAAGTACTGGCGCAGATGAACCTGGAAACCCCGGATCCGCTGCTGCGCGACCAGGTCGTGCTGAACGGCGGGCCGGTGCACCCGGAGCGAGGCTTCGTGTTGCACGATGGCAAGCGCGAATGGGATTCCACGCTTGCCATTGCCGACAACCTGGCACTCACCACCTCACGCGACATCCTGGAAGCCATCGCTGTCGGCGAAGGACCGGCGCATGCCGTAGTCGCGCTGGGTTGCGCGGGCTGGGGCGCTGGCCAGCTTGAATTCGAGCTTGGCGAAAACAGCTGGCTTACCGCGCCGGTCGATCCGGAGTTGCTGTTCGCACTGCCGCTGGCGCAGCGCTGGCAGGCCGCGGGTGGTCGCATCGGCATCGATATCACCCGCGTCACCGATTACAGCGGGCACGCATGAGCAGCCTGAATCCAAAATTCGCACAAGGGCGGACGCGGCAAGGTCATGGATGCTTTCGGCGTCGCGGCGTCGCCGTACCCTCACCCCAACCCCTCTCCCGGTGGGAGAGGGGCTTCTGGTGCGGGCACGCATGAAACTGGATGGCACCGTGCTGGGGTTCGATGTCGGTGCCAAGCGCATCGGCGTGGCCGTGGGCAGCGCGTTCGGCAGTGGCGCGCGTGCGCTGGCGGTGATCGATGTGCACGGCAACGGGCCGGATTGGGCGGCGATCGACAAACTACGCATGGAATGGCGGCCGGATGGACTGGTGGTGGGTGATCCGATGACGCTGGAGGGCGGCGATCAACCGATCCGCCAGCGCGCGCACGCCTTCGCGCGTGAGTTGCAGGCACGGTACAAGCTGCCGGTAGTATTGGTGGATGAGCGTTCCAGCTCGGTGGAAGCGGCGCAGCGTTTCGCGCTGGACCGGGCCGAAGGACGCAAGCGTCGTCGCGATGCAGTGGCGCTGGATGCCGTGGCGGCGGCGGTGATCATCGAACGCTGGTTGGCGGCGCCGCAGGATGCTGTACAGATTTGAGTTGCACGTCCTTCTCCCTTCGGGAGAAGAGACAGACCAGACCCCGCGAAGGCGGGGGTGCCCGAAGGGCGGATGAGGGTGCGGCGAAGTCATGGACTTCTGGAACGCCCGTATTCCGCCGTACCCTCACCCCAACCCCTCTCCCGATGGGAGAGGGCTATCAACGAAGCGATGGTTGAAGCATGACCCAACAACTTGATTCCGACGGACGCCTGCAACACCTGCTGACCCTGGATGGTTTGCCGAAGGAAACCCTGTGCCGGCTGCTGGATCGTGCTGGCCAGATCCGCGACGCGGCCCTGGGTCGCACGCAGAAGCGCAATTCATTGTGCGGAACCACCATCTGCACGCTGTTCTTCGAGCCTTCCACGCGCACGCGCAGCTCCTTCCATATCGCGGCACAGCGACTGGGCGCGGACGTGATCAATTTCGACGCCTCCACTTCGTCGGCGCGCAAGGGCGAGACTGCGCTGGACACGCTGAAGAACCTGGAGGCGATGGGCGTGCGTGGCTTCATCGTGCGCCATCCGGAGGACGGTGCGGCCGAGATGCTCGCCGCGCATGCAGGCGAGGGCACCACCCTCATCAATGCCGGCGACGGCCGCAGCGCGCATCCCACCCAGGGCTTGCTGGATGCGTTGACGATCAAGCAGGCGAAGGGCGCGGATTTCTCGCGGCTTAAGGTCTTGATCGTGGGTGACGTGAAGCACTCCCGCGTCGCGCGCTCCGACCTGCACGCACTGCGCACCCTGGGCACTGGCGAGATCCGCGTGTGCGGGCCCTCCGGCCTTCTGCCTGAAGACGGGACACTGGCAGGTTGCACGGTGGGCGACGATTTCGACGCCCTGCTGGAGGGCGTGGACGCGGTGATGATGTTGCGCTTGCAGCGTGAGCGCATGGAGGAGGGCGTGGTGGCCACGCTGGACGGTTACCACGCGCAATACGGCCTCACGGCCGCGCGCCTGCGCCGCGCCGCGCCGGATGCCGTCGTGCTGCATCCCGGCCCGATCAATCGTGGCGTGGAAATCACCGATGAAGTGGCCGACGGCCCGCAGTCGCTGGTGTTGCGCCAGGTCAGCAACGGCGTCGCCATCCGCATGGCGGTGCTGGAATCCCTGCTGGCCTGACAATAGGTAGGAGCGCCCCATGGGCGCGAGCTTTTGATGTTTCGCGTGTGGGGCCTCGAAAGCTCGCGCCCATGAGGCGCTCCTACCTGGCCTTCATGCCTTGCGGTGCAGGGCCAGCGCTTCTTCCACCAGTGCCAGTTGCTGCCGGGCTTCCGCGTTGCCTTCGGCGGCGGCCTGCTGCACCTGCTGCATGTCCGGATGCGACACGATCAGCAGGGTGTTCTCGCAGGCGGGGCAGGCGTAGTCGGTCACTTCCTCGTGCAGTTCCATCTGCATGCCGCTGGAATCGCCTTCCCACCCGCAGGCACAGCTGATGCGGTCAGTCCGCCAGCGCGGCATGAAATAGTTGCGGATGATCTCTGCCATGGCGGGTTGCCGACTCAGTTCTTTTTCTGCGCGAACAGCCACGCCCACATGGGCGCGTGGTGGTAGGTCGCGTCCCAGGAGTTGTGGTCGGCATCCGGGAACTCGGTGTATTTCACGTCCGCACCCAGCGCCTTGAATGCAGCGAAGGTCTTGCGGTCATCGGTGGTGGGCACGACCTTGTCCAAGGCGCCGTGGAAGATCCAGACAGGAACATGCTGCAGCTTGGTGGCGAGTGCGGCATACGGGTCGGCAGCGTTGGCCACTTGGGTCACGAACAATGCACGTTCGTCGTTGGGCGCAAGGATCGCACCGCAAACCGGCACCAGTGCCGCAAAGCGTCCGGGCGCCTGTAGCGCGACTTCCCAGGTGCCATAGCCGCCCATCGACAATCCAGTGAGGTAGGTACGCTTCGGGTCGCCGCCGAATTCCTTGCTCGCGGCCTCGGTGGCGGCCAGGGCCATGTCGACGTTCGATCCCATCCATTCGCCGTTTTCCTCGACCTGCGGGAACACCACGATGGCCGGGAAATCCGCTGCATGCGCTTTCACGTATGGCCCAAGCCCCGCTTGCGTCGGCTTGTCGCCATCGCTGCCGCGCTCGCCGGAGCCGTGCAGGAACAGGATGACCGGCGTGCCCTGTTTGTCTGCACGGCGCGCGGGCACGAACACCCGGTAAAGGCGTGGCGTGCCCTCCACCAGTACGGTTCGTTCAACGAACGTGCCGGCTTCGTCAGTCGGCACGGTGCTGCAACCGACCAACGATAGAAGCAGCAAGCAGACAGTCATCAAGGCCGCAAAGGACTTGGGAAATTTCATGATGGAGTGAACCTCTTGCCATACCAGGAATGGATCAGGAATGTCGTATCAAGATTTCCAGTATATCCAGCCAATCGTCGCACCCACGTTCAATGCGACCATGGTCCAGAAGCCCAGGAGGTAACTCTTCTTGCTGGTCTTGTGGCGAAGCACGCGTTGCGAGAACAGCGCGCCGGGCCAGCCGAACGACAATTCGAGCACGTGGAGATGGGCTTCGGGAATCCGCCATCGGCTCTTCTGCGCAGCGTCCTTGTCCAGCGCGTAGGCCATGAAAGTGACGATGCTCATGAACGTGGGCACGAACACGAATTCGAGCGGAAGCAGCCCGCCCCTGATCGCCCATGCCAGGAAGCATGCATACGCAAGCACCACGCCTGCACGCAGCAAGTCATGGCCAGTCGCGTAGGGGTTGCCAGGCCTGGCCGGTTTCCGCGTGTGCGCCGTCGCCTTGCGTGCGCGCTGCGCTGCGCGCATCACCTGTGTCGCGCGCCAGCGTCCATCACCCTGGCGCTCGGCGATGTACTTGACCAGTTCGCCCGGTTCCGGTCGCCGACCTTGTTGTTCGTAATCGCGGATATGGAAGAACGTCCTGCCACCTTCCACGGTGGTATCCAGCGGCGCGATGAAGCCGTAGCCGCGCTCGTCATTCCACTCCTGGATCTTGCCGAGTCCTTGCATGGCAGCGCGCTCAGTGCAGCAGGATCAGCGTGGCCAGGCCGAGGAAACTGAAGAATCCCATCACGTCGGTCACGGCGGTGACCACCACCGTGCCCGCGACTGCGGGGTCGATGTTCATGCGCTTGAGCAACAGCGGCAACAACACGCCGGCGGTGGCGGCGGCGCAGAAGTTGATGATCAACGCCAGCGTGATCACCAGCGACAACAACGGGCTGCGGAACCAGAAGTAGGCGATCACGCCCACGATGCCGCCGATCAGGATGCCGTTGACCAGGGCGACGCGGATTTCCTTCCACAGCAGGATCTTCGCGTTGCTCGGTCCCACCTGGCCCAGCGCCAGGCCACGCACCATCAGGGTCAACACCTGCACGGCCGCGTTGCCGCCGATGCCGGCCACGATGGGCATCAGCACCGCCAGGGCGACGATTTTCTGCAGGGTGAGTTCGAACTGGCCGATGACGGTCGCCGCCAGGAACGCAGTGCACAGGTTGATGCCCAGCCACACCACGCGGCCGCGCACGGCGCGCTTCAGCGGCGAGAACAGGTCTTCGTCTTCGTCCAGGCCGGCGGCACCGAGCGCCTGGTGCTCGGCCTGTTCGCGGATGATGTCGACCACGTCATCGATGGTGATGCGGCCGAGCAGGATGTTGTTTTCGTCCACCACCGGCGCGGATACCCAGTCATGGTCGGAGAACTGGCGCGCGACTTCCTCGGCGGATTCCTCGACGTCGATGGCCGGTTGTTCGTCGTCGATCAGGCGGTTGATCGGCGTGCTGTCGTCATGGGTCACCAGGGCCGCCAGCGACAGGCGCCCGAGGTACTGGTGGCGACGGCTGACCACGAACAGGTGGTCGGTATGGTCCGGCAGTTCACCGCGCAGGCGCAGGTAACGCAGCACCACATCCACGTTGACGTCGGTGCGCACCGTCACCACGTCGGGATTCATCAGGCGGCCGGCAGTGTCTTCCGGGTAGGACAGGACTTGCTCGAGGCGCTCGCGGTTCTCGCGGTCCATCGACTTGAGCACTTCGTCGATGACCGTGTCCGGCAGGTCCTCCATGAGGTCGGCCAGGTCGTCGATGTCCATGTCTTCGACGGCGGCGATGATTTCATCCGCGTCCATGTCGGCGAGCAGGCTTTCGCGCACTTCATCGCCCACGTGCACCAGCACTTCGCCGTCGTCCTCGGCGTCCACCAGGCCCCAGACCACGACGCGCTTGGCCGGCGGCAGCGATTCCAGCAGGTTGCCGATTTCCGCCGGGGCCAGCGTGTTGATCAGGCGGCGCACGGGGCCAAGCCGCCCACTGTCCAATGCATCGGACAGCAGGCGCAGCTGGCGCGCGGTCTTGTCGTGGCGGACGGCTTCAGCCATGCGCGACTCCCGGTAGCGGTGAAGCCGCTTCCGTGCGGGAGCGGCAGGTCAGGTGTTCATCCCGACATTATCGCCCCGTGGCGTGGCAATGGACACCCCAAGCCAGCCCGCCATCGGTAGGAGCGCTCCATGGGCGCGAGCTTTTGCGGATTGCCGCGCGAAACATCAAAAGCTCGCGCCCATGGGGCGCTCCTACAGGGAGGAGGATTTCAGCCAACTCTCGATGCCGCTGCGGTCGCGCGCCTGCAGCAGCTTGGGCATGCGCGCCTTGAGTGCGGACAGGTTGCTGTCGCGGATGGCCTTGCGCACTTCCAGCAGGGTGGCGGGATGCAGGCTGAACTCGGTCAGGCCCAGCGCCAGCAGCAGCGGTGCGAGGGCTGCGTCGCCAGCGATTTCACCGCACACGGCCACCGGCGTGTCGTATTCGTTGGCGACGTTGATGATGTGCTTCAGCAGGCGCACGACGCCGGGGTTCAAGGGCGAATACAGTTCGCCCAGCGCATCGTTGTTGCGATCCGCGGCCAGCAGGTACTGCACCAGGTCGTTGGTGCCGATCGACAGGAAGTCGACGAGGTCCACGAACGCATGCAGCGCAATCGCCGCCGCGGGCACTTCGATCATCGCGCCGAGCGGAATGTCGTCCGCGACCTCGGCACCTTCCTTGCGCAGCTTGTCGGCGACGCGCTTCAGGCGCTTGCGCACGGCCACGATTTCCTCGCGGTTGCTGATCATCGGCACCAGCACGCGCACCGGCCCGTAGCCCGAGGCACGCACGATGGCGCGCAGCTGGGTGTCGAACAGGTCGCCATTGGCCAGTGACAGGCGCACGCCACGCAGGCCGAGGGCAGGGTTGTCTTCGTTTTCCAGCACCAGTCCGCTGCGGTCGGCCTTGTCGGCACCGAGGTCGAGCGTGCGGATGGTGACGGGGCGACCGCTCATGCCCAGCACCACGTCGCGATAGGTGCGGAACTGTTCCTCTTCGTCCGGCACCTCGTTGCGTTGCAGGAACAGGAACTCGGTGCGGTACAGGCCCAGTCCGGCCGCGCCAAGCGAGTGTGCCTGGGCGACGTCCTCGCGTGATTCGGCATTGGCGAGCAGGGCGATGTCCACGCCGTCCTGCGTGCGCGTGGGCTTGGTGCGCAGGCGTCCGAGTTCGCGCTGTTCCTTGGCCAGCTCGCGCAGGCGCTGGCGGTAGGCGCGCAGGTCATCCGGACCCGGTTCGACCACGATGCTGCCGCTGCCGCCATCGACGATCAGCACATCGCCGTCGTTGATTTTCTGCAGCACCTTGGCCGCGCCCACCACCAGCGGCATGTGCAGGCTGCGCGCCAGGATGGCGCTGTGCGACAGCGTGCTGCCTGCGGACGTGACGATGGCCACCACGCCCTGCGCCTGCAGCTGCGCGAGTTCGGACGGTGCCACGTTGTCGCTGACGAGGATGTCGCCGGCCACGCCCTTGGGGCCGCCGCTGCGCTTCTGCAGGTGGGCATGGATGCGACCGATCACATGGTCCAGGTCATCCATGCGGCTCTTGAGGTAGGGATCGTCCATGCCGTCGAACACGGCAGCCAGGCGATCGCGCTGCAGGCGCAGTGCATAGTCGGCGCTGAAGCGGCCGGCGCGGATCAGTTCATCCAGGCCGTGCAGGAGTTCGGGGTCGTCCAGCAGCAGGGCATGCAGGTCCAGGAATTCACCCACTTCCTTGGCCAGCGCGCCGTGCAGGCGTTCACGTAGCACCTGCATTTCGCCGCGGGTCGAATCCACCGCGACGTGCAGGCGCTTGAGTTCTTTTTCGACCGCATTGGCGGCGATGCGTTGCTCGACGACTTCCAGCGCGTGCGGCAAGCGCACCCTGGCACGGCCAAGCGCGCTACCGCGCGATGCGCCGTGGCCGGGGAGCAGCAGGCGCACCGGTCAGGTTTCCTCGTCGAATCGTCGCTCGAACAGTGCCACCACGGCGTCCATGGCCTCGGCTTCGCCTTCGCCATCCACGCGCACCGTCACCGGCGTGCCCTGGCCCGCGGCCAGCAGCATGACGCCCATGATGCTCTTGGCATTGACCTCGCGGCCCTTGGCCGACAGGGTGGCATTGCAACGATAGCCCGATAGCACCTGCACCAGCTTGGCGGTGGCGCGGGCGTGCAGGCCCAGGCGGTTGGACACGGTGAGTTCACGTTCAAGCATCGTCGACTATCGCTCCATTGCGTGTGCCGGCGGCAGCAGTCGCCGGCAGTTGGTCCAATCCCTGTTCCGCATAATTCATCACCCGCAGCAGCATAGGCAAGCTCAGCGCGGACACGCGCCGTACCGGCGTCCCCAGCCGCGCCAGTTGCCCGGCCAGGTTGCTGGGGCTGGCACCGTACAGGTCGGTCAGCACCAGCACCCCGTCACCGCCGTCGACCCGGCGCAAGGCCGCCGAGGCCTGCGGCAGCAAGGCCTCGAGGTCCGCGTCCAGCGGCACTTCGAATGCCTCTGCCTTCAGCGGCAGTTGCCGCAACAACGCAGTGGCCACCGCCAGCAGCGATGCGCCAATACCAGGATGTGTTACCAGAAGAATGCCACAGGCCATGCGGGAACGTTAGCAGAGTGGCGTGACAGGCTGGAAGCCGGACGTAGCCAAGGTGCCAAGTTACCAGCCAGCGGGTTGCCGGCTGATATGTGACGATCCGGCTGTGGCCGGGCTCAATCCAGCTCGCGGTGGAACGTCGCCACTTCTTCCCAGCCCTGGCCGCGGGCATGTTCGGCCAGGCGTTCGGCCAGGTAGACCGAGCGGTGCTTGCCGCCGGTGCAGCCGAAGGCAATGGTGACGTAGCTGCGGGTTTCGCCGCGCAGGCGGGGTAGCCAAGTGTCGAGGAAGGTGTTGACCTGTCCCACGTATTCGCTGACTTCGGGTTGCGCATCCAGGTATTCGCGCACGCCGCTGTCGCGGCCCGACAGCGGCCGCAGGTGCGGGTTCCAGTGCGGGTTGGGCAGGACGCGCGCATCGAACACGAAATCCGCATCCGCCGGTACGCCGCGCTTGTACGCGAACGACTCGAACAGCAACGACAGCGAGGTGCTGGTATTGAGCGCGAATTCGGCGATGATCCGCCGCCGCAGCTGGTGCACGTTGAGTGCGCTGGTGTCGATGACGACATCGGCCTCCACGCGCAAGGGCGCGGTGATGTCGCGCTCGCGGGCGATGGACTCGGGCAGCGACAGCCCGAAGTGCGCGAGTGGATGCTTGCGCCGCGTGTCGGAATAGCGCCGCAGCAGCACGTCGTCGCTGGCATCGAAGAACAGCAAGGTGCCTTCCAGCCCCAGCTCGGCAAGGGCGGCACGCCATTGCCCCAGCTTGGACAGGTCGCTGTGGCGGTTGCGCACGTCGATGCCGACTGCGATTTTCTGCGGCAACGCGTCGTCGCGCATCAGGCTGCGCACGAAGGAGGGCAGCAATTCGACCGGCAGGTTGTCGACGCAGTAATAGTCCAGGTCTTCGAAAGTCTTGAGCGCCACGGACTTGCCGGAACCGGACAGTCCGCTGACGATGATGACGGTGGGCGTCGGTTTCTGCGGTACGTCTTCGCTGCCGTCGTGGTGCCCGCTCATGGCGCGCTGCGCTCCAGCAGGTTGCTGTGGCGCGCGATGAACATCGCTGCAGGATCGATGCCCTTGGTGCGCAAAATGTGCAGTCGCGTCGCCGCTTCGGTCAGCACCGCCAGGTTGCGGCCCGGCATCACCGGCAGGGTGATCAGCGGCACGTCCAGGTCCAGCACGTGGCGCGTGCCCGAATCACCGGTGAGTCGTTCGTAGCCGTGCGGGTTGGGTTCGGTCATGGGCCGGGTCAGGTGCACCATCAGGCGCAGGTACTTGTTCTTCTTCACCGCGGTGTCGCCGAACATGTCGCGCACGTTCAACACGCCCAGGCCGCGTACTTCCAGCAGGTCCTGCAGCAGTTCCGGGCAGGTGCCGTCGAGTACGTCAGGCGCGATCTGGGTGAATTCAGGCGCATCGTCGGCGACCAGCCGATGGCCGCGGCTCAACAGTTCCAGCGCCAGTTCGCTCTTGCCGGAACCGGCTTCGCCGGTGATCAGCACGCCGATGGAATAGATTTCCATGAACACGCCGTGCAGTGTGACCCGCGGCGCCAGCGTGCGTGCCAGATGATAGGAGAGGTGATTCAGCAGCTCGTGGCCACGCTTGGGCGACAACCACAGCGGCGTTTCCGACTCCTCGGCCGCATCGCGCAGGTCTTCGGGGCAGGACTGGTTCTTGCTGATCACCAGCGCCAGCGGCCGAAAGGACACGATCTTCTCGATGGTTTCCCAGCGCTGCCGCGAGTCAAGCGAATCAAGCCACGCCAGTTCTTCGCTACCGAGGATCTGCACCTTGTTGGGGTAGATGGTGTTGAGGTAACCGGCCAGCGACGGGCGGCGGGCGATGGTGTCCACCGACTCGAGCTCGCGCGTGCCTCCTTTCTGCCCGGCCAGCCAGCGCAGCGCGAGTTTTTCCTTCTGCTGGTCGAACAGTTCGCGGGCGGTGATGCGGGTCGTCATGCGGCGATCTTCGGCAGGTGGGTGTCGTCGAGCAGTAGGGTGCGCATTGCCGATGCATCGGCGGCATTGCGCAACGCATCGCGGAACTCCGGGCGGGAAAAACGCTCGGCCAGCTCCGACAGCACCATCAGGTGCTGGTGGGTGTAATGATCGGGCACGGCCATCGCAAACACCAGATCGACGGGCTCGCCGTCGGCGGCATTGAAATCGACCGCCGGCTCCAGCCGCAGCAGGACGCCACGGGGTGATTCCAGTGCCGGAGATCGACCATGCGGGATGGCGATGCCATGGCCTATCGCCGTGCTGCCCAACTGTTCGCGCGCCTGCAGGCTGGCGTGCAGGGCATCCGCGCCCGCCTGTTCGCAGGCAAGCCATCCGGCCGCCGCCTGCAACACGGCATCGCGGCCTTCTGCTTGCAACACGCAAGCGCGCACGTCTGCTAGTTGGTCGGCCAGGGACATGCGCGGTCGTGGGTGGGCTGGTTCAAGCACAGATCGGGGAATGCGTCAGCAGCGATGCGTCAATCCGCATTCTCGCCGCGTGGCACGCGTTGCGCGTCGATCTTCTTCTGCTTGTGCTTCAGGAGCAGGCGGTCGAGCTTGTCGGCCAGGATATCGATCGCGGCGTACATGGTTTCGGCGCCGGCATCGGCGTGCAGAGTGCGTCCGGCGAGGTTGAGCGTGGCTTCGGCGATGTAATCGGGTTTGCGTATGCCCAGTTGGGCGCGGACCTCGAGCGGCTGGTCGAAGTGGCGCCCGAGGCGCTTGAACTTCGTTTCCACATATTCCCGCAGCGCGGGGGTGACTTCGATATGTTGGCCATGGGTCTCGATTCGCATCGCTTGCCTCCTTACGGGTCGATGGGCCGCGGATTCCGCGGATTGACGCTGCTTTGCCTGTGACTGCGGTGGGTCGGGTGAAGTTCGCACGCTCCTGTCTTTACAAGGAAGGAAATTTTGGCTGGCGGTACATCATGGCCCATCGATCCTTATCGAATCGTTATCAGCCGATGCGCACGCGCTCATGCGAGGAAAGTATCTCCATGGCTTCACGATACTTCGCCACGGTGCGTCGCGCCACTGGTACGCCGGAAGTCTTGAGAAGCTCCGCGAGCTTGGCATCCGACAATGGCTTGCGCGGGTTCTCCGCTTCGATCAGGTTGCGGATCATGGACTGGATGGCAATGCTGGAGGTCTCGCCGCCGCCCTCGCTGCTGACGCCGGAGGCGAAGAAGGCGCGCAGGGGAAGGGTGCCGCGCGGCGTGCGTACGTACTTGCGCGCGATGGCGCGCGATACGGTGGACTCGTGCAGGCCGACTTCCGTTGCCACCTCACGCAGGGTTAACGGGCGCAAGGCCTGCGCGCCGAATTCCAGGAAGCCGGCCTGCTGTCGCAACAGGCAGCGGGTCACCTTGAGCAGGGTGTCGCCGCGCGCTTCCAGGCTCTTCAGCAGCCAGCGCGCTTCCTGCAGGTGGCCGCGCAGGTAGCCGGCGTCGCTTTCGCCACACTGGCGGATCATCTGTTCGTAGCCGCGGTGGATGGTGATGCGCGGCAGGTGGTTGCGCGCCAGCGCCGCGCGCCAGATGCCGCGCTGGCGCCAGACCACGCAGTCCGGCACCACGTAGGTGTCATGGTCCAGTTCGCCTACCTGAGCGCCGGGCTTGGGGTCCAGCGATCGCAGCAAGTGCACCACTTCCTCCACTTCAGCCACCGGGCGCTTGAGTTCCGCCGCCAACCCGGCGATGCCGCTGCGTGGCAGCCGTTCCAGTGCCGGGCTGTCCACGATCTGCAGGGCCAGCGCCTTGCCGGGCGTGTCGTCACTCAGGATCGCCAATTGCAGGTGCAGGCATTCGCCCAGGTTGCGGGCAGCCACCCCGACCGGGTCGAAGCGTTGCACCTGGTGCAGGACGGTGAGGATCTCGTCTTCGTCTGCGTTTATTTCGGGAAGCAGGGTCTTGGCGATTTCCGCGAGCGGTTCGCGCAGGTAGCCATCGTCGTCCAGCGCATCGACCAGTGCGGCGCCGATCTTGCGGTCGCGTGGCGACAGGTGCGAAAGATGCAATTGCCAGAGCAGGTGGTCCTGCAGGGTGTCGACTTCGGCGACACGCTCGGCGGCCGAGCCCTGGTCGTCATCGTCATCGAAGGAGCCACTGCCTCCGGACGAACCGCCGTCCATCGACCAGGGTGCTTCATCCGGCGACCAGTCGTCATCGGAACTGGTCTCGCGTTCGCGCGGGTCGTCGGGAGGAGCGTCGTCGGCCGGGGCGGAATCGCTGCCCGCGGCGTCACCGCCCGAATCCGGGCCGTCGGCATTGTCGGCCCAGTCCAGCAACGGGTTGGTTTCCACCGCCTCGGTGATTTCGGCCTCGAGTTCGGCCGTGGACATCTGCAGCAGGCGTATGGCCTGACGCAGTTGCGGCGTCATGACCAGTTGCTGACCCAGCGATGTCTGGAGGCGTGGCTTCATTCCGCAATCCGAAAGTGCGTTGTGGCACGGCCAGGCCGCGCGTGGCGCACGTCAGAGGCGGAAAGTTTCCCCAAGGTACACGCGACGCACGTCCGGATTGGCCAGCAGCGCGTCCGGTGCCCCCTGCGCCAGTACGCTGCCTTCGTTGAGGATATACGCCCGGTCGCAGATTCCCAAGGTCTCGCGCACGTTGTGGTCGGTGATGAGCACGCCGATGCCGCGGTCCTTGAGGTGTTTCACGATGCGCTGGATCTCGCCGACCGAGATGGGGTCGACGCCGGCGAAGGGTTCGTCCAGCAGCATGAAGCGCGGCTTCGCAGCCAGCGCGCGGGCGATCTCGCAGCGTCGGCGTTCGCCGCCGGACAAGCTGGCGCCGAGTTGTTCGGCTACGTGGGTGATCTGCAATTCGTCCAGCAGCGAGGCCAGCTCCTTGTCCACGCCGGCCCCGTCCAGGTCGTCGCGCAATTCCAGCACCAGGCGCAGGTTGTCGGCCACGGTGAGCTTGCGGAACACGGACGGCTCCTGCGGCAGGTAGCCCACGCCCAGCTTGGCGCGCTTGTACATGGGCTCGGCAGTGATGTCCTTGCCGTCGAGTTCGATCTTGCCGGCATCGGCGCCGACCAGGCCAACGATCATGTAGAAGCAGGTGGTCTTGCCGGCGCCGTTGGGGCCGAGCAGGCCGACGACTTCGCCGGGCTCGAGCGTGAGCCCGAAATCGGCGACGACTTCGCGCTGCTTGTAGCGCTTGCGCAGGCCCTGGGCGGACAGCATTACTTGCTGGCTCCCGGCTTGGCGGCGGCCGAACGGGGCTGGATCACGGTCTTGACGCGGGTGCCGTCGCCGCCGCTTTCCATGTTGCCGGTACGCAGGTTGTAGACCAGTTTCTGGCCGCTGTTCGAGCCGCGCGGCGATTTGATGGTGTAGTTGCCGATGAAGGTCACGACTTCATTGATGAGGTCGTATTCGATGCGGCTGGCGGTGGCCGACATGGGGCTGCCGTCTTCCATCTGCTGCTTCAGCGTGACCGGCGCACCGGTGAAGACGACGCGGGTGATCTCGTCATTCTTCATGATGACTTCGCCGGTCTGCGAACGGATATCCAGCGAACCCTGCTGGACGATGACGCCGCCCGACATCTTGATGGTGCCGGTGCCTTCCAGCGTGCCGACCTGGTGGCCGGCATCCAGTGACATGGGCTGGTTGCGGTCGGAGGACCTCGCCAGTCCCACCGACGGTGCCAACAACAGGGCACACACAAGGAGGAGGCTAGCGCGCAGACTTGGGTTCATATCGTGTCTTGACCTGGGACTTGAGGGTGTATTGCTTGGTTCGGGTGTCAACTTCGAAACCCACGCCGGTGAGTATAGAACCGGGGCGGGTGATGGTGACGGCATCGTCCGTGCTGGCGAGGTTCTTGCGGGGGAAAACGTTCAGTCGCTCGGTCTTGAACAGCGTTGGCACCAGCGCCGCTTCCGGACTGCGCCCTTCGACGCTGCCGCTGAGCCTGAGTTCATCCCCCTTGGCGCTCACCCATGCCGTCTTGGAACGCATTTCCCAGTGTTGGCCCTTGCTGTCAGGCAGCAGGAACAGCGGCGTGGCTATCTGGAAGGTCTGGTCCGTGGCATTGCGCTGCATCTCCGGCGCGCGCAGGGTGATGGACTCCTGGCCTTTGTCATCCAGGCTGATCATCTCGAATTCGCGCATCAGGTAGTCGGAGCGCCCGGTAGCCGCGACAGGCACCTCGATCGCGTCGCGCTGCTTCCAGGCCGACCAGCCACTGAACACTGCGGCCACCAGCAGCACCAGGCCCAGGATCAGGCGCCAGCTCACGCAGTCTGCTCCGCAAGCAACGCTTCGGTATGGCCTTGTGCATCCAGCAGCAGGTCGCACAGTTCGCGCGCGGCGCCCTTTCCACCCTTGCCCGTCGTTTGCCAATGCACGCGTTCGGCGATCCAGTGGTGCGCGTTGGCCGGTGCAACCGCCAACCCAACGGCACGCAGTGCGACGAGGTCCGGCAGGTCATCGCCCATGAAGGCCACCTGGTGGAATTGGATATCCATCTCTTCGCAGAGTAAGCGCACCTGCGCCAGCTTGTCCTTGGCGCCGATGAACACCGGTATGCCGAGGTCGCGACCGCGCGCTTCGGCCACCTTGCTGTTGCGCGCCGTGATGAGTGCGACCTGGATGCCACAGCGGCGCAGCAAGACCAGGCCCTGGCCATCCAGCACGTGGAAGGCCTTGGATTCGTTCCCTTCCGCGTCGAAGAACAGCCGGCCATCCGTCAAAGTGCCGTCCACGTCGAAGCACACCAGCTTGATGTGGGTGGCGCGTTGGCGGATGTCGTCGGGAATGAGGGGCATAGGGGAGGTCAGGTTGTTGGTTCTTGGTTGTTGGTTCTAGGTTATAGGCCATTCGTTCGGCATCGGCAGTTGCCAACAACCAAGAACCAGGAACCAAGGCTTTTAGACCACTCGCGCACGCAACAGGTCGTGAATATTGAGTGCGCCAACCGCGTGACCGGCCTCGTCGACCACGACAAGCCCGCTGATCTTGTAGGTTTCCATCAGTCTTGCGGCTTCAACGGCAAGTTGGTCGGCAGCGATGGTCCTGGGATTGCGGGTCATCACGTCGGCGATCATCGCGGTGCGCACGTCCAGCGCGGCGTCGTCCAGCGTGCGGCGCAGGTCGCCATCGGTGAACAGTCCCAACAGGCGGCCTTCGCCATCGACTACCGAGGTCATGCCCAGTCGCTTGCGGCTCATTTCCACCAGTGCTTCGCTCAAGGTCGCCGTGGCCTGCACGCGCGGCACGTCGTCGCCGGCATGCATCACGTCGGTGATATGCAGCAGCAGGCGGCGGCCCAGGCTGCCGGCCGGGTGCGAGCGGGCGAAGTCGTCGGCGGTGAAGCCGCGCGCTTCCAGCAGGGCCACGGCCAGTGCATCACCCATGGCCAGGGTGGCAGTGGTGCTGGAGGTGGGGGCCAGATCCAGCGGGCAGGCTTCCACCGATACGCTCACGTCCAGGTGCACGTCGGCGGCGCGGGCCAGGGTTGACTGCGGCTTGCCGGTCATGGCGATCACCGCATTGCCCTGGCGCTTGAGCACCGGCAGCAGGGTCAGGACTTCGTCGGATTCGCCGGAATAGGACAGCGCCAGCACCACGTCGGCGTCGGTGATCATGCCAAGGTCGCCATGCCCGGCTTCGCCCGGATGCACGAAAAACGCCGGAGTGCCGGTGGACGCCAGCGTCGCGGCGATCTTGCGCGCGATGTGCCCGGACTTGCCCATGCCGGTCGCCACCACGCGGCCCTTGGATGCCAGCACCAGCCGGCAAGCCGCCGCAAAGCCGCCGTCGATACGGGTCGCCAGGTCCTGCAGCGCCTGCGCCTCGATTTCGACCACCTGGCGTCCGCTGGAGGCCAGGCTGGCATCGGTGAAGGCTTCGGTAGGGGGCAGCGCTTGAGGCATGTAGGTGCCGGCCGGGGGTTAGAATGACCCGGCATTTTATTAGGAAAAGCACGTTGGACGCCGAAACCATCCGAAAACTCATAGAAACCGGCCTGCCGGGCGCCCAAGTGCAGGTGAGTGGCGAGGATGGAGTGCACTTCGAGGCGACCGTGGTATCCGACGCCTTCCGCGGCAAACTGCCGCTGGCCCGCCACCGCCTGGTCTATGCCACGCTGGGCGAACTGATGGGCGGCGCGATCCATGCGCTGGCATTGAAGACATTGAGTCCGGAAGAAGCAGTTTGAGTCTGCTTGCCACCGCGTCTGCCCTGCGCAGGGTTGTCCGCCGCCTTGCCGGGCGCGGATGCGTGCTTCTTGCGGTGGCATGCGCGCTTGCGGCACCGGCGAGCATGGCCACGGAGTTGCCTGCGATTCCCGACAGGGCGGATGCCGACGCGTTCAAGCAGCTCCCGGCCCCTTGGCGCGATTACTTCATCCAGGCCAGGCATGCGGTGCGAATCAGCGACCCATTGCAAAGATGCCTGGCGTTCCCGGACCTGCCGGGCAATCGATGGCCGGCTGGCCATTCCGCGGCGCATTGCAACCACCATTACAAACTGAAGCTTCCAACCCTGGCCGAAATCGAAGGCATGATCGACCGGGACGAATTGGCCCAGCTTGAGGCCATGATGGAGGCGAGCCTTGCCAGGCACTACTCCGACTCGGAGTTCAGCGAAAACATCCACGACACGTTTGATTACCTGCTCAACAACTCCAGTGCAGACACTGATCGCATGACCGCCGCGTGGCTGCGGAAAGCGCCAGGCAGCGCATACGCCCACCTGGCTAGGGGCGCTTTCTACCGCGGATCTGCCTGGGCCGCGCGGGGTGCCGGTTACGCTTCCGAAACACCCGCCGACAATATGCGACGCATGGGCGAATTCGTCGACCTGGCGATTCCCGAGTTCGAGAAGGCTGCATCGATCAATCCCCGTTTGATTCCTGCGTTCACCGGCCTGGTCGATGTGGGGATGCTGTCCTCGCAGGCGAAAGTAGAACGAAGCGGCTTCGAACATGCCGAGAAGCTGGACCCTGCATGCCTGGAGCTGGCCAATGCGCGAATGCGGTCGCTGACTCCGCGCTGGGGCGGCAGCTACGAGGAAATGCTGGCTTACGCCAACCGCCTGTCCGGCTATGTCGAGCGTCGCCCGCAGTTGTCCATGCATATGGCGAGGCCTTTTGCGGATCGCGGAGACAGGCTTATCGCCGATGATCAGTTCACTCGCGCCACTGCCGAAATCCTCGAGGTGGCGATCCATACTGGTTCCAATGAGGACGCGCTCGGCGACGCGGCCAATGTCGCCTTGAACCTGGAAGACGGTGACCCGGATACCTGGAAGGGCGTGGCTTACCTGCTTCAGCAAACCAGGTTCAAGGAAATCGGTGCTTGGGGCCTGAACTGGATAGCCTCGGCGCTGGTCGCGCAGGAGCCGGAGTGGAGCATGCGCTATTCGCAGCAGGCCGTGGACCTGGATGAGAAGGACTCCTATGGCCAGTACTTGCTGGCTGGTGGCTATTACAATGCGAAGCAGTACGGGCTGGCCGACAAGCACTTCCGTATTGCACTGGAAGACCAAGAGTACCGGCAGTCCTCGCTGATGGAGCTTTCTAGGATGTGGCTGTTCAGCAGCGGCCTGGAGGCGCGTGCGGCGGCAGCGAAGGCCAAGCCCTTCGTCGACCGGCTCAACAAAGAATACCCGGATGATGGCGCCGGCTGGATCATGCAACTCAACCTGCGCATAGCAACCCAGGATCCGATCGACGACGAACTGCTGAAGACCATCATCAAGGTCGCGGACAGGAAAGATCCCTGGCAGGCCAATGCAGTAAAGAAGGTCGAAGAAATGCGGCGCGGCCTAGGCATCAAATAGGACCGCACCTTGCCATAACCGAAACTGCGAAGTTGGCTTGTCCGGCATCCGCGGTACCCATCTGAAATCCTGATTCAAGAGCAGACAAAAATGCAGAAGATCGTAGTCACCGGCGGCAACCCCCTCCACGGCGAGGTCGCCATTTCCGGCGCCAAGAACGCGGTATTGCCCATCCTCTGCGCCACCCTGCTGGCCGACGCGCCGGTGGAAATCACCAACGTGCCGCACCTGCACGACGTGGTCACCACAGTGAAGCTGCTCGGCGAACTGGGCGCCACCATCAGCCTGGACGAAGGCACGCTGTCGAAAGGCAGCAGCATCACCGTCGACCCACGCACGGTGAACCAGCACGTCGCGCCCTATGAACTGGTCAAGACCATGCGCGCCTCCATCCTGGTGCTGGGTCCCTTGCTGGCCAAGTACGGTGCGGCGGAAGTGTCCTTGCCGGGTGGTTGCGCCATCGGTTCGCGCCCGGTCGAACAGCACATCAAGGGCCTGCAGGCGCTGGGTGCGGAGATCACCGTCGAGAACGGCTTCATCAAGGCCAGCGCCAAGCGCCTGAAGGGCGCGCGCTACGTATTCGACATGGTCACCGTGACCGGCACCGAGAACGTGCTGATGGCGGCGACCCTGGCCGAAGGCACCACCGTGCTGGAAAACGCGGCGATGGAGCCGGAAGTCACCGACCTGGCCGATTGCCTGATCGCCCTGGGTGCACAAATCGAAGGCGCAGGCACGTCCCGCATCACCGTGCATGGCGTCGAACGCCTGTCCGGTGGTCGCCATGCCGTGCTGCCTGACCGCATCGAAACCGGCACCTTCCTGGTCGCCGCGGCGATGACCGGCGGCAAGGTCACCACACGTCGCGCCCGTCCTGACACATTGGACGCCGTGCTCGACAAACTGATCGAAGCCGGCGCGACCATCGAAACCACCGCCGACAGCATCACCTTGGACATGCACGGCAAGCGTCCGCGCGCGGTCAGCCTGACCACCGCGCCGTACCCGGCGTTCCCCACCGACATGCAGGCGCAATTCATGGCCTTGAACTGCATCGCGGACGGCGTGGGCGTGATCAACGAAACCATCTTCGAAAACCGCTTCATGCACGTCAACGAACTGCTGCGCCTGGGTGCCGACATCCAGGTGGAAGGCCATACCGCCATCGTCCGTGGCACCGACAAACTCGGCGGCGCGCCGGTGATGGCGACCGACCTGCGCGCCTCGGCTTCGTTGATCCTTGCGGGCCTGGTGGCGGAGGGCGAAACCACCATCGATCGCATCTACCACCTTGACCGTGGTTACGAGAACATCGAGGAAAAGCTGAGCGGTCTTGGCGCGACGATCCGTCGTATTTCCTGAGGTTGCCCATGAGCCCGACGACACCAGCCCAAGCCAAGCGCTTCTCGACACGTCGCAAGGCCTTGCTCGGCCTCGTGCTGACTGCCTTGGCAGTGGTGGCCTGGCTGAGCTACATCGGAGCCGCTGGCATCAGCGGCATCGCCACCAAGGACATGGACTGGGACGGCGACGGCACGGTCACCCGCCAGGAGATCCTGCAGGCCTTCCACGCCGTGGTGGTGACCAAGACCAGCGAAGGCCAACGTGAATGCGCGGCCTACCATTGGCGCAGCGACCAGCGCCCGATCCGCGTCGATTGCCGCACGACGATGGCGCCGGCAACAACAAACGAATAAAAAAAGCCCGGCATCGCCGGGCTTTTCCATGTTGCGGACTCTCAGGCCGTGACCGCAAAAAAACTCAGCGCCACGCCTTCAACTGAAGGTCGATGAAGTCCTGGCCATCCTGGCGTTGCAGGATGCGTGCGGGAATGGGCATGTTGGGCACCACCCAGACCAGGGTCTGCTTCTTGCCGTTGGTGCGTACCACCTTGGTGGCTTCACGTGACTGGCCGCCGATGGTCAGCTTCTCCTTGCCGGCGACCTGGTAAGTCATCAATTTGGCGCTGCCGTTTTCAACAAGGCGGTAGGTCAGCGGCCTGCCCGCAGCGACGTCACGCACGATCGCCATGTTGACCAGCAGGGCGTCCATGTCGCCCGTTTTAAGGGCAACCGGGCCGGCGCGCTCGGGCTTGACGTCACCGGTCCAGGTAGCCTTGTTGCTGGTCCAGTCGAAGTTGGTGTTCACCGCGACCTTCCTCACCAGCAGCCGCGAAAGATCGGAGCTTGAAAGCGGGCGCAACCAGGTGCCCTGTTCGTCGAAAACGGTCTTCTGGCTCAGGTCGACCAGCTGGTTCTTCACCGTCAGGCTGTACTGCCAGCGGTTGTTGGGCTGGGCGGTGATGGTGACCTTGCCATCGCCCTGCATGCCCATGGCCGTGGCCTGGTAGTCGGCGGTGAACGCCTCGATGGCGAGCGCAGGCGCACTCATGGCAACCAGGGCGGCGATGGCCGCTACGCGAAGCGGGGAAAGGAAATGGACAGTCATGGCTTATTGCACTCCTTGGTATTCGACCAGGCGCAGGTCGATGGTGTCCTGGCCGTTTTCACGTTGCAGGATGCGTATGGGGGTGGGTACGCCACTGGCGACCCAGAACACGGTTTCGGTGTCGCCGCCATTGGTTCGCGATATGCGCATGGCGTCGTAACTCAGGTCGTCGACAGGTACGATTTCAGTCTGCTCGGCAACGGAATATTGATAGTCACGCGCCCGCCCGTTTTCAACGACGCGGTAATTCAACGCCTTGCCGGGCTGGGCGTCGCGGATGACCGCAAGGTTCATCAGCAGGGCAGTCATGTCGCCGGTCTGCAGGGGAATCGGTGCGAGCCGGGTTTTCTTCAGGTCGCCTTCCCAATGCGCAGTGCCTGCCTTCCAGTCAAAGACACCGAAGGTCTTCTTGCCGGTGAACAGGGCATGTTTCACCGTGGCCTGGCTGAGTGGGCGAAACACCTCGCCAGGCGTGTCGAACAGGGTGCTCTGCTCGATGTTCAACGCCACCAGTTTCGCGAAGCCGCGGCTACCGCGAATGCCCAGGTCCACACGCCAGCGATCACCCTCGGTATTCACCACTTTCATCGTGGCATTACCCGCCAGCTTGCCTTCGTTGAAGGCCTGGTAGGTGGCCACGAAGGGCTCTAGCGCGGCGGCGGGGAGGCTGGCGATGGCCAGTGCGCCAAGCAGCATGAGGCGCGGGAACATGGGTTTCATGAGGAGGGCGTGGGGTTTGCAGGCATCAGGGTAGCGGAGGAATCTAGATGCAAGGGACTAAATACGGGCTGACCGTCCAGACAGGCGCGTCCGTCGCGTTCAGTAATTCGGCCGCTCGCGACCAGTTGCAATACGGCGAGCAACAGGGCGTGTTCGCGTGGCAACAGCCGCTGGGCCAAGGTCTCGGGGGTGTCGCCCGCCAGGATCGGTACGCGGACCTGTGCGATCACGGCACCCGCGTCCAGTTCAGGCACGACCAGGTGCACGCTGGCGCCGTGTTCGCGATCCCCCGCCTCCAGCGCACGCACATGGGTGCGAAGTCCTTTGTATTTCGGCAGCAGCGAGGGGTGGATATTGAGCAAGCGTCCGCGGAAGCAGGCGATGAAGGCGTCACCCAGGATGCGCATGTAGCCCGCGCAGATCACCCAGTCCGGCCGGGTCGCGGCAACGGCGCCGGCAAGCTGCTGGTCGAATGATTCACGATCCACGCATGAACGTGCATCCACGCTCCATCGCAATGCTTCCGCTACCCGCTGCAGGGCAGGTGCCTGAGGTTTATCGGAAAACACGCCCACGATGTCCGCGGCCAGTGTTCTTTTCGCAATCGCATCCAGCAATACTTGCAGATTGCTGCCACGGCCTGAAACGAGTACGGCGATGCGCAGCGTCATGCAAGCGCCTTTTGCGATAAGGCATGAGTAGGGCGAGACGCGTTGGCGCGCATCGGCCATGCTGCCAGCGCTCCCAGAGTGGCCAGCAGCATGTCCGCATGTGCATCCCACATATCGCCTTGCTGGCCGTTGTAGGACTCGGCGGCCTCGGGGGATAGCATCAGGGCGATGCCCCATTCCAGCCATTCATACATAAGGCTGGTGCACATGATGACCATCACCGCCAATACGAATCCCTGTCGCGGGCTCAAGGGCCAGCGTTGACACAGGTAGTGGCGCACCGCCGGCGCGAAACATACGCCATAGAGGAAATGAATCAGCCGATCACTGTGGTTGCGCTGCCAACCGAACGCCTGCTGGGGAGACCATCCAGCCAGGTCCTGCATCCACTGGTCATATGGCACGTTGGAATACAGCCAGCGCGCTGCCGTGCAATGTATGGCAATGAACAAGCAGATCATCACGAAGTGGGAGAAAAGCATCGGCCAGCGCCGGTCGTGCCACCACAGCGCGACAAGACCGATTACGGCCAGGCTGCCATGCATGGCTTGTTCCAGCGGCCACAGCGGAGAAATCCAAGTGACCGCGAACAATGCAATCGTCAGCCCGAAGGCGAGCCTCTTGCCGCGTTGCATGGACAGGTGTCAGCCGATTTTCACGCGTTCTGCGTCACCCGCCTTGACCACTTCGCCAATGCGCCAGTGGGCCAGGCCGTGCCGGCCAAGATCGGTTTCCAGCGTGGCCAGCGCGTCCTGCGCCACGATCAGCACGAAGCCGATGCCGCAGTTGAAGGTGCGCCACATCTCCGTATCCGCCACCGCGCCTTCGCGCTGCAACCAATCGAACACCGGCGGCAACGTCCACGCGCTGGCGTCGACGCGCAGGCCCAGGCCGTCCGGCACCACGCGGATGATGTTTTCGCTGAGGCCGCCGCCGGTGATGTGGGCCATGGCGTGGATGTCGTGGGATTTCAGCAGCTCCAGCACTGGCTTCACGTACAGCGTGGTCGGTGCCATCAGCGCATCGACCAGGCTCACGCCGCCCAAGTCCAGGTCAGCGGGACGACCGGCGCGGTCGAAGATGCGGCGGATAAGCGAATAGCCATTGGAATGCGCGCCGCTCGACGCTAGGCCCACCAGCACGTCACCCGCGCGCACCTTGCTGCCGTCGAGCAATTTTGATTTTTCCACCGCGCCTACGGTGAACCCGGCCAGGTCATATTCGCCCGGTGCGTACATATCCGGCATTTCTGCGGTCTCGCCGCCGATCAGCGCGCAACCTGACAATTCGCAACCCTTGGCGATGCCGCCGACCACGGCGACCACCGTGTCCACGTCCAGCTTGCCGGTGGCGAAATAATCCAGGAAGAACAGCGGTTCCGCGCCCTGCACCAGCACGTCGTTCACGCACATGCCCACCAGATCGATGCCGATGGTGTCGTGGCGGTTCAACTGCTGGGCCAGTTTCAACTTGGTGCCCACGCCATCGGTGCCGGAAACCAGCACCGGCTCCTTGAACTTGCCGGACAGGTCGAACAAGGCGCCGAACCCACCCAGGCCACCCATCACCTCGGGCCGGAAGCTGCGCTTGACCAGCGGCTTGATGCGCTCGACCACTTCATTGCCTGCGTCGATATCAACGCCGGCATCGCGGTAGGTCAGGGGAGTAGGGGCGGTAGGCTGGGTCACGGAAAGGCCAGTGGCGGGGCGAAGGCGGTGATTTTAAGTGAATCCGAACGCAAAACGGCCGTCCTGAACGGTCGGAATTGGCGTACGGGGCGCATTCGGGCAACAATTCACCCTGTTCGCCGGCATCTCGTCCGGCAATCGCTCGCTACAAGGATGCTCGATGCGCCGGATTACCGCTTTTGCCCTGGTTGCAGTCTTTTCCCTAGTGATGGCCACGACGGCGTGGGCACAGAGCGATGCGCGTACGGAAGGGGATCGTGCCGGTGCCCAAGGTGTCTACGAGGCCGAAGTGACGGTCAACAGCCAAGGCGAGTCGGAGCGCAACAATGCCTTCGCGCGCGCGCTGGGCGTGGTGTTGGGCAAGTTGAGCGGCGACCGCAACGCGATGGCACGCCCGGGCGTGGGCGCGGAACTGCGCAACGCCAAGGACTACGTGGCCAGTTACGACTACCGCCAGGACCAGGGCACCTCACCCAGCGGTGCGCCGACGTTCCGCTCCATGCTGGTGGTGCGCTTCACCCCGGCCGAAGTGGATGCCTTGATGGGTGCGCTGGGCATGCCGGTGTGGCCACAGCCGCGGCCCAAACCGGTGGTATGGATGGCGATCGACGATGGCAGCGGCCCACGCCTGGTCGGCCTGGGCCAGGCCAATGCGGCGCGCCCGCTGCTGAACCGCGCAGTGGAGCGGGGCTACAAACTGGGCCTGCCCGCCGGCAATGCCGCCGAGCAGGCGCTGGTCGGCGCGATCTGGCGCCAGGACACGGCGGCGGTTGCGCGGGCGTCGGCCAAGTACCAGCCGCCCATGCAGCTCATCGGCAAGCTCTACCGTGCCAAGGCCGGGTGGGTGGCGGATTGGGTGTTCGTGGACAAGGGCAAGGTGCTGTCGAAGTGGACCACCAAGCACGCGGATGCGCGCGTTGCGATGGCGTCCGGCGCGGACGGTGCCGCCGAAGCGCTGATGAAGCGGTATGGCAAGCGTGGCAGCGGCGGTCCTGCCGGCACCTATCGCGTGGTCTTCACGGGCATCAACAACACCGATGACTACCTGCGCCTCTCCGCAGCGCTGCAAGGCATGTCCGTGGTGCGCAAGATCACCCCAGTGCGCGCGGAAGGCAGCACGCTGGAAGTGGACCTGGAACTGCTGAGTGGCCTTTCCGGCTTCAACCGCATGCTGGGCGACGACAGTCCCTTGCAGGGCGGGGAAGGCGAGCCCCCCGTGTATCAACTCAAATAGCGCAGGCCCTGACTGATGACCGAAAGCCCGGAGTTCGAGATCGCCCAGTTCCTGCGGCGCCTGCAGTGGGCCGCGGTGGCGGTTGCCGTGTGCTGGCTGGTCTGGATGCTGGCTCCGGTGCTGACTCCTTTCGCGTTCGCCGCGCTGCTGGCCTGGCTGGGCGATCCGCTGGTGGATCGACTGGAAGCGAAGGGGCGCTCGCGCAACGTGTCGGTGATGATCGTGTTCGTGGCGATGGCGTTGGTATTGGCGCTGGTGTTGGTGGTGCTGGTGCCGGTGATCGAAAGCCAGGTGTCGACGCTGGTCGATTCGATCCCGGCCTATCGCAACTGGTTCATCGACGTGGCTATTCCGTGGTTCGAAGCGCGCACCGGCCTGCAACTCGCCATGTGGCTGGACCTGGACTACTGGGTCAAGATGATGAGCGGACATTGGGAAAGTGCCGGCGGCGTCGCGGCTGCGGTGGTGGCCTACGTGTCACGTTCGGGCGTCGCGATCATGGGCCTGTTGGCCAACCTGGTGTTGATCCCGGTGATCACGTTCTTCTTCCTGCGCGACTGGGATCTGATGGTGGAACGCGTCGCCTCGATGGTGCCGCGCGACCATATTGACGTGGTGAGCCGCCTCGCCCGCGAATCCAGTGACGTGTTGAGCGGCTTCTTCAAGGGCCAGTTCCTGGTGATGATCATCCTGGGCGTGATGTACGGCCTGGGCCTGTGGGCCGTGGGCCTGGACCTGGGCATCCTGATCGGTCTCATCGCCGGGCTGTTGACCTTCGTGCCGTACCTGGGCCCCACCAGCGGCGTGGTGCTGGGCGTGCTGGCGGCGCTGATGCAATACGGCGACTGGAAGCATGTCGCTGGCGTGCTGGCGGTATTCGGCGTGGGCCAGGTGATCGAGAGTTATTGGCTGACGCCCAAGCTGGTAGGTGACCGCATCGGCCTGCATCCGGTCGCAGTGATTTTCGCGGTACTGGCCGGCGGCACGCTGTTCGGTTTCCTGGGCATGTTGCTGGCCTTGCCGATGGCGGCCGTGGTCAACGTGCTGCTCAGGTACGCGCATGAGCGTTACCGGCAAAGCAATCTTTATGCGGGTGAACGTACCGCCATCGTGCTGGACAGCCACGACAAGGGCGTGGTCGTCGACACGACCCATCGCGACCACGACGACAAGTGAGCGTGCCGCAATTGCCGTTGGCGTTGCGTTACCCGCCTGACCAACGCCTGGAAACTTTCGTTGCCGCGCCGGAAGGCGTCGTTGCCCACTTGCATGCGCTTGCGGAAAGGCAGGGTGCGGATTGGCTGTACCTGGCCGGCGCAACGGGCACCGGCAAGTCCCACCTTTCGCTCGCACTGTGCGCAGCCACCGAAGCCGCAGGTCGTCGTGCCGCCTACTTGCCGTTGATCGCTGCCAGCGGGCGCCTGCGCCATGCGCTGGATGCGCTGGAAGGCAACGACGTGGTGGCGCTGGATGGGCTTGAAGCCATTGCCGGCGTTCGCGACGATGAAGTGGCGCTGTTCGATTTCCACAACCGCGCACGCAGCGCGGGCTTGAACGTGCTCTACACCGCGCGCGCCGCGCCGGATGCGCTGGGACTGGTGTTGCCGGACCTGCGTTCACGCCTGTCGCAATGCATACGCACGGCCTTGCCGACGCCGGATGACGAAAGCCGGCGCGAGATCCTGCGGGATCGTGCACAGCGGCGCGGACTGGTGCTGGAAGACGCGGCGGTGGATTGGCTGTTGACGCGTACCGATCGCGACCTTGGCAGCCTGGTGTTGCTGCTGGACAAGCTGGATCGTGAATCACTGGCGGCGCAGCGGCGTATTACGGTGCCGTTCCTCAAGCAGGTTGTTTGAGTGCACAGCTGGACTATTCCGATCCGCCGAAATCTGCGTCACTCAATGTGGTTACTAAACCAGATCTAGCAATAATAGTGGGACACCTATAAGAAACATGATGATAAGCATCAACAAAGCAGTGCTAAGAAACCATCCAGCTGAAACTAAGATGAAACGCACAAAAGATAGCCGCTTGAATCCATGCGCTGCTTTTAGTTGTGGAAGCAATATCCAGCCGACAGGCAGCAGCCAGATAATTGGAACTAAAACGGCCACCAGCCAATCCGGAATTCCAATCGAAACACCAGCAAGAATAAACATGAGCAAGACGCCTATAACGGCGCAAACTGCACATGCCATCCAGAACCTCAGTTTTGAAGATGGTTCAACAGCACCACTCTGTACCAGAGTTTCGGGTGGAGAGTATGGATTGCTGCCCGACATGCTGTCTGTAGCGCCTAGTTACTAGCTACATCAAGCTGAGCATCAAGCTCGGCAAGCCGCCCAGGCGTTCCCACATCCGTCCATCGCCCATGGTGATGTTCGCCGCTGGTCTCTCCCTTGCCCATGGACGCGCGCAACAACGGCGCCAGCTTGAACCGAGGCGGCGTTTCATCCGCGCCGCTACGTTCACTGATAATGTCGCGCCAGTTCGACAACAACTCTGCGCGATAGACGCCGATGCCGGCAAACGTTAGGCGAGCGTCGCCTTCGGAATGAACTCGTCCCGACAGATCAAGTGCGAAGTCCCCGTTCGGGTTGTGCGCGGGATTGTCCACCAGCACAAGATGTGCATCGCCTGCTGGCTCACGCGGCAACTTGGCGAAGTCGTAATTGGTCCAGATATCGCCGTTGATCGCGATAAAAGGCGAGTCCCCAAGCAGGGGAAGCGCATGGTGCATCCCGCCACCGGTTTCAAGCGGCGTCGGACCTTCATAGGAATACGCCAGGCGCAGTCCCCATTGCGAGCCATCACCCAGGGTTGCAGGGAATTGTTCCGCCAGCCAACTGGTGTTGATGACTACTTCGCTTATGCCGATGGCGGCGAGTTTCTCCAGATGCCAGGCGATCAGCGGCTTGCCGCCCGCCACCAGCAACGGCTTGGGCGTGCGATCGGTCAACGGCCGCATGCGCTCGCCAAGGCCTGCGGCGAAGATCAGCGCCTTCATGTCGCCATCCCTTTCGCGAGTGCCGGTTTGATCCGGTCCTCCAGCAATTCCGCCATCGGCTGCAGGGCGGGATGGCGCGGCAGCACTTCCTCCAGGTAACCAATGAAGCGTGGTACATCGGACAGGTATCTGGATTTTCCGTCGCGGTAGTGCAGGCGGGAAAAGATGCCCAGTATCTTCAAGTGGCGCTGCACGCCCGACCAGTCCGCGTCGCGCTGGAACTGCGCCAACGACGGCACCGGCAACCCCGCGTCGCTGGCACGCTTGTGGTAACGCACCAGCCATGCATCCACGCGCTCCAAGGGCCAACTGAGGAAGGCATCCTTGAACAGGCTGATCGCGTCGTAGGCGATGGGCCCGCGCACGCAATCCTGGAAATCCAGTACGGCCAGGTCGGGCTGGGTCGGCATGAGGTTGCGCGGCATGAAATCACGGTGGGTCAGCACCTTGTGCTGGCCCAATGCATTGTCCATCAAGCGGCGCTGGACTATTTCCAGCTTGTCGCTTTCATCGCAATCCAGCTCGATGCCCAAGTGCCTGCGCAGGAACCATTCTTCGAACAGCCCGGCATCGCGCTGCAGCAGGGCTTCACCGAAATCGCCCATTTCCATGGAAACCGGAATAGCCTGCAGCCTGAGAAGCTGGGTGATGGCGAGGTCGAAATAAGCATCGGCATTGGATGCATCCAGTACCTGGGCGAGGGTAGGCCCACCCAGATCCTCCAGCAACAGGAAGCCTGCGTCTGTGTCGCGCGCGAGTACTTGCGGCACCCGCACGCCGCCGTTTTCCAGGAGGTCGCGCATTCGCAACCACGGACGCACGTCCTCAAGCAAAGGCGGCGAATCCATCACGATCCGATCCGCACCGTGCCCACTGCTGCGCCAGTAGCTGCGGTGGCCAGCATCCACCGAGGCACGTTGCAGCGTCGCAGCACTGTCGTCCAGCGCGCGTCGCGCCCACGCCAGTCGCTGGGAATCGCGGTCATGCTGCGAGTGGGGATCTAAGGTCATTCCAGTACCGGCCCTTGGATGTCGCGACGTGTGGGTGCACAGGGTAAACTGCCACGCAAGCCACTTGCGAGAAATGTATGACGCTCCTGCAACCGGTTCTGCTGTCGGGTGGTTCGGGTACCCGTCTTTGGCCGCTGTCACGCGAAGCCTATCCCAAGCAGTTCCTGCCGCTTGCGGGTGACGACACCATGGTCCAGGCCACCTGGCGCCGGGTGGCCGCGCTGGCCACGGCCGCACCAGTCGTGGTGGCCAACGAAGAGCACCGTTTCCTGGTGGCCGAACAATTGCGGCAGATTGGCGCGCCAGTTCCCGCAATCCTGCTGGAGCCGGTTGGCCGCAACACCGCACCCGCAATTGCGGCGGCGGCATTGCAGGCCATGGTCGACGGCCAGGATCCACTCCTGCTGGTGCTGCCTTCCGATCACGTGGTGCGCAACGAGGAGGCATTCCGCGTCGCCGTGCGCGATGCCAGTGTTGCTGCGGAAGCAGGCGCGCTGGTGACGTTCGGGATCGTTCCGGATGCACCTGAAATCGGCTTTGGCTACATACAGGCGGATGCGGGCGATGGCCTGCGACGTGTACTGCGTTTCGTAGAGAAGCCGGATGCGGACACCGCGCAGTCCTATCTGGACGTGGGTGGCTATTACTGGAACAGCGGCATGTTCCTGTTCCGTGCCAGTCGTTACGTCGAGGAGTTGCGCAAGTTCCGCCCGGACATCATGGATGCAGTCAGCATCGCGTTCGAATCGGCGCAGCGCGACGGTGATTTCATCCGCCTGGACAAGGACGCCTTTGCCGCCAGCCCAGCGGATTCCATCGACTATGCGGTGATGGAAAAGACCGCCGATGCCATGGTGTTGCCAGTGGACATCGGCTGGAACGATGTCGGCAGCTGGTCGGCGTTGTGGGACGTGGCCGAACGCGATGCCGACGGCAATGCACACCACGGCGACGTGATCGCGGTGGATACGCGCAACAGCTATGCCTATGCGCAGCGCCTCGTGGCCCTGGTCGGCGTGGACGACATGGTGGTGGTGGAAACCGATGACGCCATCCTGGTCGCGCGCAAGGACCGCGTGCAGGACGTGAAGCTGGTGGTGGCGCAGCTGAAGGATTCGCAGCGCAGCCAGGCTGTCCTGCACCGCAAGGTCTACCGGCCGTGGGGCGCCTATGATTCGATCGACATGGGCGAACGCTTCCAGGTCAAGCGCATCACGGTGAAGCCGGGCGGTGTGTTGAGTTTGCAGATGCACCACCACCGTGCCGAGCATTGGATCGTGGTCAGCGGCACGGCCAAGGTGACGCGTGGCGAAGACACGTTGTTGCTGTCCGAAAACCAGAGCACCTACATCCCGCTGGGCGTCACCCACCGCCTTGAAAATCCGGGCATGGTGCCGCTCGAGTTGATCGAAGTGCAGTCGGGCAGTTACCTCGGTGAGGACGACATCGTGCGCTTCGAGGATGCGTACGGGCGCAGTAGTAGCTGACAGCTTGATTCCATGCCCCACGCAACAACGCCCGCTATCGCGGGCGTTGTTGTTTTGATCCCGGCGAACCCCGCCTCGCTGACTAGCCGACCCGCTTCTTGCCGCGGAACATGCCCACCAGCACCAACAGCACGATCGCACCCAGCAATGCGCCGAAGAAGCCGGCCGCCTGCCCGGGTGCATACCAGCCCATCTGCTGGCCGATCAGGCTGGCCAGGATCGCGCCGCCAATGCCCAGCAGGATGGTCATGATGAAACCCATGCCGTCGTTCCCTGGCTTCAGGAAACGGGCCAGCACGCCGACGATGAGGCCAATGAAAATGATGTAGAGCCAGCTACTGCTGCCGAGCAAACCTTCCATTACGCATTCCCCTTGGGTGTGGTGTGGCGAAGATTAACAGCCCGCCACACCACTGTCAGGCCTAGCAGCAGCCGTGCTCGCCATGCTGGTCGCCACCGGCCACGGCCGCGACGCCGAGGGTCTCGCCACGCACGCTGGCGGCATGGTGGTCGGCGATCACCTTGGCCACGCAGGCGGTGACTTTCTTGCCCATGGGGATGTGCAGGAACTCGTTGGGGCCGTGCGCATTGGAATGCGGGCCCAGCACGCCGGTGATCATGAATTGCGCGCCCGGGAATTTCTCGCCCAGCATGCCCATGAAGGGAATAGTGCCGCCTTCGCCCATGTACATCGCAGGCTTGCCGAATGCCGCCTGCGATGCGTCTTCGATCGATTTCGACAGCCACGGTGAAAGCGCGGGTGCATTCCAGCCGCTCGAGGCCTTCTCGAGGTCCAGTTCCACCTGTGCGCCATAGGGCGGATCGCGCAGCAGCAGTTCCTTCAATATTTCGCCGCCGCGCTTGCCCTCCAGCGTGGGCGGCAGGCGCAGCGACAGCTTCACCGCGGTATGCGGGCGCAAGACGTTACCTGCCGAGTCCAGTGGCGGGAAACCATCCGCACCCGTGACCGAGAGCGCCGGGCGCCAAGTGCGGTTGAGCACCAGTTCGGTCAGGTCATCGGCCATGGGTTTCATGCCTGGAAGGAATGGGAACTTGTCATAGACTTCGTTGCCCAGCACGGCGGCAACCTTCGTCGCCTGTTCAAGACGTTCCTGCGGGATTTCCACGAACAACCCTTCGGCCTGGATTTTGCCTGTGTCTTCATCTTCAAGGCGCGAGATCAACTGGCGCAGGATGCGGAAACTGGAAGGCACGATGCCAGACGCATCGCCGGAATGAACGCCTTCGGACAAAACCTTCACGGAGAAATTGCCGCCGGCCATGCCGCGCAGCGAGGTCGTGCACCATAGCTGGTCGTAATTGCCGCAGCCCGAATCCAGGCACACGACCAACGACGGCATGCCGATGCGTGCAGCCAGGTGATCCACGTAGGCGGGCAGGTCGTAGCTGCCGGATTCTTCGCAGGCTTCGATCAACACCACGCAGCGCGCATGCGCTACGCCCTGCTGCTGCAGCGCCTGGATCGCGGCCAACGAACCAAAGATCGCGTAGCCGTCATCTGCACCGCCGCGTCCAAACAGCTTGTCGTCCTTGATCACCGGGATCCACGGCCCCAGCCCCTCGTCCCAGCCGGTCATCTCGGGCTGCTTGTCCAGATGGCCATAGAGCAGCACCGTGTCAGCGCCGGTTTCAGGTCCGCTGGCGGGTATCTCGATGAAGATCAGCGGTGTCCTGCCTTCCAGCCGCACCACCTCAAGGGTCATGCCGTTGATCGGCTGCGCCCGTGCCCAGTTTTCCATCAGCTTCACCGCATCTTCCATGTAGCCATGGGCCACCCAGTCCTTGTCGAACATGGGGGACTTGTTGGGAATGCGGATGTATTCGACGAGCTGCGGAACGATTTCGTCGTCCCACAGTTGGGAGACGAAACGATCGATCTTGGCGGTATCCATGGGTTCTCCGACTTCTTAGATGGGCTGATTCTACGCCTGCCCATGTTCGGGGCATGTGTTGCGCATGTTGGGATGGGTCAATTCCGCAAGGCCTGTCAGCAGCGTGGGTAGGAATTCCCCTACACGCCAACGGGGTGTTCACCGGCAGCGCATTAGGGGCTTGCGGGATAGTTTGGCGATGTGCGGCGGCGGAGACTGTTCACACCGGCGGAAGGACAAGTTCCGACCCCGGCGAACCCAAACCCATCGCCACAAGGAGAGTCGCCATGAAATCGTTCGCCATCATCCTCAAGTCCATCGCCCTGTCGCTGCTGCTGGCCACCAGTGCCTTTGCCGCCGACAAGGTCAACATCAACACCGCCGATGCCGCCACGCTGGACGCCGTGCTGGTCAATGTAGGCCCATCCAAGGCCCAGGCCATCGTCGATTACCGCAAGGCCAATGGCGTGTTCAAGAGCGCCGAGGAACTGGCGATGGTCAAGGGCATCGGCTTGAAGACCGTGGAAAAGAACCGCGATCGCATCGTACTGGGCGGCGTATTGCCCGCCGCGAAGAAGCCGGCAGCTGCTGCCGCCACCGCGGCCAAGGCCAAGCCGGTGGCGCGTCGCTGACACCATCTCCGCGCCCCGGTCCATGCAGGATGCAACGGGTCGGGGTGTAAAGGAGGCAGGACGCCAGGGGGAAACGGCCAGGATGCCGACAGGGACGTATAACTAATCGCCAGATGATTCCTGGCATGTGACAGGGCAGGACGCCGCAAGCAAACGGCAGGACGCCTACAAGGAAGTCACCATCGCCCGGCTCGCACAGAATGTGTGGCCGGGCGATGTCTTTTGGTGGCAGGTAGACTTTCCTGCACAAGCCCACGGGAGCAGGCCCATGTCGCAGCGATCACGGGTGATTGCCGCCAACGAGTATCGACGCGAGCGCTGGAAGAACGGCGCGGGCTGGACGCGGGAGATCATCCGCGTCCCTGACCGCGAAGACTGGGACTGTCGTCTTTCCATTGCCGAGATTGAACAGGATTCGCCGTTTTCCCTGTTCCCCGGCATCGACCGGGAACTGGTGCTGCTGCACGGCAACGGCTTGAAGTTGCAATTCGAAGATGGCGAAAGCCATGACCTGCATCCTCCGCATGACCGTTTACGCTTCGCAGGCGAGCGCAAGCTGGCCGGCGAGTTGCTGGATGGCCCCACCCATGACTTCAACTTGATGTGGCATCGCGACCGCATCGCGGCGGAACTGCTGCATCGTCCGCTGGTCGGGCCGATGCTGTTCTTCACTGAGCCGGGCACCATTTGGGCCATCCACCTGCTCGCGGGCCAAGCGCGGTTCGACGAGGCGTCGGACCTGCCTCCGCTGTGGGCTGGCGACACCGCGCTGCTAGTGGACGGGGAACAGCGTCAACGCTACGCGCTCGAAGGTGGCGGTGAATTACTCGCGATCAAACTCACGCATCTGTAGGAGCTGCGTAAGCTGCGACCGTTAAAAATACTGCTTGGAGTACCGGGAATACAGCAGTCGTGGGACGAGGTTCCAGCGCTCAATACACATCACGTCGATAGCGCCCATTCGCCAGCATGGCTTCCACTTCCTCGCCGCCCAGCGTTGCGCGTAGCACCGCATCCACGGCAGGTGCCATGCCAGCCAGGCTGCCACAGACATAGAGAGCGGCACCGTCGTTGACCCATTCTCGCAATCGTTCGGCTGCTTGCTCCAGCTTGTGCTGGACATAGACGCGCTGCTCTTGGTCGCGCGAGAAGGCAAGGTCGAGCCGCTCGATGAAACCTCGTGCCTGCCAGTCGAACAACTCCTTGCCGAAGAAGAAATCATGTCCGGCGTTGCGCTCGCCGAACAGCAGCCAGTTGCGTCGTGCATCGGCCGCAACGCGTGCCTTCAGATGGGCGCGCAAGCCAGCGATCCCCGTGCCGTTGCCGATCAGGATCATCGGCCTGTCCGGGGCTGGCGCATGGAAATTGAGGTTGCTGCGCATCCGCAGCGCTATCTCGCCTCCCGGCATTGCGTGATCGCATAACCAGCCACTGCCGATGCCGGGCGAACCATCCGGGCGCAGCATGCGCCGCACCACGAGTTGCAAGGTGCCGTCGGCAGGCAACGAGGCGATGGAGTACTCGCGGTGCGGAAGCGGCTTCAGCGTATCCGCCAAGGTCTGCGCATCCAATCCGGACAGTGCGTCATGCGCAGGTAAGTGGGATCGCGAAATGACATCGCCCAGCGTGTGTGATTCTCTATCGATCACGACCCGAGCAGCAGAATCCAGTCCGGCGACAGACAGCAGCGCACGTACCGCCTGTGACGATTGGCGCGGTCCAATCTCTGCAATATCACCGGCCACCCAGTGGGGCGTAGCGCTGGATGGTGCTGCAATCGAAAGGTGGAATACGCCACCACCGACGCTATCGGGGTTGAGCAGCTTGCGTTCGGCTAACTGCCAGGATTCGTAGCGAGGTGTCGTCCAGTCCGGCTGGTCGGTTACGCCGCTGATCTGGCCGATGTGGTGTTGCCAATGGCGCAGTGCGCTTTCATCGGCGTTCTCCACCTCGACTAGGTCAAACAAGGGTTGCGCGCCGTGCTGGCGTAACCAGTTGTCGAGTTGGTGCCCGAATCCGCAGAAATGCGTGTATTCGCGGTCGCCCAAGGCCAGCACTGCATAGTGCATATGGCCCAAGGCAAGCGCTTGCGACATGACGCCACGTACGAAGGCGAGGGCGGAGTCGGGCGGATCCCCTTCACCGGTGGTGCTGGCCACGAACAATGCGCGCTCGGCCTGCGCCAGCAAGGCGGGCTCGACCTGTTCGATGGCGCGCAACTTCACCAACAGTCCGGAACTGCGCAGGTTGTCGGCGGTGCGTTCCGCCAGTTGTTGCGCAAAGCCGGTCTGGCTGGCGTAAGCCACCAGCACGAAGGCATTGTTCGTGCTGGTCGCAGATCCATCCTGTGGCGTGCGTGGTCGTGAACGCCACAGCATCGCGACGCAAAATAGCAGGTAGGCAAGCAACGCAATGCCCGCGCTTATCCAGCGATTGCCGCGTGGCGACGCCAGCCACCACGCATCACCCTGCACGCTGGCCAGCGCTAGTGCAATCAATGCCAGTGCCAGTATCGACACCAGGTTGCCCCACAGCACGGGTGAGCGCCACGCAGGCGTACTGGATGCTGTCTTCATGCCGGGAGCAACGCCTGGAAAGCGTCGGTCATGTATTCAGTCCATCGCCCATCACTACGCACCATGAAACGTGCCGCCAATTGCTTCTGCTGGGCGAATGCAATGCCTGCATCCGCACCCATGACAGTCAACGCGGTCGCCCAGGCATCGGCATGCATGGCATCGTCCGCGATCACGGTGACTGCGGCGGGCGCATGCCGCACCGGATAGCCACTACGTGGGTCCAGCGTATGCGAATAGCGGACGCCGTCCTGCTCGAAGGCATGCCAATGGTCGCCTGACGTGGCGATGGCGCGATTCTCAAGGGAAATCACGCGTCGAGGATGGGTGTCGTCCGCTTCTTCGTCAGGCGAGGATTCCACCAGCACCTGCCACGGACTTCCATCCGGCTTGCGCCCATAGCCATATAACTCTCCACCGACTTCTACCAATGCACTGTCGATGCCTCGCCCGCGCAGGCAGTGCGCCACGCAATCCACGCCATACCCTTTGGCGATGGCGGAAAGGTCGAGCTGCACCCCACCCGGCTGCAGCGCACTGGAATCCTTGGCCTGAACAAGCAGGCGCTGCCAGCCCACACGCGAACAAGCGTCCAGCATGGCTTGCGTGTCCGGCACCCGCCTTGCGCAAGCAGATGCACCAAAACCCCACGCCTCAACCAGCGGCCCCACGGTAGGGTCGTAGGCGCCGTCGCTCGCGTCGGCGATCCCAAGTGCGCAGTCGAGCACCGTAAAGAACTCCGGAGGAAGCATTTGCCAGGTGCCGGCGGCATGGCGATTGAAGCGACTGATGTCCGAGTCCGCTTCCCACGTGCTCATCTGCGCCACCACCCGATCCAGGTGTGACTGCATGACGGCATGCAGTGGATGCAAATCCTGGCGCGGCGAAACCACCAGCTTCACGCACCAGGTGGTGCCCATGGTTTGGCCGCCAAGGGTAGCGATGCTGGTGTCAGGTGCGTTAGACATTAGGCTCAGGAGGTAGTCGCAGTTCCCTTCCCCAAGAAGGAGAAGGAAGCCTTTACTGCGGCAGCACTTCCAGCGTAGCCACATACGTCAGGCGACGCTGTTTGGCTTGCGGCACCGAAGTCTTGTCGTCCTCGCTGCCGGTTTCCAGCCAGTACATGCCGGCTTCCGGCCAGGTGACTGCGAATTCGCCATTGGCATCGGTCGTCACCTTGATCTCGTCCTGTGCGTTGCGGTAACGCGTACCGCCGCGGGTGATTTCGATCTCCAGTCCAGCGGCCGGCTTGCCATCGATGTGCAACTTGAACTTGGCCTGTTCACCTGCGAACAGGTCATTCGGATGCGTCACCGGTATCAGCTCGATGCCTTCGCCGCTGGTGGCCAGCGCCGTCAGGTTGGGCGAGCCATTGGTGACGAAGGTTTCGTTGCGGCCAACGGATTGCGACACCTTCAGGTCTTTCGCATCCTTGGGAACTTCAGTGGCGAACGTCGCCGCGGTACCACGCCAGCGCTTAGGCTTGCCGGCTTCGTCCCAGCTCGCATTCAGGCCGCTGTTGACGATGGCCAGGCGATAGGTGCCCTGCTGCTTCAACTGCACGTCGAACACACTGCGCAACTTTCCGGTCGCAGCATTCTGCGGCGTGTCCTTGCTGCCGTCCGGCGCGGTGATGACCAGGTTGTCCAGGCGCAACGGCACGTGGTTGAAATAGAACAGGTCGTTGGACACGGCGGCATCCACGGTGATCCACGGATCGGTGCCGGCGATCACGGTTTGCGAAGGTTGCAGCCAGGCTTTGTGCGCCATGGCCGAGAAGGGAAGAACAGCAAGTGAAAGAACGAGGGCGAGTGCGGTGCGTTTCATGCGGTGCTCCTGCGAATGCGGAAGTAGAGAGAGGAGTTCGTCGATCTTGTGGGAGGGGCTGGTCAGGCCCTCCCACAAAAAAATCACGGCTTGATGGCGAGGGTCACGGCACCCAGTTCGCTGCTGCCCTGCGCCTTGCCTGACTGTGCGGCCTTAGCTGGCCAGGTGAAAGGAATCTTGAGTAGTTCGCGGCCGCCGACTTCGCGCGCGGCTTCCACCACCAAGGTGTAATTGCCCGGTGCTAGCGTGGCGAGTTGCGGCTGTTTGTCACTGAACTTGAGCGCGTGCTTGCCCACCGGTCGCGTCGGCCCGGTCACGCCGTCGACGGGAACCTTCAGGCTGCGTCCGGACTTGCGCCACCACTGGCGCAGGTCGGGCAGCCACTTGGTGCCGTGGCCTTCCTGCGTGTCCTTCACCTGGTACCAGACCGACAGGTTGGTCGCGACTTTCTGGTCGGCACCTTCCACCCACACCGCCACGTAGGGTCGGTGGTACTCGGCGACACTCAATTGCGGAATCTCGACGCTGAGGTTCAGTTCCGCCGAGTACGCCGGAATCGCCAGCATGCCGCTCAAGGCGATGGTGAGTGTGGTGGTGACGTGGATCCTGGACATGGGTGTGCTCTTCGTTTGAAGGGAAAGTCAGTGGATGAACAGCAGTGCGATCAGCAGGGGAATCACCAGTCCCAGTCCCACGTACGGCCAGGTCATGCGTCGCTGCTTGGCGTGCAGGTGCAGCAGGAACAGGCCGGTGATGCAGAACACCAGGGTCGCCACGGCGAAAACATCCAGGAACCAGCTCCATGCCGTTCCGGCATTACGACCTTTGTGCAGATCGTTGAAGTAGGAAATCCACCCGCGCTTCGTGGTTTCGAATTCCACCGCGCCGGTGGTGCGGTCGATGCTGATCCACGCATCCGCGCCGGGACGTGGCATGGACAGGTAGATTTCCTCTTCCGACCATTCCGCAGGGCGTGATCCGATGGCAATGTCGAATTCGTCCTCCAACCAGTTCGCCGTGGCGGCGGGTAGGGGCGCGTTGCCTTCCGCGCGCTCGCCCATTCCCTGCAGCAATCGCCCCGGTAACTCCGCCGTCAGGTTGACGACCTGCGGCTTCGCCTCGATGCGCGAGGCGTGGTTGAGGGTAATGCCGGTGATCGCAAACAGCAGCATGCCGATCAGACACACCGCCGAGCTGATCCAGTGCCACTGGTGTAGCGTGCGCAGCCAGAAGCCACGGCGTTGCTGGCTGCTGGAAAGATCCGTGGAGGAGGACGTGCGCGACAAACGGATTCCGGGCAAGGTGGAAGCGGGGGAGTATTACACCACAGATGAGAATAGCTCTCAATTACAAAATTGGCGTATGTGGGCTTCCTCGGTGGTCAGACTTCGGTCCATTGCCGCAAAAGGTTGTGGTACACGCCAGTCAGTTGCACGAGGGCAGGATGGTCCGGCACGTCCTGGGTCAGGCGACGAATGGAAAGATCGAGTTCGAACATCAGGCGGCGATGGCCGTCATCGCGCACCATGCTCTGTATCCAGAAGAACGATGCCACGCGCGCGCCGCGCGTCACCGGCGTCACCTTGTGCAGGCTGGTACCCGGGTACAGCACCATGTGTCCGGCTGGCAGCTTGATGCTTTGCGTGCCGTAGGTGTCTTCGATGATCAATTCGCCGCCGTCGTAGTCCTCGGGTGAAGACAGGAACAGGGTCGCCGACAGGTCGGTACGAATGGCTTCCGCCTGGCCGCGGCTGCGGTCGTAGCGCACGGCGTTGTCCACGTGGAAACCGAATGATTGTCCGCCTGCATAGCGATTGAACAACGGCGGGTAGATGCGTTTCGGCAACGCAGCCGAAAAGAAGGTGCTGTTGCGTGACAGCGCTTCCAGCACTATGGCACCCAATTGCTTTGCTGCCGGTGAGTCCTCCGGCAACTGCGCGTTGTCCTTGGCTTTTGCGGATTGATAGCCGGCCGTGACGCGGCCATCGGCCCACTCGGCCGACTGCAGTTGCGCGCGTGCGCTTGCAACCTGTTCGGGTGTCAGGATGTCAGGAATATGCAGGAGCATGGGATTTCACCTAGGTCCATGAAAAAACGCCCCACCCATTGTGCATGGGCAGGGCGAGTTGGTGTTGCAGTGCCTACTCGGCTCAGAACCGGAGCGTCGCGGTCAGTACAGCCGAACGCGCATCGCCCGGCGTGGCCCAGCCGTTGTTGCGGATGCGCGTGTAGTACTCCTTGTCCAGTAGATTGTTGATGTTCAACTGCAGGCCAATGCGGTCGTTGACCTGGTAGCCGACCATCGCCCGATGCACCCAGTAATCCGGGCTGGTGTACAGCGTGGCCGGCGTGGTGCTGCCAGCAGCGGGCAGGCTGTTGTTGTTGAGGTAGGCCTCGCCCTGGTAGGTGGTGCCGTAGCCGAAGGTCCACGCGTCAAGCTGGTAGGTGGTCCACAGACTGCCCGAATGCTTGGGCGTAGCAACCAGCGGATTGCCCTGCAGCGGATCGGGCATGGCGATGGAGTTACCACAGGCAGTGCTTGGATTGTTGTAGCAATTCTCCGATACGCCGTTGATCACCTCGCTGTCCAAGTACGTGTAGTTGGCGAACACCGACCATTCACGCGTGATGTTGCCAGCCGCGCCCAACGCCAGGCCCTGCACGCGCGCCTTGCCGTCGAGTTGCTGCTCGCCCGAGGGATTCAGTGGATTGCCAGGATCGGCGACTTTGTAGTCCTCGCGTTCGTTGCGGAACAGCGCTGCGTTCAACGCCAGCCGGTTGCCCAACAATTCCCACTTGGTACCGAGTTCGATGTTCACCGCGGTCTCTGGATCCACGTTGCAGGTCGCGGCCGTGCATGCGCCGTTGACGGATGCTTTCGAAGGCGTCTTCGAATTGGCGAATGACAGATAGATCGATCCGTTTTCCGCTGGCTTGTAGACCAGGCCGGCACGGTACGAGAACAGGTTGTCTTCATTCACGAACGCAGGGTTTTTCCCGGTAATGGTGCCGATCGGGCCTGCTGGGCCCGCCGTGGTGGATACATTCCACGTGGCGGTGTCGCCTTCGTTATGTTCATAGCGTGCGCCCAGGTTCAACCAGAATTTCTCGTTGAACTTGAGCGTGTCGAACACGTACACGGCCTGGTTGCTCAGCGTGCCTTCGGTCCTGCCGGTCAGGGTGTAGTTGTACGGGCCGGTGTAGTACGAATCGGGGTTGGCGATGTCCATGAAAGGCAGGTGGTTGGGCGCTACGAATGGATTGCTGCCATCCGCGTTCCGGAACACGCTGGCGACATCCAGGTCAAAGGTCTCGCGCGAGAATGAAACGCCGGCGACCAGCGCGTGCTCGATGTCGCCGGTGTTGAAGCGCGCAGTCAGGTCGGTCTGGCTCATGCCGATCGCATTGCTGGTATCGCGCACGTAGCCACGTGGGCCGCTGGGCAAATACTGGCCCGCCGGCACGGTGATCGCCGCAGCGCCGGTCCCGACCACGCACGATGTGTTGGTTGGCGTGAGATTGTTGGGTAGGCACCAGGTGCCCTGCACGGCATTGACGATCGACAGTTGGTCGACTTTCTGGAATCGGGCCAGGCTGCGCAGCGTGACGGTGTCGTTGAAGTCGTGTTCGAAGATGCCGGTCAGCATGTTGACGTCGATCTCCTGCGTATCGACGTTGTGGTAACCGTAGTAGTTGCTGGGATCCACGATGGGCAAGGGGCCATCGTTGAAGGCATTGCGGTAATACGGAACGCCATACTGTGGCGTGTTTTCATCCTGCTGGTGCAGGAAATTCAAGGTGAAGCGCGTATCCGATCCCAGGCCGAATGCAGCCGATGAAGCAAAGCCCCAGCGTTCGAACTGTTCGTAATCTCGGCCCGGCGCGTCGTTCTGGTGGACCATCGCGTTCAGGCGCAGTGCGGTGCCGGTCTCGAAATCGAAGTTGCTGTCGGCGGTGATGCGACCATAGCCATTGGTGCCGGCACCGAGGGTCACGTTGTTGAAGTCGCCTTCGCGCGCCATCTTGCTGACCAGGTTGATGTTGCCGCCAACCGAGCCGGCGCCGGAGAACACCGAGTTGGAGCCGTTGACCAGCTCGATCGATTCCAGGTTGAAGTTGTCGGTGCGCGTGTACTGGGCGCTGTCGCGCACGCCGTCGGTGGTGATGTCGCTGTTGGCGCTGAAGCCGCGCAGGTTGATGCTGTCGCCAAAACCGCCGCCGCCTTCGCCCGCGCCAAACGTGATGCCGGGCAGGGTGCTGAGCACGTCACGCAGGCCAATCAGGTTCTGCTGGTCCATCACGTCGCGGTTGATGACGGTGATGGTCTGCGGGGTGTTGAGCAGCGTTTCGGTGTATTTGGGCGAAGCGGCTTTGTCGACCTTCGCGCCCTGTACCTCGACGGCCTCCAGTTCGGTGGCGGACGGATCGGCGGGCAGGTCGGCCCACGCAGGGGAGGCAATACAGAGCAACAGGGCGGCAGCAAGGGGGGAGGGACGCAGGCTGGATTTCATTCTCGGCTCGATGTGGTGGGGTTCACACCCCGTTCAATCAGCAATGCTAATGAGAATGATTCGCGATTACAACTATTTCTTTGCAGTTGCCCGCTGGCAAGACCGCTTATTGGCGGTCGTCGCGTGTCCAGATGGCGTCGTGTTCCACCTTCACTGGGAACTTCGGTACGCCGGAATAGGCCGGGGCACACAGCGCGCGTCCGTCACGGATATCGAAACGGGCCCCGTGCAGGACGCATTCAATGGAGCCGGCCTCGGCATCCAAACCACCGGCGGAGAGCTCGAAGTCCTCGTGGCTGCATTTGTCTTCCAGCGCGTAATACAGGCCATCAAGGTTGAACACCACGATGGGCACCGAGGTCACTTCATCCCAAGCCGTCTTCATTTCGCCTGGAAGCAGCTCACTGGTCGCGCAGACGAAGGTCCAGTTCTCGTTCATGCGCCTGGACCTCCCAGCGCCTTCTCCAGGATCTCGAAGCGCAGGTCGTCGCGCTTGGGAATGCCGTAACGCTCGTCCCCATAGGGAAACGGTTTCTTGATGCCGGTGCGACGGTAGCCACGGCGCTCGTAGAAGGTGATCAGCTCGTCGCGTATGTCGATCACGGTCATGCGCATCGCTGGCAATCGCCACTCTTCGCCCGCAATGCGTTCGGCTTCAGCGAGTACAGCCTTGCCGAAGCCCGCGCCCTGCAGGTCGGGACGGACCGAGAACATGCCGAAGTACCCTGCGTCGTCTTCCTCGGCCACATGCGCGCAAGCGAGTAGTACGCCGTCGCGTTCGACCAGGAGGATGCGACTGCGTGGCCGTTCGATGTCGCGACGAAGCACCTCGGCATCGATACGCTGGCCTTCAAGCATGTCGGCCTCGGTGGTCCAGCCCTGCCTGCTCACGTCGCCGCGGTAGGCGGAGGTGACCAGGGCGACCAGGGCGGGGATGTCGGCTTGTGTTGCCGCACGGAATCTAACTGTGTCCATGTCCGTATTTTACGGAAATACCAGCCTCGTAGGAGTGGTGCCGGCAGGCCGGCACCGGTGAGTCGTGAGCGCGTAGAGAGGGGGTTTGCGGGGAGTCGACGTTATCGCGACTTACGTCGCTCCTACAGGCAATTGGCCGTCAGGCCAGCAAGCTGCGCGCCTTCTTCAAGGCGACCACGAAGCGCTCGACCTCGTCATGCGTGTTGTAGAACGCCAGCGAGGCGCGGCAGGTGGCGGCGACGCCCAGAGATTGCAGCAACGGGTGCGCACAATGCTGGCCAGAACGGATGGCAACGCCGTCCAGATCGAGCAAGGTGGCCAGGTCATGCGCATGTGCGCCTTCGATCAGGAACGAGATCACCGCGGCCTTGCCCGGTGCACGGCCGAAGATGCGTAGGCCTTCGATCTTCAGCAGCTCCTCGGTGGCGTGGGCAAGCAGTTCGCTTTCCCGCGCCTCGATATGCGCCATGCCCACGGATTGCAGGTAGTCCACGGCAGCACCGAGGCCGATGAAGCCGGCGATGTTAGGCGTGCCGGCTTCGAACTTGTGCGGAGCTTCGTTGAAGACCGTGCCCTCGAAGCTGACTTCCTTGATCATCTCGCCGCCACCGATGAAGGGCGGCATGGCCTGCAGGTGTTCGCGTCGTGCCCACAAGGCACCCGTGCCGGTGGGGCCGCACATCTTGTGGCCGGTGACGGCATAGAAATCGCAGCCGATCGAGGCAACGTCGAGCCCGCGGTGCGGCGCGGCCTGCGAGCCGTCGATCACGGTCACGATGCCGCGCTTGCGTGCTTCGCGGCAGATGTCGCGAACCGGGTTCACCGTGCCCAGCACGTTCGAGACATGGGTAAGCGCAAGCAGCTTCACGTCCGCGGTCATTGCCGCATGCAACGCGGGAAGGTCGAGGCTACCGTCAGGCGTCAATTCGGCAACCTTGATGTGCGCGCCGGTGCGTTCGGCCACCAGTTGCCATGGCACGATGTTGGCATGGTGCTCCATGCGCGATATCAAGATGCTGTCGCCCGCCTTCAAGCGCGGCAGTGCCCATGAGTAGGCCACCAGGTTGATGGCGAAGGTAGTGCCGCTGCACAGGACCAACTCATCCGCACGTACGTTGAGGAATCGGGCCAATTTGTCGCGCGCACTTTCGTAAGCATCCGTTGCTTCCGTGCCCAGCGTGTGCACCGCGCGACTGACGTTGGCGTTGTGCTGGCGGTAGAAATCGTCCACGGCCTCGATGACTGACGCCGGCTTCTGGCCGGTATTGGCGCTATCCAGATAGATCAGCGGCTTGCCGTGGACTTCGCGGGTGAGCAAGGGGAAATCGGCGCGGATGCGTGCCCAGTCGGGTGCGGGCGTCGCGGTGGCTGCGTGCGGGGCATTCATGGTTCAGGCCACTCCTGCACTGGCCAGGGCATGGTCCGTGCGCGTGGCCAGCATGGATGCCACGACGCTGTCAGTAATCGTTGCAAGCGGTTCGCGGCAGAATGCAGCGGTGAGCAGTTGCATGGCCTGGTCTTCAGGGAGTCCGCGCGAACGCAGGTAGAACAGGGCATTGGCGTCCAGGCGACCGACGGTGGCACCGTGCGCCGCCTTCACTTCATCCGCATGGATTTCCAGTACCGGCTGGGTGTCGATTTCCGCGCCCTCGGACAGCAGCAGGTTCTTGTTGGACAACATCGCGTCACTGCCATCGGCACCTTCGCGGATCAGGATGCCGCCGTGGAAGACGGCGCGCCCCCGGCCCGTTCCCAGTCCGCGCCAGGTCAGTTCGCAGGACGTGTCGCGGGCGATGTGTTCGATGCCCAGCCGTGTATCGACATGGCGCTTGCCGCTGGCCATGAGCACGCCGTTGGCGACCAGGCGGGCGTTGTCGCCTTCCAGGCGTACATTGAGCTCATGGCGCGACAGGGATGCGCCGAACTCAAGGTCCGCGCGTCGGTATTCGGCGTCACGCCCCAGCACGGCATCGGTACGCAGGAAGCTGGTGGCGCGTTCGCTGTCGTGCTGCAGGCGTGCGTGAGCCAGCGCCGCACCGCGCGCAAGATGCACATGGGTCAGGGCATTCGCCAAGTGCGCGTGCTGGCCGGAGGCGATGTGATGCTCGACCACGGAAAGCCGTGCACCTTCACGCAGCTCGATCAGGTTGCGCAGGTGCCAGGCGTGGTCGACGGAGTCTTCCGCACCGATGAAGACGATGTGCAAGGGTGTATCACTCGCTACGCCGGGCTCCGCACGCAGCAGCACGCCTTCGCTGGCGAGCGCCGAATTGAGGCGGGCGAAGATTTCGTCATGGCGCTCGAAACGGCGGGCAAGGAATCGGGCCGGATCGCTTCCTTCGGCAAGTACTTCCGAAAGCAGGTGCACACTCAATCCATCCGGGAGTGATTCCATGGCTGACAGCGATGCCGAGTGCCGGCCATTCACGAAGACCAGCCGTGGCGCGGGGATGTCGGCCAGCAGTTCGGTTCCTATTTCCGGAATCGAATCGACGGCGCTGAAACTGCGACGCTCCAGCGCTCGCAGCGAGGTGTACTTCCACGCTTCACTGCGCGGGCCGGGCAGGCCGTCGCGCAGGGCGTCATCCAGCACGGCACGACGGGATGCGTCGCCGTTGAATGCGCTTGCCAGAGAGTCAAGAAGGGTGCTCATTTGCTGGCCGTATAAAAATGTAACGTCACTCCCGCGTAGGCGGGAGTCGCTCTTCGTAAGGGCAGTCGTGATCTGGCTGAAGAGCGATTCCCGCCTTCGCGGGAATGACGGACCAAAGAAAAAACTGCGCCTGATGTCATCACGCCGCCTTCTCCGGCGTGACCCGATCCTTCAGCCATGCATAGCCATGCGCTTCCAGCTCCAGCGCAAGCTCCGGGCCGCCACTTTCCACGATGCGGCCTTCGGCCAGCACGTGCACCACGTCCGGTTTGATGTAATCGAGCAGGCGCTGGTAGTGGGTGATGACCAGGAAGGCACGATCCGGCGAACGCAGGGCGTTTACGCCGTCGGCCACGCTTTTCAGTGCGTCGATATCCAGGCCGCTGTCGGTTTCGTCCAGGATCGCCAGCTTGGGTTCCAGGACGGCTAGTTGGAAGATCTCATTGCGCTTCTTCTCGCCGCCACTGAAGCCTTCGTTGACGCCGCGATGCAGGAGTTCGTCTTTCAAGTGCAGCACCGCGAGCTTCTGGCGTACCAGCTTGAGGAACTGCATGGAATCCAGTTCGCCTTCGCCGCGTGCCTTGCGCTGTGCGTTGAGCGCGGCGCGCAGGAAATAGGTGTTGTTGACGCCGGGGATTTCCACCGGGTACTGGAAGGCGAGGAACACGCCCGCGGCGGCGCGCGCTTCCGGCGCCAGTTCCAGCAGGTTTTCGCCTTCGTAGGTCACCGAACCTTCGGTGACCTCATAGCCGTCACGTCCTGCCAGGATGTTGCCCAGCGTGGACTTGCCCGCGCCATTGGGGCCCATCAGCGCGTGCACTTCGCCGGGCTTCACGTCCAGCGAAAGGCCCTTGAGGATTTCCTTGCCGGCGACGCGGGCGTGGAGGTTTTCGATTTTCAGCATGGTTATTTCCAGAATTCTCGGTGTATTTGTAGGAGCGCCTTCTAGGCGCGAGCCTTTGATTTTTGAGCAAGAGCTCGCGCCTAGGAGGCGCTCCTACAAGGGTTCAGCCAACGGATCCCTCAAGGCTAACTTCCAGCAGTTTCTTGGCTTCTACGGCGAACTCCATCGGCAGCTCGCGGAATACCTGTTTGCAGAATCCATCCACGATCAGCGACACCGCGTCTTCCTGGCTGATGCCGCGTGCACGGCAATAGAACATCTGGTCGTCGGAAATCTTCGACGTCGTCGCTTCATGCTCGACGATGGCGTCCGGATGCTTCACTTCGATATACGGGAAGGTGTGGGCGCCACATTTCTTGCCGATCAGCAGGCTGTCGCATTGGGTGTAGTTGCGCGCGCCGGCGGCCGATTTCTCCACCTTCACCAGGCCGCGGTAGCTGTTCTGTCCACGGCCGGCGCTGATGCCCTTGCTGACGATCTTCGACTTGGTGTTCCTGCCGATGTGGATCATCTTGGTGCCGGTGTCGGCCTGCTGGCGGTGATGGGTCAAGGCGACCGAATGGAATTCACCCGTGGAGTCGTCACCCAGCAGCACGCAAGAAGGGTATTTCCAGGTGATGGCCGAACCGGTTTCCACCTGCGTCCAGGTCACCTTGCTGCGTGCGCCACGGCATTCGGCGCGCTTGGTGACGAAGTTGTAGATGCCGCCTTTGCCGTTTTCGTCGCCGGGATACCAGTTCTGCACCGTCGAGTACTTGATCTCCGCGTCGTCCAGCGCCACCAGTTCCACGACGGCGGCATGCAGCTGGTTTTCGTCGCGCATCGGCGCGGTGCAGCCTTCGAGGTAGGAGACGTAGCTCTTGTCTTCCGCAATGATCAGAGTGCGTTCGAACTGGCCGGTGTGGCCGGAGTTGATGCGGAAATAGGTGCTGAGTTCCATCGGGCAGCGCACGCCCTTGGGGATGAACACGAAGCTGCCATCGGAGAACACGGCGGCGTTGAGCGCGGCGAAGTAGTTGTCGCCTACCGGTACCACGCTGCCCAGATATTGCTTCACCAGGTCCGGGTGTTCGCGCACGGCCTCGCTCATCGAGCAGAAGATGACGCCTTTCTCGGCCAGTTCCTTGCGGAAGGTGGTGCCGACGGACACGGAGTCGAACACCGCATCGACCGCCACGCCCGCCAGCTTGGCGCGTTCGTGCAGCGGGACGCCCAGCTTGTCGTAGGTGTCCAGCAGCTCCTGCGGTACTTCATCCAGCGAGGCGTATTTGGCTTTGGGTGCGGAGTAGTAACTGACCGACTGCAGGTCGATCGGGGCGATGTTCAATTTCGCCCAGTGCGGCACCGGCATGGTCAGCCAGTGGCGATATGCAGCCAGCCGCCAGTCGGTCATCCACTGCGGTTCTTCTTTCTTGGCGGAAAGCGCGCGCACCACGTCTTCACTCAAGCCCGGATCGAAGCTGTCGGATTCGATATCGGTGACGAAGCCAGCGTCATAGCGGCGGCCGAGCTGCTCGACGATCTCCGCGTTCTTGGTTGGGCTTGCCTGGTTGGGGGCTTGGGCTTCGGTGGCCATTGGCTGCCTACTCATTTAGCGGGTTGCGACGTGCAGGGCGATGGGTCGTCGCTTCACGTCGTCTGCGGAAGTGGGTGGCTTGAGCATCTGCGCCAGGGTGACGCCGCGCAGCGCGTCGGCGACCACGTCGTTGATCAGGCGCCAGTTGGCGCGCACGCCGCACTGATGGGCGATGCCGCAATGGCTTTCGTGCTGGCTGCATTCGGTCATGGCCAGCGGCCCTTCCATGGCCTCGACGATCTCGACCAGGGTGATGTCGGCCGCGTCGCGGCCCAGCTTGTAGCCACCGTGCGCACCGCGAAGGCTGGTCACCAGCCCCGCCTGGGCCAGCGGCTTGAGCAGCTTGCTGACCGTCGGGGATTCGAGCCCCGCCAGCTCGGCCAGTTCGGCCGCGCTCAGCACGTCCCCGGCCCGTGCAGCGAGCACGGTGAGGACCACGGTGGCGTAATCGGTGAGCTTGGTGACGCGGAGCATGCCGGGCAGATTCCTAAAGCGTACCGAAATTGTACGCTTTATGGGTCGGCCGGCCAACCCGCGGGTGGTTCAGGGAGTGGGCGCCGGCTCCGATGCCATTGTCGTGTTTGCACCGGCCGGGGCTTCGGGCAATACCAGCTGGAAGTAGGGCGGTGACGGCGCTTGGCCCGGCGGCAGGTAGGCGGGTGCTTCCTTGCCGGCCGGACCCAGCGAGGAAATGAAGCGATGCAGCGCACGCCGGTCCTGCTCCGGCAGGTCGCGGACCATGAAGTCGGGCATCGGCGGACGTGTATGCAAGCTGCCGCTGTAGGCCACCCAGTCGGCTTCGCTCATCTTCGACACGCTGAGGCGCAGGTTGCTGGGGTACGTCGTGCCCCAAGGGCCCAGGAAACCCTGGTCCGAGCCCGTCAGCCACTGTTCCTTCGGCACCTTCCCACCCGCAGCGCCGTAGCCGGCCGTATGGCAATCGTTGCAGCCGCCAACCCGCACCAGGTACTCGCCGTGGGCGAGCAGGTCAGGTTCCGCGGCGACTACGGCCGCGGCCTCGGGTTCGGGTTGCGGGGTCGGCTGGCACGCCGCCGCCATGGACAACAGTGGTATCAACACAAGGATCCTGGCATGCATGGCTTGGACTCGCGGTTCGGGACATGCCCTGAGAACGCAGCGATCAGGCCGGAAAGGCCAGCGCACATCGCGCATGCATGGCAACCCAAGGCTGCACAGGCGACAATGTCGGCAACCCACGCCGGAATACACCATGCCCCGCAAGATCGAAGCCCGCCAGTCCGACATCCATGGCAACGGCGTTTTCGCCATCGCCGACATCAAGAAGGGCGAACACGTCGTCGAGTACAAGGGCAAGCGCCGTACCCATGACGAAGTCGACAAGGACGACACCGGCGACGTGGAATCAGGCCACACCTTCCTGTTCACGCTCAACGACGACTATGTCATCGACGCGAACCACAAGGGCAACAAGGCGCGCTGGATCAACCACAGCTGCGATCCCAACTGCGAAGCGGTGATCGACGAACACGATGGCAAGAACCGCAAGAAGGACCGCGTGCTGATCGAGGCCATCCGCAACATCAAGGCGGGTGAGGAACTGACCTACAACTACGGCATCACCCTGAGCGAACCGCACACCGCGCACCTGAAGAAGGTGTGGGAATGCCGCTGCGGTTCGCCCAAGTGCACCGGCACCATGCTGCAGCCCAAGCGCAAGGCCAAGAAAGCCTGACCGTATTGGACGCAAGTACGATGCCGTGACCGGCGGCTTGCGACATCATGGCGGTTCCGCATATCGCAACAGGAGTCATCCATGAGTTCCCCCATTGCAGGCAAGGTCGCCGTCGTCACTGGCGCGGCCAGTGGTATCGGCAAGGAAATCGCGCATACGCTGGCCAAGGCGGGCGCGAAGGTCGCGATTGCCGACCTCAACATCGCCGGAGCGCAAGCCGTCGCCGATGAGATCAACGTTGCAGGCGGCAGCGCCATGGGCGTGGCCATGGATGTCACCGAAGAAGGCGCGGTGAATGCAGGCATCGCCGGCGTGGTCGAACGCTTCGGCCCGATCGACATCCTGGTGTCCAACGCCGGCATCCAGATCATCAACCCGATCCAGGACTACGCGTACGCGGACTGGAAGAAGATGCTGGCCATCCATCTGGACGGCGCCTTCCTCACCACCAAGGCGGTACTGCCGCACATGTACGAGAATGATCGCGGCGGGGTGGTGATCTACATGGGTTCGGTGCATTCACACGAAGCGTCGCCATTGAAGTCTGCCTACGTCACCGCCAAGCACGGCCTGCTGGGCCTGGCGCGGGTGCTGGCGAAAGAAGGCGGCAAGCACGGTGTACGCGCCAACGTGGTGTGCCCGGGTTTCGTGCGCACGCCGCTGGTGGAAAAGCAGATTCCGGAACAGGCGCAGAACCTGGGCATCAGCGAGGAAGAAGTCGTCAAGAAAGTAATGCTGGGCCAGACCGTGGACGGTATTTTCACTACGGTGGAAGACGTCGCGCAGACGGTGAAGTTCCTCTGCGAATTCCCGAGCAATGCGCTGACGGGGCAGAGCGTGGTGGTTAGCCATGGTTGGTATATGCAGTAACTGGATCTGAAAGCATGTGCATCTACTTCGGCAAGCCAACAAGAGCAAAGAATGCGTTATTTGCCGGCCTGTGTTTTGCGCTAAGTGCTTTGATGCTTTATTCGTGGATTACATTCGAAGGCATTCCGCCTCGTTCAGATTTGCAGTCCGCGACAGGTCATGTAACTTGGGTCCGTAGTGAAAAATATGGAATTAAATTCGGTCTAGACGGCATTCCAGAATCTTTCGACTATGCGTCAAAAGGAAATGCAATGGGGCTGGTCTATGACACTTTGTCGAGATCGCCAAGCCCAGTTGTAACGGTGCTTTATGATCCAAACAGTTCTGGCGGCCCAATCTACTCAAAAGAAAATTATTTCAGTGTTTTCGAGCTGGAAATTGCAGGGACGCTGGTTCGAAGCCACGAGGAGATTGCAGGCGCTTGGCGGTCAGATGAAAGTTTTGCTGTTTGGCTCGCAGGCTGCTTCGCTCTCTGTGGCCTCTATCTTTCTTGGGTCGCCCTCCGCAACCGAAATGACTTGGTGACGTAGCCCGGGTAGAGCCGTAGGCGAAACCCGGGGCTCCTGATCTGCATCGCTCGCGTCATCATGGGTGCGGTGTGTGCTCGCAACAGGCAGATGTTGGCGAGCGTGCAAGCTGATCTTTTTCCTAATATGCGAGCGAGCTTCGGTCGCAACGCATGCATTTGGTTCGCGCGCATGGCGCGCGCAACACGCGATCCAGACAACCCAACAACATGGCGATCTGTATGACCGTCTGTTGTGGGAGGTGCTTCAGTCCCGACGAACGCGGACTCCACCAGCGTCGGGGCTGAAGCCCCTCCCACATCGCACAGGCTTGCAAGATCAGGCTTCATAAAGGCACATAATTTGTAGATCCGAGCTTGCTCGGATGCTCTTGTTCGGTCGCGAATAGCATCCGAGCAAGCTCGGATCTACAAATGGCTGTGCTCCCCTGGGTCGGGGGCTTGCTCCTTTCCCGTCACCCCACTCCCCGTGATGCCTGATTCCAGCAAAAGGTTGCCATGACTAACGGGGGGCGCGTCCGGCGGCCCGGCCCCGTAGCCTGCGCGCTGGGAAAGGGAGTGATGGATGCGCGGGATACTGGGACTTGTGTTGCTGGGGCTGGCCATGCCGGCCGCCGCCGTTGAAATTGACGGACGTATCGACCCGCAGGAATGGGCCGGTGCCGAGCACGTCAACGACTTCCGCCTGACCCAGCCCCTCAGCCGCGGCCCCGCGCCGCAGCCCACCGAAGCCTGGATCCTGTCCACGCCCGAAGGACTCGCCATCGCCTTCCGAAGCACCCAGCCCGCCGGCGTGACCCGTACCCGCCAGCGTTCGCAGCGCGACGACATGGGCCCCGTGGATCGCGTCAACCTGATGGTCGACTACGACGGCGACGGTCGCACCGGCTACAACTTCACCATCTCGCTGGGCGACGGTATCTCCGACGAAGTCATCACCAACGAAAACAACTTCAACGACGACTGGGACGGCAACTGGAAACACGCCGTATCCGAGGACGACAACGGCTGGTCGGCGGAAATGCTGATCCCCTGGCATATCACCACCATGCGCGACGGCGTGGACGGCAAGCGCACGGTCGGCATCTACCTGGATCGCGTCATCGGCAGCAGCGGCGAGCGCATGGCGTGGCCGGCGATCAGCTACAACGAACCCCGTTTCCTGTCCTCCTTCACCAAGGTCACGCTGCCGGCCTACAGCCAGTCGCTGCTGGCGATCACCCCGTACGTGGCCGGCGTCTACGACAACGTGGGTGGTGGCAGTGATTTCGATGCGGGTGCGGATATCTTCTGGAAGCCGAACGGGCGCTTCCAGTTGACCGCCACGCTCAATCCGGATTTCGGCCAAGTCGAAAGCGACGACCTGGTGGTCAATTTCAGCGCGGTGGAAAACTTCTTCAGCGACAAGCGTCCGTTCTTCACCGAGAACCAGGGGCTGTTCGAAATTCCTTTCGGTGCCGGCAACAGCCGCCTGCTGTACACGCGGCGCATCGGCGGCCCTGCCGACGATGGCAACGGCGTGGGTGACGTGGCTGCGGCGGTGAAGCTCAATGGCAGCGTCGGCCAGGTCAATTACGGGTTCCTTGCCGCCACCGAGAGCGACGATGTCGGCCGTGATTTCTATGCGCTGCGCGCGACCCGTGAATCCGACGTGCACGATTTCGGCGGTATGCTGACCCACGTCAATCGACCGTTCCTGGATCGGCAGGCCTCGGTGCTTTCCTTCGACCATCGCTACACGCCAAGTGCGAAGTGGGACGTGCGTACGCAATTGGTGGGGTCCAACATCGACCAGGGCGGGGACACCGTCCGCGACAGTGGTGCGCAGGTCCGCATCGACCATGACTTCGGCGAGACCGGCGGCTGGCGCCAGCAGCTGTGGGGCCTGCATTCGGGCAAGGACCTGCAGCTCAACGATATCGGCTACCTGGACCGCAACAACTTCAACTACCTGCGTTATGAAGTGAACCGGCGCATCGGCACCTATCCGGAGGATTCGCGTTACGCGGGCAGCTTCTGGCGCTATGCGGCGTCGATCCGATACAACGATCGTGGCCAGCACCTGTGGGACGCGGTGGCCGTGAACCGCTCCAGTGAAATGCGCGGTGGCGGCAGCGAGTTCTGGGATATCGCGCTCTATACGGCGGGATACGATGACTTGATCCTGCGTGGGAACGGCGTGGTCAAGGTGCCCGAGAAGGTGTACGCCTATTACGAAAGCTTCTGGCCGAAGAAGAAGCACTGGGCGTTTTACGTCGAGTCACGCCTTGCGGCCGAGGGACTGGATGGCGCCAAGGGCGCGGGAGCGTATCTTTACCTGGAGCCGCAATACCATTTCAACGACCGCATGAACCTGTCGTTCGGCATGTGGATGCAGCGCGCACCCGACTGGCTGTTGTGGCAGGGCGGCAACCAGTTGGCAAGCTTCGATGCTGATACGCTGCAGGTCAACGCGTCTTTCAACTGGATCATCGGGAGCCGGCAGGAATTGCGCGTCAAGTTGCAGGCCATTGGCCTGGATGCACGCATGGAACAGGCCTGGCGCGTGTCCGCCGATGGGACGCCGGTGCGCAGCAATGATCCGGTGGATGATTTCAGCCTGCGCAACCTGGGCTTCCAAGTGCGCTACCGCTATGAACTGGCGCCGCTTTCCGACCTGTACGTGGTGTACGCACGTGGCGGCGCGATGTTCGACGAGTACTCGCGCAGCGCAATGGACCAACTTAGTGACAGCTTCGACCTAAGGGATGATGAGCAGTTGCTGGTGAAGCTGTCTTACCGGTTCGAGATCTGAATTTTCAGCTCCGAACGTGTGGCGCAAAAGCTCGCGGCGGGACGCCGCTCCCACGATGAGATAACTGTAGGTCCGAGCAAGCTCGGACCTACAAAAACTGGGTTAGTCGCTGCTGGTACCCAGCTCGGGCATGGCCATGGGTTGGTTGAGGCGGACCACGATCTTCCCACCCTCGATCCGTGCGGATTCCACTTTCAGCGTGCCGAGTTGCGCCACCATGCCTGGGTCAAGCCGGTACAGCGGCTCTTTGCGCGCATAGTCGGACAGCCACAGGTTCAAGAGCAGGCGGGTCTGTTCATCCACGCGTTGCCCTGATGAGGCGGGCTGTACTTCGTCCAGCGTGGGCTGGTCCAGGTAGAGCGCATTCGACTGCGCGTCGTAACGCAAGCCGCTGCTCATGTGGACGCGACCTACGGGTGTGTCTTCGCCGCCTGACGACGATGCGCTGGCACTGAATGCCAGTTGCAGGCGTTGCCCGGATTCGGGAATGGAGAGGGTGGGTTCGCGTGCGGTCAGGGTGAACAAACCACCGAGTGCATCGAATTCCCGCGGGAACGCCGTGTCCAGGTACTGCTGCACCTGCGGAGCGGTCACGCTCAATTCTTTGTCCTGCGCAGTGGCTGCACCCGAAAGGCCAGCCACGAAGAACAGGGCGAGGAATGTCGACTTCATTGCATGCTTGAGCGATGCGTGCATGGTTTATTTCCCAAGCCGGACGACCACCAGGCCGTCCTCGATGTCGGTGGAGACGATGTGCTTGCCTGCGGGCAGCTTGCGCAGCAGGTCGTCGTTGAGTCGGTAGACCGGCTGTTCGTTCGCATATTCCACCAGTACGGCATTCAACAGTTCCCTGGTGCCGCCTGAGAGCAGCGAGCCTGCGTTGGGCATGTTGATGTTGGCCAACTCGGGGTTGTGCAGGTGCAGTCCCTGCGTAGTGGGGTTGTAGCGCAGGCCGCTGACCAGGGTGAAGCTGCCGGAGGAAATATTCTTCGCGCCCAATGCGCTGACCGAGATGTCGAAGTCCAGGTGCAGGCGGGTGTCATCGCGCGGAATGGTCAAGCGCGGGCGACTGAGTTTGGCCGATACCAGCCCACCGAGTTTGTCGAATTCACGCGGGAAGTTGTGGTCCAGGTGGCGCTGAAGCTGCGGCTCCGTGAAGGCGATCTTGTTGCCCAGCCAGCCCGAGACGGTATTCATGGTTTCGCAACCGGCCAGGGTGGCGCTGGCGATCAGGGCAAAGGCAAGGGTCAGCGTACGTGCACGCATCGATGGTCTCCACGGGGTGATGCGGCACCATACCGTGCGGCGGTGAATGCAGGTTCAACCCGGCAGGTGGCTTGTCCGGGATGCAAGCGTTACAGGTCAGGGTAACGCGACTTGCGTTGTTCGGTGTAGTGCCACCATGGAAGCGGTGGCGCACCTTCCATGAAGCACACGGCGCTGATGAAGGTGTCCAGCACGCAGGGGTCGTGGCGCACGCTGGTGAGTTCGCACAGGCGCGTGTAGAGGTGGAAGGGGTCTTTCCCGGTCAGTTGCGCAGGCAGGGTGATGCCAAGCTGGTGGAAGTCCTTGACCATCGCTGGGCCGATGTTGGGGATCTGCAGCAGGTTGCGTGCTTCGGCGGCGGTGCGTGCTTTCATGCGGACCTTGGCGCGGGATCGACGGGAAAGTGTAAGCCGCCCACGTCGCCTGCGCCCAGATTCAGGTGGCCTGGCTGCGCTGCTTCAGGCCCTTGATGAATTCGCCCATGTGCGGGCGCAGCGGTGCGAAGAGGTCGTCGTCATCCTTGCGGTGCTCCAGCATCAGGCCGCTGAGCAGCTTGGTGCCGACGATCAGCGCCGCGCGTTCGTCGCCGGTCAGGCCGCGCTGCTGTTGCGCCGCTTCGAGGATGCGCATCCAGTCGTCGTGGCAATTGTGTTCGAACTCGATGGTGCAGCGGCCCTGGCATTGCATGCCATTGCCTTCGACGGGGGTGACGGTAATGCGGTAACGGTGGGCGTTGTTGGCCATGGCACGGACTTCTGTTTGCGGGGAGCGTGCCGACAAGATAAGTGCCGAAGCCGCACGCCACGAGGGTGTCGGCCGCGATGGACTGTTCCATGCGCCGGGCGCGCAGGTTTAGCGGGCGCTTGCCTTGAACAGGGGCAGGGGGTCGTAGGCGCCGCCTGCCCCGTAGGTGCCGTAATGCAGATGTGGTGGCGTACCGCGGGCGTTGCCGGTGGTGCCTACCGTCCCCAACCGGGTGCCGGGTTCGACCACGTCGCCTGCGGCGAGACCGGGTTGCCAGTCCTCGAGATGCGCGTAGTAGTGTCGCTCCCGCGCGGGCCCAAGCACCCACACCTGGCGACCACCGAGTCCTCCTTCGCGCACCGACGCCACGACACCTCGCGTGGCGCTAAGCACCGGGGTGCCGCGCCTGGCGAAGATATCCACGCCGGCGTGGGTGCGATCGGTTCCGCGTGGCGCGCCGAAAGTGTCGGCAATCTGTTTGGCACGCACGCCTTGCACCGGAACGGGCAGGGTGGAAGGCGGCGGCATGCGCGCGACTTCCCAGGTGGTGCGCGGCACGGCCATGAAGGGTTGTCCCCATGACCATGCCGCGACCCAGTACATCACCAGCAGGATCAACGACCACCACAGCAAGCGTTTCACTACGCGCAGGTAAGCCCGCGTCGGACCCGATGCGGTGGACATACGCTGGACGATCAGGCCTGCTTGAGTTGCTGTTCGAGTCGAAGTTTCAGCGCGTCATCCAGTTTCAACTGGCGCGCCAGTTCGTCCAGGTAGGCACGTTCCATGAAGCTCTGTTCGTCGGCCGCCAACAGGCTGGCGAGGTACATTTCCGAAGCGAGCTCTGGCGTGGTGGCCGCGCGTGCGACCTCCGCGGGATCTAGTGGCTTTTCAAGTTCGGCTTTCAGCCAGTGCTGCAGTTCCACGTCCTGGTTGACGCGGCTGAACTCGCCTTCGATCACCTGGCGTTCGCGTGCGTCGATATGGCCATCGGCCTTGGCGGCGGCTACCAACGCCTTCAGGATCGCCTGGCTGTGCAGCTCGGCCTGCGGCGGCGGTAATCGATCCACGGTTTGGGGTTGGGCAGCGGCAACGCCGCCCTGCTGTTGCTGCTGGTAGTCGCCATAGGCTTTGTAGGCCATGACGCCAATGGCCGCCAGTCCGCCATAAGTCGCCAGTTTGCGCGTGCTCTTGTTCTTGCCCAACAGCAGACCGAGTGCGCCACCGGCGAGCGCGCCCTTGCCGAAGTCGGCGTTCAACATGCCGCCGAGGCCACCCGCAGCAGGCGTCGCAGCGTTTGGATCGCCACCGGCTGTGCCGCCGCCAGCGGACTTGAGGAGGTGGTCGAGGAAGCCCTGGATCTTCATGCGTGCTGCTCCATTGGAGGGTGTTCAATTGATGCGCGAGTGAACACCTTATCTATGGGCGTGTTGCCGCAAGGTCAAGCACAGACGACCCGCACTTCTTTTCCATGTCCCGGAAACGACTCGGGACGGCAATGCCGTCCCGAGCAGGTGTTGCTTGGAAGTGCGCTGCGATCAGGCAGCGGCGTCCTTCAACTTCTTCAGCGGACGCACCTTGACCTTCACCGAGGCGGGCTTGGCGGCAAACCACTGCTCTTCCTTGGTGAACGGGTTGATGCCCTTGCGCTTGGCCTTGGCCGGCACGTTGACGACGCTGATCTTCAGCAGGCCGGGCAGGGTGAAGGAACCCGCGCCCTTCTTGTTGACCGAGGCGGCGACGGCGTGTTCCAGCGAAGCCAGCACGGCGCGGACGTCTTTTGCAGCGACGCCAGCGGCTTCAGCCAGGTGTGCAACCAGGCCGGACTTGCTGAGGGCTTCCTTGATGGGCTTGGGTGCTGCCGGCTTAGCGGCGGCTTTCTTCGGAGCGGCCTTCTTGGGCGCGGCTTTTTTCTTGCTCGTTGCCATAAATGTCCTGTTTACAGTCAATGGGTGGGAAATCGGGCCGATCACGTCGGCATGCGCAATGTAGGGCAATTAATTGGCTACGCCAATACCAAAAGCACTAAAAACAGCTTTTTTTTATGCTTTTTTGTTGGCGGGTCCACGGCAGGCTGCATAAGCCGCCGCATTTGCCGCCAGCAAGCGCGACTGTGCAGATGCAGCATGGTGCACGGTGCGCAGTCCCGCCGTGTTCCATCGTGGGCCGGAAAGGTGCGTGATCGAATCAATCTTCCTCATGCCTTGGCTTGTACGCGTCGACCAGCCGTTGCTGCATGGTGGCCGGCACGGGTTCGTAGTGGCTGAAATCCAAACGGTAACGGCCTTTACCGGCGGTGACGGATTTCAATTCCGCCGCGTAGCCTTCCAGTTCCGACAAAGGCACCTGCGCCTTGACCACGGTCTCGCCGCGTGCGGTATCCGTACCGTTGATGCGGGCGCGCTTGGACGACAGACCACCGGTGATGTCGCCCACCTGGGCTTCCGGTGCGCTGACCTCCAGGTGCACGATCGGTTCTAGGATCTGCGCGTGCGCCTTGCCGATGGCGTCCAGGAACGCCTTCTTGCCGGCAGCGACGAAGGCCACTTCCTTGCTGTCCACGGCATGGTGCTTGCCGTCGAACACGGTGACGCGCACGTCCTGGATCGGGTAGCCGGCAATCGCGCCGCCTAGCAGCACCTGGCGCACGCCTTTTTCGACCGCGGGCAGGTACTGGCCGGGAATGGTGCCGCCTTTGACTGCGTCCACGAATTCGAAGCCTGCGCCACGCGGCAAGGGTTCGATGCGTAAGGCCACTTCACCGAACTGGCCCGCGCCACCGGTCTGCTTCTTGTGCCTGTGGTGGCCTTCCGCCGCCACACCGATGGTCTCGCGGTAGGCGATGCGCGGCGGGCGCGAGCTCACTTCCACCCCATGCCGTTCCTTCAGCCGATCCAGGTTGATGCGCAGGTGCAGGTCGGAGAGGCCGCGGATCACGGTCTCGTTGGTCTCGGTCTCATGCTCCACATGGAAGCAGGGATCCTCTTCCGACAGGCGGTGCAGGGCGGTTGCCAGCTTCTGTTCCTGGCCCTTGCGCGTCGCTTCGATGGCCAGGCCGAACATCGGCCTGGGGAAGGCGAGCGGGGCGAGGTGGATCTGGTCTTCGTCGTGGCTGTCATGCAGCACGGCGTCGAAATGCAGGTCGTCGATCTTGGCCACCGCGGCGATGTCGCCGGGGATGGTCTGGTCGACTTCCACGTGGTCCTTGCCCTTTATCTTGTACAGGTGCGCGACCTTGAACGGCTTGCGGCCGTCGTCCACGAACAGCTGCGTGTCCTTGCGCACCGTGCCCTGGTACACGCGGAAGATGCCCAGCTTGCCCACGAAGGCATCGTTGACGATCTTGAACACGTCCGCGATGACGTGTGCGTCCGGGTCCGGCTTCGCTTCGATCGGCGTGGCGCTGTCGCCACTGCCTTTCACGAAGGGTGGCGCATTGCCTTCGCCGGGGTGGGGGAAGAGTTTCTCGGCGACATCCAGCAATTCCCGGACACCCGCGCCGCTGCGTGCAGACACGAAGCAGACCGGCACCAGGTGGCCTTCGCGCAGGCATTGCTCGAAGGCATCGTGCAGTTCCTCGCGCTGCAGGCCGGATTCGCCCTGTTCGAGATAGTGGTCCATCACCGTCTCGTTGACTTCCACCACCTGGTCGATGATTTTCTGGTGCCAGTCGGCAATCGGCCCCAGGTTGCTGTCACCGGTGGTTTTCCAGAAACAATCGACCACCTGCCTGCCGCCTTCCGAGGGCAGGTTGAGCGGCAGCACTTCCGGGCCGAAGGTTTCGCGCAGGTTGTCCAGCAACGCGCCGAGCTTTGCGCCGGGATGGTCGATCTTGTTGATGATCAGCACGCGGCACAGGTTGCGCGCCTTGGCGTGTTCCATCATGCGGCGCGTGCCGTGGCCGATGCCTGTGTCGGCGTCTACTACTATCGCAACGGTTTCCACGGCGGCCAATGCCGATAGCGTGGGGCCGCGGAAATCCGGGTAACCGGGGGTGTCGATCAGGTTGACGTGGATGCCGGCGTGATCGGTGCTGGCGATGGCGCTGTCCAGCGAGTGCCCGCGGTTCTTTTCCACCACGTCGTGGTCGGACACGGTAGTGCCGCGTTCCACGCTGCCTGCCGCCTGCAGGGCGCCGCCGGCATGCAGCAGGGCTTCGAACAAGGTGGTTTTGCCGGCGCCGGGGTGGCCTGCCAGGGCCACGTTGCGGATCTGTGCTGTCGAATAAGGCATGAGGCCGTTCCTCCCAAGGGTTGGAGTAGAAGGGCCGTCATGGCTGTCCGGGCTGAGCATCCCGACCGATGGCTGAGCGTGGTGCCCGGCGGGCGGTCATGGCGGGTAGGCAGCATTGCCAGCGCAGGTGGAACGGTCAAGTCGCAGTGCGGTACGGGCAGTGCACGCGGCCGGGTGTAAGCTTCGCCCTCCCCACGATGGAAGGAGTGCGACATGGCTTTGAAACGATTTGCGGACGCGGTGTGGAATGGCGAGTTGATGGCGGGCAACGGCTCCATCAGCACGCCGCAGAGCGGCTTGTTCGCTGCACAGAATTTCTCTTTCAAGACGCGCTTCGGCGACGAGACCGGCACCAATCCCGAGGAACTGCTGGCGGCCGCGCATGCGGGCTGCTTCAGCATGGCGCTGTCGGCGGTGCTGGGCAAGGCGGGGTTCACGCCGGACAACATCCAGACGCGCGCCACCGTGCTGATGGAGCCGGGCGCGGATCCGGGCCCAACCGTCACCGGCGTGACCCTGGTCGTATCGGCCAAGGTCTCGGGCATCGATGCGGCGACCTTCGATGAAATCGCGCACCAGGCCAAGGCCGGTTGCGTCATCTCGCGCGCGCTGGCGGTACCGGTGACGCTGGAAGCCACGCTGGTTGGTTGATCGCCACGCACTGCTCATCCACGGCGCCGGTGGCGGTGGATGGGAATGGAATATCTGGCGTGGCGTGCTGCAGGCGCATGGCTTCCACGTGCATGCGCCTGATCTGATGGCTTCTCCGCACGGCTTGGTGGCGACTACGCTGGAGGACTATCGACAGCAGGTGTCCGAGGCATTGCTCGCCTTGCCGCGTCCGCGCGTGGTGGTCGGTGCCAGCCTTGGCGGCCTGCTTGCCCTGCAGGTTGCCGCGCAGGCCGATGCGGTTGTCGTAGTGAATCCGTTGCCACCTGCGCCTTGGCATCGCGAGTTTCCAGGGCGGGAGTGGGCGGATGTAGCGCCTTGGCAACGCAATGCACGCCTCGCCTCCACGCGGGCGGCTTTGACGGATGCGGATGACGCCACTGCTCTGTATGCATGCCGGCACTGGCGCGATGAATCCGGCGGCGTGCTGCGGGCGGCATACGCAGGAATCGAGGTGGAGCGACCGGCGTGTCCTGCGCTGTTCGTCGTTTCTGCGAAGGACGAGGATGTTTCGCCTCACCTTTCCATCGAGATCGTGAAGGAATGGCAGGCGGAGCGACTGGAAACGCTTGCAACGAGCCATGTCGGGCCTTTGCTGGGTCGGCATGCAGCGCAGATCGCATCCCAAACTGTCGCATGGCTAAACACGGCATTGCCCTTGCGCTGAGTTCAGTCTGGTTTAATGCGCGCGCCGCAATCTTGCCCCTGCGCCGCTCCGGCGTTGGGAGACTCACATGAAACGCCTTTCCGCCAGCCTGCTCGTCGTGGGCCTTGCCATCGCCGGCAACGCCGCTGCGCAATCGTCCGGCTACTACCCCGTGCAACAGGATCGTTACAACGGTTCCAGCCAGGGTGCGACCTACGACTACGCACGCGTGCTGCGCGTGGATCCGGTGATCGAATCGGGTTACGGCAATAGCTACGGCAATCGCAACACACAGGGTTCGCAGCAGTGCTACTACCGCCAGGCCGATGACGTGTATACGCGCAACGGCGGCTATGACGACCGCTATGACGGATACCGTGGCAACGACAACTACGGGAACAATGGTTACGGTCAGGATGGTTACTACGACCGCAACGGCGGTTATCAGAATGCGGGTGGCAACAATACGGGCCGCACCATGGCCACCGTGATCGGCGGCATTGCAGGCGCGGTGCTGGGCAGCAAGATCGGTGATGGCAGTGGGCAATACGTGGGCACGGCGGTAGGTTCGATGGTGGGCGGCATGGCCGGTCGCTCGATCTACGACAGCTCGCAACGCAATCGCCAGTTGTCACAGCGCGGCACGGTAAGGGTGTGTGATCCGGTGCCGACGGGATCCAGTGGCCAGGATGGCTACTACGATGGCAACGAGAACCTTGCGGGCTATGACGTTACTTACGAGTACGCCAATCGCACTTATACGACGCGCACCAATTACCACCCTGGTGATCGGATCCGGGTGCGGGTGGATGTGAGGCCGGAATAAAAGATGGTCGTTGAGTGAATAAGAAGAAGGAGCCGTGAGGCTCCTTCTTTTTAAGATCAGAAAAATAAGCACGAAAATTGATGCGTCTCATGACAAATCAATAAAAAAACAATGCGCATTCATACGAGTGCCATGTACATTTCAAAAAGATCAGTACTATTCGACCAATCGATATAATTTCTAGGATTCTATAGCTGTCATCGATTTTTCTGGTTGAAATTGGATGTTGATGAGCTTGGTTGTATGCGCGAAGCGGTTGCTTCCACTTTGCACGTTACATCAAACATTACTGGGTCGGGGTTTACGCCACTGCTGTCCGTTAAGGAATGCTCATCGGGGAAATGTTCGTAAATATCCCTGCCTTCGTACAAGAAAATAATTCCGACAATGGGGATAATATCTCTAACCAATTCTGAGGCTGTCGTGGCCAATTCGCCTGTGAGCTCTTCCATCTCTGCACCAAAATATCGTGCATTCTTTGGTATGTAACCTTTTCCAAGATCAATCACCAGTGTGATTCCGCTTGAATCCTCGTCAAGCCTGACCTTGACAGCCAAGTTTCTGGGTTGTCCATCTATGCGTCTTTGTTGATTGATTGTTTGTTGAAGCTCTGCAGTAAGCATTCCTTCGATGCTAATTTTGTCGGATTTACTAAGTGTGATTGTTTTTTTGCTTGCGTGTGCGCTGCCTGTGGCGCATACAAGTACAAGAAATACTATGGCATGCAATCCCGTTGTGCCTGTTGCGAATAGTCGACTGATGAATTGATCTAGAGCGGAACTCCTTGAGGTTTTCATTATTCATTCCTTCGAATGGCATGATGGCCGTCTCTCCACCTTTCGTGGATGTCCTATTTCGCCGCCGACAGCCATGGCGGATGCTTGGAGGAACTTTGGCGCTATTGGATGGGATTCTCTTCCTATCCGTTCCTTTTCTTTATTCCCGTATTGATTTCGCGTCAATCGTCTTGATTGAGTCATTACTCACATTTTGAGTTTCATCGCAACAAGGGAGTCAACAAAGGCAACAGTGGGATCAGAGTAAATATTCGTTTTAAGCGTATTCGAAGCTAGCCTGGTACCGCACTAGTGTTGTGGGAGCGACGCAAGTCGCGAATGCTTTGGCAGAGAGCTTCGCGACTTACGTCGCTCCTACAGAAGCGTGGCTCACCACGCTATCTGTCCATCCACCACGCTGCACACCCGGCCACCCGACCACACATCCCCTTCGGCATCCACATACAGCTCGATGATGGCGTCATGGCCGACTTCGCGGCCTTGGCTGATGCGGTAGCGGCCATCATTGCCGGGCAGGGCATCCTGCGAGGCGAGCCATGCCGCCAGCGTGGCGTTGGCTGCGCCCGAGGCGGCGTCCTCGAATTGCGCCGGTGCGCCGACCCACGCGCGCACCGCGAGGAAATACACCGGATCATCGCTGCGTGCGAACACGCAAAGCCCCATGCTTTCGGTGGACTGTGCCAACTGGCCAATCGCTTCCCACGGCGGTGTCGCTGCACGCAAGGCTGCTTCGTCACGCAGCTCGGCCAGCCACCAGCGACGACCGCCGTCCATCAAGGCGGGCGGCAACGCACCCAGTGGTAGCGTGGCAAGCACGTCGCGCAAGCGCGGATCCCCGGGCGAGGCGATTTCCATCACTTTCGCGCGCGGCGTGCGCACGGCGATGGTGCGGGTAGGGCCGGAACCTTCAACCCGCAGCGGCAACAGTCCGGCGATGCCTTCCTGCACCAACAGGCCATCGCGCGGCGTCGCCAGTCCCGCTTCCAGCACCGCGTGCGCCGTGCCTACGCTGGGATGGCCGGCGAAAGGAACTTCGCGGCGTGGACTGAAAATCCGTATGCCATAGCTGGCTTCGGGCTGGGTCGCGGGGAATACGAAGGTCGTCTCCGGCAAGCGCGTCCAGCGCGCGATGGCCTGCATGGTGTCGTCGTCCAGGCCTGCGCCATCCAGCACCACGGCGAGTGGATTGCCGGCGCCGGGGCGACCGGCGAAGACATCGAGTTGCGCATAGCGGCGTGAGGTCATGGGGAAGGACAGAGGCGAGGGTCGTGCAGCTTAGCAATCCACGTGGCCGCGTATCACCGCCTGCACCTGTCCGCCGATCCAGACCTCGCCTTCCGCATCGACCTGCACTTCCACCCGACCGTCGCGTCCCAACTCGCGACCCTGGCTGGCGACATAGCGTCCGTCGATGCCGGGCAGGGTGCCTGTGGAATGCATCAGCGCGGCGATACTGGCGTTGACGCTGCCGGTCACCGGGTCTTCGGGAATGCCGTCGGCGGGACAGAACGCGCGCACCGCCAGCTGATGATCCGCATGCGGGCTGCGGCCGAAAACGGCCAGCCCCACCGCATCGCTGGCAATGGTCAGTGACGCAATCGCCGCCAGGTCAGGCTGCATCCGGCGGACCGCGTCGTCGTCGGCCAGTTCCACCAGCCACCAGTTCGGGCCGTTGTTCCAGAGGGCCGGTGCGAGTTGGCCGAGTGCCAAACCCTGCAGTGCGATCTCGACTGCGTTGTGATGGGCATCACCCGCGTCCACGCGACTGGCATGCGGCGTGCGGACATGCGGCACGCGCAGTCCATCGCGCTGCTCGATCCGCACCGGCAGCAGGCCTGCGGCGCACTCCTGCACCAGGCTTCCTTCACGCGGCTGCAGCAGGCCCGCATCCAGCGCCGCCCAGGCCGCACCCACGCTGGGATGGCCGGCGAACGGCAGCTCCTGGCGCGGGGTGAAGATGCGTACGCGGTAGTCGGCAGCGGGTGTGGTCGGCGGGAGGAAGAAGATGGTTTCGGAGAGATTCGCCCAGGCGGCGTAGGCCTGCATCGTCGCCGAGTCCATGTCCGCGGCATCGAACACCACGCCCAGCGGATTGCCGGCGCCGGGGCGGTCCGCGAAGACATCAAGTTGCAAATACGGGCGAATGGGCATGCGGGTCGGCTCTCGTGCGGGCGTTCGTTTAGAATCCAAGGTTCACGCCCGAATGGTCGGGCAGTCCCCCCACCTTGTCCATGCCCGCATCCCCGCCTGCGCCTGATCGCTGGATCGTCCTCAAGTTCGGCGGCACTTCGGTGTCGCGTCGCCACCGCTGGGACACCATAGGCCGGCTGGCCAAACGCAGGGCCGAGGAAAACGACGCCCGCGTGCTGGTGGTGGTGTCGGCGCTGTCCGGCGTGACCAACGAACTCACGGCGATTGCCGATGGCGCGACGGATGCGCTGCAGCGCGTTGCCACCCTGGAGCAGCGCCACCGTGAGTTCGTAACCGAGCTGGAACTCGATCCGGATGTCGTACTCGGTGAACGCCTCGCCGCCTTGCGCGCACTCGCTACTGATCCACGCGCTGCCACCCGCGCACTGGATTGGCAGGCCGAAGTGCTTGCGCAGGGCGAACTGCTCTCTTCCACGCTCGGCGCCGCCTACCTGCACGCTTCAGGCCTGGATTTCGGCTGGATGGACGCACGCCAGTGGTTGCAGGCCAATGTGGTGCCCAACCAGACCGAATGGGCCCAGCGCCTGTCGGTGACCTGCAGCACCTCGGCCAGCGAGGGCTGGAGCACCGCCTTCCGTGAACAGCCGACGCGCATGCTGTTGACCCAGGGCTTCATCGCACGCCATGCGGACGGCGGTACCACGGTGCTGGGTCGCGGTGGCTCGGATACGTCCGCGGCCTACTTCGGTGCACTGCTGGGTGCCAAACGCGTGGAAATCTGGACCGACGTGCCCGGCATGTTCAGCGCCAACCCGCGCGAAGTGCCGGACGCACGCCTGTTGACGCGGCTGGATTACCAGGAAGCGCAGGAAATCGCGACCACCGGTGCGAAAGTGTTGCATCCGCGTTCCATCAAGCCGTGCCGCGACGCCGGCGTGCCGATGGCGATCCTGGACACGGAACGTTCCGAGTTGCCCGGCACCAGCATCGACGGCGACGCGCTGACCGTGCCGGGGGTCAAGGCCATCAGCCGCCGCAACGGCATCGTACTGGTGTCGATGGAAGGCATCGGCATGTGGCAGCAGGTGGGATTCCTGGCGGATGTGTTCGAGCGTTTCAAGCGGCACGGCCTGTCGGTGGACTTGATCGGTTCGTCGGAAACCAACGTCACCGTGTCGCTGGATCCCAGCGAGAACCTGGTCACCACCAATGTGCTGGCGGCGCTGTCGGCTGATCTCGCCGAGGTATGCCGGGTGAAGGTGATCGCACCGTGTTCGGCCATCACCTTGGTTGGCCGTGGCATGCGTTCGCTGCTGCACAAGCTGTCGGACGTGTGGGCCACGTTTGGCCGCGAACGCGTGCACATGATTTCGCAGTCGTCCAACGACCTGAACCTGACTTTCGTCATCGACGAGGCCGATGCCGATGGCCTGCTTCCCGTCCTGCACGCCGCACTGATCGACAGCGGCGCGATGCCGGTGGAGGAAACCAGCGTGTTCGGTCCGCGTTGGCGCGAAATCGCCGGGGGCATCCGCAAGCGCGTGACGCCCTGGTGGCATGCGGAGCGCGAACACCTGCTCGCCCTCGCCAAAGCTGGAACGCCGCGCTACGCCTACCACCTGCCCACCGTGCGTGCGCGTGCACGGGCACTCGCGGCACTGAAGGCCATCGACCAGCGCTATTACGCAATCAAGGCCAATGCGAACCCGGCCATCCTGCAGTTGTTGGTGGATGAGGGTTTCGGGCTGGAATGCGTCTCGCTGGGTGAACTGCGGCGCGTGTTCGAGATCATCCCTGAACTTTCGCCGCGTCGCGTGCTGTTCACGCCCAGCTTCGCCCCACGAGCGGAGTACGAAGCCGCATTCGCCCATGGCGTGACGGTCACGGTCGACAACCTGGAAATCCTGCAGCAGTGGCCCGAGGTTTTCCGTGGTCGCGACCTTTGGTTGCGTGTGGACCTCGGGCGTGGCGAAGGCCATCACGAAAAAGTGCGCACCGGCGGCAAGGAATCCAAGTTCGGCCTGCCCGTCGCCAGCGTGGATGCTTTCGTCGCCTTGGCAGGCACGCTGGGTGCGCGCGTCAACGGCCTGCATGCACACCTGGGCAGTGGCGTGGACACGCCGCAGCACTGGAAGCAGATCTGCGACGAGCTTGGCGGCATCGCCGAGCGTATCGGCAGCATCGAAGTCATCGACATCGGCGGCGGCTTGCCGATTCCCTACAGCGATGACGACGAGCCTTTCGACCTCGAGGCATGGGGCGTGGGCCTTGCCGAAATCAAGGCCGCATATCCTGGCTATCGCATCGCTATCGAGCCAGGCCGCTACCTGGTGGCCGAGGCCGGCGTGCTGCTGGCCAGCGTGACGCAGGTCGTCGAGAAGGACGGCGTGCGTCGGGTTGGCCTGGATGCCGGCATGAATGCGCTGATCCGTCCAGCGCTCTATGACGCATGGCATGACATCCATGTGCTCAGTCGGCTTGATGAAGCCAATGACGGTTTGTTCGACGTGGTCGGCCCGATCTGTGAATCCAGCGACGTATTTGGCAAGCGTCGTCGTCTTCCCGCTGCGACGGCGGAGGGCGATGTGGTACTGATCGCCGACGCCGGCGCCTACGGCTATTCCATGGCCAACACCTACAACCTGCGGGCGCTGCCCATCGAGGAAATTATCCATGAAGCCACGCCTTGAGTTCATCGTGGTCAGCGCACTGGTCGCCGGCCTGTTGCAGGTCGTCGCCTTTGTCGCGCTTGCGGCAGTCTGGTGGGGCCTGGATGCGGGCGACAGTTTGCGCCGCACGCTGTTGTGGTTGCCCGCCGCGATGGCGGCGGCGGGGCTCGCAGCCTGGTTCATGACCGGCCTGCACGGGCGTGCGGCGGCGGCGGGCAAGCGCTGGTCGGCGTTCGGATTGGCGTGGCGCACCGTGCTGCTGGCGATGATTTTCTATCCCGCATGCGTGGCTGGCTGGCACCTGCTTACCGCGCTGGGCGACCAGCTGTGGGCGGCGCAGCCCGCCACCATGGCGCAAACCCTGGAAATCCTGCCGACGCTGGTGCAGTACTCGGCGATCTTCGCCGTGGTGCTGGGCACCTTGCCTGCGCTGTTGATCGAAACCCTGGTGTCCAATCGTTACCTGCGACGCATCGCCGGTGATTCCAAGAGCAAACCATGACCGTATTCAACCGAGACAGCATTTCGGCATTCCGCTTCGTGCGTTGCGGCTTGGACGCGACGACGGGCGTCGCGACGCTGGCGTACGCATTCGACGACGGTCCCGAACTGGTAGAGGTGGTCACCATTCCAGGTGCGCCGTTCGTACTGGAAGGCGAGCGCGCCGTTGCGGTGGAACAGGCCCTGCGCCTGCTACACCTGATTGCCGGCGTGAGCTATTACAAGGCGGCGGTGCCGGGCGAGATACGTATTGAGAGCTATGCCATCGATGCGGCGACTGCTGCGTTGATGGAGATGGTTTATGTCAACGGACTGGGCGAATTTGCGTATCGAAATGGACTGGATCTGCATGACCGGATCAAGTTCCCGGTGAGTAATGTGGGAGGGGCTTCAGCCCCGACTACTACGAGCGTCGGGGCTGGCTTTCAACAGCTGAATGGCTGGTCAGCCCCTCCCACAAACGTATCGGCGCTTGGGCTAAGGCATCACGCGCTGGTTGCCATTGGTGGAGGCAAGGATTCACTTGTTTCCATCGAAGCGCTGCGCGCGGTGGGCGTGGCGCAGACGGTCACCTGGATCGGCAACTCGCAATTGATCGCGGCGTGCGCGGCGCGTACCGGGCTGCCGACGCTCAACGTCGGCCGGGCCATCGCGCCTGAATTGTTCGACATGAACCGGCAGGGTGCATGGAACGGTCATATCCCGGTCACGGCGGTGAACTCGGCCATCCTCGTGCTCGCGGCCTTGTTGCAGGGCGTGGACCAGGTGGTGTTTTCCAACGAGCGCTCGGCCAGCTATGGCAGCATCATTGCGGGCACGGGCGAAGTGAACCACCAGTGGTCGAAGGGTTGGGCTTTCGAGCAGGCGTTTGGCGACTATGTGCAGTCGCATGTCGCCGCGGACCTGAATTACTACTCGCTGCTGCGTCCTTTGAGCGAACTTGCCGTGGCCAGGCAGTTCACCAGGACGGATCGCTACGACGCGCATTTTTCCAGCTGCAACCGCAACTTCCATATCCTGGGCGAGCGGCCGGTGAATCGCTGGTGTGGCGTCTGCCCCAAATGCCATTTCGTCTTCCTCGCGCTGGCACCGTTCATGCCGAAGCCGCGCCTCGTCGGCATCTTCGGTCGCAACCTGCTTGACGACCTGTCGCAGGCCGGCGGCTTCGATGCGTTGCTTGAATTCCAGGACCACAAGCCCTTCGAGTGCGTGGGCGAAGGGCAGGAGTCACGCGCAGCCATGGCCACGCTGGCGGCACGTCCGGAGTGGCAGGAGGATGCGCTGGTGGCACGCTTCATCCGCGAAATCCAGCCGCAGCTGGATGCATGCGAGCTTGAAATCCAGCCGTTGCTGAAACTTGACGGCGAGCATCGCGTACCTGCCGCGCTGTGGGAGCAGTTGCGTGCGAATTTCGCAGCTTGAGGGCAAGCAGGTAGCGTTGTGGGGCTGGGGCCGCGAAGGCCACGCCGCTTACCGCGCCATTCGCGCGCGCTTGCCCGGGCTCGCCTTGACCCTGTTTTGTCGTGTGGAGGAAGCAGGCGCAGCGGTTGCGCTGGCTGACCCGGCACTACACGTCGAAACGGATCCGAGTGCGGAATTGCTCGCACGGCATGACGTGGTCATCAAGTCGCCCGGCATCAGTCCCTACCTTGAAGCGGCACGTTTCGCAGCCGCAGAAGGAACCATTTTTGTGGGCGGCAGCACGCTCTGGTTCGATGAACATGCGGGTGCGGACGGCATCGCCGCCCACACGATCTGCGTCACCGGCACCAAGGGCAAGAGCACCACGACCGCCTTGCTGGCGCATCTGTTGCGTGCCGGCGGCCAACGTACGGCGCTGGTCGGCAATATCGGCCTTCCGTTGCTGGAAGTACTGGATCCCCTGCCTGCGCCTGAATTCTGGGCGATCGAGTTGTCCAGTTACCAGACCCTGGACGTGGCCGCCAGCGAGGCGCGACCGGACGTCGCCGTAGTCCTGAATCTTTTTCCCGAGCACCTGGACTGGCATGGCAGCGAGGCCCAATACATCGCTGACAAGCTGGCCCTGGTGACGCAGGCGAAACCCAGGGTCGCCGTGCTCAACGCGGCGGATCCACGACTCGCTGCACTCGCATTGCCACATAGCGAAGTGCACTGGTTCAACCACTCCGAGGGTTGGCATTTGCGCGGCGACGCGGTCTATCGTGGCGATGTCTTCGTGTTCGATACCTCTCGCACGCCGCTACCGGGGCGTCACAATCGCGGCAACCTGTGCGCAGTACTCGCGACAATCGAAGTGCTTGGGTTGGATGCAGCCGCGCTCGCAGTGCATGCGGAAAGTTTCCGCCCCTTGCCCAATCGCCTGCAGACGCTCGGCACGCGCGATGGCATCACCTATGTCAACGATTCCATCAGTACCACGCCGCATGCCACGCTGGCGGCGCTGGAATGTTTCCGTGATCGCGAGACAGTCGTACTGGTGGGCGGACACGATCGCGGCATTGACTGGTCCGGTTTCGCCGCCGCGATGCTGAGTGATTCGCCTGCCGCCATCGTCACCATGGGTGAAAATGGTCCGCGCATCCATGAGTTGCTGGCACCGCTCGCGAAGAGCGGCAGGTTTCGGATCAAGGCCGCAACCGATTTGGATGATGCGCTGGCCAAGGCGCGGCAGCTGCTGCAAGGGGAAGGCTTAGTTCTGCTTTCGCCGGGTGCGCCAAGCTTCGGCCCGTATCGTGATTACGTGGCGCGTGGCAGGCATTTCGCGGAACTGGCGGGGTTTGATCCTGATGACATTTCCGCGATTCCCGGTATAGGCATCGCCTGATCCGATGCCTTGTAGGAGCGCCCCATGGGCGCGAGCCCTGCAACGATCTAACGACCAAGAACTCGCGCCCATCGGGCGCTCCTACCACCAGCGCAGGGTCAGTGCTTGCGTTCTATCGCGTAACGCGCCAATCCACGCAGGGCGGCGAGCGCATCGTTTTCCTCCAGGCCGTCCAATGCACGCTCGGCGGCTTCGGCATACTCCGCCGCGCGGCGTTGGCTGTATTCCAAGCCGCCCGTCGCATGTATCGCAGCCAATACCTCGGGCATGGCCGCGCCGTCGCCGTTTTCCACGATCGCCCGTAATCGGTGGCGCGTGGCATCGTCGCTGTGGGCGATGGCGTGGATCAAGGGCAGGGTGGCCTTGCCTTCTGCCAGGTCGTCGCCCAGGTTCTTGCCCAGGTCGGCGGCATCCGCGGTGTAATCGAGTACGTCGTCCGCGATCTGGAAGGCGTAGCCCAGGTTCATGCCGTAGTCGTACAACTTTTGCTGCGTGGTCGCATCGGCTGCAGAAGCGAGTGCACCCAATTGCGTGCCAGCGGCGAACAGGACCGCGGTCTTGCGCTCGATCACGCGCAGGTACGCGGCTTCGTCGGTATCCGGGTTGTGTACGTGCAGCAGCTGCAGCACTTCACCTTCGGCGATGCGATTGGTGGTGTCAGCCAGGATGCGCATGACTTCCATGCGGTCCAGTTCCACCATCAACTGGAAACTGCGCGAGTAGAGGAAATCACCCACGAGCACGCTGGGCGCATTGCCCCACAGCGCGTTGGCGGTGCTGCGGCCACGGCGCAGGTCGGATTCGTCCACCACGTCGTCATGCAGCAGGGTGGAGGTGTGGATGAACTCGATGATCGCGGCCAACTGGTGGTGGTCCGTCGACATGTTCCCGCAGGCGCGACCCGCCAGTACCACCAGCATTGGCCGCAGGCGCTTGCCGCCTGCCGAAATGATGTGGTCGGCGATCTGGTTGATCAGGACTACATCCGAGGCCAGGCGGTTGCGGATCAGCGCATCCACGGCGCCCATATCGGCCGCGGCGACCGTCTGGATCTGGGGCAGGGCCAAGGCCGGTCGGGCAGTTTGGACGTCGGTCATGGGGGCGGCGCAAGGGAAGTGGCTGAATTATAAGGGGTCGACAGTCGGATTAGCCTGACGGAGTGCCGGGGAATTGCCGGATAGCGCCAAGCGCCCCGGGTATACTTCACTGGACAGCGCCCGCAACCGGCGGGCATCACCAGACGGAAGACGATATGGCACGCGGCGTCAATAAAGTAATCCTGGTCGGCAACCTGGGCAACGACCCGGACACCAAATACACCCAAGGCGGCATGGCCATCACCCGCATCTCGCTGGCGACGACCTCGGTGCGCAAGGACAAGGACGGCAACCAGCAGGAACGCACCGAATGGCACCGCGTGGTGTTCTTCGGCAAGCTGGGTGAAATCGCCGGCGAATACCTGCGCAAGGGCGGCCAATGCTATGTCGAAGGCTCGATCCGCTACGACAAGTACACCGGCCAGGATGGCGTGGAGAAATATTCCACCGACATCATCGCCGACGAACTGCAGCTGCTGGGTGGTCGCGGCGAAGGCGGCGGTAGCGCCAGCAGCGAACGCCCGCAGCGCGCCGCGCCGCGGCAGGATTCGCCACAGCGCCGTGAGCAGCCGGCTGCGCAACAGGCGCCGATGGATGACTTTGCGGACGACGACATTCCGTTCTGATCCATCGCTGCCGCTGTATCAATTTCCCGAGATCAATACATGGAGTTGAATGTGCCGACTTGGCTTGTAACCGGTGGTGCTGGATTCATTGGCGGTAATTTCGTGCTGGAGGCCGTGGGCAAAGGCATCCGCGTCATCAATCTGGACGCACTGACCTACGCAGGCAACCTGGATACGCTCGCCTCGCTGGATGGAAATCCAGACCACGTGTTCGTGCACGGCGATATCGGTGACCACGCACTGGTCGCGAAACTGCTGTCCGAATACCAGCCCGATGCCGTTGTGAACTTTGCAGCCGAAAGCCACGTGGATCGCTCCATAGACGGCCCGGGTGCCTTCATCCAGACCAACGTCGTGGGTACGCTTGCGCTGCTGGAAAGCGTACGTGACTACTGGCGTGGCCTTGAGGTTGGCAAGCGTGATGCGTTCCGCTTCCTACATGTGTCCACTGACGAGGTGTACGGGTCGCTCGGCGAGACCGGCAAGTTCACGGAAATAACGCCTTATGCGCCGAATTCGCCATACTCCGCCTCCAAGGCGGCATCGGACCATCTGGTGCGTTCTTTCCACCATACCTACGGATTGCCAGTACTCACCACCAATTGCTCGAACAACTACGGCCCCTATCATTTCCCGGAGAAGTTGATCCCGCTCATCATCGCCCGCGCCTTGGCCGGCGAGCCGCTGCCGGTCTATGGGGATGGCAAGAACGTGCGCGACTGGCTGTATGTGAGTGACCACTGCGCCGCCATCCGTACCGTGCTTGAAAAAGGCCGCGTCGGTGAAACCTACAACGTGGGCGGCGACGCGGAAATGCAGAACATCGCCGTGGTCGAAACTATCTGCAAGTTACTGGATGAGCGACGTCCGCGTGAAGATGGCCAGTCGCGCATGAGCCAGATCACCTACGTGGCTGATCGTCCCGGGCACGATCGTCGTTACGCCATCGACGCGTCTAAACTGCAGGATGAGTTGGGCTGGAAGCCGCGGTATACCTTCGAGCAAGGCATCGGCCAAACGGTTGATTGGTACCTCGAGCACCAGGACTGGGTCAAACGCGTGCTTGATGGCAGTTATCGCCTTGAACGCATTGGCACCGTCGCATAACGCAAAGGAACGCATACGATGACTCAACGCAAAGGCATCATCCTCGCCGGTGGTTCCGGCACGCGCCTTTATCCGATCACGCAAACCGTCAGCAAGCAGTTATTGCCTGTGTACGACAAGCCGATGATCTATTATCCGCTGAGCGTTTTGATGCTCGCCGGCATTAGGGAAGTGCTGGTCATCAATACGCCGCATGAACAGGTCTTGTTCAAGCAATTGCTGGGTGACGGCTCGCAATGGGGCATGCACATTGAATACGCCGCGCAACCAAGTCCCGACGGCCTGGCGCAGGCTTACCTGATTGGAAAGGAGTTCGTGGCCGGTCAGCCAAGCTGCCTAGTCCTTGGCGATAATATCTTCCACGGCCATGGCTTGACCGAAATCCTCAAGCGCGCAGATACACGCACGCATGGCGCCACCGTGTTTGGCTATTGGGTCAGCGACCCAGAGCGTTACGGCGTAGCGGAGTTCGATGATGGTGGACGCGTGGTGGGCCTGGAGGAAAAGCCCGTCAATCCACGCTCCAATCATGCCGTGACTGGCCTGTATTTCTACGATGGACGCGCGAGCGACTTTGCCGAGTCGTTGAAGCCATCGCCGCGGGGCGAGCTGGAGATCACCGACCTCAATCGCTGTTACCTTGAAGACGGATCATTGCATCTGGAACCGCTGGGCCGTGGCTTCGCATGGCTGGATACCGGCACTCACCAGTCGCTGCTTGAAGCTTCCAACTTCATTGAAACAATCGAAGCGCGCCAAGGCCTGCGTGTCTGCTGTCCCGAGGAAATCGCATTCAGCAATGGGTGGATTGATGCGGCGCAGATTGAAAAACTTGCTGCTCCGCTGGCAAAGAATGGTTACGGCCAGTACCTCCTGACCTTGGCCTCGCGCGGAGTGGTGCGTTGAAAGTCATCGAAACCAGCCTGCCGGGTTGCGTGGTCATCGAGCCAGCGGTATTTGGCGATGATCGCGGATTCTTCTTCGAGACGTGGAATGCGGATCGCTACGGCGAGCACGGCTTGCCCACGAAATTCGTCCAGAGCAACGTTTCTGCTTCTGCACGAGGCGTGTTGCGCGGCCTGCATTACCAATGGCCAAATCCACAAGGCAAACTGGTAAGTGTGCTCGAGGGAGAGGTCTATGACGTGGCCGTGGATATTCGCCGCGGCTCCCCTCATTTTGGTCGATGGTCAGCCGTGGTGCTGAGCGCAGAGAACAAGCGTCAGTTCTGGATACCGGAAGGGTTTGCCCACGGCTTTGCAGTGCTTTCCGAGCGTGCCATTTTCAGCTATCTGTGCACCGCGCAGTACGACAAGGCGGCGGATGCAGGGGTTCGCTGGGACGATGCGAGTATTGGCATCGACTGGCCAATCAGCGAGCCTCTACTTTCGGAGAAAGACGCGAAGGCTCCGTTCCTTGGCGATGTGTTGCCTGATCGCCTGCCGATATACGTCGAATGAGCAGGATTCTGTTGCTTGGGGCCAATGGCCAGGTTGGACATGAGCTGAGGCGCAGCCTTGCCGGCTCGGGTGAATCGATCCTCACTACGCGCAGCGGTGTTCTGGAAGACGGCATTGCAACTGAAGTCGCGGATTTCGACCAGCCAGAATCATTGGCAGCGCTGGTCGACCGCATTTCCCCCGACGTCGTCGTCAATGCGGCCGCATACACGGCGGTTGATCGAGCCGAAGATGACGTTGCATCAGCATTCCGTGCCAATGCCGAAGCGCCGGGACAGCTCGCACGCGCATGCGCGGCACGCGATGTGCTGCTGATGCATTACTCCACGGACTATGTGTTCGACGGGAAATCCACGCGTCCTTATCGCCCGGATGATGCTACTTCGCCACTGGGTGTCTATGGGGCAAGCAAGCTGGCCGGGGAGGTTGCGATACGGGAGTCTGGTTGCCGTCACATGATCTTCCGCACGGCATGGGTCTACGGCAACCACGGCAATAACTTCATGCGCACTATGTTGCGCGTTGGCGCCGAGCGCGATCAGTTGCGCGTGGTGGCCGATCAATTCGGTACTCCCACCCCCGCTGTCTTGATCGCAGAAGTCACTCGCCACGCAATCGAGTCGGGTCATTCGAGGTCCGGCACATGGCACCTGACCGCCTTGGGTGAAACGAGTTGGCATGCGTTTGCGCAGGAGATATTCGAGCAGGCTTTCGATCGCGGGCTGTTAGCCAGGATTCCGGAAGTGGTTGCAATCACTACTGCAGAATACCCTACGCGCGCGCACCGACCTGCATATTCCTGCCTTGATACGTCCACGTTGCGCGATGGGTTCAAGCTCTCCTTGCCGGATTGGCGCATGGGGTTGGTGCAAGTGCTGGATGCCGTGAAGAACTGATTGCCGCAACACTTTTGCAGTGTCTTCAAGGTTGTAAAGGGGGGGGGTGGCTTGTGTGCAGCCATGTCTGGTTTGTAATTTTCCGATTAATGGACAGGGGAGAGATCATGAAGGAGTTGGGAGTGATATTGGCGGCCGTGCTGCTGGCTGGGTTTTCCGGGCCGGTAGTCGCACAGGTCGACGTGGAGCCGTACATCAAGCGGGACGCATTCGAGAGCATAAAGATCTCCCCAACGGGCGAATACTTCGCTGCGACGATTCCAGGCGAAGGCAAGACGGCACTGGCGATCATTCGTCGTTCCGATAATCAGGTGACGGGAAGGTTTGCACTTGGCAAGAATTCCCATGTGGCAGGTTTCTGGTGGGTCAATCCGGAACGACTTCTGATCAGCACCTCGGAGAAATTTGGTGAACTTGATAAGCCAAGCCTTACCGGTGAACTCTATGCGGTCAATGCGGACGGTGGCAGGACTGAGTTACTGATTGGTTATAACAATAACGACGGATTGGCAGCTTTCCTGATCGATAGCTTGCCAAATGATGACAAGAACGTCCTGATCTCGGTTTCGCCGTTTGATGCAGAACCTCTTACGCGGGTCGAACTCATGGACGTCTACAACGGGCGGCGCAAGCAGGTTGCGCGTGCTCCCATCCGTGGGGCTAGCTTCGATACGGACAACCAAGGCGTCGTGCGCTTCGCTTTGGGTGAGGATAGTGAGGGCAACACCAAGCTCTATTACCGTGCCGGCGAAAGCGCGAAGTGGGAGCTGATCAACGATGAAGCCGTTACGGGGCGGAGCGAAGCGCCTATTGGATTCTCGGCAGATGATCAAACTGCCTACCTGAGGACAGACAAGGCTCAAGGACCAGATGCGATCTTGGCGATGGATATCGCCAGTGGCACCCGTAAGGAGGTAATACGCGACGACGACACTGATCCTTCAGGCTACATCTACCGCCCTAATACTTCCATTCCGGTTGGCGTGGTGTTTGATGACGGGAAGCCGCGCACTGAGTTCTTTGATAACACCGCGCCTGAGGCGCGTCTATACAAGAGCTTGGAGGCCGCTTTCGGTAATGAAACGCCATACATAACATCGATGACCACAGATGGAAGGCTGGCACTGGTACAGACGTACAGTGATCGCAATCCGGGTGACTTCTATGTTTACGATACCGTAGCCAAGAAAGCTGATCATGTCATCAGTCGTGCCACATGGTTCGATCCCGAGAAAATGGCGGAGATGCGACCGGTCGCGTTGAAGGCGCGTGATGGTCTGCAGTTGAAGGGCTATCTAACAGTGCCGCATGGTTCAGCAGCAAAGAACCTGCCATTGGTGGTATTGCCGCATGGCGGTCCGTTTGGAGCATTGGATACGTGGGGATTTGATGGCGACAACCAGATGTTGGCATCTGCCGGTTATGCAGTGCTGCAGATCAATTTCCGCGGTTCCGGAAAACATGGTCGGGCCTTCCAGGAAGCGGGCCGGAAACAATGGGGTGGCACCATGCAAGACGACCTGACCGATGCCACGCGATGGGCCATCCAACAAGGCATTGCTGATCCCAACCGCATCTGCATATACGGGTCAAGCTATGGTGGCTACGCATCTCTGATGGGTGTTGCCAAGGAGCCCGATCTGTACAAGTGTGCTGTGGGTTACGTGGGTGTCTACGATCTGCCGATGCTTCATTCTCGGGGCGATATCCAGGAACGTGTGTCCGGCGAGAATTTCGTGCGTGACTGGATCGGAGAGAAAGACAAGCTGGCCGGCGCTTCCCCGAACCGCATCGCCGGACAGATCAAGGTCCCTGTGTTCCTTGCGGCCGGCGGCGAAGACGAACGCGCACCTATAGAGCACAGCAAGTTGATGGAGCGAGCATTGATTGGCGCGGGCGTGCCGGTAGAAACCCTCTACTACGATACCGAAGGGCATGGTTTCTACACCGAGGAACATCGCCGCGAGTTCTACACCAGGCTGTTGAATTTCCTTGCGCGCAACATCGGTGGTGCGCCGGCAAAGCCGGCGGCCGTTACCAGCACCAAGTAATCGACTCATGCCAACAACGACGGCGCCGAAAGGCGCCGTCGTTGTTTGTGGAACCAGGCGCTGCCCTAGCGCGCGCCGTGCATCATCCGCTTCAGCAGCGGTGCCAGCAGCAGCGCGACCAGCGCGAAGCCAAGGCCGATCCACATCATCAGCCAGAACAGGTCGGCGTATTTGCCCGCGGCACTGGCCATATCCATCGTCTCGCCATGCGGCACCTCGATCGCAGCCAGCTTGCCGAACAGCGCTGCGAGGTTTTCGGAAAATGCGGTGCCCAGGAACCAGGTACCCATCATCAGGCTGACCACGCGCGGCACCGAAAGCTCGGTCACCGCGGAAAGGCCAACCGGAGACACGCACATTTCGCCGATCTCCAGGATGAGGTACGCCAGTACCAACCACCAGACACTGGCCATCTGGCCCGATATCCCGGCCTGCTGCGCCGCCAGTGCCATCGGGATGAAAGACAGGCCTGCGAAGAACAGGCCAAGCGCGGACTTCACCGGCTTGGATGGATCACGTCCGCGTTTTCCCAATGCTGCCCACAGCGCGGCGAAGAGCGGTGCCAGCAACACGATGAACAACGAACCCAGGTACGTCAGCGAGCCCGCCGACTGCTGCAGCGCCAGCATGTCGCGCAGCAGGAAGACCAGCATGATCACGCCCACGGCAATGAACAGGCGTTGCGGTGCGCGTGATGCAGGATCGCGCTCGGACATCCGCGCCGCCAGCACGAACGATAGTGGTGCCAACAGCAGGGAGATGATCGACCACGGTACCGGCGTGCCATCGCGGATGACCAGTGATGGCACCAGGTCCTTGGTCAGCAGGCGATCGGTGAACGTCACCCACGAGCCGTAGGTCTGCTCGTACAAGGTGAAGAACACCAGCGCCATGAAGATGGTCACCATCAACGCGATCATCTGCTGGCGCTGCACCGGCGTGCAGTGCCGCAGCACGAACCAGGTGAACCAGACCAGCACGCCGGCCAGTACCAGCAGCATCAGCATCAACGCCAGCGTGACTTCACCGCCCAGCGAGAATTTTCCGTTGGCCGCCGCCCACATCAGCCAGGCGACCGGCAATGCCCCCGCTACCGAACCGGCATAGATCAACCACTCGCGTGGCACGCCCAGCACGCGTTCGCGCAGCGTGTGTGGCGCGGCAGGCTCGGCATGGCCGTCCAGGTACTTCTGCCCCCACAGGAACATCGCCAGGCCCAGCACCATGCCGATGCCAGCAGCACCAAAGCCGTATTTCCAGCCGAAGGTTTCACCCAGGTAGGCGCAGATCAGCGCAGAGAACAGGGCCCCCAGGTTGATGCCCGCGTAGAACAGCGAAAAACCAGAATCACGACGCGGGTCGTTTTCTGGATACAGCTTGCCAACGATGGTGGAGATGTTCGGCTTGAGGAAACCCACGCCCATGATGATCAGGGCGAGCGACAGGTACGTGTAGCGCAGCGCGTTTTCGTCGCGGGTCACGACGCCGCCGACATCCACCGCGGCCACTCCTTCAAACGCCATGCCGATGTGGCCCAGCACCAGCAACACGCCGCCGAAGACCACAGCCTTGCGCATGCCCAGCCAGCGGTCGGCCAGCAGTCCGCCGATCACCGGTATCGCATAGACCATTCCGCCGTAAGCGCCCAACAGGTCCAGGCCTGCCTTGTCGCCGAACAGGTGGTATTTGGTCAGATACAGCAGCAGCAACGCCTTCATTCCGTAGAAGGAAAAGCGTTCCCACATTTCGGTGAAGAAGCAGATGTACACGCCCTTGGGGTGGCCAAGGAAATCCCCGTGTGCCGGCAGTGCCGGCTGGATGGATGCGGACAAGGGCGCGATCCTGCGTGGAAAACCGGAGTATAGCGACGTCCCGGACGTCCATGCCGCACCACGGCTGGACTTGCGTGGGGCTTCCTTATAGGTTGTCGGCACCTCGAAGCTCAGGGATCCGCATGAACAGTGCACAGACGCCGCAACTTACCTTCCGTGCCGTAGTGCTGGCGATCATCCTCGCGATGGTCCTCGCCGCAGCCAATGCCTACCTTGGCCTGTTCGCGGGCCTGACCATCGCCACTGCGATTCCCGCCGCGGTCGTCTCCATGGGCGTGCTGCGCCTGTTGGGTGGCGGCACCATCCTCGAGAACAACATCGTCCAGACCGGCGCGTCCGCAGGTTCGTCGATCGCCGCCGGCGTGATTTTCACCATCCCCGCACTGGTGATCATGGGCTTCTGGCCCGACTTCAAATACTGGTGGGTGCTGGGCATCGCCGGATTGGGCGGCTTGCTGGGCGTGTTGTTCTCGGTGCCGTTGCGGCGCACGATGATCGTTGAAGACCCGCTGCCCTTCCCGGAAGGCAAGGCGGCGGCGGAAGTGCTGAAGGCCGGTGAGAATCCGGGTCCGGGGCTGAAGATACTTGCCTTCTCGGCAGGCATCGGCGCACTCATCAAGCTGGCGGCCGCCAGCGGGCTGCGCATGATCCCGGACAATTGGGCGGTCGCGGGTTTCTTCGGCAACGGCAAGGGCATTGCCTACCTGGGGACCAATCTGTCGCCGGCATTGCTGGGCGTGGGCTACATCGTTGGCTTAAACATCGGCATCGTGGTCTTGTCCGGCGCGGTGTTGTCCTGGCATCTGGCGATTCCCATCTACAACGCGTTTTTCATGGGCAGCGATCCGGCTCTGGCCGCGCAAGTGGTGGGCGCCAGCGCTGCCGACACCGCATTCGCGATTTGGTCGGCGAAGATCCGTTACCTGGGCGTGGGCGCGATGTTGATTGGCGGCGTGTGGACTTTGTTCTCGCTGCGCAAGTCCCTGTTGTCCGGCATTCGCAGTGGCTTTGCAGCCGCGCGCAAGAATACTGGTGAAGCAGTCGCCGAAACCGACCGCGACCTGCCGATGAAATGGATGCTGGTCGCACTGGTGCTGTTCGTTATTCCGCTGGCCTTCCTGTACCAGGCCATCGTGAATCAATGGCTCGTCGCCATCCCGATGACCATCATCATGATCGTGGCTGGTTTCCTGTTCGTGTCGGTGTCCGGTTATCTCGCCGGACTGGTCGGTTCGTCGAATAATCCGGTGTCGGGCATCACCATTGCCACTATCCTGTTCGCATCGGTGGTACTCGTATTGCTGCTCGGCCGTGACTCGGACAAGGGCGCGGTTGCGGCCATCATGATCGGTGCCGTGGTGTGCTGCGCGGCGGCGGTGGGTGGCGACAACCTGCAGGACCTCAAGGCCGGCTACCTGGTTGGCGCCACGCCGTGGAAGCAGCAGCTCATGCTGGCCATCGGCGCATTCTCGTGCGCATTGATCATGGCGCCCGTGCTCAACCTGCTGGCCGCGGCCTACGGCATCGGCGCACCGACGCCGGAACATCCCAATTCACTGTCCGCACCGCAGGCCACCTTGATGGCATCGGTGGCCAAGGGCATGTTTGGCGGCAAGTTGCCGTGGGGCATGATCGCGATTGGCGTAGGCGTGGGCGCGGTGATCATCGCGTTCGACGAATGGTTGAAATCACGTGGCTCGAAGTTCCGCGTGCCCGTGCTTGCCGCGGCCATTGGCATCTACCTTCCGCTGGAACTGATGGTGCCGATCTTCCTTGGTGGCCTGATCTCCCATTACGTGCAGCGCAAGCACGGTGTCAGTGACGACGATGAAGAAGCGAAGGACCGCATCCACCGCCCGGGCACGCTGTTCTCCGCGGGCCTGATCACCGGCGAAGCCCTGATGGGCATCGCCATCGCAGTGCCTATCGTGATGACCAGCAATGCGGAAGTCCTGGCCATGCCTGAGGCCTGGCATTTCAGCCAATGGGTGGGGCTAGCTGTATTGGCGGTAGTGGGCTGGTTGCTGTACCGCAGCGGTGCAAAGCCACATGAACAGGCAACTTCCGCCTGAAAAATGGGGGCGTGACGCGAAGATGTGACTTCATGCCTTTGCGTTGCGTGCGTATTGCGGCCTACCATCAAGGATTACCGTTTTCGGAGTCCTTGATGAAGTTTCGTATCGCATTGTTGCCGTTATGCCTGCTGGCCAGCCTGCCTGCGTTCGCCGCACCGCGCGGATTCGAGGTGCGCGACATGGTCGCGCTGGATCGTGTGTCCTCGCCCACCTTGTCGCCCGATGGCAGCGTGGTCGTGTTCGCCAAGCGCGTGATGGACAAGGACGTGGTCAAGGCCAGCACCGGCTTGTGGATGCGCAATCTATTGAGCCGCGACATGGCGCCGCCGCGACAGTTCACGCCCGAGGGTTGGAATGTCAATTCGCCCGCGTTCTCGCCGGACGGCAAGTCCGTGTATTTCCTCAGCGCGAAATCGGGCACGCAGCAGCTCTATTCCATGCCCTTGCAGGGTGGGAAACCACGACAGCTGACCGCATTCGCACTGGACGTGGGCAGCTACCAGTTGTCGCCGGATGGCACGCAGCTGCTCTTCAGCAGCGAGACCTTCGCCGAGTGCAAGGCCGACTTTGCCTGCACGCAGAAGCGCCAGGACGACACGAAGGCCAGGAAGAGCACCGGCGTCGTGCATGACCGCCTGTTCGTGCGCCACTGGGATGCCTGGGTCGATGGCCGTCGCAATCGCCTGTTCGTGGCGACGTTGCCCGCTGCAACCTCCGCGCCGGCAAGTGCGGCGGTCTCGTTGACGCATGGCATCGACGGCGATGCGCCGTCCAAGCCGTTCGGCGACGCGAGCGAATACACCTGGGCGCCGGATGGGAAATCCATCGTCGCCAGCATCCGAGTGGCAGGCAAGTCCGAGGCCTGGTCCACCAATTTCGACCTGTTCCGCATCAATGTCGATGGCAGTGGCACGCCCGCCAACCTCACTGCCGCCAACCCGGCATGGGACACCACGCCGGTGTTCAGTGCGGATGGCAAGACACTGTTCTATCGCGCCACTACGCGTCCCGGCTTCGAGGCGGATCGCTTTGGCCTGCGCGCACTTGAACTCGCATCCGGGACGTTGAAAGAAATCGCCGCGGACTGGGATCGTTCTGCCGATGGCATCAGTTTGTCCGAAGACGGCCAGACGTTGTTCACCACCGCGGGAGACGTCGGCCAGCATCCGCTGTTCGGCATCGACCTGGGCAGCGGACAGGTGCGGCAAGTGGTGGGCGAAGGCACCGTCTCGGCATTCGACCTCGCCGGCGACACCCTGGCCTTCACTCGCAATACCTTGCAGAGCGGCGACCAGTTGTTCACCACCACGCTGGCCGGCGAACCGTTGCGCGCAATCACGCAGAGCACCTCGGAACGCCTGCCGGACGTGGCCATGGGCGCGTCGCAGCAGTTCAGCTTCAAGGGCTGGAATGGCGAAACCGTGCACGGCTTCGTGGTCAAGCCCTGGGATTTCGAAGAAGGCAAGACGTATCCGGTCGCATTCCTGATCCATGGCGGCCCACAGGGCAGCTTCGGCAACAGTTGGAGCTACCGCTGGAATCCGCAGACCTATGCGGGACAGGGGTATGCCGTAGTGATGATCGATTTCCACGGCTCCACCGGCTATGGGCAGGCCTTCACCGATTCCATCAGCCAGGATTGGGGCGGGAAGCCATTGGAAGATTTGCAGAAGGGTTGGGCAGCGGCGCAGCAGAAATTCCCATTCCTCGATGCAGGCAAGGCATGCGCCTTGGGTGCCAGTTATGGCGGCTACATGGTCAACTGGATTGCCGGCAACTGGAATGAGCCGTGGAAATGCCTGGTCAACCACGACGGCGTGTTCAACACGCTGTCGATGGGGTATGTGACCGAGGAACAATGGTTCACCCATTGGGAATTCGGTGGGGCGCCCTACGAAAACCAGAAGGGCTACGAGAAATTCAATCCCGTGAACCATGTTGCCCAATGGCGCGTGCCGATGCTGGTGGTGCAGGGCGAGAAGGACTACCGCGTGCCGGTCGACCAGGGCTTGTCCGCGTTCACCGCCTTGCAACGCAAGGGCATCGAATCGAAGTTGCTGTATTTCCCGGACGAGAACCACTGGGTGCTGAAGCCGCAGAACAGCGTGCTGTGGCATGACACGGTGAATGGCTGGTTGAAGCAGCATATCGGCCGATAATCCTGCAGGCCGTGGTGGAACTTCCGCCACGGTCCGTCCGTATCCTGATGGAGTCACTACATGGCTGTTGAAAGTGCAGGCCCTTCCACTGCCCTGATCCAGAATGACATCGTCCTGTTTGGCCTGATAGCCGCCACCCTGGGCCTGGTGTTCTGGACCGCATCCCGCGACAGCGGATTCTGGAAGAAGTTCTACACCTACGTGCCGGCTTTGTTGCTCTGCTATTTCATTCCCGGCATCTACAACAGCATCGGCCTGATCGATGGTAGTGCCAGCAAGCTGTACAACCCCGTCGCCAGTCGCGTGCTGCTGCCAGCGGCGCTGGTGTTGTTGACCCTGACCATTGATTTGAAAGGCGTGCTGCGGCTGGGGCCAAAACTGCTGGCGATGTATGTCGGCGCTTCCATTAGCGTCATGCTGGGCGCATTTGTCGCCTTCTGGGTGATGGGATTAATCCATCCGGAAACCGTCGCAGGCGACACCTGGGGTGGCATGGTGGCGTTGGCGGGAAGCTGGATCGGCGGCGGCGCGAACATGCTGGCGATGAAGGAAGTCTTCAACGTCAACGAAACCACCTTCGGTCAGTTCGTGGTGGTGGATGTCAGCGTCGGCTATCTGTGGATGGCGATACTGATCTTCCTGGCCAACCGTGCGCAGGCCATCGACGCGCGCACCGGCGCCGACACGCGCGCCATCGAGGACCTGAAGCAGCGCCTGGCCAGCTACCAGAAGGAACACGAGCGGGTCACGTCGCTGGCCGACCTGATGGTCATCGTCGGCATTGCTTTTGGAACCGTGGGGCTTGCACATGCCATCGCGGGCCCGGCCTCGGCATGGTTCGCGCAGAACGTATCGTGGGCCAGGCAGGTCAGCCTGCACGAGCCCTTCGTGTGGGTGGTGGTGCTGTCCACGTTTGCCGGCCTGGGCCTCAGTTTCACCCGTGCGCGCACGCTGGATGGCGCAGGCGCATCCAAGGTGGGCACGATGTTCCTGTATATCCTCATCGCCTGCATCGGCATGCAGATGGACATCGGCTCGCTGGCCGACAAGCCGTGGCTGCTGGCGCTGGGCCTGATCTGGATCGTGGTGCACATCGTGTTGCTGTTGTTGCTGGCCAAGCTGCTGCGGGTACCGTTCTTCTACTTCGCCATGGGTTCGCAGAGCAACATCGGCGGGCCGGCATCGGCACCGGTGGTGGCCTCGGTGTTCCATCCCTCGTTGGCGCCGGTGGGTGCCTTGCTGGGTGCGTTGGGTTACGCGACAGGTACGGTGGCTGCCTATATCGTCGGCGTCGTGTTGCGCGGAATGGCGGGTCAGGGTTGAGGTAGACCTGGTTTGTGGGAGCGACGTAAGTCGCGATGAAGCTCTACCGGGAAAGCTTCATCGCGACTTACGTCGCTCCCACAGACGTGCAATGCCATAAAAAAAAGGCGAAGCCATGGCTTCGCCTTTTCCAGTTCTTGTTTCATTCGCAAGATCAGCAGCAGCGAAACCCGTTGCTGCCGCCAAAGCGTGCGTTCTGCCGTTCGCGGAAGAAGGTCTTGTAGTCCATGGGTTCACGGTCCGGATGCTTCTCCAGCACGTGGCGCACGTAGTTGTCGTAGTCCGGCACGCCACAGCACAGGCGCGCGGTCTGCACCAGGCGCCACCACACGCGGCGGTGGGCCTGGTACTGGCCTGCGGGAACCAGTCCCGTGCCCATCAAAGCGCCGCCGCCAGTGCAGGATCGACCGCCACGTACGGCGTTTCCTGGTCGCTACGCTGCGGGTTGGCGCGTGCCTTGCGGATCGCGGACAGCGCATACACCAGGATGCTCAGCACCACGAACAGGAAGAGTGCAGTCAGGCCCGTGTTGACGTAGCTGTTGATCATGATCTGCTGCATCTGGTCCAGGCTCTTGGCCGGTGCGATCACCGTGCCCGTGGACAGGCCCGTGCGGTATTTCGCGGCCTGCGAAAGGAAGCCGATGGCCGGATTGGCATCGAAGATCTTGATGAAGCCAGCATAGGTCGTGCACACCAGCAACCACGCCGCTGGCAGGATGGTCACCCACGCATAGCGGTCACGCTTCATCTTGAACAACACCACCGTGCACAGCATCAGCGCGATGCCGGCCAGCATCTGGTTGGCGATGCCGAACAGCGGCCACAGCGTATTGATGCCACCCAGCGGATCCTGCACGCCCTGGTAGAGGAAGTAACCCCACAGCGCCACGCAGCCGGCGGTGGCCACCACATTGGCCGTCCACGATTCGGTGCGACGCAGCGAAGGCGCGAACGTGCCCAGCAGGTCCTGCAGCATGAAGCGGCCTGCACGCGTGCCCGCATCGACGGCGGTCAGGATGAAGAGTGCTTCGAACAGGATGGCGAAGTGGTACCAGAACGCCATCGTGTTCTGGCCCGGCAACACCTGGTGCAGGATCTGTGCGATGCCCACCGCCAATGTGGGTGCGCCACCGGCACGCGCGAGGATGGTGTGTTCGCCGATGTCGGCCGCCACCGCTTCCAACTCGCCCGGCGTAATCGTGAAGCCCCAACTGCTGACGGCGGTAGCAACGCTGTGCACATCGCCACCGACGAGCGCGGCAGGACTGTTCATGGCGAAGTACACGCCCGGCTCGATCACCGACGCGGCCACCAGCGCCATGATGGCGACGAAGGATTCCATCAGCATGCCGCCGTAACCAATGTAGCGCGTGTGCGACTCGCTGGCCAGCAACTTGGGCGTGGTGCCCGAGGAAATCAGTGCATGGAAACCGGAGACCGCACCGCAGGCGATGGTGATGAACAGGAACGGGAACAGGCCCCCTTTCCAGACCGGACCCATGCCGGTGCTGGCGAATTCGGTCAGCGCGGGCATTTTCATGTCCGGCATCACGACCAGGATGCCAATGGCCAACGCGATGATGGTGCCGATCTTCAGGAAGGTGGACAGGTAGTCACGTGGCGCCAGGATCAGCCACACCGGCATCACCGCGGCGACGAAGCCGTAACCCACCAGCATCCAGGTGATCTGCACGCCGGTGAAAGTGAAGGCAGGTCCCCAGGTGGGATGTGCGCCGACCTTGCCGCCCAGCCAGATGGACAGCAGCAACAGCACGATGCCGATGACCGAAATCTCGCCGATCTTGCCCGGCCGCAAGTAGCGCATGTACACGCCCATGAACATGGCGATGGGCAAGGTGGCCATGACCGTGAACATGCCCCACGGGCTTTCCGCCAGCGCCTTCACCACGATCATCGCCAGCACCGCCAGGATGATGATCATGATCAGGAACGCACCGAACAGGGCGATGATGCCGGGAATCCTGCCCATCTCCGCGCGCACCAGGTCACCGAGCGAGCGCCCATCGCGGCGACTGGAAATGAACAACACCATGAAGTCCTGCACCGCACCGGCCAGCACCACGCCTGAAACCAGCCACAGCAATCCGGGCAGGTAACCCATCTGCGCGGCCAGCACCGGCCCTACCAGTGGACCCGCACCGGCAATGGCGGCGAAGTGGTGGCCGAACAGCACGTGCTTGTTGGTGGGCACGAAATCCAACCCGTCGTTGTGGATCACCGCCGGCGTGGCACGCGTCGGGTCCAGCCCCATTACCTTGGTGGCGATGAACAGGCTGTAGTAACGGTAGGCCACCAGGTAGATGGACACTGCGGCGACGACAATCCACAAGGCATTGATCTGTTCGCCGCGACGCAGGGCAATCGTGCCCAGGCAGAATGCACCGAGTACGGCAAGCGCACCCCAAGCCAGCTTCGAGAAACCCTTCATGCGCAACCCTCCTGTTCAACTGCGGGTAGCGTCCTCCGATGCGGTGAGGGGGTCAATGCGTAATCGATGATTCACTCTTCGACTTTGGTCGTAGGGGCGTGCTGCGATGCCGCACGTATGTGGTGCGCACGAGCGTCGTAGGAGCGACGTAAGTCGCGATGCTCTTGGTTTGTCGCTTAGAAAATGTTCCTTCGCGACTTACGTCGCTCCTACATCGCTACTACAACATTCCCGGGCGTCTACAGCCACTTCGCGCGCTTTAGGGCGATGTAGAGGCCGGTGCACACCGACGCGGTGATGCCGATCAGGATCCAGTAGTTCCAGCGGCCTTCCAGCTCCGGCATATTGTGGAAGTTCATGCCGTACCAGCTGGCGATGAGCGTGGGTGCCGCCAGCAGGCCGGCCCAGCCGGCGAGTCGCTTGACGATTTCGCCCTGCGACACGGTGACCAGGGCCAGGTTGACGCTGAGCGCGGCCGTCAGCATCTCGCGCAGGGTATCGGTGGCTTCGTTCACGCGCAGCACGTGGTCCTGCACGTCGCGGAAGTACAGGCGTACTTCCTCCTGCACCAGCGGGCTTTGCGTGCGCGTGAGTTGCGACAGCACGTCCTGCAATGGCGCGACGGCCAAGCGCATCTGGGTGAGTTCGCGTTTCAATTCGTACAACCTGACCACGGTCTGGCGGCGGAAGGTGTCGGCGAAGATGTCCTTTTCCAGCAGGTCCAGCTTGTCGTTGAATTCCTTCACGATGGGACGGTAGTTGTCGACGATGAAGTCCAGCACAGCGTACAGGCCGTAGGACGGTCCCAGCACCAGCAGTTCGGGCTCGCGCTCCACGCGTTCGCGCACCGGCGCATACGACAGCGAAGCGCCATGGCGCACGGTGATGAGGTAGCGCGGCCCGACGAACGCATGGGTTTCGCCGTACTTTATTTTTTCGTCCACCACCTGCGCGGTATGCATCACCGCGAACATGGAGTTGCCGTAGGCTTCCAGCTTGGGGCGCTGGTGCGCGTTCTGCGCGTCTTCGATGGCCAGGTCGTGCAGGCCGAACTCCTCCTGCAGTTTTTCCAGCACGGAATCTTCAGGCTCATACAGGCCGACCCAGACGAAGCCGCCGTCGTCCTTCGCCAGCACGTCGCTGATCGCATCCAGGGTGATGTCGTGGCGCGCGCCGTCCTTGTCGTACAGCACGCAGTTGATGACGCAGGAAGGCAGCTGGGAGGTGGCGGTATCGTTCATGTCGGGCATCCTGCCCCAGTCCAAGGCAAGGCGGCAAGTCATTGCGTGCGCAAGGGCTCCGTTGATGCCCTGTGCATCGGGCTTCCCGCGCTTACGTCACTTGCGCGCTGTCCGCAGGCTGTCACGCACCTGCTGGATGAACTCGGGATCGGGCTGGGTGCCCATCTGCTCGGTCCGGGCCAGGATGCGGCCTTCGCCGTCCAGCAGTACCAGCGCACTGGTGTGGTTGAACTCGCCGTCGGCAAGCGCGCGGTAGCGGATGCCCAGCACACCCGCGACTTCACGCACGTCGCCAGGGCGCGGACTTGCCAGCGTCCAGCGTGCGGGATCGAGCTTGCGCTTGTTGGCCACGGTAAGCAGCGCGGCGGGTGTGTCCCGCTTCGGATCCATGCTGACCAGCAGGATGCCGAGCCGCTGCTGCTCGGTGGGTGTCAGCTGTTTCTCGATCGCCTTTCCGCTGTCCACGATCAACGGGCAGATGTACTGGCACGAGGTGTAGAACATGGAGACCAGCTGCACCTTGCCGCGTTTACTGCTCCAGTCGAAGGCCTTGCCATGCTGGTCGATCAGATGCACCGGCAACTGGTACACGGAGTCGCGGGGAAGTGGTGCCTGCCCGGGGGCTGCGATTGCTCCCGCAGATAGCAGTCCCACGGACAGCATCAGTGCAAACAGCGTGCCCATCATTGGTTTCATTCCAGGTCCTTTGCGCAGCGGAAGCCCAGGTTGGTGGTGGTGTCTGCGGCATTCAGCGAAGACAGCATCGCCACGCGCATCAGCACCGCATAGTTGTCGCGGTCGTCCATCGACAGCGCGCCCGCGCCGCAGAACTTCGCATTGTCGGCATCGCCCTGGTCGCGGTTGTCGGCGCTGACCAGCAGCGAGGAAAAGTCCTCGGTCCATTCCCAGACCAGCCCATGCAGGTCCTGCACGCCATACGCGTTGGGCGTCTGCAATCCGGCGCGCGGAAGTGCCTGGTTGGAGGGACGTGAGTACCAGCGCAGGATGCGTTCGCGCCAGGCCGGGTCGCTGCGTGCGTCGCGCCGGGTCTCGTCGGCGGCGGCGGCGTATTCCCATTCGTCCCAACTGGGCAGGCGCGCGCCCTGCGCCTTGCAGTAGGCCTGTGCGGCGAACCAGCTGATCTGCACGACGGGTTGTTGTGGCAATGCGGTGTTGCCTAGCTTGTCGGCAGCAACCCAATGCGAGAGATAGCGCGGTTCGGCGAACACCCGCCCCACGCGGTCACGTCGCCATTGCGGATGGGCTTGCACGAACGCAAGGAACTCGGCGTTGGTCACCGGCTTGCGCATCAATGCGAACGGGGCGATGCGGGTGTCGCCCTTGCGGTCTTCGTACTTCAGCGCAGTGCGGAACTTGCCGGCGGGCAAGTCCACGTACCCGCCACCGCCCGCCGCGAGGCTGGCGATGGGGAGCAGCAGCAACAGGGCCAGGATGCGACGCATGCATCAATGGCCTTCGGAGGCGTTGGCCGGTTTCGTTTTGCGGATCTCCGCAGCTTCTTCCTTGCTGATCCTGCCGCCCGGGTTGCCCCAGCTGTTGAGGATGTAGGTCGCGATATTCGCCACTTCATCATCGGTCAACTGGCTCATCGGCGGCATGATGGAGTTGTAGTCCACGCCGTTGACTTTCACCGGTCCTTGCAGGCCATGCAGGATCACGTTGGGCAGGCGCGTTTTGTCGGCGGCGATGTAGTCCGACTTGGCCAGTGGCGGGAACACGCCGGCCATGCCCTTGCCGTCCGGCTGGTGGCAGGTGGAGCAGGTGCCGGCGAACAATGCCTTGCCTGCCTCGATCTGGTCGGCCTGGGTCAATGCACCGGCATCCGCCGCCTTCGCCGCCGAGGCGACAGCGGCCATGTTGGGCTGCGCACGGTCACCAAGGTAGACGTAATCCACTTCCTTGCCCGAGTAGATCTCCTTCCGCTCCGCACCTTCCGCCTTGAGGATGCCAAGCGCACCCTTGTTGAATGCGCGGAACAGGCTGTGGTCGACCAGCACGTAGCTGCCGGGTATTTCCACATGGAATTCCATCATCGCCGCGCCGCCCGCCGGGATCAGCGTGGTCTGCACGTTTTCCTGGAACTTCGTGCCGCCCTCGAACCAGACCTTGTCGAAGATCTCGCCGATCACATGGAAGCTCGACACCAGATTCGGTCCACCGTTACCGACGAACAGGCGCACGGTTTCGCCGGTGTTCGCCTTCAGTGCCTTGTCGCCCGTGAGTGCGCCGTCGCTGCCGTTGAACAGCACGTAGGTCGGGTTCTCGTCGATCGCCTTTTCCATGTCGAACGGCTGCAGGCCCTTCTCGCGGTACTTGCCGGCGGTATAGAAATCGCCCTGCATGACGTAATACTCCTTGTCGACCGGCGTCAATCCTTCCGGCGGTTCGATCAGGATCAGTCCGTACATGCCGTTGGCCACGTGCATGCCGACCGGCGCGGTGGCGCAGTGGTAGACGTACAGGCCGGCGTTGAGTGCCTTGAAGGTGAAGCGCGACGAGTGGCCGGGCGCGGTGAAACTGGAAGCCGCACCGCCGCCGGGGCCGGTGACGCTGTGCAGGTCGATGTTATGCGGCATCTTGGATTCGGGCATGTTGCGCAGGTGGAATTCCACCGTGTCGCCCTGGCGCACGCGGATGAAGCTGCCGGGCACGGTGCCGCCAAAAGTCCAGAACGTATAGGTCACGCCTTCTGAAATCTCCATCTCCTTTTCCACCACGTCCAGCTTGACGACCACCTTGGCCGGCGCTGTGCGGCCGGTTGCGGGCGGAACCATCGGGGGCGAGGTCAGGATGGCGTCGATGGGCGCGCCCTGCGGCGGACCGAAATCGCCGTTGGACGATCCACCGTGCAGGCGCGTTGCGGATTTGTCCGTCGTTGCCGCGTCGTCCGGGCTGCCTTTGCAACCCGACAGCAGCGCGAGTACGACCATGGAGGCCATGGCCAAGTGAAGTGTGGCTCGTTTCATCGCCTTGCGTCCTCTGGGTGGACCGGCTTTCCGGCTTTCCAGTGCATGCTGGGCCGCGCTGGTGCTGTGCGCCTTGACGCAGGTCAACCGCTTGCGAAAAAAGCCATGCCGAAGACAGGCAGTCGATTGCTCAATGCATCAGGCATGCGGCCTAGCAACAGTGCCGCTCCCACAATCCATGGGCTGGATCAACAGGCATGCTTTCGTTGCCCTGGGTCATGCCGCCAGGGCGTGGAATATCCCCAGCGGATGGTGGCTGCGCGCGATCGTCAGCATCCAGGCATAGGTCAGCAAGGCAAGCACATAGAAGACTGCACGCATGCGCGGGCTGCGCGCGCGTTTCAAGGCCAGCGTGCCGAGCACGATGTAGAGGCAGAGCAGGGTGATCTTCATCGCCAGCCAGCCGTTGGCGAACATCGACGCTGGCAGCATCGTCAGCAGCATCAGCGCGGCGGTCAGCAACGTGGTGTCGATGGCATAGCTGGCGATGCGCACGGGCATGGCCATCGGCCAGCGTGCGGCGAGCAGTACGCCCACGCCGCGCAGTGCGAACAGGGCGCCGCTCAGCAGCACCATCCACACGTGGAAGGATTTGATCTGCGGATAGAATTCGATCATCGCGGGCGAACCTTCATCCAGGCCTCCCATCCACGCGCGGTGACAGGTAGATGCCACCTATCCGCATCACCCACGGCAGGAATGCCAGCAACCATCCTGCGGCCGCCGCGGCCTGCCACGCCATCGGGTCCGGCGCCAGTTCCGCCACCACACGCATCACTGCAACGGTCTGGATGGCGACGAATGCAAACCACGCAGCGGCAGGAAGCTGCAGCGGCCGCCCGGAATGTCCCTGCGTCACCCGCGTCACCATGGCCACCAGCACGCTGCCGAAGAAGCCGATGAACAATGCGTGCGCGGGTGCGCGTCCCAGCCAGAAAACGCCGGTCATCAGGTACGCGATGCTTTGCGACAGATAGAGCGCGAAGGCCAGTGGCAACCAGGCCAGCCCCACGAACAGCACGGCGAGCAGGGCAGGGTGTGGCTGGCGCGGCCACCACTTCCAGCACAGTGCAGCCGTCATCGCCAGCAAGGGCAGGTCGGCAAGCCACAGCCAGCGATAGGCGTGGACCAGTTCCAACCCAAGGTGCAACAACGCCAGCGGCCAGAACATCGCCAGCACCCACATCGGTCGCCATGCCTGGTAACCCGGTACCGCGCTGGCCGCAAAGAACGGGAACATGCGGTGCGCGACCGTGAAATACACGGGCAACAGGAAACCGAAGCTGCCGATCTTGATGCTGGCGAACATCCACAGCGGTGATCCGCCCAGCACGAACACCGTCCAGGCAAGCAACCCCGCGAATCCCACGACCAGGGCAGCCAGGCACGAACGTGCGTGCCAGGTGGTGCCTGATTCCCGCCACAGCAACGGCGCAAGCGCGGACAGCCCGGCAACCCAACCCAACAGCGTAAGCAGTACGCCGGCCGCAACGCCGTGTGGCCAGCCCAGTGCACCCAGCAACGTGGCGACCTGCCCGCCGAAGAGTCCCATGCCGACGGGGAGGTAGCGACTGCGCGCAATCTCCGGCTGTGCCGTCCATTTGGGGAATACCGTCAGCAGGAAGCCGAAGATGAAACTCGGCAGCATCTGGTACTGCATGACATAGGCGTGCAGCCAGCCGGCATAAGGCGAAGGCTGCGGCATGGCGAACACCTGCCAGCGCGCGGCCACCAGCCATGCCGCCCACCACAGCATTGCCAGCAGCAGGTTGCTGGCGCCCACGAAGAACATCAGCCGGTGCGGTGCACTTGCCAGCAGGCGAGTCGACGGGCCTGCCATCGTTTCAGCCACCGCAGCCGCCGCAGCATTGCGAGGGCAGGCGGACCAGTTGTTCGGCCATGGCCGCTACGCCGGCCTGGCGAAGGCAGGCAATCAGTTCCGCCTCGGTTGCCACCGACGAGATCCGGACAAGGGATTTGGAGGCATCGAAATCAACGACCGCGGCGGGATCAAGTCCTGCGATGGCCTGCACGATTGCGTTGATGTTTGAGCTGCCGTGGTTGCCAAGTGTGTAGTGCATGCGGGGAATACTCGTGTTTGATGGATGCTGGAGATGGGCAAGCGCCCGGCAGATGCCGGGCGCTTGCAGGCTCAGTGATCAACGCCTTCCGCCTGTGCCGCCAGCGCCGGGTCGCGCTTCGGTGCAACCCACAGCCGGAACACGAACCACGCCAGTGCCAACGCGCCGATGCTGAAGATGGTGTCGCCCGGCACGCGCATCCACACCAGCAACTCCACGATGGGCCGCTGCATGAATTCCGCGGACCGTGCGTAGGAGTAGCCGTGTTCGATCGCCGCGATGAGCTGCATGATGCCCAGCGGCAACAGCGTCAGCAGGGCCATCAGGCTCAGGCCGATGTTGAGGCTCCAGAATGCGATCTTCAGCGGCTTGCCATCCCACACCATCTGCCCGCGGAGGCCGCGCAGGCAGAACAGCATCAACGCGATGCCGAGCATGCCGTACACGCCGAACAACGCAGTGTGGCCATGCAACGGCGTCAGGTTGAGGCCCTGCATGTAGTACAGCGACAGCGGCGGGTTGATGAGGAAGCCGAACAGGCCCGCACCCACCAGGTTCCAGAACGACACCGCGATGAAGAACATCACCGGCCAGCGGTAGCGCGCCATCCATGGCGTGGACTTGCCGAGCTTGAAGGTGTGGTACGCCTCGAAGCCGATGTAGGCCAGGGGCACGACTTCCAAGGCACTGAAGCTTGCGCCAATCGCCACCACCGAGATCGGCGTGCCGATGAAGTACAGGTGGTGCAGGGTGCCGAGCACGCCGCCCGCCATGAACACGATGGTGGCGAACAGCACGGCGGCGGTTGCCGTGGAGGTCTTGATCAGGCCCAGGCGGGTGAAGATCAGCGACATCACCGCGGTGGCGAACACTTCGAAGAAGCCTTCCACCCACAGGTGCACCAACCACCAGCGCCAGTACTCGACTTCGGAAATATGCGTGTGCTCGCCCCACATCAGGGCGGCGCCGAAGAACAGGCCGATGGCGGCGGTGGAGGCGAACAGAAGGGCGATGATCGATTTCGAATCCGTCGATGGCCCGCGCAGGATGGGCCACAGCGCACGCCCGACCAGCGTCACCCACAGCAGCAGGCCGATGAACAGGTACCACTGCCAGAAGCGGCCCATGTCGGCGTATTCCCAACCCTGATGGCCGAACCAGAAGTTGTGCTCCAGCCCGAGTTTCTGCATCACGGCCAGCCATTGGCCAGTGAAGGAACCCACCACGATCAGCAACAGCGAGACGAACAGGAAATTGACGCCGAAGCGCTGGTATTTGGGTTCGTGCCCGGACAGTGCAGGCGCGATGTACAGGCCGGTACCCAGCCACGCGACCGCGATCCACAGCACGCCGAGCTGCGTGTGCCAGGTGCGTGACAGCGAATACGGCAGGATTTCCGAGAGCGCGAAGCCGTAGGCGACCTGGCCTTCCACCTGGTAGTGCGCGGTGATCGCGCCCAGCAGGATCTGGGTCAGGAACAGTGCGAGTACCACCCAGAAATACTTGGCGACCGCACGCATCGAGGGCGTGATGCGCAAGGTGGCGAAGGGATCGCTTTTTGGAAGCTCATGCGCGGGTTCGCCGCGCGCATGGGTGACGGCATGGTGCCAGCCGAGTATCGCGATGCCGGCGATCAGGAACAGCACGCTGAACGACGACCACAGCCACAGCGACGGCGGTGGCGTATTGCCTACCAGCGGTTCGCTGGGCCAGTTGTTGGTGTAGGTGACTTTCTTGCTGGCCACGCCGGTGCTGTCCGGTGCAGCGGCAGCGCCTGGATCGCTGGCGCGTTCGGTGGTCGCGGCCCAGGCCGTCCACCAGAAGAACGCAGTCAGTGCGCGGCGGTGTTCCGGCGTGTCCACGGTGGACTGCTTCATTGCGTAGGCTTCGCGCAACGCAAGCGTGGCCGGGTCGTTGCCAAACAGGCTTTCGTAGTGGGCCGCCACGTTGGAGATGGCGACCGCGCGATCCTCGGTGAGGGTGATCGTGCCCGTTGCTGCGTCGTAGGTATTGGCCCGCATCATCGCCTGCAGCCGGCTGCGCAGTGCGGCCTGCTGTTCGGCGTCCAGTTGCGCATACGTGGCCGTGCTGTCATCGCGGCGCGCCCACAGGTCGAGCACGCCGACGGCTTCGCGGTGCAGCCAGTCCGCGCTCCAGTCTGGCGCGACATAGCCGCCATGGCCCCATATGGAGCCCAGCTGCATGCCGCCCATGGATTGCCACACTTGCCGGCCGGTCTCGATGTCGGCCCTGGTGTAGACCACCTGACCGCTTTCGGTGACGACGCGTTCCGGCATGGGCGGCGCGGCGCGGAAGATTTCTCCGCCCGCCCACAGCAGTACCGAAAATGAGGCCACGAGCAAGATGGCCAGTCCCAGCCAGAGTCTTCGATAGTTGTGCATGGCGGTCTCCAGGGTGATGCGCCATGTTCGGCGGCATCACCCGGGCATCGCCATGACCTGGGTCAAGCGCGGGCCCATCACTACAGGCAAGGCATGTATGCGAACAGCAGGACGCCACCTGCGCCGCTGACGCGCGGTGGCTACTTGCGCAGGATCGGCGCCGCCAGCACTTGCAGTCGTTCGCGCGCCACCAGCTCCACTTCGCGGCGGTCTATCTTCAGCAGTCCATCGCCCTCGAAACGCTTGAGTACGCGGCTTACCGTTTCCGGTGCCAGCCGCAGGTAGTTGGCGATATCGGTGCGGGCCATGGTCAACTGGAAGCGGTCGGCGGAAAATCCGCGCGCCGCGAGTCGGCGTGACAAGCCGACCAGGAATGCGGCCATGCGCTGGTCGGCCGACCAGTCGCCGGCCAGCTGCGACGCGCTGCCGATGTCGCGGCTCATCAAGCGGAACAGGTGCTGTTGCAAGCCGGGCAGCCGCGCCGCAAGCACCGAAATCTTTGGAAACGAGAAGCGGCACAGCATCACCGTGTCCAGCGCCACCGCATTGCACGGATACGATTCGCCATCGATCGCATTCAGGCCGATCACTTCGCCGGGCAGGTGGAAGCCGAGGACGTGTTCATGGCCGTCGCTGTCGATGGCGTAGGTCTTCACCGTGCCGGCGCGCACCGCCGCGATCGCTTCGAATGGGTCGCCTTCGCGGAACAGGTGCTGGCCCGCGTGCAGCGGGCCGACATGTTCGACCAGGACATGCAGGTCCATCAGCGCGCGCTTGTCCATGCCTTGGGACAGGCAGGCCTGCGAGAACGCGCAGGTCGTGCAGAAACGCAGCGTGTCGCCATCGTCGGCGAGGATGCTGGTATCCAGGCGCGGAAAGGCCGTGCCGCTCATGCTGCCCCGACGCGGGTCAGATGGCGCGCGAAAAGCGTGGCGCCGCTGCCGGGGCAGGGTCCGCGGCAGTGGCTGGCGGTTGCAGGTAGTGGTCGAAGCACATGGCGATATTACGCAACAACAGCCGGCCCTGCGCCGTCACCGCGATGCGGCCTGGCTCCAGGCGGACCAGTCCGTCTGCCTGCAAGGGCTGCAGCTTCACCAGGGCATCGGCGAAGTAGGTGGTGAAGTCGATCGCATGCCGGCGTTCCAGCGCTTCGATCGGTACTTCGCCCTGGCACATCAACTGCTGGATCAGGTCGGCGCGCAGCACGTCATCCGCGGACAGCCGCATGCCACGGAACACCGGCAGGCGGCCTTCGTCCAGCGCGGCCTGCCAACTGGGCAGGTCACGCGGATTCTGGCTGAAGCTGTCGCCGACATGGCTGATCGCGCTCACGCCCATGCCGACGAGGTCGGTATCCGCATGGGTGGTGTAGCCCATGAAGTTGCGATGCAGGCTGCCGCGTTGCTGGGCCAGCGCCAGTTCGTCGTCAGGCAGGGCGAAGTGGTCCATGCCGATGTAGACGTAACCGGCGGCGGTGAGTTTTTCGATGGCCAGGCTCAGCAGTTGCAGCTTCAGCTCGGCAGTGGGCAAGTCCGTGGCATCGAGTTGGCGTTGCGCCTTGAACAGGTTCGGCAGGTGCGCGTAGCCATACACGGCCAGGCGGTCCGGGCGCGCGTCGATCACCGTATCCAGGGTGCGCGTGAAACCTTCCAGGTTCTGCCTGGGCAGGCCGTAGATCAGGTCCACGTTGACCGAGCGCATTCCATAGGTGCGGCACGCGCGCAGGATGGCCAGGGTTTCTTCCACGCCCTGGATGCGGTTCACGGCTTCCTGCACGGCAGGATCGAAGTCCTGCACGCCCAGGCTGGCGCGGTTGAAACCGGTGTCTGCCAGCAGGCCGACATCGTCGGGTTTCAGGAAGCGCGGATCGAGTTCTATGGAGATATCACGATGGTCCGCGTTGCTGAAACGGAAGTGCCCGCGCAGCACGTCCACGGCTTCGGCCAGCTGTGCAGGCGACAGGAAATTGGGCGTGCCGCCGCCGAAATGCAGCTGCACCACTTCGCGGTCACGGTCGAACATGGCAGAGGTCAGCTCGATTTCCCGGTACAGGCGCGCCAGGTACACCTCGCCACGCGCCAGGTCGCGGGTGATGACGCGGTTGCAGCCGCAGTAGAAACACGGGCTCATGCAGAACGGCACGTGCAGGTACAGCGACAGGCGGCGCGGGATCGGGTCGCCGTTGCTGAGCTGCACGACTTCGCGCAATTCGGCTTCGCCAAAGCGGTCGCTGAACTGCGGTGCGGTCGGGTAGGAGGTATAGCGCGGGCCCGGCCGGTCGTAGCGGCGCAGCAGGTCCGGATCGAAGGAAGTGTTGGGAATCATGCCGGCAGCCTAGCCGGACCTGCCCGCCGTGGCCTTGATGTCGATCAATTGGATGGCAGATAGTCCGAACAAAGGGGCGGACCAGAAAGGACAGAGATAGTTGATAGGCCTACCCTTTGTGGGAGCGACGCAAGTCGCGATGAAGCTGTCCGGGTAACGCTTCATCGCGACTTACGTCGCTCCTACAAGCCGCACTAATTCGCGACGAAGCGGATCGCCTGGCCGCCGCCTGGGGCAAGGCGCAGGGTCAAGGTATCGGTGCTGGTGACCGTGCGCTCCTCGATCACGATGTCCTGCGGCGCGTGCTTCCAGTGGGCGTTGTCGCCGTCGCGGTAGATCTGCGCGGTGTAGGTGCGGCCCGGATCCAGGAACGACAGCGGCGCGCTCAGTTCGCGTGCTTCCTCATCGGTGATCGCGCCCAGGTACCAGTTGTCGCTGTGCCGGTCCTTGCGCACGATGGTGACGAAATCGCCGACCTCGCCGTTCAGCACGCGGGTGTCGTCCCAATCGACCGGAACGTCTTCGATGAATTTGAACGGCTTGGGGTTGGCTTCGTAGTTGTCCAGCAGGTCAGCGGCCATCTGCAGCGGGCTGTAGATGGTGACGTACAGGGCAAGCTGCTTGGCCCAGGTCGTGGCCACGCCGTCCGGTGCGCGCGTCTTCATGCCGAAGATGCCGGGCGTGTAGTCCATGGGCCCGGCCAGCAGGCGGGTGAACGCAAGGTTCGCCTCGTGCTCCGGCGGATTGCCGGGCTGGCCCCATGCGCTGAACTCCATGCCGCGCGCGCCTTCGCGCGTGACCCAGTTGGGGTAGGTGCGGCGCAGGCCGGTGTCCTTGATGGGTTCGTGCGGATTGACGGCGATGTGGTGCCTTGCGGCGGCATCCACCACCTTCTGGTGGTGGCGCGCCATGTCCTGGCCTTCATGCCACGCGTAATGCAGCTTGCCATCGGTGCCGATGACCTTGGCCTGCCCGGCATCGGCGACATAGCCGGTCTTGACCGCATCGATGCCGAGCTTCTGGTACAGGTCGAAGCCGGCTTCCATCTGCGATTCGTAATGCGCGGCGTTGCCCGAGGTCTCGTGGTGGCCGATCAGGCGCACGTTCTTCGACTTGGCGTAGGCCGCGAGTTTCTCGATGTCGAAATCCGGATAGGCCTGGGTGAAGCTGAAGTCCTGGCCATTGCCGAACCATTCGCCATCCCAGCCCACGTTCCAGCCTTCCACCAGTACGCCACCCAGGCCGTGCTTGGCGGCGAAGTCGATGTGGCGCATCACGTTTTCGTTGGTCGCGCCGTGCTTGGGCCCGGAGGCCCATGTCTTGGTCTCCAGGTGCATTTCCCACCACACGCCGACGTACTTCATCGGCTTCACCCAGGACACGTCGCCGAGCGCATTGGGTTCGTTGAGGTTGAGGATGAGGCTGGACATGATCAGTCCGCCGGCCGTGTCGGACACCTGCAGCGTGCGCCACGGCGTGTGGAACGGCGCATCGCGCACCACTTTCCCATCGCCGATGCCGGGCGTAAGCATGGCGCGGAATTTCAGGTCTTCCACCCGGGTCAGGTTCATGCCCGAATAATCCACCAGCGCGGCTTCATGGATCGACAGGTGCAGGCCACTGTCGAAGCGCAAGGTCATCGGTGTCTGCGCGTCGCCGACTTCCTGCACGGGCGTGCGGTGGTACAGGTATTCCTCGCGGTTCCATTCGCCGGCCGGGATCCACCAGGCGGTGGCGGGTGCGGCGATGTTGAACTCGGTCAGTTCCTCGCCGATCTTCACCTGCTGCAGCGCATCCTGCTTCGGGAACTCATAGCGGAAGCCCAGGCCGTCGTCATACACGCGGAACACCACGTCCAGGCTGCGCTTCAGCGCGTTCTTTTCCTTCAGGGTCACGCGCATTTCGTTGTAGTGGTTGCGGATGCTGCGGCGTTCACCCCACGGCAATTCCCAGGTCTCGTCGAAGCTGCTGGTCTCGTGGCCGGTGATGACGAAGTTGCGTTCGAACTTCGGTGCATCCACGAAGATGAAACCCAGCCGCGAAGGCGCGATCACTGGCTTGCCCTTGCGCGACACCGCGTAACTCGGGCGTCCGTCGTTGTCGGTGGTCACGGCCACCGACAGGCTGCCGTCGGGCGAGGCGACCTGCACGCCGGGGGCCGCCAGTACGGACGTCGAAGCAGACAACAGGGTCAGTGCGAGGAGTCGGAGGAACATGCGCGCCTTCAGGGGTCCGGGTGAGCGCCGAATCCTGCGGTAGCCCGATCAGTGGGACAAGCGTTGCCGACTGAATACGTATGCGAGGGCCACATGCACGGGCAGCAGCAAGGCCACCCAGCTCTGGTTGTATTGCAACGGAATCGGCAGCCAATGCAGGAACCACGCGAGCAACGCGCACGCTGCCACCGCGACTGCCAACCACGAAAACAGCCGGCCCGGAGTGCGGCGGCGCAGCACGGCCATTGCGCCGGGTATCAGCAACAGGCACAGCGGGTTCAGCAGCAGCAGGTTGCGGTTGGCCCACGCGGCACGGTGCTCGGTGAAGCCCCACAGGTAGGCCAGCACCAGCCCGGCGATACCGCACAGCAGCCACAGCGGCAGCGCGAAGCTGGCCACTGCGCGCAGGTGCCGGCGCCCACCGATCACGATGCCAACGGCCAACGCGCAACCCAGCAGCAACCACGGCCACCAGCGGCGCGGTGCTTCCACCGGTTCGGGTGCGATGCGGTGTGGCACCAGTACTTGCTCGGATTGCACCAGCGGGCGACCCGCGCTGTTCTTGGCCTGGCGCAGGCTGTCGGCCAGGCGCATGGGTACGTAGGCTTCTTCCCAGCGTGACATCGGCGTATCGGCGTACGGGCCCAGCCCGAGGTCGAAGCCCAGCCACATCCACGTCGCCGGCGAGGCCAGGCGCACCGCTTCGCTGCGGAAGGTGTTGCCACGCGAACGCCCGACCATCTGCGATTTCAGCGCGCCGCCCAACGCAGTATCCAGTGTGTCGCGCACTTGCGTGGAGCAGTTGTTGGTGAAGTAGTCGTAGCGGTAGCGTGCGTTCTCGGGCTTGGCGCGCTCGGCTAGTGCATCGGCGATGGCCTGGGCCTCGTCCGGCGGCAGGTCCAGCCATTGCACGCTGACGCCGCGGCCGGTGTCGCGGTAGTAGGCCAGGTCCTGCTCCAGCGGCAGGGCCATCAGGTAGTACTGCATGTCGCCCTTGGCGAAACGACTGGCGAAATCGGGTTCTTCCATGTTGAAGAAACCGAAGTTGTACGAAGTCGCCGCGCCTGTTTCCGCATCCACCACCACGATGGCATCGTGGCCGAAGCGCTCGAAGAAGATTTCACCCGGCTGCATCGTCGCCACGCCAATGCGCGGTGCCGCCGCCCACGCCGAAACAGCGAGCAGCGACAGCACACACAGTGCAACCAAGCGGGCGGGCAGCCTCTTAATTGTCGGACAGGACGCTGACATGGAACGCGTGCACGCGGCGCGCATCGGCCTTGGCCACGCGGAACTCGAAGCGTCCCAGCGTCAGTTCTTCGTCTGTATCCGGCAGGTGGCCGATGGCCGCGGTGACCAGGCCGCCGACGGTGTCGTATTCGTCATCCGGGAAATCGGCGCCGAAGCTTTCGTTGAAGTCGGCGATCGGGGTCAGCGCATCGACCACGTACTGGCCGTCGGCATGCGCCGCGATCTGGTCCGCGCCTTCTTCGGCATCGTCGTGCTCGTCGTCGATCTCGCCGACGATCTGTTCCAGCACGTCCTCGATGGTCACCAGTCCGGCCACGCCGCCGTATTCGTCCACCACGATCGCCATGTGGTTGCGCGACAGGCGGAATTCCTTCAGCAGCAGGTTGAGCTTCTTGGATTCCGGGATCAGCACCGCCGGGCGCAGCAGTTCGCGCACGTTGCCGGGGCCGTTGTCGGCGACCACGCCGCGCAGCAGGTCCTTGGCCAGCAGGATGCCGAGGATCTCGTCCTTGTTGTCGCCATGCACCGGGAAGCGCGAGTGGCCGGATTCCACCACTTCCTTCATCAGGTCGAGGAAGCGTGAGGCGATGGGCAGGGACACCATCTGTGAGCGCGAGACCATCACGTCGCCAACCGTCAGGTCGGCCACCGCGATGGCGCCTTCCATCATGCGCAAGGTGTCGCTGCCGATCAGGCCGTCGCCCTGCGCATCGCGCAGCAGCGCGACCAGGTCGTCGCGTGAAGAGGGTTCGCCGGAGAACGCAGAACTGATGCGGTCCAGCCAGGTGCGCCGTTTTTCCGGGTGTTTCTCGGAATGTTCCGGCGCGGAGGTACTGTCGTCTTCGGACATGTGTTTCGTAGTAAGCGGGCAGCCCGGGGGAGGGCGACGTGGGCAGTCTATCAGGCTGGCTGCGATCAGGCGTTCAATCCCTTGCGAACCCTGTGGGAGCGCCGTCCCGGCGCGAGCTCTTGCTTTAAAGCTTTGGGACACTCCCTGAGCAAGAGCTCGCGCCGGGACGGCGCTCCCACACTGGGTCAGGGGCTCTCGGGCTCCGGCTCCGGGTCTTCGGCCAGGTCCAGGCTGTAGGTACATCCCGCCAGCGTCTTGCCCGGGTGCGAGCTGACGTTGGATACATTCAACACGACTGACCGTATGAAGACCGTGCCCGTCGCTGGATCCTGTTCCTCCTCGCTGACCAGCTCCTTGCCGAACAGGGCCTTGTCCGGTGTATCGATGCCGGTTTCCAGTTCCAACTGCTTGGCTAGTGCGCGCGGATCAGGCAGGTCGAGGATGGCGATGAGGCTGTCGCCGGTGAAGGCGATGTGGTCGGTCGTATATCCGAACACGCTGATCGGCGTGTTCAACATGAATTCGGTCATGAACAGGTTGGCCTGCGGCAGCGGACGCCAGCCCAGCGCCACGGCCTGCAGCGGATCGGTCAACGCGGGGGCCAGGTAATGGAAGTCGGCGAGTGTGCGCTTGCATTCGGCCAGCGCGGCCAGGTCGATCTTCGCGGGATCCAGTTTTTCTTCAGCGACGGCAGATGCAGGCGCTTCTTGTGCGAACAGCGTGAGTGGCAGCATCAGCGCCAGTGGAAAAAGTTGACGGCGCATGCCTACTCCTCGAATGCGTAAGGGTCGTCGATACCCAGTTCGGCCAGTATCTCGCGTTCCAGTTGTTCCATGGCCTCGGCTTCGCGGTCGTCTTCGTGGTTCCAGCCCAGCAGGTGCAGCGCGCCGTGCACGGTGAGATGCGCGTAGTGGGCAGCCAGCGGCTTCTTCTGCTCCTTCGCTTCGCGCGCGACAACAGGTGCACAGATCACCAGGTCGCCCAGCAGTGGCATCTTGAAGCCCTTCGGCATCTTGACGCCTTCCGCTATTTCAGCCGGAAAACTGAGTACGTTGGTCGCGTAATCCTTGCCGCGGTAATGGCGGTTGAGCGCGCGGCCTTCCTTGGTGTCGACGATGCGCACGGCGAGATCCGCTTCGCGGATGCGGCCCTTCAGCGCGGCAGCCACCCATTTGCGGAAGCTGACCGAAGAAGGCAAGCCCACACGCGGCAGCGCGTAGCTGACGGAGACTTCGAGGAGTACGGGGCCTTGGGTCATGGGTTGTTTGTCTTCGTAGAGCCGAGCTTGCTCGGCTGCTGTTGATTTTGTGCAAGGGGTAGCCGAGCAAGCTCGGCTCTACGGGAAGCCGAACGCCTGAACTAAGCCGCCGCCCTGATGCGGGCTCGGCTTGAATGAATTGCTAGACAGATGCTCGGGGCACTCGGTCCGAATCAACTCAACGGGTCGGACTAGCGGATGATAAGTCGAATCGCGAACATCAGCGTAAGGAGTCACTGTGCCCACGAGATCTTGCCCGCGAGGAGCGAGGTCAAAGGAGGCACCACCAAAACCGTTGCCCCAGTCAACATGCACGTTCAGATCTTTTTCAATCCAATTTGCCTCTGCAAAGTAGTCATGGTAATCCCCGACCCACTTGACCCTCTTTTCTTTAGCTTCTGGAATGAATCCAATAGCTTTCTCCTCAGTCAAGGCAATGATCGAGGGAAGATCGATATTGATATTGCTCATTCCCTCAATCGTTGTTACTGGCGAATCTTTTACTAAGAAGCAACGCTCTCCCGCATTCGCGCCAAAAGGTGCGAGTAAAACAAGTGTCAGTCCGCGCAAATGTATGTTCATCTCTCTAAGTATGCCTGCTCCGTCTCAGCATCCTTCCCGTCCCGCGCATCGTAAGCCCGCACGATCTTCGCCACCAGCGGGTGGCGCACCACGTCGCGGCTGGTGAAGAAGGTGAAGCTGATGCCGTCGACGCCGCGCAACACTTCCAGTCCGTCCTTCAGGCCGGACTTCACGTGCTTGGGCAGGTCGACCTGGGTCAGGTCGCCGGTGACGACCGCGGTGCTGCCGTAGCCGATGCGGGTCAGGAACATCTTCATCTGCTCGATGGTGGTGTTCTGCGCTTCGTCCAGGATCACGAACGCGTCGTTCAAGGTGCGCCCGCGCATGTAGGCCAGCGGCGCGATCTCGATGACGTTCTTCTCCAGCAGCTTGATCACTTTTTCAACGCCCAGCATTTCGTACAGCGCGTCATACAGCGGGCGCAGGTAGGGGTCGACTTTCTGACTCAGGTCGCCGGGCAGGAAGCCGAGCTTTTCGCCCGCCTCCACCGCAGGCCGCACCAGGATCAACCGCTGCACGCGCGATTCGTTCAGCGCTTCCACCGCGCTGGCCACGGCCAGGAAGGTCTTGCCGGTGCCGGCTGGGCCGATGCCGAAATTGATGTCATGCGTGGCGATGGCATGCAGGTAGCCGGCCTGGTTGGGTCCGCGACCGCGCACGGTGCCGCGCTTGACCTTGATGGCCACTTCCTGCGCTTCGTAACCGCCCGCCGCCACGTGCTGCACGTTGGCTTCGTTGAGGCGCAGGTGGATGGATTCGCTGTCGAAGGTTTCGTCGCCGGCTTCCGCGTAGAGCAGGCGTAGTAGTTTCTCGGCGGCCTTCACTTCAGTGGCCGGGCCCACGACCTTGAAAATGTTGCCGCGGTTGGCGATTTCCACGCCCAGCCGCAACTCGATCTGGCGCAGGTGCGCGTCGAATGGGCCGGCCAGGTTGGCCAGGCGTTCAATGTCCTCGGGTTCCAGCAGGAATTCGCGCGTGTCGTTGGTGGTCATGGGATTCAGTCAGTGCCTGGTCTGGTCATCGGCGTCTTCGACGCGCCATTGGTGGAATACATAGCCCTCGTCGTCGATCAGGGCCTGGTCGAAATGCTCGGCTTCCGGCGCTTCGTCGCGCTCGATCTGCCGCGGTTCTTCCTGCACACCGGTCACTTGCCAGCCAGCCTCGCGCAGGAAATCACTGGCATGTCGCACCGGGTCTTCGGCCAGTCCCGGCATCTGGTAGCAGAGCACGAACGCGCCGCCGAACTCGTTGTATTCGGGTGCCTCGGGAAGCGGCTGAGCCTCAAGCACGAAGATCCACAAGTTGGGGGCGTTCTGGGGAATGGCAAGGTTCCGGGTTGGGTCTGGAATAAGGGTAATGCGGATCGCGCTGCACTTGTAGGAGCGACGTAAGTCGCGAAGGGGGTGTATCGGTGAGGCTTCATCGCGACTTACGTCGCTCCTACAAAGTCACGCGCGCTTTACAGCTTTGGTTGCCCGCGTTGTTGTTTTAGACGAAGGAAAAAAACTATCGCAAGGAACAGCCAGATGGGTCCTGCGAGGGTTTCCATCCAACCCAAAAAACCGGCTGGCCATATGCCTTGGACGAAATTGTTGACTACCTTTGTTGTTCTAAGAAAGCCTAGAAGTCCGAAAAGGACAATCAAAGCCTTCAGCACGAACGGCGACGTGATCTTTTTCTTTGGTTCCATCCGCGAATTCTCCTGGTCAATGGGCAACAACAAGCTCTTATGAATCACCATTGGTTCGAGTCACTATCCTGCCACGCAACGAATTTGCCATCACCTCAGTGATCTCCACGTCCACGAATCCACCAATCAGCCGCGCGTTGCCGGGGAAATTCACGTAGCGCATGTTCTCCGTGCGCCCGGTCAGCTCCGACGGGTCGCGGGTGCTGTGGCGTTCCACCAGCACGCGCTGCACGCTGCCCAGCATGGTTTGCGAGATACGCGTCGCGTTGACGTTGATCGCCGCTTGAAGGCGGGCAAGGCGTTGCTGCTTCACCGATTCGGGCGTGTCGTCTTCCAGGTCCGCCGCAGGCGTGCCGGGACGGCGCGAGTAGACGAAGGAATACGACTGGTCGAAGCCTACGTCCTCGATCAGCTTCATGGTCTTGTCGAAGTCCGCCTCGGTTTCGCCGGGGAAACCCACGATGAAATCCGAGGAGATGGAAATGTCCGGGCGCACCGCACGCAGCTTGCGGATCTTCTGCTTGAATTCCAGCGTGGTGTAGCCGCGCTTCATCGCCGCCAGGATGCGGTCGCTGCCGGCCTGCACCGGCAGGTGCAGGTAGTTGGCGAGTTGCGGGATGTCGCGGTAGGCCTCGATCAGCGAATCGGAAAATTCCAGCGGATGCGAGGTGGTGAATCGGATGCGGTCGATGCCGTCGATCTCGGCCATGGTGCGGATCAACAGGCCAAGGTCCGCGAATTCACCGTCACCATAGGGGCCACGATAAGCGTTGACGTTCTGCCCCAGCAGGTTGATCTCGCGCACGCCCTGCGAGCCGAGCTGCGCGATTTCCACCAGCACGTCCTCGAACGGCCGGCTGACTTCCTCGCCACGCGTGTACGGCACCACGCAGAAGCTGCAGTACTTGCTGCAGCCTTCCATGATCGACACGAACGCGGTAGGGCCATCGGCGCGCGGTTCGGGCAGGCGGTCGAACTTCTCGATCTCGGGGAAGCTGATGTCGACCTGTGGCACGCCGGATTCGCGCCGTGCGCGGATCAGTTCCGGCAACCGGTGCAGGGTCTGCGGGCCGAATACCACGTCCACGTAGGGCGCGCGCTTGACGATGGCATTGCCTTCCTGCGATGCCACGCATCCGCCCACGCCGATCAGCACCGGCTTGCCGTCCTTCTTCAGCGACTTCCAGCGACCGAGCTGGCTGAAGACCTTTTCCTGCGCTTTCTCGCGGATGGAGCAGGTGTTGATGAGGATGACGTCGGCTTCGTCCGGGTTGTCGGTCAGCTCAAGTCCGTCGGAGTCGGCGAGGACGTCGGCCATCTTGGACGAGTCGTACTCGTTCATCTGGCACCCGTGGGTCTTGATGTAGAGCTTGCCGCGGGCCGGCTTGCCTGCCGGAAGCGCGTGCAAGGCGGCATCGTCCGCGGTGGACGGCGAGGGGGTGGCGATCCCGGGCATGGTGGGTAATCCAGGCGGGTTGGCGAAAGGGCGGACAGTTTAGCGGCTGCCGATCGTCGGGACGTTCTTCATGGCGGGTCAAAAGGAAAGCAGGGCGTTTTGGCGCGGATCAGAGCGGAAAGAGGCGAATGAAGCCAAGCCTCAGTGGCTGTGCTCTATCCGCTCCTTTCCGCTCTGATTCGTGTCCGAAAAGCTTTTCCTGGCGTCTGGGCCAGCCCACGCGGGCAGGCCCGGCGGCCGGAAAACGGCGTGCCCGGCGTTCTAGAAGGAAACCCGGCCAAGTTGGCCCTGCGCAATGAGAAGTGGGTCACCCTCCGCTTCTTGAGGAAATCCTTTTGTCGGACAAGGACTTGGCAACTGCCCTTGAAGTTGGGACACTCCTGAGGATGAAGGGGGCTTCTATCCAACTGCATGCGCTGTCGTTGCTGGCCGCGCTGATCGCGTCGACCGCATTCCCGGCCGCTGCAGGCACGCTGTACAAGTGCGTTGGCGCCGACGGCGTGCCCAACTACGTCAGCAAACGCGTCGGCGGGTCCACCTGTGAAGTGGTCAGTCGCTACACCCCGGATACCCGTTCCAGCCGCTCGTCGGTTTCGCGCCCCTCGGACAGCGGCAGCATTTCCACTCCTGCCACGCCCACGACCACGCTGGGTGCCGGCTCGGCCGGTGCGTTGGACACGTCGCCCGAATCGGTCTCGGCCAGCGCCATCGTCCCGGCCAAGGTCCTTGTTGCGCCTTCCGCCGCGCCCAAGCCGGCACGCACGGGCGATACGCGCCGCGTGGTCAGCGGACAGGTGTACTCCTACGTCAAGGACGGCGTGCGCCACTACACCAGTGCGCGCCCCAAGGGCGCCGGTAGCGTGGCCAGCGTGCGTACCATCAAGTACAGCTTCATCGAAACCTGCTTCGCCTGCGGGGCGGCCCCTGGCGTCAACTTCGGCACGCTGCGCCTGAATACGGCGTCCTACCAGGCTGAAATAGCCGCCGCCTCGCGCGAATTCGGGGTGGATGAAGCCATCGTCCGCGCCATCATCCATGCCGAGTCCTCGTTCAACCCGATGGCGCTGTCGCACGCGGGCGCACAGGGTCTGATGCAGCTGATGCCGCCCACGGCGCGGCGCTTCGGGGTCAGCAATTCCTACGATCCCAGCCAGAACATCCGTGGCGGCGTGAAATACCTCGCTTGGTTGCTCAAGCGCTTCGACGGCAACCTGCGCCTGGCTGCCGCTGGCTACAACGCAGGCGAGGGCGCCGTGGATCGCCATGGCGGCGTGCCGCCGTACAAGGAAACCCAGCGCTACGTGGAACGCGTGGGCGTGCTGGCCGACCGATACCGCGGCGCGGTGGGCGCGCGCTGATCCTGTCTGCGCTGTAGCGGCCTGAATTCACGTGCAAGCTATTGATTTGTCGGCCAACGTTGTCGACGGATTCATGCTTCCGTTACACTTTGCCGTCTTTTGTGGCCCGCGCCGGTGTTTTGGTGCGGGCGTTGGCAGCCTTTAGCTACCTGAACGTTTTGCGGAGTGCCGGATGGCGAACGATGGGGTCCATGAGCCTGTGAATACGGGCCGACGCCGGTTCCTGACCGCGACCACGGCTGTGGTCGGTGCGGTGGGAGTCGGGTTTTTAGCTGTACCGTTCATCAAGTCGTGGAATCCGAGTGCGAGGGCCAAGCTGGCCGGCGCCCCGGTGACCGCGGACCTGATCGGCCTGGAAGAAGGCCAGCGGCTGGTCCTGGAATGGCGCGGCCAGCCGATCTGGATCGTCAAGCGCTCGCAGGCCCTGCTGGATGCTCTGCCGGGCCTGGACGGTCGACTGCGCGACCCCGAGTCGACCAATCCCGACCAGCAGCCCGCCTACGTGCTGAAGGGCAATCCCGAATTCCGTTCGATCAAGCCCGAGATCTCGGTGCTGGTGGGTCTGTGCACCCACCTGGGCTGCTCGCCTGAAATGGTCGCCGAAATCCACCCGCAGCCCTATGACCCGGACTGGAAGGGCGGTTATTTCTGCCCGTGCCACAAGTCGCGCTTCGACATGTCGGGCCGCGTGTTCCAGGGCGTGCCCGCACCCACCAACCTGGTGGTGCCGCCGCACTTCTACGAGAACGACACCACCATCGTGGTCGGTCTTGACCCGCAGGGGGCCGCGTAAGCCATGGCGAACAATATCTTCACCCGTACCGCCAACAACACCTGGGACTGGTTCACCGAGCGCGCGCCGGGCTTCATGCCCATGTACCGCAAGCACATGACCGAGTACTACGCGCCGAAGAACTTCAACTTCTGGTACTACTTCGGCTCGCTGGCCATGCTGGTGCTGGTCAACCAGATCGTCACCGGCATCTTCCTGACGATGCACTACAAGCCGTCCGCGGCCGAAGCGTTCTCGTCGGTCGAATACATCATGCGCGACGTGGAGTGGGGCTGGCTGATCCGCTACATGCACAGCACCGGCGCGTCGCTGTTCTTCATCGTCGTGTACCTGCACATGTTCCGCGGCCTGATGTACGGCAGCTACCAGAAGCCACGCGAACTGGTGTGGATCCTGGGCATGCTGATCTACCTGGTGCTGATGGCCGAAGCCTTCATGGGCTACGTGCTGCCGTGGGGCCAGATGTCGTTCTGGGGCGCGAAGGTCATCATCTCGCTGTTCGGCGCCATTCCGGTGATTGGCAACGGCCTGACCGAATGGATCATGGGCGACTACCTGCCAGGCGACGCGACCATCGGCCGCTTCTTCGCCTTGCACGTGATCGCGCTGCCGCTGGTGTTGCTGTTGCTGGTGGTGCTGCACCTCGGCGCGCTGCACGAAGTGGGTTCCAACAACCCCGACGGCGTGGACATCAAGAAGGGCCCGAAGGGCAACCGCTGGGATCCCAACAAGCCCGCCGACGGCATTCCGTTCCATCCGTATTACACGGTCAAGGACCTGGTGGGCGTGGGCTTCCTGCTGATCATCGCGGCCTTCATCATCTTCTTCATCCCGGCGGTGGGCGGCTGGTTCCTGGAGCATGACAACTTCACCGAGGCCAATCGCCTGGTGACGCCCGCACACATCAAGCCGGTCTGGTACTACACGCCTTACTACGCCATGTTGCGGGTGATCCCGCACAAGCTCAGCGGCGTGATCGTCATGGGCGGTGCCATCATGATCCTGTTCCTGGTGCCATGGCTGGATCGCGCCAAGGTCAAGTCCTACCGCTACCGCGGCCTTTTGTCCAAGCTGCTGCTGGGCGTGTTCGCCATCAGCTTCGTATGGCTGGGCAAGATCGGCGCCGGCCCGGGTACCGACCCGGTCGAGACCATCGTGGGACGCGTGCTGACCTTCTATTACTTCGCCTTCTTCATCACCATGCCGATATGGACCAAGCTAGACAAGACCAAGCCGGTGCCGGAACGGGTGACGACGCATGACTAAGAAACTTCTTTCGCGCCTGGCCGTATTCGCCAGCGGCATGCTGCTGTCCTTTTCGGTGTTCGCCTCGGGCGGCGGCGCCACGCAGCAAGCCGGCAACGACCTCAGCGACAGGGCTTCGCTGCAACGCGGCGCCCAGTTGTACATGAACAACTGCTCGGGCTGCCATTCCCTCAAATTCATGCGCTATTCGCGCATGGCCGAGGACCTGGGCCTGACCGAGGAAGAGGTGATGGCCAACCTCAACTTCACCGGCGCCAAGTTCGGCGAGCAGATCCACGTGGCGATGCCGGTGGAGCAGGCGACCACGTGGTTCGGCAAGATGCCGCCCGACCTGAGCCTGATTTCGCGCGTGCGTGGCAGCGACTGGATCTACACCTACCTGAAGTCGTTCTACCTGGACGAAACCCGTCCGCTGGGCTGGAACAACACGCTGTTTCCGAATGCCTCCATGCCCAACCCGTTGTGGCAGTTGCAGGGCATGCAGCACGCCGAGTTCAGCGAGCCGGATGCGACCGGTGAGCGCCACGTTGAATCGCTGAAAGTGACCCAGCCGGGGCGCCAGACTGCAGCCGAGTTCGACCAGACCGCACGTGATATCACCAACTTCCTCGAGTACGTCGGCGAACCGGCCGCACTCAAGCGCCAGAGCATGGGCGTGTGGGTCATCCTGTTCCTGGTGGCGCTTACCTTCCTCGCGTTCCTGTTGAAACAGGAATACTGGAAGGACGTGCACTGAGCCTGCCGTAGCGTGAGTCGCGACCCTGCGCATGCATGCGCAGGGCTCGCAGGAAAAGCCGGATCCAACTTCTCCTGCACGGCTTGCAACTCGTGGACCGTGGCGACCGTCGGCAAGGGGCTGGCGGCGTCGATGCGACCGGCGGTTCCGGTCGTCGGAGAGCCTGATGGCTGCGAGTCTGCGTATGCGCAATACCCTGACGCTGTTTTCCTCCACCGATGACGTGCTGTGCCACCGCGTGCGGCTGGTGCTGGCGGCCAAGGGCGTGACCTACGACCTGGTGCCGGTGGATGCGCAGAACCCGCCCGAAGACCTGATCGACCTCAATCCCTACCACTCCGTTCCCACCCTGGTGGAACGCGACCTGGTGCTGTATGCCGCCTCGGTGGTCAGCGAATACCTCGACGAACGCTACCCGCATCCGCCGCTTATGCCGGTCGATCCGCTTTCACGCGCCCGCCTGCGCTTGGCCATGCTGCGCATCGAACACGATTGGGTGCCGCAGGTGCAGGCCATCCAGTTGGGCAACAAGGCGCAGGCCGAAGCCGGTCGCAAGCGCCTGAAGGAATTGCTGACCGCGGCTGTACCGCTGTTCAAGGCCAGCAAGTTCTTCTTGAATCCTGAAATGAGCCTCGCCGATTGCGCCATGGCGCCGATCATCTGGCGCTTGCCTTCACTGGACATCCCGTTGCCCAAAGATGGCAAGTCCATTGAGGACTATGGCAACCGCATCTTCCGCAATCCCGGTTTCCTGCGCAGCCTGACCGATCAGGAAAAGCGGCTGCGCGAGATCCCGGTTTGAGCAGTGAAGGGTGAAGTTTTGCTTTCGGCGTTCCAAGTAGTGAAGAAAAGCGCCTTGCATTACCCTTCGCAGGCGACGTAGTTGCCGACTTTCCAGTCCGCGAAGCGGACGACTTGACCTCCAATCAATGACCGATGAAGCACCAGGCATGACCAGCCATCGCCCGTACCTGTTACGGGCGTTGTCCGAGTGGATTGCCGACAACGACATGACCCCGCATTTGCTCGTGGATGCCACGCAGCCGGGCGTGCAGGTGCCTCCGAGCGCGGTGAAGGAAGGCAAGGTGGTGTTGAACATCGCCCAGCGGGCGGTCATGCGTTTGCAGATCGACAACAACGCCGTCAGTTTCAGCGCGCGCTTCGGTGGCGTCAGTTATCCGGTCATGGTGCCTATCTCGGCCGTGATCGCGGTGTATGCGCGCGAGACAGGGCAGGGCATGGCATTGCCCGATGATCTTGCCGGCACCACCCCGCCGGAAAACGACGACGAACCGCCTACGCCTACGTCGCCGGAAGATTCACCTTCGGCAGGCAAGCGCACGCATCTGCGCGTGGTGAAATAGTTTCCTGGGTAGGAGCGCCCCATGGGCGCGAGCTCTCGCTCTATTCCCAGCAATGCTGCAGAGCTCGCGCCCATGGGGCGCTCCTACAATCTTCAATTCAGGTTGATGGGCGTCACCGAGGGTCGCACCGGCCCCACGAAAGACACCAGGCGATCACCGCGCAGCACCAGCTTGCCGACATGGCGGTCGACGCCGTCGTAGGAATATTCAAAGCGGAAACTGCGCTCGAATCCAAGGCGTCCGTCTTCATTGCGGCGCACGCGTATCCCCGACGCATGCACGCTCTGGTCCAGCCAGATCACGTCGGCGGCGGTGCACGCATTACGTCCGAGTTGCTCCGCGTGTTCGGCTGCCGCACGCGCGGCATTCCAGTACGAGAAGGCGGCAGCGCCGGCGATCATCAGCAGGATCAGGGTAGGCATGCAGGCAATGTGGCGGCGAGCGATGGGTTATGCAAGGCTTTTGAGGTTCTTGGTTGTTGGTTCCTAGTTCTTGGCAAAACCAACAACCAACAACCGCTCTAAGGCGCCGTCCCCAGCTTCATCGACAAGTCGATCGCATGCACATGCTTGGTTAAACTGCCGATCGAAATGAAATCCACGCCATCTTCAGCGATGCCACGAACTGTCGTCAGGTCAACACCGCCGGATACCTCCAGCGGAATGCGGCCATTCGCAAGACGTACCGCCTCACGCCGGGTAGCCGCATCGAAATCATCAATCAGAATTCGGTCGCAACCGGCAGCCAATGCCTCGTCCAGTTGCAGGAGCGTTTCCACTTCCACCACCAAGGGCAAGTCGGGTTGCGCGGCCCGTGCAGCGTGGACGGCGGCGGTCAGCGAGCCCGCGGCGCGGATGTGGTTTTCCTTCAGCATCACGGTATCGAACAGGCCAATGCGATGGTTGCTTCCGCCACCGCAGCGCACTGCATATTTCTGCGCCATGCGCAGGCCGGGAAGGGTCTTGCGGGTATCAAGGATGCACGCACCCGTGCCGTGGACTGCATCCACGTAGGCAGCGGTCACCGTGGCCGTACCGGACAAGGTCTGTAGGAAATTAAGGCCCGCGCGTTCGGCACTGACCAGCGCATGCACACGGCCCGAGAGAGTCGCCAGCACCGTGCCTGCAGTCGCCCGGTCACCATCCGCCACGCGCCAGTCGATGACCACATCGGGATCCAGCGCGCGATGACAGGCGTCGAACCAGGGTCGACCTGCGATCACCGCATCTTCCTTGCACAGCAGGTAGGCGATGTCCGCCACGTCAGGCAATAGCGCAGCGGTCACGTCACCAGTGCCAAGGTCCTCCGCCAGCGCGCGCGCCACGTCGCTTGCGATCACCTCTGGCGGCGGCGGGGAAAGGTCGCCGCTCATTTGCTGGGGAAATCCGCGATCTGCGCGGTGGCGATGGCTTCTTCGGCCAGCAAGACCGGGATGCCATCGTCCACGCGGTAGATGGTCTTGCGGTCGCGGGTAAGCAGCGCCTCGCGTACGGCGTCGGCCTGCGGCGATTCGTCGGCACGCGTGATGCCGCCGGCGGCAATGGCGCGGTTCAATGCGTCCAGCCCTTGGCTGTCGAGCATCGCCAGCGACTGGCGCGTGCTGGGGCAGCAGAGGATATCAAGCAATTTGCGGTCCATGGATAGGTCGTCGTGCAAGGAAGATGGCTAGAATAAGCCTTTGCCACCACAGGCGGTCAAAGACCGCTATCGCTTCCGACCGAGGACGGCCATGACCACCCCTGTTCCAGGCCCTTACGTGGGCATCGTGATGGGCTCCCGTTCCGACTGGGACACCATGCAGCACGCCGCGCAGAAACTTGATGCACTGGGCGTGCCCTACGAAGTGAAAGTGGTGTCCGCCCACCGCACGCCCGACGTGCTGTTCTCCTATGCGGAGACTGCCGGTGCACGCGGCCTGCGCGCGATCATCGCGGGCGCTGGTGGCGCGGCGCACCTCCCGGGCATGCTGGCGTCGAAAACCGCGGTGCCCGTGCTCGGAGTGCCGGTGCAGTCGAAGGCGCTCAACGGCATGGATTCCCTGTTGTCCATCGTGCAGATGCCGGCGGGCATTCCCGTTGCCACGTTCGCCATCGGTATCGCCGGCGCTTCCAATGCGGCGCTGTTCGCCGCCGCGCTGCTGGCACCGGAACACGCCGAGATCGCGACAGCGCTGGAAGCGTTCCGCGCGCGGCAGACCGATGACGTGATGAGCAACGACGATCCGCGCCAGCCAGCGTCCAGCACCGGTCACAAAGTCTGATGACCACGGTCGGAATACTTGGCGGCGGGCAACTGGCCCGCATGCTGGCGCTTTCCGGTGCGCCGCTGGGCTTGCGCTTCCTGGTGATGGATACGGAAGCAGACGCATGTGCCGGCCAGTTCGCGCCGCTGCTGGTCGGCGACTACCGTGACGAAACCGCATTGGCCGAATTTGCATCCCGTGTCGATGTCGCCACCTTTGATTTCGAGAACGTACCTTCGGAAAGCGCGGAATGGCTCGCAGCCCGCGTGCCGGTATTCCCGAATCCGCGCGCACTGGCCGTGGCGCAGGACCGGCTGGTCGAGAAGAACCTGTTCCGTAGCCTGGGGATTCCTGTCGGGGATTACGCGGCCGTCGATTCGCTCGCCGCATTGCGAGCAGAAGTCGAACGCATCGGCGGTGCCTGCATCCTCAAGACGCGTCGCCTCGGCTATGACGGCAAGGGCCAGTTTCGCATCAAGTCGGCGGCTGACATCGATGCGGCGTGGCAGGCACTGGGCGCGCAAGCGGAAAGCGTGGGCCTTATCGTGGAGGCCTTCATTCCGTTCCAGCGTGAATTGTCGGTGGTCGCCGTACGTGGCCGCGACGGCGAATTCCGCACGTGGCCGCTGACCGAGAACTGGCACGTGGATGGTGTGTTGTCCGCAAGTCTCGCGCCCGCGGCAATTGAAGCGTCACTGGCGGCGCAGGCATTCGCACATGCGGGAAAGCTGGCCGAAGCGCTGGATTACGTGGGCGTATTTGCGCTGGAGCTGTTCTGCAAGGATGGCGAATGGCTGGCCAACGAAATGGCGCCGCGCGTGCACAACTCCGGGCACTGGACCATCGAGGGTGCGGAGACTTCGCAATTCGAAAACCACCTGCGCGCCGTGCTCGGCCTACCGCTGGGTGACACGCGCATGCTCGGTCATGCCTGCATGTTGAACTGGATCGGCGAGATGCCCGACCGCAACGCTGTCCTCGCCGAAGCATCAGGTCACTGGCACGACTACGGCAAGCTACCGCGCAGCGGTCGCAAGGTCGGGCATGCGACCTTGCGTGCCGATACAGCAGCCGAAATCACCGCGAGCTTGCAGCGCCTAGGCACAGCCTTGGATCGCGAGTCGCAGGTCGCACCGGTCATCAGCCGCCTGTAGCTTGCGCCATGCGCACGGCAAAAGCATCCGAGCAAGCTCGGATCTACAAAAAAATACGGGCACATAGAAAAGCCGGGCATTGCCCGGCTTTTCCTGTTTCATTGCGGCATGGGAATGATCAGCGCAGGTTGCTGGCCACGAAATCCCAATTGACCAGCGCCCAGAACGATTCCACGTACTTGGGCCGCGCGTTGCGGTAGTCGATGTAGTACGCGTGTTCCCACACGTCGCAGGTCAGCAGCGGGGTGTCTTCGCCGGTCAGCGGCGTGGCGGCGTTAGAGGTGCTGACCAGCGCCAGCGAACCATCCGGACGCTGTACCAGCCAGCCCCAGCCGGAACCGAAGGTGCCGATGGCGGTCTTGGTGAACTCTTCCTTGAATTTGGCGAAATCGCCGAAGGCCTGGTTGATCAGTTCGCCCAGCTTGCCGCCGGGTTCGCCGCCGCCGCCGTCTGCCGCCGGCTTCAGGCCGTTCCAGTAGAAGGTGTGGTTCCAGATCTGTGCGGCGTTGTTGAACATGCCGCCCTGCGACTTGCGAATGATCTCTTCCAGCGACAGGTTGGCGAATTCGGTGCCCTCGATCAGCTTGTTGAGGTTGTCCACGTAGGTCTTGTGGTGCTTGCCGTAGTGGAAATCGATGGTTTCGCCGGAGATATGTGGTTCCAGTGCAGTGCGGTCATACGGAAGCGGGGGCAGTTCGATGGCCATGGGGTTTGGTTTCCTGTGCTAGGCGGGGATGGTGCGGGCGGTAGACCCATCACGACGGCGGGGCCGCGCGAGGCATTACAATGGGAGTTTACCCGACGACGGTTTGCAGGCCGTCAACGCAGGAGAAAACACCATGCCGGTGATGGAACGCATCCAGGCCGAAGTCGATGGCCATCCCATCGTCCTTTTCATGAAGGGCACGCCGCAATTCCCGATGTGCGGTTTTTCCAGCCGTGCCGTGCAGGCGCTGAAGACCGCCGGTGCCGAGCATATCTACACCATCAACGTCCTGGAGGAACCCGAGATCCGCGCCAACCTGCCGCGTTTTTCGAATTGGCCCAGTTTCCCGCAGTTGTTCATCCACGGTGAACTGATCGGCGGCTGCGACATCACCCTGGAATTACACGAATCCGGCGAGTTGCAGCGCATCGTCTCCGAGGCATTACCGCAGTGACTTTGTTGTCCTTGCCAACGAGGCAGCCACTTGCGCTGGAACAGCGTGTGATCCTGGTCAGTGGCGCACAGGGTGGCCTTGGCAGCGCGGCTGCCGAAGCCTGTGCACGCGCCGGCGCCACCGTGGTGCTGCTGGGGCGCAAGCCGCCCAAGTTGAACCGTGTCTACGACGCCTGTGCCAAGCTGGGGCCGGAGCCGCTGCTGTATCCCCTGGACCTGGAAGGCGCATCGCCCGACGACTACGCGGAAATGGCGGATCGCCTGCATCGCGAGCTGGGTCGCCTGGACGGCGTTCTGCACTGTGCGGCCGAATTCCGCGGCCTGACTCCGCTGGAACATACCGACCCGGCCGCGTTCGCCCGCGCCGTGCACATCAACCTGACCGCGCCGTGGTGGCTGTCGCAGGCCTGCCTACCGTTGCTGAAGCAGGCGCAGGACGCCGCGCTGGTGTTTGCGCTGGATGACGTCGCGCGGGTAGGGAAGGCGTACTGGGGTGGCTATGGCGTGGCCCAGCACGGGCTCGCGGCGCTGGTAGGCATGCTGCATGCGGAGCTGGCCAATTCCAGCGTACGCGTTGCCGCATTGCAGCCAGGACCCATGCGCACGTCGCTGCGGGCCAAGGCCTACGTGGAAGACGAGGACAAGCAGGCACGCAATCCCGCCGAGTACGCACCGGCCTGTGTCACCTTGCTGTCACCTGCCGGTGCCGAGCACCGCGGCCAAGTGTGGAGCGTCCGCGCGTGACCATCCTGTCCGCGGCGTTGCTGCTGTTCCTGATCCTGGACCCGCTGGGCAACATCCCGGTGTTCCTTAGCGTGCTCAAGCCGCTGCCCCCGAAACGCCAGCGCATCGTGCTGGCACGCGAGCTGTTGATCGCGCTGGTGGTCCTGATGGGCTTCCTGTGGGGCGGCAAGTACGCCCTGGACATGATGCACCTGCGCCAGGAATCGGTCGCCATCGCCGGCGGCATCGTGCTGTTCCTCATCGGCATCCGCATGATCTTCCCGCGCCCGGAAGGGCTGATGGGCGAGTTACCGGGCGGTGAGCCCTTCATCGTGCCCCTGGCCATCCCCTTGGTGGCCGGCCCGTCCGGCATGGCGGCAGTGATGTTGATGGGCAGTAACGAGCCGAACCGTCTGTGGGACTGGAGCCTGGCCCTCATGATCGCCTGGGGGGCGACCGCCGTGATCCTGTTCTCGGCGACCCTGCTCTACAAGTACCTGGGGCGCAGCGCCCTGACCGCCCTGGAGCGCCTGATGGGCATGTTGCTGGTGGCCATTTCCGTGCAAATGGTGCTGGATGGAATAGGCACCTATCTGCAGCTGCAGCCGAACATTTAAGTGCTTCGCCTGTTCATGTTGCGGCGCAAGATTTTGTCACGCCACGGTCACAAATCCGGCCTATCGTGTTAACCTGTTATTAACCTTCGCAGCTCGCCGGCCTAGGCCAAGGGAACCCGATTTTACCCCGCCAGCGCTCCTCACAGGAGCGTCTGAGCCAGCCCTGTCCAGCCTGTCCTGCCAACGCCAATCCCGTACTGAGGCCTATCAAATGAATCAATCCCGTCACCTTCGGATGTCCAAGCTCGCCCTTGGTCTTGTGGTCGCGCTTGCCGCGGCACCTTCTTTTGCACAGAGCACCTCGGCAGGTGTTGGCGGCCTGGTCACCGACACCAGCGGCCAGGCCGTGGTGGGTGCAGAAGTCACCATCACCCATATCGAGTCCGGCACGGTCAGTCGTGCAGTCACCGACGCCAGCGGCCGTTACAACGCCCGCGGCCTGCGCGTAGGCGGCCCGTACAGCATCTCCGTGGTCAAGGCGGGTTCTGGCACCGATACGGAAGAAAACATCTACTTGGGCTTGAACCAGATCAGCACGGTCAATGCCACGCTAGAAGGCGGTGACGTATCCACGCTTGAAACAGTTACGGCGGTCGGCTTCACCGGCGGCTCGGAAGTCTTTAGCGCGACCAAGATGGGTGCAGGCACCAACATCAACCGCCAGACCATTGAGGCCATGCCTTCGATCGGCGGCAACATCCAGGACTTGATGCGCCTTGACCCGCGCGTGGCCTATGTCAACCGCGCCGAGGGTGGCATCAGCGCCGGCGGCCAAAACCCGCGCTACAACTCGATCCGCATCGATGGCGTCTCCGCCAGCGACACCTTCGGCCTGGAAGGCAACAACATGCCGACCCGTCGCCAACCGGTGGCTATGGATGCAATCGAAGCCATCAACATTGACTTGGCCAGCTACGACGTCACCATCACTGGCGCAACCGGCGCAGTGGTCGACGCGGTTACCAAATCGGGTACCAATGAATTCCACGGTTCGCTATACGGCACGTACCGCGATGGCGACTGGTTCGGCGACAACCCGAACGGTACACCGTTCAACGGCTTCAACAAGGAAGAGACCTACGGCGCCACCTTTGGTGGCCCGTTGATCCAGGACAAGCTGTTCTTCTTCGCCAATTATGAGAAGTACACGCAGTCGGCACCGGGTGCCGATATTGCCGGCAGCGCACTTGGCAAAGACAACGCAGTCATCACGGATGCCGACATCGCGCGAGCGCAGCAGATTGCACAGAGTTTCGGCATCGATGCCGGCACTCTCGACAGCGCAGGCGACACCGATCTTGAAGAGTACGCAATCAAGATCGACTGGAATATCACCGACAATCACCGTGCCAGCTTTCGCTACAGCAACCTGGAGCAGAGCAAGCTGCGCGTCAACGGCATCAACAGCTCGCAGGTCTCGCTGAGCTCATACTGGTACCAGCACGTGAAGTCGGTCGAAAGCTATGTCGGCCAGCTCTTCAGCGACTGGACCGACAATTTCTCGACTGAATTCAAGGCTTCTTACCGCGACTATTCCGCGGTACGTGAAACTCCGACCTCCGCACCCAGCGTTCGCATCTATTTCGGCGGCACCGAGGCCTCGCCGAGCGGCGACTCGCTGTTCCTGGGCACGGAAGTCAATTCGCACCAGAACTCGTTGTTCACCGAAACGTGGAACATGTTCGGCGCCGGCACGCTTACCCTTGCCGACCATGACATCAAGTTCGGTGTTGATTACAGCACCAACGACGTCTACAACATCTACGGTCCGCAGCTCTTCGGTGTCTACGAATTCTTCGGCCTCGACAACTTCGAGGATGGCCGCTGGACGACCTACAACTTGCGTACGCCGCAGCCGGGCGAGTCGTTTGATTCAGTTGCCGGTGCCTTCAAGTACAAGTCCACCGGCCTGTTCATTCAGGACCAGTGGTTCGTCAACAACAACCTGACACTCACCTACGGCCTCCGTGCGGACAAGCCGGACGTGAACGTCAATCCCCAATACAACGCGGGTGCGGAAACCGCATTTGGCTATGACAACAGCCAGGTGCTGAGCGGAGACTGGTTGATCCAGCCGCGCTTCGGCTTCAACTACACGTTTGACAGCGATCGTCCGACCCAATTGCGTGGTGGCATCGGCCTGTTCCAAGGGGAATCCCCGCAGGTTTGGCTGAGCAACGCTTACAACACGACCGGTCTCAACTACATCCAGTATTCGCAACGACTGACGTCTGACGAAAACTGGGAAGACCTGGTGTTCAATGGTGACGGCTTCAACCAGCCGGTTCCAACGAACCCGACTTCGGCCCTGCAGAACGTCAACTTCATCAATCCCGACTTCGAGCAGCCTTCTGTCTGGAAGGCCAACTTGGCGATCGAGCACGAACTGCCGTGGTACGGCATCGTGGGATCCGCAGAATTGCTCATCAGCCAGGTCAACAATGCGTTGTTCTATCGCAACCTGAACCTGGGCGCCCCGACGCTACAAGGCCAAGATGGGCGCGACATTTTCTTCGGGGCGGCGGGCCTGAACCGTTCATGGAGTTCGTCGAACAATCGCTTCAACCGCAACCGCAGCTTTGATTCCGTGCTGCTGCTCGACAATACGGACAAAGGTGGAACCCAGCAATTCACTGTGGGTCTTACCAAGCCATGGACCTTGGACAGTGATTGGTCCTGGAGCTTGAATTACACGTATACCAACGCCAGCGAAGTGAGTGGCTTGACCAGCTCAACCGCAACGTCTGGTTGGAACTACAACTACCAGTTCAACGCCAACGAAGAAGTTGCTTCAACCTCACGCTATGAAATCAAGGACCGCATTCTTGGCACCTTGAATTGGAAGCACAATTTCTTTGGCGACAACAAGACAGAGATTGGATTGGTGTACGAGGGTCGTTCCGGCCGTCCCTTCAGCTATGTTTACTTCAACGATGTGAACGGCGACAACCGCTCGGCTAACGATCTGTTCTACGTGCCAAGCGGCCCGGGTGACGTGCTGTTCGGCACCCTCACCAGCGCGGGCGTGTTCACGGCCAATCCGGCAATGGAAACGGCGTTCTTTGATTGGCTGGGCAACAACTCTGATCTAAGTCGCTTTGGTGGTAGGACGGTTCCGCAGAACTCCGGCCGTGCGGCATGGGTGAACACCTTCGACGTGCGTTTGAGCCAAGAGCTCCCTGGGTTCTTCAAGGGACACAAGTCTGAAATCACCCTGGATATTCAAAACGTGGGCAACCTTTTGAACAGTGATTGGGGCCAAATCTACGACTACGGCTTCTTCGCGACTCAGCGCGTGCTTTCTTCGCCGGGCATCTACAACGGCAAGTACGTGTACAACTTCACCAGTCCCGATGCACCAACCGTCGCCAACTCCGACGCCGACGGCTTCAACGTCGGTGTGTCGCAGTGGTCGGTCCAGCTGGGCTTCAGGTACAAGTTCTGATCCAAGCATCAGGACGAAACCAAAAAAGCGGCCGGGGAAACCCGGCCGCTTTCTTTTGCGGCATTCATTTGCAAGCCCGACTGCGCTACAGTCCCGCTCCAATAAGAAACCAAGTGGATACCACCATGAGCGAAACGGCATCGAGGGCGTTGCCGGTACAGGACGCGCGAATCTACCCGCGCGGTGGCCTGGACGTACTTTCACGCGTTGAAGTGGCGCGCTTGCGTGACGCGTCCAGCGGCGGCATGCATGAATTGCTGCGCCGTTGTGCACTGGCCGTACTGACCAGCGGCAGTGCGTCGGATGATCCGCGCGCTGCACGCGATTTGTATTCGGATTTCGACATCCAGGTACTGCAGCAGGATCGCGGCATCCGCATCGACCTGATCAACGCGCCGGCCATGGCGTTCGTGGATGGCGAAATCATCCGCGGCGTGGCCGAGCTCCTGTTCGCCGTGGTGCGCGACCTGGCTTACACAGCCATCGAGCTGGGCCCGGAATACGCCGACCAGCTTGAATCCTCAGCAGGCATCACCAACGCCGTGTTCGGCTTGTTGCGCAACGCGCGCATCCTCAAGCCCGCCGATCCGAACCTGGTGGTGTGCTGGGGTGGCCATTCCATTTCGCGCGACGAGTACCTCTACACCAAGCAGGTGGGCTACGAGCTGGGCCTGCGCGGCCTGGACATCTGCACGGGTTGCGGGCCGGGTGCGATGAAAGGGCCAATGAAGGGCGCCACCATCGCCCATGCCAAGCAACGCAGACGCACTACCCGTTACATCGGCATCACCGAGCCGGGCATCATCGCGGCCGAATCGCCGAATCCCATCGTCAATCACCTGGTGATCATGCCGGACATCGAGAAGCGCCTCGAAGCGTTCGTGCGTGTCGGCCACGGCATCCTCGTGTTCCCGGGCGGCGTGGGTACGGCGGAAGAAATCCTGTACCTGCTTGGCATCCTGCTGCGCGAAGAAAATGCAGGCTTGCCGTTCCCGCTAATCCTGACCGGGCCGACGATTGCCGCGCCTTACTTTGAACAGATCGACAAATTCATCCGCCTGACCCTGGGCGAAGCGGCGGCAGAGCGCTACGAAATCGTGGTCGGCGATCCGGTGGCCGTGGCCAGGAAAATGACCGCCGGCATCAAGAAGGTGCGCGAGTACCGCATCGCACAGAAGGATTCCTTCTTCTTCAACTGGGCCATCGACATACCGCTGGAATACCAGCAGCCTTTCGTGCCGTCGCACGAGGCGATGGCTGCGCTCGATCTGCATCACGGCCGCCCGGCACATGCACTTGCCGCGGATTTGAGGCGCGCGTTCTCCGGGATCGTCGCCGGCAACGTCAAGGAAGACGGCATGCGCAGGATCGAGGAATTCGGTCCATTCGAAATCCACGGCGACCCCGACATGATGCAGGCGCTGGACGCCTTGCTGCGTGCGTTCGTCGAGCAGCGGCGCATGAAGATCGCGGGCGAATACCGGCCGTGTTACCGGGTGATGGCGTAAGCCCCGCAGGCCGATCCTATTCATCCGACGCATGAATTGTGGGAGCGGCTTCAGCCGCGACGCTTTAGCGGCAATGCCCGTCGCGACTAAAGCCGCTCCCACAAGGAAATTTTTTCTGGGCCAGAGACACCGGGCATCGAATATTTGATTCAGGCGGGGGGAGCTTATAAAAGAATTCCCTTCGGAACGAGCTTGTATTTAATCCCGTTCGTGGTGAGCCCCGGATCAAGTCCGGGGCTCACCACGAACGACTCTTTTTGCCACAGCCTGCCTCGGACTTGATCCGATGTTCACCACGAACAGGAATATCGAAAGGCTCGTGCGCATCGCGCACGCCACAGCGCTGTGCTAGTTCACCATCGGCAACACGATAGTCGCGATGTAAACGCCTTCAGTGCTGGAGGTTTCCACGCGTCCCTTGCCCTGAGTGAGCGCCTCGATGCGCGCACGCACCGAACTCAGGCCAACCTGGTGCCCCGTGGTGCTGCGAGTTGAATCCGTGGGCAGTGGATTGCGCACGGTGATGCGTACGCTGCCAGGTGCGGGCATGACCGTGATGGCGACCGTACCGCCTTCTGCAGAGGGTTCCACCCCATGCCTGATTGCGTTTTCAACCAGCGGTTGCAGCGACAGGGTAGGGGTGGCGACGTTGGGAATGATGTCCGGCAGTTGCCATTCCACATGCAAGCGTTTGCCGAAGCGCAGGGATTCGATCTCGAGGTAACGGCGCGTCAACGCAAGTTCGTCCTCGAGCGGAATTTCCCTGGGACCCGCAAGCGCGGCACGAAACAGATCGGCAAGATCCAGCAGCAGCTGTTCGGCATCGGCAGGCCGTGCATGCACCAGGGCTGCACCCGTGTTGAGCGTGTTGAACAGGAAGTGTGGGCGGATACGCGCCTGCAATGCTTCCAATTCGGATTGCTTGGCCAGCACGGCCAGTTGCCTGGTCCGCCAATGGTTCTGGAAAGCCGCCAGCCCCAACAGGCCTACAGTGAGCGCAATACCCGTGAAGCGCAGGAACAGGGATTGCCAGCCCTGATTGGTCATGGACCAGGCTTCGCGCAGCAACAGCAAGGCCGTTCCACACACTACCCACGTGGCCAGCACCAGCAGACCCAACGCAAGGTAGGCGACGTACTGTGGGCGCACGCCGGCTAGCAGGTTGCGCATCAAATACAGGCCACCCAACGTCAGGAATGACACCCACTGGATAAGCATCGAGGTCAGGCCGAAATAGATCAGGCGGTCGTTCTCCACGCCTGGGGCCAAGGCCAGCACGACCGCCAGTCCTTGACCACCCAAGACTACCCATATCATTGCCCGTGCCTGCCACAAGGCATCCAAATGGCCGATAGGAGCAAGATCAGTTGATTTAGCCATTTATCGCTAGTGACCTAGGCACACCACCACATGATGCCTTGTGAATGGCCCCTGCGTCAGGCTGACTGGCCGCCGACCACCCTCAACGGCCCGCTGGTCGGGTGTGATCTGGCACCTGTGGAAACCACACCATACAGTGCTACGTCGCCAACTTGGGGAAGCCCGGCATGCAAGGCTCTGGTAGTCCATCCAATGTAAGTAGCGGGACGAGCCGACGAGCCGATCGGGGCTTCACGCTGATTGAACTCATAGTTACTTTATCCGTTCTGGCTATCCTGATTGCATTGGCGGTGCCCAGTTTTACGTCGCTGATCAACGCCAATCGGCTGACTGCCCAGGCCAATGAGCTGGTCACATCCCTGCAATTGGGGCGTAGCGAGGCAGTCCGCCGCAACATTCGAGTCGTGGTTTGCCGCAGTGCTGACGGCCTTTCCTGTACGACAGCAACGGGCCAAGGAGACTGGATCACCTTCGTCGATGCAGATGCAAACAACACTGCGGTAGCTGCCGATGTAATAAAGGTAAGCGCAATCAAGGCACCGGTGCAGGTTAGTAACGCGGTAGCCGCGGTGGCCTTTGGCGCTGATGGACTCGCGCGCACGGGCGCTGGATTGCTTGCAGCGGACTTCACAATCTGCCTGCCTACGACAAATCCCGCGGCAAACGTTCGTACGGTCTCGGTCGTCACCGGGAGCCAAATTTCCACCGCAAGTTCCGATGGGGGTGGCGCATGTCCTCCCTGAAATCCATGCGAGCCGCCGGTACCAGTATGAATATCAAATCAACGATCCGCTCCCCTCTTCACCAGCGCGGCGCTGGCCTCATTGAGGTGCTCATTGCAGTACTCATCATGGGCATAGGGCTCCTGGGCATTGCAGCCATGCAGGCGACAGCGCTGAGAAACAGCTCCAGTGCCTTGGAGCGCAGCCAAGGCGTCATCCAGACCTATGCGATCCTGGACTCAATGCGTGCGAACCGCTTGCGTGCAATTGCCGGTGACTATGACATCCCACGGACTTGCGTGGCGCCTGCGGCGCCCGATCCCGCCGATGACACTTTGGCCTTGAGCGACGTGCGCCTGTGGCTGACATCGTTGAAGGCAACGCTCGGAGACAATGACAACAGCTGTGGCCAGATTGCATGCGACGGTGCCAGCTGCGAGATAACGGTGTGGTGGGATGACAGCCGTGCCAACAACGGCGCTGCCTTTGGCAGTGCAACGGCCACCAATGTAGTCACCCGGACCACCCTATGAAGCAACTCAATTTCAATCGACCATCCGGTCGGCGCCTGTCGCGTGGTGTCAGCCTAATCGAGCTGATGATCGCTTTGGTGCTGGGCTTGCTCGTCGTTGGAGCGGCGATAGGCATTTTCATCTCCAATCGGCAGACATTCAGGGCAACCGAGAATCTCGCGCGGGTGCAGGAAAACGCGCGCACCGCGTTCGAGTTGATGGCGCGTGATGTGCGTGAAGCCGGCGGCAACGCTTGCAGTAATGAATTGCCCGTTGCAAATGTTGTGATCCCTAGCGCAAACCCGTGGGACACAACTTGGGCCGTTCCGGTAATGGGATTCGATAATGGGGCCCTGGCCGGGACTTTGGCGGGGACCGACGCGATCCAGCTGCTTTCCAGCGGCTCAGGCGCGGCTACGGTGACGACGCACAACGCGGCGAGTACCGTTTTCACATTAGCCAATGCAGGTCATGGATTTCTCGCCAATGACGTTCTCATGGTCTGTGATCCGCAGCAGCTCTCGATTTTTCGCGCCAGTAGCGTGGCGGGTGTCAGTGTCGGACATGCTGCGGCGGGTGGGAACTGCAGTGACAGTCTTGGCTTGCTGCCTGCCGTGTGCGCAGCTCCAGCGTATACCCACGCGCCCAACTCGGTTATCACCCGACTCCGTGCAACCCGCTGGTTCGTGGCGGCCAATGGCCGCGGCGGCAATTCTCTATTCCAGAACGTCTCCGGCACGGTAGGCGAAATCGCGGAAGGGGTGCAGGACATGCAGATCACATATCTGCAGACTCTGCCGGCAGGTGTCGAAGCCTACGTGGACGCAGCTGCGGTCACCGACTGGGCAGCGGTGCGTGCGGCTCGGTTCGTACTTGACCTGGAAGGGCAGGATCGCGTGGGCACGGATGGCAATCCCCTCCAGCGCCAACTGATCCATGTAGTTACTCTGCGGAGTCGCAATCCATGAACACTCGATCAGGCCCTGCCCGTATCCGCCACCAGAGGGGCGCGTCCCTGGTCGTCGTGTTGATCCTGCTGCTTGTGATGACCTTGTTGGGTCTGGCTATCCTGCGCGGAACCCTGCTGGAGGAGCGCATGACGGCAAACCTCTATGATCGAAGTCTCGCTTTCCAGTCCGCAGAAGGTGCATTGCGAGATGCGGAAGTGGTGGTCAGGACGTCAGTGCTCGCGGGTAATGCAATCGGTTTCGACTGCACGGCAATCGGTCAAGTGTGTCCCGCGATTCCAGCCAATGCCCACACGAGTAACATCGGTGGTTGTGCGGCCAACACGCAAGATTGCTGGATAGACAGCACCCAGGACGCGCAGGAGCTTCCTGTGGGGCCTGCGCAGTACTACATCGAGTTCATTGGTCAGCGCGACAGTACCGACGCGCTTGGGCAGGGCTCGAGTGCAAATGCCAACCAATACGGCGGTTCTGGAGGTGTTCCCCTTGAGAGACTCTTCCGGATATCTGCCCGCAGCAACAATCCGGCGCTTTCCAATGAGCGTGCTGTCGTTGTCTTGCAAACAAACATTTCAGTCAAGTAATCCCTGTTCGCATACAGGCCTTTTTGATGCCGATCACCTTCTTCCGGAAGTGGAACATGAAAACCAATATCCAGCCAAACATCGCCAAGCGCTACACAGCCAGTTCCAGGGTGAGCGCTTTCCTGGCAGGAATGCTTGCGGTCATGGCTTCATTGCCTGCAGCTTCGGTGGATATATCCGATACTCCGCTTTACGTTGGCAGCAACGTGCCAGGCAATCTCGCGCTCACGCCATCTGTGGAGTTTCCCACTGCGATCAGCGTGGCCAACTTGACCGCGAACTACACCACGGCCATCAAATTTGTGGGGTACTTCGATTCCTTGAAGTGCTATTCCTACCACTACGCTGCTGACGAAGCGGAGCGGCATTTCTATCCTATCGGCATGGCCACGGGATATGAGTGCGGCGCCAATCAATGGAGTGGTAACTTCATGAACTGGGCAGCGACCCAGACCATCGACCCGTTCCGCTCGGCACTGACGGGAGGTTTGCGTGTAAAGGACACCGTGAACGAGACCTGGGTCGAGAAGGCGATCGCTGACCGCGACAATACTGCCAACTTCCCGCGTCGCTCGGTGAACAACGCAGGGCTGGTCAACGGCGCAACCCCGGCAGAGTGGGGTTCCATCCAGATGCGCATAGACGGGCTTGGCAACAAGATGCGCTTCACCCAGATTGGCGGCGGTGACGTGAACCTTAATGTCAATCCCAATCTGGTGGCGTTCAACCCAGGGGTGCACAATCTTGATTTTGCTCCGCTAGGTACTCCGGCCGTCAATGCCAATCAGGCTGTCTATGAAGTCAGCGTGCGGGTCAAAGTCTGCGATGCAACTATCGGCCTGGAGCCCAATTGCAAGCTCTATCCCAGCGGCTATGCCAAGCCAGAGGGCCTGATCCACGAATACTCCAATCGGATCCTCTACAGTGTGTTTGGCTACCAGAATCGGGACGATGTGGCTTTTGATGGCGGCATCCTTCGCGCCAACCAGAAGTTTGTGGGTCCGCAAACTTTCTATCCGGACCTCGGCCCGCTGGCCAACCCCAACACGGAGTGGGATGCCGCCACCGGCATTCTGGTGCAGAACCCAGACGTTGCGGCTGCCGCTGCCACTACCGCTGCGATTGGGGTTGGTGTCTGCACCGTGCCTGGAGGTTGTGACATTCGCAACAGCGGCGTGATCAACTACATCAACAAGTTCGGCCAGCTGGGGACCGGCAAGAACATCAAGAGCTATGACAATGTCAGCGAGCTTTACTACACGGCGACTCGTTATTTCAAGAACCTCGGCAATGTCGTTTCTTATTCAACACTCTCCGGCAACGTGAACCAGCGCTACCAGCAGGCTGACGGCTTCCCCGTGATCACGAATTGGCAGGACCCAATCCGGTACCAGTGCCAGACGAACGTGATCCTCGGTATTGGTGACACCAATACGTGGCAGGACAAGAACCTTCCCGGCCCCACGAACGGAACTGGCGAGCCGGGCAAGCCGCCGGAAGTCTTGGCGGATGACACCGTCAACGTGGTCGACAACCTGCGCGACATTCGCCTGATGGAAGGTGATAGTGCCGCCGCCGCGTTGACGAGAGCCACTGCGAACACTTACAGCCACGCCAACAACTCCGCCTACATGGCAGCCCTCGCCTATGACGCGCATACGCGCGATATTCGCCCGCCAGGCCCACGCGAGCTGCCGGGCAAGCAGACTATTTCAACGCACTGGGTGGACGTGGTGGAGTTTGGTGGGTTCAAGAACACCAATACCAACCAGTTCTGGCTGACCGCGAAGTACGGTGGCTTCCGCGTGCCGCCTGACTATGACCCGGACACCATGACCACGCCGTTACCCAACGCCATGTGGTGGGGCACGGGCGACCTGGTCAACGGCAACGCTGCCTTCCCGCGCGCCGATAATTTTTACATCGCATCCGATGCAAAGAAAATGGTGGACAGCCTGACGTTGGCGTTCCAGAACATTGCGGACGAGTTGGTGGGCTCCGGCGGCTCATTCGCCAGTAACACCACCAAGCTTGAAACCGGCGCAATGACCTACCAGGCACAGTTCTATAGCAGCGACTGGCGCGGCGAGTTGACTGGCTACGACGTCAATACAACGACGGGCGCCCTGACCTTCTCCTGGAGCGCCAATTCCAGGATGCCGACGTGGACAGATCGTGTAATCAAGTTCTCGAATGCAGGAACCCTGGCGGACTTTGAGCCGGGTGCGCCCGGGCTTACCGCGCTGACTGACAGCAACGTTATCAATTATCTGCGCGGCGAGCGGGCCAATGAATCTGAGACGGGCCTGCGGATACGCAGCGGCTTGTTAGGTGACATTGTCAATTCGCAGCCGGTCTACGTGGGTGCACCCAATGGACGGCTTCACATCGGCGCCAGCTTCACGGGTGCAAGTGCCTACCCTGCATTTGCCGCGGCACAGGCGACGCGCACCCCCGTGGTGTACGTGGGTGCCAATGACGGCATGTTGCATGGCTTCAATGGTACTAATAATGGGACTGTGGGCGGTCAAGAGACTTTTGCATTCATACCGACGGAAGTCATGCCCCGACTCGAGGAGTACACGCAGCGGGACTATCAGCACCAGTACTATGTGGACGGCGAGTTGACGGTAGCTGATGTCTATGACACTGGTCTTGGCGGTTGGAGGACCATTTTGGTCGGTACGCTGGGGCGTGGTGGGCGCAGCATATTCGCGCTTGACGTCACTGACCCGGCAGACATCGAACTGCTGTGGGAAAAGGATGAAACCGACATACCACAGCTGGGCAACAATCTGGGCAAGCCGATCATAGCGCACGTCGCCGATGGCAATTGGCAAGTATTGCTCGGCAACGGCCCCAACAGTTCGGGCGGTGCAGCACGCTTGATCATGGTCGGCGCCTTGAGTGGAACCGTCACAACCAGTGGCGCCCTCGCTGCTGGGGACAATGGGCTCTCCGGTGTCCTCGCCTGGTCCTCGGTAGTGGGTGGTTTCACCGACACCGTGTATGCGGGTGACCTTGAAGGCAATCTCTGGAAGATCACGGGTTTGACCAGCACCCCCGCCGCCACGCTTCTGTTCACAGCGAACAACGGAACTGCACAGCCGATCACCGCCGCACCGCTGGTGGCGAGGGATCCTGCAACGTCCAACACTTGGATATTCTTCGGCACCGGACGCTATCTAAATGCCAGCGACATTGCCGATAAGGATGTCCAAAGCTGGTACGGATTGATTGACCGCAACACCGTCATTCCAACCGACAGGAGCACCCTGGCCCAGATTGATATTCTGGATGAAGGTGCCATCGATATCATGGATAACTCCGATCCTCCCATTAAGGTGGGTGAGACTGCTGTCAGGACCATTGAAGACAACGCCACGGCAGGTGCTGATGGTTGGTACATGGATCTGGTGTCACCCGTGGGTGGCGCAGAGGGTGAGCGAATGGTGGTATCCAACTTGTTCCAGGGGCTAGCCTTGATAGGCACTACGCGTATTCCGGATTCCGAGGATGTATGTAGTCCTAGCGGTAAGGGTTACGTTATGGCCCTTAATCCTTTCACGGGCGGGCGCCTGCCGCAGACCTTCTTCGACACCAATGGCGATGGCGTTTTCAATTCAGCCGACACGCTCAATGGCGTCCCGGTGTCCGGCATTGGCTTGCCCAGCAGTCCCAATGCCCCAATTTTCATTGGCGACATCATGCAGGTCAGCTTGGACAATGGCAGTAGCGCAACCATCAAGACCAACACCACGTCAATGAGCGCAACTCGCGTTTCGTGGCGCGAAATCATCAGGGACTAAGCCATGAAGCGAACGAAAGGTGGATTTGTACGGAGGCCGGCAGGTTGCGGGCGTAACCGGGCTCGAGGATTCACATTGATCGAATTGATCATCACGGTGGCGATCGTGGCAATCCTTGCCACGATTGCTCTTGCCAGTTACGAGTTTGCGGTTACCAAGTCCCGCCGCGCTGCAGCGGCGACTTGCCTGCAGGAACGCGCCCAGTTCGCGGAGCGTTACTACACCACCAGGATGAGTTACGTCGGTTTGCCTGATCCAGCTGATCCAGCTAATCCAGCGCAATGCCAGGACCTGGGCAATTTCTATGTTGTCTCACTTGTAGGCGTGCCGACTGCGACTGCATACCAGATGCAAGCGGCGCCCATCAACTCGCAGTTGGCCAACGATACCAAGTGCGGAACCCTTACCATCAATCAACAGGGCGTGCGTGGCGAAGGTGGTTCTGCAACGACCGCGGATGAATGTTGGTAAGCGGTATATTCGCAGGGTAAACGTCAATTCTCGGAACAAAAAACCCGCCATTTGGCGGGTTTTTTTATTCCGGGATGAGTGGGTGAAGGGATACGACTGTAAAAAGTGCAGCTCAATCCTTCCGCATCTCCAACCCCAACGCCTTGGCGATCGATTCCCAAGGCACGTACTTGTAGTTCTGGTTTTCCACTGGCATCACGTTGCGGCCGTCCTGCGCGATCATGGCGCCGTGTTCGAAGCCGGGCCCCAGGTTGCGGCTGGTGACTTCCAGGCCGTCGGTTTCCGAGATGCCATCGATGCCGCGTACCGGGTCCGCTACCACGGCGAAGGAGCCCAGGTACTCCTGCTTGCCTTCGCGGCGATACACCGCATAAGTGTCGTTGCCCTGACTGGACACGACGATGTAGCCGCGGCCATCGCCGAGGTCGTAGATGCCCAGGCCTTCGTAGTCGTCCTTGACGGCGGGATTGTCGGCGATCAACTCGACGGCGGTCTTGGTATCGCCGCCATCGGCAGCGGCGGACATACGCCATAGACCCACGTCTTCCTCGTTTACGTAGAGCACGCCGCTTTGGTCATCGGCCACGCAGCCCTCTGTCTGCGAATCGAAGGTCATGTCGCGCACGTGCCTGGCTTTGACCTTGCCGTTGCCGCTGGCCACCAGTTCCCACTGGCGCTGGCGCGTGTCATCGCCGTTGATGAAGACGAAGGTGCGTCCATCGTCGGCACTTCGGTACATACACAAACCATAGGGATCGCCCAGGCCAGTCGGCTGCACGCCGTCGGCGATATCGATCAACTGGCGCAGTTCGGGGTCGAGCCGGTAGATGGCGATGGATTTGTCGGTGCGGTTGCTGGCCGTGACCAGCACGATCTTCTTGCCATCCAGGTCGAAGCCTTCGCGCAGGTCCACGTTGTTCATCTTGCCGTCGGGCAGGAACTGCACCACCTTGCCCTGCATGTCGTACACGTAGATGCCAGCTTTCTTGTCCGTCGCGATCACCAGGCTCAGCGCGGGATTGGTTGGATGTGCCCAGATGGCAGGATCATCAGCAGCGTCGCCATAACTTCCGGCAGGCGTGGTTTCCACCAGCGCGGGTACTGCGGCGACCTTGCTGCTGGCCGCTTTTCCAACCGGCGCTGCACTGCCGGGCTTGAGCTTCAAGACCGTTGCGATGTCTTCCATGGCCACGGACTTGTAGTTGGAACCGTCTTCGTCCGTCACCAGCAGCAGGCCGTGCGGGAAGCGTTTGTCCACTACAGCATTGGTGGCGAATAGCGGGCCGGGTTCGCCGATCGCTTCATCTGTTCCGGGTGCGGATACGGTGAAGCTCCCAAGGAAAGCGTCTTCGTTGCCGCGGTCATAGACATTGATGCGGCCGGCGGACGTATCGGACGCAAGCAGCCAGCGATTGCCTTCGCCGCCCTCATACAGGGCAACGCCGCCGACTTCTTCCTCGATGTGGCCAAGACGCGGCGCGTCCACCAGTCTGGCGGAGACATCGGCTTCGGGATCGGCATTGAAGCGCCAGATGCCCACGGTTTCTTCGGAGGCATAGACGTGGCCATGCGCATCTGCAACGCATTGCTTGAGTGGCGAGGGCACGTTGATGCGCCGTACCTGGCGTGCATCCAGTTTTCCATCAGCGGTGGCGAACAGAATCTGCTGTTCCACCTCGCCTCCGTCACCCACGATGAATGCATGCAGCGAGTTATCCAGCGGATGGCGATACAGGCACACACCTTCGGCCGCGAATCCGAGTGGAAGCGGGCGTGCGCCAACTTCGGCCAGCTTGGCACCTTCCATGGTGAACAGGCGCAGGCTATTGGTCGTCGTATCAATGCTGGCCAGCACGGTGGCCGTGGCCTTTCCGAACCGCACGTCATAGGCCACGTCCACGGCCGCGACTTCACCGGAAGGCGTGGTGCCGACGCGCTTGCCCGCAAGGTCATAAACCTCAAGGCCACCGAGTGCAGACGTCGCTACTACATGGCTGCGCGCGGGCGTGGCGGCATCACGCACGATCACCGCGCTGTTGGCTTCGCCACTGGCGGTCGGTTGCGTTTGCGATCTTGCCGAGATCGCCGGTACAGCGGCACTTTCCTGCGCCTGTGTGGCGCTGCAAAACAGGGCAAGGCTGATGGAAGCTGTCAGAACAGACAGGAGTCTGGATGTCATTGTGGGTCACTCAAATTTTTGAAGGAATATCGGGATGAGCGTGTCGAGGTGAAGATCGCAGGAAAATCGTGCGATGGCATCCATCTCGGAAAACCCCTATTTTTCATTGCTTTACATGCGACACGTATTAATTTTGAGCATATCGCGCAAAGTATACCCAGCGCATTGGGTGAGTTTTATTACAGCCGCATTCGTTTTTTTGGCCTCCACGAGCCGGTGCCTCTGGATAAAGCCCAATGACATAGCGCAAGATGCCAAAAATCGCCAGAACTCGATCAGAAACTCCATTGCCCAGGTAACTACGCATGCGTCACATTGAACACTTTATTGGCGGCCAATCCGTCGCAGGTACCTCCGGTAGACAATCCGACGTCTTCGACCCCAACAATGGCATCGTACAAGCACGCGTGTCGCTCGCGTCCGCCGAAGAACTAGACCGTGCCGTCGCCAATGCCGTCGAAGCGCAGAAGGGGTGGGCACAGGCCAATCCGCAGCGTCGTGCACGGGTGATGTTCGAGTTCAAGCGTCTGCTCGAAGTGCACATGGACGAGCTTGCGCACCTCTTGTCCAGTGAGCATGGCAAGGTCATCGCCGATTCGAAGGGCGACATCCAGCGCGGCCTGGAAGTGATCGAATTCGCCTGCGGAATTCCGCATCTGCTGAAGGGCGAATACACGCAGGGTGCAGGCCCAGGCATCGACGTGTATTCCGCACGGCAGGCACTGGGTGTGGTCGCCGGCGTTACCCCGTTCAATTTCCCGGCGATGATTCCGATGTGGATGTTCGGCCCGGCCATCGCCTGCGGCAATGCCTTCATCCTCAAGCCTTCCGAGCGAGATCCATCGGTACCGGTGCGCCTTGCAGAATTGATGATCGAAGCCGGGCTGCCGCCGGGCGTGCTCAACGTAGTGCATGGCGACAAGGACATCGTGGAAGCCATCCTCAAGCACCCCACCATCAAGGCGGTGAGCTTCGTGGGCTCGTCCGACATCGCTCAGTCCGTGTATTCGCTGGGCGCGCAACACGGCAAGCGCGTGCAGGCGATGGGTGGCGCGAAGAACCACGGCATCGTGCTGCCGGATGCCGATCTCGACCAGACCGTCGCCGACCTGATCGGTGCGGCGTACGGCTCTGCCGGCGAGCGCTGCATGGCGCTGCCGGTGGTGGTGCCGGTGGGCAAGGAAACTGCAGAAGCGTTGCGCGAAAAACTCGTCATCGCCGTGAAGGGATTGCGCATCGGCGTGTCCACCGATGCAGAGGCGCACTACGGTCCGGTGATCAATGCCGCGCACCGCAGCAAGATCGAGTCCTACCTGCAGCTTGGCATCGACGAGGGCGCCGAACTGGTGCTGGACGGTCGCGGCTTTTCACTGCCCGGGCATGAGGAAGGCTTCTTCCTCGGCCCCAGCCTGTTTGACCACGTGAAGCCGGGCATGAAGACCTACCACGAGGAAATTTTCGGCCCGGTGCTGCAGATAGTGCGCGCTGATACGTTCGAAGAAGCGCTTGAACTTCCATCGAAACACCAGTACGGCAACGGTGTGGCCATCTTCACCCGCAACGGCGATGCGGCGCGCGAATTCGCCGATCGCGTCGAGGTGGGCATGGTCGGCATCAACGTGCCGATCCCGGTGCCGGTGGCGTATCACAGCTTCGGTGGCTGGAAGCGTTCTGGCTTCGGCGACCTCAACCAGTACGGCATGGATGGCGTGCGCTTCTACACCCGCACCAAGACCATTACCCAGCGCTGGCCGAAGGGTGGGGCGGTCACCGACCAGAGCTTCGTGATTCCGACGATGCGCTAGGGAAGCGTGTTCGTTGGTGGCGGGACGACGCGTTGGTCCCTGAAGGCAGGTGCGGGCTAATCGAACACAACGACCTGGCGAATGGCCTGGCCTGCCGCCATGCGGTCGAAGCCCAGGTTGATGTCGTCCAGTGCCAGCGTGTGCGTCAACAGGCGATCCACCGGCAGCAAACCGTTCCGGTACATCGCGATGAAGCGCGGAATGTCGCGCCCGGGCACCGCCGAACCCATGTACGAACCCTTCAACGTGCGCTCTTCAGCGACCAGGCTCACCGCCGGAATGCTGAGCATGCGCTGTGGCGGCGGCAGGCCCACGCTGATGGTGGTGCCGCCACGACGCGTAGCCGCATAGGCCTGTGCCAGCACGTGTTCGTTGCCGACTGATTCGATGGCATGCAACACGCCGCCCTTGCTGATTTCACGGATGGAATCCACGAAGCCATCTTCGCGGCTGTCGAGGCAGTGGCTTGCGCCGAGTTCGCGCGCGAGGTCCAGCTTTCCTGGAACGACATCCACCGCGATCAAGGGATAGGCAGAGGCTGCTCGAGCGCCGAGCAAGGCTGCCAGTCCCACGCCGCCCAGTCCGAATACCGCAACGCTTTCGCCCGGCTGCACGCGCGCGGTATTGACCACGGCGCCGACGCCAGTCATTACCGCACAGCCGAATAGGGCCGCGATTTGTGGCGGCAGGTCGGCATCAACGCGCACGGCCGAGCGCGCGGACACCGTGGTGTACTCGGCGAAACCGGAAACGCCCAGGTGATGCTGCAACGGTGCGCGCGCGGCATCCTGCCAGCGCCTGCCCCCGCCCAGCAATTGCCCGCTGGTGTTCGCTTGGGCACCGGGTTCGCACAGGGAAGGGCGGCCACTGGCGCAAGGATCGCAGTGCCCACACATGGGCACGAACGAAAACACCACGCGGTCGCCCACCGAGAAATCGCGTACGCCGGCACCCACGTCCACTACTTCGCCTGTGGCCTCATGTCCAAGCACCATGGGCAATGGGCGCGGTCTCGATCCGTCGATCACGGAGAGATCCGAATGACACAGCCCCGCTGCCAGCACGCGAACGCAGAGTTCCCCGGAGCCGGGCGGATCAAGCGACAACGTCTCGATGGACAGCGGCCGCGACTGTGCATAGGGCGCAGGCAATCCCATCTGGCGCAGGACCGCGCCGCGCACGTTCATGCGTCGGTGGCCACGTGCAAGCGTTGCAATGCCTGGCGTAGGCGATCAGGTAAAGGTGCCGCACGCCGGCTGATCCTGTCCACGAACACATGCACGAACCAGCCTTCTGCTGCAGGCTGCGCCTGGCCCTCGCGGAACAGGCCAATGCCGTAGCGAACGCTGGAATTGCCCAGGTGCTCCACGCGCAACGCGGCCTCGATGGTTTCCGGGAACGCTATCGGGCCGACGAAGCGGCAGTGTGATTCCGCGCAGAGTCCTATCGTCGCGCCGTGGTGGATGTCCAGGCCACCTTCGGAAATCAGGTAGGTGTTGATGACCGTGTCGAAGTAGCTGTAGTACTCGACATTGTTGACATGGCCATAGACGTCGTTGTCCTTCCAGCGCGTGCTGATGGGCAGGAAATGGCGATAACCGTCGCGTGCATTCATGGGGTGGATTCCGTGCTCATGTATCGAAACCGGTGGGCGGCATGGCGGCGGCTTCCTCCGGACTGGCTTGCTTGCGTTCCAGGCCGACCATCAGCAGGCAGGCGCTGATGCCGACCAGCAGGCCCAGCCAGGGCTCGAACACCGCAAGCGCGGTGCCGGTCAGCAAGGCAGTGCCGCGTGACGTGGCATCGCGCGGAATGGTCATGCCGATGTACGCGCAGGCAAAGCCCGACAACACCAGGGTCAGCGACAGGGCAATGCCCAGCAGCGGCTTCAATCCGGTCAGTAGCGGCAGCAGGAAATAGATGAAGGGAATCGCCATCAAGTAATAGGACAGCATGCCGCTGTGCAGGTCGCGCATCGCGCCGGGTCCTTCCTTCCAGCGGTTGATCACGATCACGTGCACGCCGGTCCACAGCGTGCCTTGGGTCGGGAAGAACGGCGCCACCAGGGCCGAGCCGAAGTTGCGTATCGCGAGCGCCAGGTGCGAACGATTGGAATCGATATCCACAGGATCATCCTTGCGATGCGGCATCGCCTCACGCAGCACTTCATCGCCGGTGACCCAGTCGCCGAACTGGATCACGTAGGTAATCAGCACCAGCGGAATGCTTTTCACATACATGTCCGCCGTGGGCCAGCCGATGCTGAAGGGCGACATCCGGGCGATGGTCTCGCTGACCGGCGGTAACAGCCAACCCCACTGGATTTCGAAATTCACTTCTCCCACCAGCGGGCCAACGATGGCGGCTGCCACGAATCCGGGCAACAGCCCCATCGCCGCAAGCAACGCGAAGCCACGGTGGCGTGCCTTGAGTTTCTGGAAGGGGATCGAGAACAGGAACACCATGCACACCGCGCTGGCGACGATGGTGGTGATGGGTTGCTGCAACAGGAATTTCTCCGCGTCGTCCACGAACACCTGCTTGAATGATGCGATCGCCGCGCCCAGCAGGATGCCTGCCTTAAGGGTCGGCGGCATCCAGTGCATCAGCCTGCGTCCAAGTCCCGTGATGCCCAGCACCAGCACCAGTGCGGCGAAGCACAGCGACAGTGCGGTCATGGCCTGGAAGCGTTGCACGGGATCCGGATAGCCGGCGAACACGAAGGCCATCACCAGCGGTAGTGCGGCGGTGTTCCAACCCGGCGCATACGGCTCGCCGAATACGTAAAGCGCCGACACCAGGAACACGCTGTGCAACATGGTGCAGGTGATGGCCTGTTCGAAATTCAACCCGAAGTAGCCCACCAGCACTGGCACCAGGGCCAACCCGGTCGCGGTGGACACCAGTAGGCCCTGCAGGAATTCCGGCCACAACAATTTCGTGTGGTAGAACGGCAGGCGGAAATTGAACGGTCCCCAGCGCCAGCCTTGCGTGTTGTTCATGGTGCGATGTGCTCCCCTATGTGCGACATGCAGCAACGGCGTTTCAGAATCGCCCTTCGGTCAATTCATGCACGGTATTGCGCAAGGCGACCAGCTTTGGGCCGAAATCGTGCATGAGTTTTTCCTGGGTCATCACCGAGACACGCCCGCTGCAGTTGAAGGTCAGCACGCGACTGCGATCGGTCGATACCATCGGCACGCCAATGGCGAAGACATCCGGGTTCCAATCGCCCAGTGAGAAGCAGAAGCCGTAATTCTCGTAATCCTGTCGTGCGCGCAGGATGCCGGCGCGTATCTTCGGCCAGTAACCGGGTTCGCAATCCTCGCGCAGTTCGGTGAGTCGTTGCTCGAATACATGCAAGGGCCGTGCAGCCAGATCCGCACGGCCTAGGGCCGTGGAACCATGCGGAACGCGTGCGCCTGGTTCGAGCTTCAACTGGAAGGTTGCGTCGCCCTGGCAGACTTCAAGCAGCACCATGCGCAATCCATCGGCAGCGCCCAGCATCACCGCGGACTCCGTGTACGCTGCCAGCTCGCGCATCAGCGGTCGGGCAATGGTCACGACGTCGTTGCTTTTCATGAAGGCATGGCTGAGCGCCAGTACGGCGGTGCCCAGCGAGTACTTCTCGAGCTTGGGCGAATACTCCAGGTATCCCAGCGCGGACAGGGTGAAGCTCAGTCGCGAGACTGTCGGCTTTGGCAGTCCCGTGCGTCGCACGATGTCCTGGTTACCGAGGAACTGTTCGCCGTGTTCGAAACAACGCAGGATGGAAAACCCGCGCGACAGAGCGCTGACGAATTGCGGATGGTCTTCATCAATCGAGTGGATGAAGGTATCGACGTTGCGCTTCGGATTTCCCACTGTTTGCTCCAAGCACTCGACACGTGCCAACTAGCCGTTCTGTCGCCGGACGCCGACCGTGCACGCCATGCATCAATCGACTCATATGTTTCGTATTACGGAACAGTGTTTCGATTATTGAATTCAATCCTAGTCAACACTTTTGGATCACGCAAGGCAGGCCGCCGCATTGAAATGTATTGGATCAAGGTTCATTGCCGTCGCGTCAGTTGATTTCGGAGAACAGCATGGCTACTGTTGATTGCTGGTTTAGAAACTTAATTCCGTTATGCAGAATTAATCGCGGACCTGGCCGTCGCATGTGATGTCTGAAAATTCCGCAGTGCGTTTCCCGCATGGACTAAGCCGAACCCGTGTTGGTTCGGTGGCCACACGTTCGATGCTCTACCTGACCACGCTCGACCGCGCGTTCCACTTCAATCAAGCAAGGACCCGAAACCAAGATGTCTGTGCAATCCGAAATTCGCGACGGCATCGCCGTCCTTACCCTCGACAATCCGCCCGTCAATGGACTCGGCCTCGCCACCCGTCGCGGCTTGGTCGAAGCGCTTGAAGATGCACAGCAGGACCAAGATGTTCGCGCGATCGTGATTACCGGCGGCGGTCGTTCCTTCTCTGGCGGCGCGGACATACGCGAATTCAATACGCCACAGGCGGAACAGGAACCCACGTTGCCGACCGTCATCCGCGCCGTCGAAGGCAGCCGCAAGCCTGTAGTGATGGCGATCAACGGCATCGCACTCGGTGGTGGACTGGAACTCGCACTCGGCGGGCATTACCGCGTGGCCGCGGGCGATGCGCAGGTGGGATTGCCGGAAGTGAAACTCGGCCTGTTGCCCGGCGCAGGCGGCACGCAGCGCTTGCCGCGCGCAGTGGGACT